>Ga0209123_1000797_pt1 | contig 36477 bp, 23 predicted proteins | sample BarGraIncu00431A_FD_184500 | JGI IMG/M metagenome (GOLD analysis project Ga0209123, IMG submission 184500) | Arctic peat soil microbial communities from Barrow, Alaska, USA - Barrow Graham LP Incubations 004-31A (SPAdes) (version 2) | ecosystem: Environmental > Terrestrial > Soil > Wetlands >... | reverse complement strand
TGATGCCAAAGTGCTGGGGGATAATTTATCGGATCGAACTTTTTTTAAAGATACTATGGCTGATCAAAAATCTCATATCAGTGATGTTATTATCAATAGGGTAACAGGTGTTCCAACGGTTATAGTTACTCAGCCTGTAAAGAGTGAAGATGGTCAAGTTCTCGGAATGGTACTCCAGGCTGTCAATATTGAAACACTGCAACATTTTCTCGGGGACGTCAAAGTGGGAGCAAGTGGTGTAGTGGCCATTGTGGCCCAGGATGGCACATTAATAGCCCATTCTAACAAAGAGCTCGTAAAAGATCAGAAAAAAATATCTGAGGATCTCCTGCAGAAACTTAAATCACAGCTAGGGCATCTTGTCCATTATACTGACCTAGCAGGGCGAGACTCTATGGCTTTATTTATTCCAATCAAAGATACGACTTGGTTCGTAATTGCTTCCTTGCCCGTGAGTGAAATAAACGCTGGTTTTTATGCTAGTCTAGTTTGGATGGTCGCCGCCCTAGGCCTTGGTCTTATTATTGTAGGTTTTATCGCCTGGCGGTATCTCCTTACAGTATTGCGCCCCATTGAGCAGTTGGTGCAAGAAGCTGGGAAGATTGCTGCGGGGAACCTTACGATTTCAACCCTGCGTATTCACTCTAATGATGAAATTGGACTATTGGCACGTAGTTTTGAACAAATGACTCATAACTTAAGAGCACTGATGCTACAAGTTTCTGACGCGACTGGACAAGTGGCTGCATCCTCTCTACAACTGAATGCCAGCGCTGAGCAGTCAGCACAAGCGGCAAATCAAGTTGCTATCGCCATTGCGTTGACGGCCGAAGGGGTTGAAAAACAACTACTCGGCGTTAGTAAGGTACTCTCCCTAGTTGAAGATATTGCCAATGACTCACAAGCAGGTGCCACTGACACTACACAGGCAGCAGACCTTACAGAGAAAGCTGTGCGTGCTACTGTCGAAGGAAATAATGCGGTTAGTAATGCCATCTTGCAAATGAACCATATTCAGCTTGTAGTGGATGAATCGGCTACAGTAGTTGCCGAATTAGGTGACCGTTCCAAGGAAATCGGTTTAATCATAGAAACAATCGCCGGTATCGCTAGTCAAACTAACCTACTCGCCTTAAACGCGGCTATCGAAGCCGCTAGAGCTGGTGAACAGGGGCGTGGATTTGCTGTGGTCGCAGAAGAAGTCCGTAAACTTGCTGAACAAGCCAAGGAAGCTGCCACACAAATTTCCACATTAATCGGCGATATTCAGATCAAAACAGATAAAGCTGTCGTGGGAATGATTGCCGGTACGGCTGAAGTACGTAAAGGGACAGAGGTCGTGGATAAAGCGGGGACAGCATTTAAAGAAATTGAACTCCATGTCAAAGAAGTCGCTGAAATTAGCAAACGTATCGCTACGGGACTAGGACATTCAGTATCTTTTAGTCAACAAGTTCTTGTTGCCACGCAAGAAGTGGATATAATCAATAGAGCGATTGCTAGCCAGACACAAAATATATCGGCTGCAACGGAAGAGCAATCTGCATCGATGCAAGAAATTGCTGCATCAAGCCAAGCTCTTAATCATTTGGCCGAAGATCTCCTTTGTGCTGTACAGCAATTTAAATTTTAGGGATACTTCTCCGACTCTTATTCGTCAAGTAAAGCAGGGAAATATTCTTTTCGGAAAGGTGCTATACATTGCTAACAAATCCTAGGGTATAAAATAATTAGGCGTGAAAAAGAGTCGTCGACCAATTAAGGTTGACGACTCTTATCTTATTCAGCAAATATAAAAGGCCCTCACACTTCTATTAGGAAATATGAGGGCTGAAAATCAAGGTAGCGTTGTAGGGTCTACATAAATCCCTATAGAAACGCCATACCACATGATGGCTGTAAAAGCTATCATGGTTAAGACATAGCCACCAATTATGACTGTATTACTAATTCCTGTATTAGAACTTTCTGTACCTGTAGGTTCACAATATCCGTTATGACAACATGTATTGGCCATTATAATCATTCCTTTCGATCTTAATTCTATCGTTAAATAAAATATACATCCATTGATAACGATTGTCAATTAGATAGTTTATTCGGTCAAACGATACTATTATGAGAATTATAAATATTCAATTCTTCTAGAATTATATGATAAAAAAACTTGGACTCTAGTCGCGTAAAAGAGCCGTCCATTACAGACGGCTCTTGAAGGAACTTATCTAATCTTCATTACGCCAGTGGCCGCCCCAACCACCATGACCACCCCAACCACCATGACCACCCCAACCGCCGTTACCACCCCAACTACCATGACCACCCCAGCCACCATGACCACCCCAGCCCCAGCCTGGTCCCCAAAAGACAGGTCCTCCACCAAAACCAATGAACACCCTGCGCGAATTATCCCTATACATATTTTTCCCACAATACGGACAGCGGTCCATAAAAATCCTCCTCACTTTGAATGCATTTTTTATATATACTATGTAAAATAGCATAATTGGGTGCTTGGGTTCCCATAAATAAAAAAGCCCCCCACCTAATCGAAGGCAGAGGTCGCAACGAAATACAACATAATAAAAATTGAACTAAGTGCTATTAGGTTTGCTATAACCTTGGGGAATTTGATAAGTCCTATGTGTAGACTATTATTCATCTATCCAACCTTTTTAATCAGGTCTACACCATAGAATTCATTTATCGCTTCATCCAGCATCTGACTAATCATTAAAACATTTGGATGTGATATTCCCTTTTGGAGGGCCGTTACATGCATTCTTTGCCGTAAAATTTCTATCTTATACCATAACTCTTCCATGACAAACATCCTCACTATTCCCATTTATTTCACATGTTACCCATTATATGTATATACCGATGCAAATTGTGTCGAAATACAGTTTGTAATAAACTTTATTTTACATTTATGAACAAAAAAATAAGTTATCTCACTCCCGAATAGCAAGATAACTACCTCTGTACGTAATAATTAAATAGTGCAAGGATTGATAAATCAGTCTTTTAGGAAGCTTTTTTGCATATTCTATATGCATTATCTGCAAATACCCATATGCTACAGCCTATCCACACTGCTATAGGAATCCAACACCAAGTGTACATAGCCGTTTTTTGTGGATAAACTTGTTGATAACATGTTTATCCTTGTGGATAACTTCATTGTTCTTATGACTACAACGTATAACCAGCTGAAAAATTACTGAAAATTGTGTGCTTTGGCGACGTTTACGATGCCAGGGGTGTAATCTGTACTTATTCCGCAATTAAAATTATTGTAACATATTTTTTTTAACGTCTTCAGATAAAGCTATATGTTTCTCAATAAAAAGGTTACTAGCACGCAAACGCTCAATTGCTCTTTCCATTTCCTCCAATAAAGGATCGGTTTCTTCCATTGAAAGCTCCCGTAAAGATTTCAATCGCAATCCCCCCTTTTTTACATATATGGAATATAACTCTTTTTATATCTTAATACCCAATTATTAAAATCCCCTTTAGACATATAAAAAAACCGCTTCACTCAAATTGAGAGCGAGGCGGCTAAATATAAAGTTATTCTTTACTCCACGCAGGAGTTGCTACATGAAAGATCCGTGTAACCCATATATAATCATCGATATAATAAGTAATAACTAGACATCGCAGCACTAAGCAGTTCTTTTTCCTCCAAATCATTTAAATCTGCATTAGAATCTTCTAAATGTTCTAGACAAGCTTTATCTTCTTGATTTAGTTTAATAAGCTCCACACTTACCCCCCTCCTTTCTATTTATAATCTCTATCTATATTATGCTTTTAAATCCTTATGTTATTATCTTTAGGGTAAAATAAAAAATTCCCTACCAAGTCCCAATGACCTGATAGGGAATTTTGTGTGGATAAACCTGTTTATAAGATGGATTTTTGTGGATAACTTCAATTGTTTTACATTAATGTATTACGATGGAATTAATTATCCCTACGAGTACCCACTGAAGTCTCGCCGCTCAACCTTAGTTGAACGAGTTCACTGATTCATTCAGCATACAACCAATTACTTTTTTTACTTTTATTATTTATTTAGAAATTTAATAGCCTCTTCCTCCGGAATCGGCGGACTAAAAATGTACCCTTGAATACAATCACAGCCATACTGCGTGAGTAGCTTAAGCTGATCTTCAGTTTCCACACCTTCAGCTACAATCGTCAATCCTAGGGCATGTCCTAAATCAATAATTGAGCCTACCAGCTGCAACTGAATTTCATCAGAAGTAATCTTATCGATAAATGACTTATCGATCTTCAATACCCCCACAGGCAAACTTCTTAAATAAGTCAAGGAAGAATATCCTGTACCAAAGTCGTCGAGAGAAATCATCAAACCACTATCTCTGAGCTGTACAAGCTTACAAATACTATCCTCCATCGATTCAATAAGGACACTTTCGGTAATTTCAATTTCAATTTGTTCTGGCTTGATATCTGCATCTGCGATGCTCCTACGAACAGTATCGACAATATCATCTGCCATCAGTTGCCTTGGCGATATATTGACGGCTACATGAAGAGTACCCTTTCCCATGTCAGCCAGTCGCCTAGCAAATTTGCAAGCTTCTTGCAATACCCATTGCCCAATGGACACGATCAGTCCGCTTTCTTCAGCCAACGGAATAAAACGAATTGGCGACACTGAGCCATGCTCAAAACTATTCCAACGCAGCAGTGCCTCAAAACCGATGACAGCACCTTTTACAGTCAACTGCGGTTGATAATGCAGAGAAAGTTCCCCACGTTCGAGGGCACGACGTAAACCATTTGTTAACATCATCTTTTCATAAGCTTCTTGTAGGAAGATTGGTTCATAAAACCGCCAGCAGTTTTTCCCAGCCTTTTTAGCTGCATACATTGCTATGTCGGCCTTTTTGAGTAAATCCACTGTACTATCACCGTCATCAGGATAGACAACAACTCCAATACTAGCTGTCATATGCAACTGTACTATAGATACTTCGTACTCTTGGCAGAGTGCGTTAATAATCGTATCAGCAAAGCGTGCGACTTCTTCTCGGCTATATTCACCAGACAGCACAATGATAAACTCATCACCGCCACTACGAGCCACAAAGGCCTTTTCACCGACGGCATCCACAATATGCTTACCAGCCGTGATAATAACGTTGTCACCAAAGGAATGTCCAAAATTGTTATTCACTGATTTAAGATCATCCATATCGATGAACAGAATCGCCCCCAAAGCCTTACCATATTGAGCCTTTTTCATTTCCTGTTCAATATGTAAACTTAAACTTGCCCGATTGGGCAGGCCTGTCAACGTATCGTAGAATGCCATGTGGCTGATCTTCTTTTGGGCATTGGTGCGCTCCAGAGCAACCGTCGCCAGATCACAAAACTGACGCAAAACCTCTATATCCTCTGTGCTAATCGGGTGTACCATATCACTCCAACTTGCGCAAAGCATTCCTTGCACCTGACCCTCTTGCTTCAAAGGCAACATAATAACACTGGTTAAGCGATCTAACCGCTTATCATTGAGTCGCTGAGGATATTGTCGGTAGTCATCCACTGTCAAAATCTCGCCTGTATTATAAACATATTCTTGCATACCCAACTCAGCTGGCCATGACTCCATAAGCCAAGATGCGTAGAGTCCAATCCCATGATGAATAGAACATGTTTGTGTGCCATCATCACACAAAACGATATACCCATCGGGTGCTTTAACTAATTGGAGGGCATCACGCAAAATAGACTCCAAGAGATCTTCAAATTCCTCAACTGGGCATGTCAAAAGGCTGGTAGTAGCTCTATATTGCCTTTCCCGTCGCAAAAGGCTAACTTCCATTTGTAGCCGAATCTTGTTTTCATCTTCTAGACGTCGGTTCGTATCCTCCAATCTTTCATTCATCGCTACCATTTCTTCATTCAAGCGTCTATTATCACGACGCATGCCCTGATAACCCGCTGCCCGCTCCACGATAGCCGCAAGTCCATCAAGATTGATGGGTTTAGTCAGATAATCGTAAGCCCCCAGCCGCAAAGCTGAAATGGCGGTTTCAACGTTAGCGTTTGCTGTCATGAGTACGACACTGGTATCGCCTCGACCGGGAAAACTGGCAATGGTTTGTAGAAAATCAATCCCAGTTTTCCGTGGCATGAGTATATCCGATAGAACCATGGAAAAATTCCCTGCCGTAAATGCTCTTACTCCCGCTTCACCATCACTGTACTCTTCAACCCGATGACCTAAACTTTGCAGAAAACGTACCAGATAACGACGACTGTCTACATCATCATCAAGAACCAAAATGTCCATCAGTTACCCCTCTCCCAATCATTGCCAGTTTATTATAGAAACTCGTGGCGAAATCAAATGCGAAAGTGACTAACAGCTTCCTGAAGGTCTTGGGCCATTTTGGCAAGACTCTGGCTAGATGAGGCAATTTCTTCCATCGATGCCGATTGTTCTTCTGTCGCTGCTGATACCGTCTGTGCTTCTCCTGCTGCATTCTTGCTGAGGGCGTCGATCTCTTGCACCGAGGATGCAATTTGCTGGCTACCACTGGCCATCTGCTGAATGGCAGCGGAAATTTCCTGCACTTGGCTCGATACTTCCGTTACCAAAACCTCTATTTCCCCAAAAGCATGGCCTGCGGCAGTCACAACCTCTGTCCCAATTTTAACCTCCCGGGTGCCTTCACTCATAGCAACAACAGCTTTATCAGTATCCCCTTGAATTTCACTGATGAGTGTTGCTATTTTTTTTGCGGCATCTTGCGATTGTTCGGCAAGTTTACGAACTTCTTCCGCTACCACGGCGAAACCTCGCCCTTGTTCGCCTGCTCTTGCCGCCTCAATGGCTGCGTTAAGTGCGAGCAGATTTGTTTGTGCAGCAATTCCTGAAATCGTGTTGACGATCTGCCCAATTTCTTTAGACCTGGCGCCCAACGTCGTAACGACTTGCGCGGAGTTATTAACTGTTTGTTCAATATAGGCCATTTGGATAACAGCCTTTTCTACCGACTTGCCACCTATTTTTGCCATTTCAGCTGCTTGGGCTGATTTTCCAGCTACCAGATTAGTATTGGTAGACACTTGCTGAGTACCTGTCGACATGTTCTCCACGATTGCTGATGTCTCAGTGATCATATGGCCTGTTTTTTCCACACCAGTTGCCACTTGGCTGATAGATCCCGCTACTTGATTGGACGCCTGAGCTGATTGTTCAGCGCTAGCCGTCAGCTCTTCTGAAGAGGCTGCCACTTGCTCGGTTGATTCATTGACGTGTTTTAAAACTGCACGAAGATTGTCCCGCATATTTGCTAAAGTATCAGCTAATTGGCCAAATTCATCTTTCCGAGCAAACTTACGTGGCTTATCACGAAAATCCCCAGCGGCAAATTCTTGACAAACTAATACCATTGTATGTAGGGGTTTTGTTATCATCCTGGTAATATAGAATCCGTTCAATCCTAATAACACAAAGGATACAAAAACAACACCAAGCGTACTCTGTATTGCTTTTTCAAATGCCGCCTTATTGTCGGCATTACTTTTTTGTGCTATTTCAACTTCATATTTAGAAAGATCAATACACTTATCGTTAACTTCTTTTGCTAAGGTTGCTACACTAGCAAGATATAAGGCATAGGCTTCAGTATTTTTGTTTTGTAGTGCCAATTCCAGAACCTTGGCCCTAACATCGCGAAACTTTTGTAGCGACGTTTTGAGCCCAGCTAACTTTTCCTTTTCTTTGGCATTTAAGTCAGACTTTTCAAATTCTGCAATATTTTCATTAAAAGCTGTCGCACGATAACTTATCTCTTTCTCTAAGACTTTGTTTCTATTACCATCATTTGTGATCATCATTTCAAATAATGCTGCCGCGGACGCATTCATATGAGCACGATTTTCTTCGATGATAGTAATTGGTACCAATTCCTTCGTGTACATAGCATCTAATTCGGCATTTGACTGTCGCAGGTTGTAATACCCTGTATACCCTACAAGACTAAGAGCTATAAATGCGATAAAAATGAGGGCACTTAATTTAAGGCTTACTTTCATATTATTTAAAAATTCCAATTTGTTTCTCTCCTTTTAGTTTCGTTATTCTCCCTACTATATATGCAAAAAGCATGCCAGCATGGCATGCTTAAAAAATCAGGCTGTATAAGATCCCAGATGTCCTATTTTAATTGTGATGTAGGGTTACCAGACCTCTTGTATTGATCAGATGGTCAACATTATTTTAGAAGTTATGTTGTACATTTTTGTACTACAATGTACAACATGATTTTACCAAAACAAAATAACTTCACTGTTGTTTGATTTTTTCCAGACGATAACAGAAAGCTCTCCGAGACATTTCCAAGCTTTGGGCTGCGGCAGTCTTGTTTCCCCCACATTTTTCTAGGGCATCAGCAATCAACACATTTAGGTGTTCATCTTTGGAAGTGTGTCCAGCTGTTAGAAGTTGCGACCTCGCTGTTTTATTCTGCTCATTCAAATTGAGATGCGCAGGTTTTATCTCCACCTCATCATACATAAAGCTCACCCAGTCTATAACATTTCTTAGTTCACGCACATTCCCCGGCCAGCTGTAGCATTCAAGAACCTTGACCGCATCATTACTTATTCTCTTAAACTGCTTCTTTTTTTGTAAGGAAAATCCTTCCATAAAAATCTGGGCTAGGGCAGCAATCTCTTCCACTCTTTCACGCAGGGGTGGGATAATAATATGTCCAACGTTAAGGCGGTAATAAAGATCTTTACGAAAGCTACCTTGCTCCACCCGTTGCCTTAAATCAACGTTAGTGGCACATAGGATGCGAACATCAGTTTTAATTTTTTTCAGTCCACCAACTCGGTAAAATTCTTTTTCTTCAAGTACCCTGAGTAGCTTCCCTTGTAGTTCCAGGGGCATATCCCCGATTTCATCGAGAAATAAGGTACCACCAGCCGCAATATCAAGTTTGCCTTTTCGCCCTTTAGTAAGTCCACCAGTAAATGTACCTGACTCGTAACCGAAAATTTCACTTTCAAATAGGCTAGCAGTTAGCACCGTACAATTTATGTCAATGAATGGTTTGGAGTTGAGCCCATCACCATTGTGAATCATTTGGGCAATAATTTCTTTCCCGGTACCTGTTTCCCCTTCAATGAGCACAGGAATTGAGCGATCAGTATGATACTTTAATGCTTGATTGGTAAGCTGTTGCATCTGCTGTGAAAAAATTCCTACTTTTAAGCCAGTAGCTCTCGCCACTAAGTTACGAAGTCTTTCAACTTCTCTTTGACTTTCTTGGGTAGCGACGCTAACCTCAGCATTAAAATCTTCACTGAGGCGCCTGTTATCACGGCGAAGGCCCTGATAATCCGCCACCCGCTCCACAATAGCCGCAAGTTCATCAAGATTGATGGGCTTTGTAAGATAATCGTAAGCCCCGAGCCGCAAGGCCGAAATGGCGGTTTCAATGTTGGCGTGGGCTGTCATGAGTACAATACTAGCATCGCCTCGAGCTGTATGGCCAGCGATGCTTCGTAAAAAATCAATCCCAGTCATTTGTGGCATTATGATATCCGACAGTACCATGGAAAAATGTCCTGATATAAATGCTTTTACACCAGCTTGCCCATCACTATACTCTTCAACACGATGACCAATCCTCTCCAGGAAACGCACCAAATAACGACGACCGTCTACATCATCGTCAAGAAGCAGAATATCCATCGTCTATCCCCTTTCCCACCTCATTATTTTCTTGATAAAGAGGCAATTCCACGATAAAAGTCGTTCTTTTTCCCACCTCGCTTTTAACCGCAATTGTACCGTTATGGGCGGTAACAATTGCTTTAACGATGGATAACCCCATTCCCATGCCTCGTTTACCTGCTACGGTAAAAAAGGGGTCAAAGATTTTATCCTGGTATTCTTTAGGAATGCCAGGGCCATTATCAGTAATTTCAATTATTATTTTATCCTTCTGACTTTTGGTTTTCAAAATAATCTTTTTCTCAGCTATATCAGTCGTCTGTAAAGCTACAATAGAATTATTAATTAGATTTGTTACAAATTCACTGAGACCGACAACATTCCCGAGGACCATCAGATTTTGAGTGGAAAGCTCGGCTGAAACCAGTACCCCTTTATTTTCCGCTAGCCGCTGAATAGGAGGTAAGGTATCTCGGATAGCACTATTTAAATCACAGACCACCATATCAATAGGCTCTTTATTCACTAATGCCCGTATATGACGAATAATGCCATCAATATTATTTGCTTGATTTGAGATATCTTTCATACATTCCAACACGTCATCCATTGGCAAACTTCTACCTTGTTTATGATAATAAAGGGCACTGTCAGCTGCCAGTTTTAGAGAATTCAGTGGTTGAGTAATTTCATGAGCAATGCCAGCAGACAGGGCAGCCAGTGATATAAACCTCTTAGCTTGAATGACATTCTCAGAAATTTCTTCTTGCAATCTTTTATTGACATTTTCCATCCTAGCATTATCTTTCATTAGCGCCCTGCTCATATTCGTCATTTCAAGGTTAAGAGCCCCCATCTGAGCTATGATAAAGTCTCCTGTTACCACGACTTTCTCAGTGAAAACAATGATTTGACTGTCCTTTTTTAAAATGTGACAATCGAAACTGGATACGTCATTGGGCGTACCAAAATGCCACACTGTTTTAATATGACTCTCATCCATTGATGGTAATACACATTGGGATACTGTATCAGCTACTATAAAATGCCGAATATTCTGACCGATAGGTTTTTCTCGTTGCCCTAGCATCTCATGAAAGGCAACGTTGCATTCCATAATAATACCTTGTTCATCCAGCCATATAATTGGCGTTGAAAAATAATTTTCCATATAACTAACCAGTAAGTCTGTGTTCTTCGTCCAACTCACAATGCTACTCCTCTCTACCCCGCCAATTCTTTGCAATCTTTACCGCGGCGGCACCGTCGATTGCATAAGCATCAGCACCCATTTGGCGCCAGCTCATATCCTCGTGCTGAAATGCTGGCCCACCGACCATTATCTTTACATTCCTCAGAACTACGTCTTGTCGAATGGCCGCAATCGCCTCCTTTGTAGAATCAATATTGAAGGGCATGGATGCAGAAATGCCAACAAATTGGGGCGGATAAGACTGTAAGCATTGCAATAACTCAGCAACAGATAGACTCGCCCCAAAAAAATCCACCTGCCAACCATCCTTCTCTAGCAGGTCTGCCACCATCCTAACTCCCAGTTCGTGAAGTTCGTTTGGGGCACAAACAATTACAGCTTTGCCCCTATAACAATCCGAAACAGTAAGAGCACACCCACTCAGCATAACCCGCGACACTATGGCCGTTGCAAGATGTTCTTGAGCCACAGAAACATGACCACCTTCCCACAGACGACCAATTTCATATAGACAGGGTTGCATAACCTGCAGATAAAATGTAGTCACATCATTTGTTACTGTAAAATATTCTTCGGCCAGTGCAAGACAAGCCTTATAATCACCGCGCAATAAATATTTTAGAAAAGCATCACTGCGCTCCCTCATCATGTTGTACTTAAAAATACAGTATTCCTCAGATTGAGCTAAGCTAATCAAAGCATCATGATGAGCGGTTAACCATTGATACACAGCTTTAATCTCATAAGCACTGTCTTTCGTCAGGACCTGGTCGGTTGCTTTCTGCCAGGCATGTAAGTCCACCGCAAAATAATTATATTGAAAACCCTGTCCGCGATATGCACGGTAGAACCAAACAAACATTCGGGCCAGCAATTCATAATTATTTAGCTTTAATATTGCACTCATAAGCGCAGCATGGTAATAATGGTTGTCATACATAATCTGTAAAGGGTTATTGCCAATGATCTGGTAAAGTTTAGGAAAGCTGGCAATATTTCCGTCAACTAGACGTCGCAGAGCTACTTGATTCATTTTATATTCTTCAGATGCGATTGCAGAAACGAAAATTATATCTTTGGAACTTCTAAATATACTCATACTCGTTCCTCCAATTTAATGCTATTATTTTTTCTCAACAAATATATAACGTACCCTCATCATCAAACATATAGACCTCCTCATTGCATATCAGCAAGTATACCGCCTTCCCAGACCTCCACCTTTAGTCAGGCATCAAACCCACTGTAATAAGGCGTCAAGATCATTAATCTCCATATCATTGACATGATACGATCAGATGATCGATATGGGAAAATCCGCTAATATCTCTCATACAATTCTAATTATAGTACAAATAAATGCAGATTGTATCAAATTAAAGAATATAAGCACGTTTTTGCAATTATATGCAAAAAATAAACCATCTCACCCCCAAAGGCAGGACGATTAATAATTATCAAGATTATTTTCCCTCAACAAACCTCTTATCCCCATCATTAAACAAATAAACTTCCTTATTGCATATCCGACAAGTGTATCGACCAGAACGCTTCCTTTCGGTAAATGTCAACCTAAGCCAAAAGGTCGCCATATTGGCGCGGTTCAAAAAATACCTTGTTCTTTGACAATTGAAAAATAGATTTTAGAACTGATAGGATTTCTATACCCATTTTTAAGTAGAAATGAACCAGTTTTCTGTTTTTTAGTTGTTATTGAAGAAAGTTATACACAGATTATAGGACAGTCTCATAGTTAACAATATAATCAAAAAAAAGTGTCTTCCAATTTAAACGAAATGTATAGTAAGTCTTGGCGATGGTGCTAGGTGTTATTTTTTTTGCGAACAGCAGACAAGTTGGTCTTTCACTTAGGTAAGGATATTGATCAATTTTTGAGCAGTATTGTAAAATGAATTGCTCAAAATATAAACACTATAATTTGATGAATACTCTTTTGTCTGACGAAATATCAAGTGAATAAATAATTGCGAATCTATTGCACCAATTCACATACATAACACTCACAAGCGACTGGTTACAAACAGCATGTTAGCAAAAAAAGTTGGCATAATTTTTGCAATAGCTTAAGGCTGAAGCATTATAGATGAGGGAACCAAGCTCGGCTATGCCTATTCATGATACATTTGGAAGCAACATTAGTGTTTTAAACTTGTTTAAAAAGGAGGAGATAATAGTGTCCCTATTGCAGAGTATCATCGACGCGGCACCTGTCTACCAAGCGACTGCAGCCCTTGATTGTACTATTTGGATTTGCGATGCAGACGGCATAATTATCCATTGTCAGCCGCCAAAAACTTTCAATTCTAGTATCAATGTGGGGGAAAAGATTAATGAGAAAGGTGGCATGTATGCGTGCCTTACATCGGGTAAAGAAGTGGCCCTTAATATTTCTAGCGCAGCGTATGGCCACTCGGCGACTAGAGCAATCGCAAGACCTATTTTAGAAGGCGGTAAACTGGTAGGAGTCATCTCGGTTGGTACTAGCTTGGCTAGATTGGAAAAACTCCACGCGGCAGCACAAACAATTGCGGTGACCACTGAGGAAATAGCAACAACGAGCGGAGAACTTGCCCACACGGCAACGGATTTGGCTACCGATCTGGAATGTTTGAAGAGTGCAAGCGGTAAAGTACTTGCTGATATTGAGAAAACCGATGCTATTCTCAAGTTTGTAAGTGACATAGCTGCAAATTCTAATCTTTTGGGACTCAACGCCGCAATCGAGGCTGCTAGAGCTGGGGAACATGGACGTGGCTTTTGCGTTGTCGCAGAAGAAATCCGTAAAATGGCAACGAATAGCGATGTTGCTGTTAAAGATATCAAGGCTATCCTCAAGAAAATCCGAATGGAGGCGCAGGGGATAACCAATACTATCGCTGCAATAGCCCAAATAAGTGAACGCCAAGCAGCGATAAGCGAGGAATTGTCAGCTACAATGCAAGGATTGGCCGCTTCGGCGAGGGAAGTTGAAAATGTGGCGAAAATTAGCTAACCCATCATGTAAAAAGGTGAATAATTAGCAATTAGGATGTAATTAAATTTGTCAATATAGCAGGATTTTTGTATTATTATATATAATAATGCTTTGAAGTATATGATACGGAGGTAATATATGCAAAATTTTATGAAAATTATTACACGAAAACACGTATACACTATGATGGTTCCATTGCTACTTTGCCCGTCATGGACAGCCTTTGCAGCTTCTGCGGTTCCGGATGCAGGGAATGTACTGCGCAACACGCAAAATTTCGAGAAGAATCTACCTTCGCACCAAAACCCTATTGTAGAGGTGGGAGAAACCGTTCGTCCGCCCATGACCGCCAATACTGGTTTTAAAGTGAAAGTTGAGACCATTCATATTACTGGGCAGGACATATTTGCCCAAAGTCAATTAGATGAAATCTTAAAAGATCAAATGCATAAAGAACTTACGTTTTCCGAACTAAATACAGCGGCAACTACGGTAACAAAATTTTTTAAAGAGCATGGCTACTTGTTAGCGCAAGCATATCTTCCTGCTCAGGAAATTGAGAATGGAAAAGTAGAAATCGCCGTCCTAGTAGGTCGCTATGGTGATGTTGTGCTGAAAAATACAAGTCAAGTGTCTAACCAGGCTATCAAAAAGCAACTAACAGGCCTTACGTCAGGTAGCTATATCAATAATAGAGATCTCGAACGAGCGGTGCTTTTGGCAGGAGACTTGGCAGGAGTATCCGCTAAAATTACCCTATCTCCAGGTAAATATCCTGGTACTGCAGACGTAGTCATGGAAACGAAAGAAAAAGAAGGCAGTAAGAGAGGCAGTATTAGTATTAACAATTGGGGTACTCGCTTTACTGGTAGCACCCAAGGGATAGTAGACTACACGATTGATAATATAGGGCATAGTGGTGATAGCTTTACTACTAGCATTACCAACGCTGGATCTGGTCTAGATGCGGGCAGTGCTAGGTATAGCATGCCGATCAAAGAAGGAGTAAACCTAAACCTAAGTTATTCCAAAGTTCACTATTCCCTGGGAGATGAGTATGCTTCTCTTAACGCGCATGGAACTGCTTATACTAAACATATAGATATGACTTGGAATGTTCAGCGTTCTCGAAATGCCGATGTAAGCTTTCAGGTCGGATATGATCATAAGCGTTTACAAGATTTATACGATACAACAAGTACGGTGACTGATAAATGGCTACATGCCGTAAACCTTGGGATAACTGGTGACACTTTTGATCAACTGTGGGGCGGTGGAGCCAATAGCTATTCTCTTATGTGGTATAAGGGAGCCCTAGGGGCAAATTCTAACACAACTATGCCACCAGTAGGGAACTGGCAAAAAACAACCTATAATATGCTTCGCCAGCAAGTCTTAACCAATCGGCTATCCCTCTTGCTATCCTTTAGTGGGCAATTGGCGAGTACTAATCTAGACTCTTCTGAAAAATTTTCATTAGGTGGGGCGAATGGTGTCCGGGCTTATCCTACCAATGAAGGCTCTGGCGATGAAGCTTGGATCTTAAACAGTGAACTACACTGGAATATACCAGTAAAAAGTGATAAAGGGGTACTGCAATTAATTTGGTTTTATGATACTGGAGTTTCTAATATTGAAAAGAATCCCGCCAGTTCTGACGGGAATCGAAAGGCCTTAGCGGGTAAAGGACTGGGCATAAGCTGGACAGTGCCAGGAGATTATGGTGTGAAAGTGAACTATGCATGGAAGGCTGGTAGTACAGCCGCTACTTCGGATCGAGATAAAAATGGTCGGCTTTGGTTACAGGCTTTTAAATACTTCTAATAGACGAAATAGACTGGAGGTGTAGTGATGAAAATTTGTCGTAAGTGGCGTCGGGCTTGGAAACGTGATAAACCGACATTTAGACAGAGAGTAACTAAAAAAAGAAAAGCTACTAAGGCACCAAGTAAGAGTAGCAAAATAGCAAAGATCACTAACAAGATCATCAAGGCGGTACCAGCACTAGGCCGGGTAGCAGTAGCCACCGGAGTGGCACTGAGTGTATTCACTACAGTCAATCCTGGCTATGCCATGCCTTCTGGTGGCAGTGTAACTGCGGGCGAAGGCACAATCACTCAAAATGGCAGTGCTATGACCGTGAATCAAACTACCAATAAACTAGCACTAAACTGGCAAAATTTTGGCATTGGACAAGGAGAAAAAGTACAGTTTATTCAGCCAAACGCTCAATCGGTGGCTTTAAACCGTGTTATTGGCAATGACGCTTCCAAGATTTATGGTCAACTCACTGCCAATGGGCAAGTATTCCTGATCAATCCCAACGGAATTTTGTTTTCAAAAACAGCCCAAGTAAATGTAGGTGGCATTGTTGCTTCTTCTTTGCAACTGAGTGATAGTGATTTTATGAATGGCAAATACATATTTACGAAGAATGGCACTGCTGGATCGGTGATTAACCAGGGGAACATTCAAACTACGGATGGTGGTTATGCAGCCCTACTTGGTAATAAAGTTAGCAATGAGGGAGTCATTATCGCTAATAAAGGTTCCATTGGTTTAGGCGCAGGTGATAAGGCCACCTTAGACTTTACTGGAGATGGCCTTATTAATTTGACGGTTAATCAATCAGCAATTGATGCTCAAGCGGCAAATAGTAATCTTCTGCAGGCAAATGGTGGTCTAGTTGTCATGACAGCCAAAGCGGCTGGAGATTTAACAGGGACAGTAGTGAATAATAGTGGTGTAATTCGCGCCCAATCTCTAGCTGAACGGAATGGTAAAATCGTTCTGGACGGTGGTACAAACGGCGTTACTCAGGTAGCAGGTACATTGGATGTTTCTGCTGCCAATAGTAGTGGCGGAACCATCAGCGTAACTGGCGAAAAAGTTCTTATTGGCGATAATACTCGATTAGATGCTACTGGCACTAATGGTGGCGGCGAAATCTACGTGGGTGGAGGTTGGCAGGGTAGTGGGGATATCAGCCATGCCACCAATACTACGATTGCTTCTACGGCTATATTAGATGCCAGTGCTACCGATAAAGGAAATGGCGGTACGGTAGTAGTTTGGTCGGATGAACTTACCAATTTTGCGGGGACAATTAATGCCAAGGGTAGTCAGATTGGCGGTGATGGAGGCGCCGTGGAAACATCGTCGAAAGGTGTTTTGCAGGTCTCAGGAAATGTGCAGGCAAGTTCTACTAATGGTAAGGCTGGATCATGGTTACTTGATCCCCGAAACGTGACAATTGATAGCTCTGGCAATACTATTAATGGATTTGACCCATCTACGTCAGGTACTTCTCAAATCGATGTTGCGACGATCAATGCGGCACTCAATAACAATACCAACGTAACAGTGACCACCACCACAACTGCCGTCAGTGGCTGGGGAGAGGTGGGACGGATTACAGTGGCATCCGAGATACTCAAGTCGTCTGGCGTAGGAAGTGCTACGCTAACTCTTCAGGCAGAGAATTATATTGATATCAATGCACCTATTCACGCAACTTCCGGTATTTTGAACCTTACGCTAGATGCCGCCCAAGATGTCACACAAAGTGCTTCAGGGGTTATTGGTGTCAACGGCTTACGACTACTTAACGGAAACTTTACGCTAACGAATTTGGGTAACTCAATTACTACGTTGGCAGCCAGCAATGCGGGCTTGGTCAACGTCATGTCAGGCAGTTCCATGACGATAGGCACGGTTGGTAGCACGCAGGGATTGACCAGTAGAACCAGTTCGGAATTGACAGTGACTGCACCCGATGGTCTGCTGACTATAAACCAACCAGTTGCCGTTGGTGCAGGATATAATTTGAGCCTGAAAGCCGATCGTATGTCCATCAATGATGATGTGGGCACAGTAGCCGCAACAACTACCATATTGCCCTACAGTGTAGGACGCACTATTGATATCGGTTCAATCACTGACAGCGCGGTAAACACGCTTGAACTTTCAGCGGTTGAATTTTCTCGATTTAAAAATTCGAGTTCACTGAAAATCGGTGATGTAAATACTGGCGCGATCAGCATAAGCCAAGCGATCGCACGCAAAGACAACAGTGCCGCTTCTGCTGGTTTGATTTTAACTTCTGGTGCGACTATAATTGAATCTGGTGGATCAATTGTTGCCGATTCCCTAGTTGCTAATGCGAATAATGCGGTGACGCTCAACGGTGCAAATGTTGTCAATTATTTTGCATCAAACTCGAACAATCATGACATTCAGTTTCATGATGTTCTGCCGACTGGCGGAATACTCTCTGTGTATCCCATTGGTGGCTTAGGCGGCCCATATAGTGGAATTAATGCTGGTAGTGGTAACATTACCTTGACTGTGGATGGAGACGCTACGGTAGTTAATATGGGGAGTTCCATTACTGCAAATGGTCTTGCACTGATCGCTCCTACCTCGCGGTTCTACTTATACGGTATCCCTGGCATAGATCTGACGATTAATACCATCGCTGGTAATATTGGCACGGCGGCAATTGGCGCAAAAAATAGCTTTTCTATCGGTACTGTCGGTAGCACTGTAGGGCTAACTAGCAATGGTGTTACTGTTGCGGGGGTCTTGAAGAGTGGTCTGGGCCTGGAATCAGGTGGAACAATCACACAAACTACACCGATCAGCGCTATTGATTTGTATCTTGGTAGAGGGGACTTTACATTAACCAATCCCAGTAACCATGTGCAAACGTTGACGACCTACTCCTATACGAATGATAATAATGCCAGTACCGGAAACATTAGCTATCGTGATAATGGTGCTCTTGTCATTAATACCGCTTACAATAACATTAACGCCAGTGGTTCTGTTGCCCTGCAAGCGGACTCTATCAGCATTCCTCTTGGTGATTCGACTAATCTGAATGTATACAACGCTGGCGAAGCTGGAGTTGTAGACGGTGCGGGTATTATTGCAGGTACTTCAGTAACACTAAAAGCCAATACCAATATTAACCTAAGTTCCAATATCACGGCGACCGGCGATGTTTTAGTAAACGCCAATACGACTGGAGCGGGCGGTAATATCATGGTGAGTGGCGCTAATATAGCGCACATTACCACCATTAACTCCAATGGACACAACATCACTCTTAGTGGCGGAGCTGATCCGACCACTGGGTACGCGGTCGGCGACAATGGCAATAAGAGTGGCATTAACCTTTCCTTTGCTAACCTGAACGCTGGCGCTGGTAATATCTTGCTAAGGGGAAAAGGTCTTTATGGTACTGCTATCGATAATAGTAGCACTGTTAGTACTACGACTGGGAATATCACGCTTGTGGGTCAAGGAATGGGTAATGTTGTAGCAACTCTTGGTGATACTACGACTGCGGCCAGTATTGGTGTCAGCATTGCAGGTACAAGTCTGGTGCAGTCGACTTCTGGCGCAATCGCTCTTACTGGTAGTGGTGATAAGACCGTAGCAACCAACCGTAATTTTGGTATCAGTCTCTATGGTGGTAACATTGCGTCTAGTGGAGGGAATATTACGTTGACGGGCACGGCGGGGGGCGGAGCTACAACTACGGGTAATTATGGCATCTATATAGATGAGATGGACGCAACCTCAGGAAAAATATCTACGATCAAGAGTCTAGCAGGTTCTGGAGCCATCACGCTGACTGGTACTGGGCGCGGTAGCGATTCTGCTGGTGTACTAATTCAAGGACTATCTAGCTTGAATTCTACACAAGGTAAAATAACGATTACTGGTACTGATAGTGGTCAGGGTGCTGGGCAGAACAATATTTTCGGTGTTAAAATTTATCGTGGACCTTCCATCGTTAATACAACCGGCGACATTGAAATCGTCGGTAATGCAAAGTTTAATCCTGATACGCCATTGACTGAGGGGCAATCGACGGGCAACTATCATATTGGTGTGTCCATCAACAGCTATCACGCTAATGATGGTACCCCCACATCAATTCAAGCTGGAGGAACCATTACTATTACTGGTACTGGCGGTGGTTTCGGTAGCAATGACGTTAATGGAAATCTGGGAACTAGTTACTTCAATGACGGCGTTGATGTTAACAGCAGAGCCAACATAACGTCACCAGTGGCGATTACTGTTACTGGAACTGCAGGTGATGGTTCGAATGCATGGGCCACTGATGCCAGTACGGCTGTATATGTCATGGGGGGGGCCATTCAGGCCACTGGTGCAGGCACTGTCTCCATAATAGGTAACGGCGGTAGCTCGTCCAAAGCATCATACAATCATGGGGTAATTCTCATCTCCGATAATGGGGATATTGGCAAGGTGACTTCAGAAGATGGCAATATCAGTATTACGGGCCATGGTAGTGGGCAGTTCAGTTCTGGTGTCATCATGAGAAATGATTCTCAACTTACTTCGACTGGGGCAGGGAATATCACCATTTTGGGAACCACTTTTTCCGGTACAGCTACAGCTGATGGAACATGGATTAATGTAGGTTTGGGATACTACAAATCTTCATCTGACACCATTGCAGTACGCTTATCGAATACTAGTAAAATTACTGCTAGCAATGGAAATATCAGTATTACGGGCAATAACATTACCGATAGAACAAACAGCCCTACTAATGTGGCAAGCAGTATCGGCATTAATACGCAGTCAGGTGTAATTATTAAGACTACAGGTAGTGGTAATATTACGCTAACTGGCACAGGAGGTGGTATTCCTGGTTCAACCTTAAATATTGGCATTAACAATTATGGAAAAATTTTGGCTGAAGGGTCTGGTAATATTACCATCTCTGGAACAGCAGGACCAGCTGTTGATGATACCACTCCATTTGGCAATGTTGACTGGGGCGGTTATTCAAACTTTGGCGTTTATATCGGTGGCAATTCGGAATTCGGCGGTCCATGGGGCGACCTTGCTAGAATTAAGACAAATAGTGGGAATATAAAGATAACAGGAACCAATGATGATACTCATGTTGTTCATTATCTTGCTAATAATGGTAACGGACAACCACAGCTAGGGAACTATGCTTTGTTTATTGATACACAATCTGATATTAATGCTGGTGGGCAAGGAACAATTACTCTTGAAGGGAAAGGCGTTAATGGTTCGGTTATGCTGAATATGCCAGTTAATGCAGGTCTTGGAAGAAATGGAATTACTACCGCTGGACAAGAAATTAGAGTTTCAGGAACAACTAGCATAGAACTTTTGCGAGAAGTTGATTCTAGTTCAGCAGTGATTAATTCTAATGGAGGTAACGTCACTCTAAATGCGGGTACCGATATCACCTTAAATGGTATCGTTTCCAGCACTGGTGGTAACATCATCTTAGCAGCCGGCCGGAATTTTATTAACAACATACCAAGTAACACTGGCATCGCATCTGGCTCAGGCCGTTACTTCGTCTATTCCGCGAATCCAGCGGACTCCATTGAAGGCATGACGAGCTACAACAAACACTATAACCAGACCTATACAGCCGGCTCAACACCCAGTTATGCCAGTAGTGGTAACTGGTTCTTCTACAGTCTTGCGCCCGTTGTGGACGTAACTCCAGACACTCAGACTGTGACCTACGGTACAGCACCAAGCATTACCGCTCAGTATACTGGTTTTATTGATGGCGATACCGCTGGGACTGCTGGTATTTCTGGAACTGCTGCATTTAGCGTTGGTGGGGCTAAGTCTACCTCCAACAACTACACTGCTGGCAGTCATGATGTGAGTTATACCAATGGTTTGTTAAGTTCTTTAGGGTATCAGTTTCAGGATAAAACAGCTTCAACCAATGAACTCACAGTGAACGCCAAAGTGATTAGCACTAGCGGAGCAGCGGCACAAAATAAAACCTATGATGGCACGACAGCTGCAACGATCAGTGTCGCGACATTGAACGGGGTACTCCTTAATGATAGTGTTACTACTAACGGCAGTGGTACTTTCAATGAAAAAAATGTGGGAACTCAGAAAAACGTCACTGCTACTATGCTTTTAACGGGTACAGATGGGGGCAACTATCAACTGATTCAACCAACTGGTCTGGTTGCGGATATTGGCAAAGCAACATTAGTCGCAAACTTAACTGGTACAGTAAGCAAGGTTTATGACGGCAATACAAATGCGATACTATCCACAGGTAACTACAGTTTGAGTGGCGTAGCAAGTGGTGATGCCGTGACTCTAAGTAGCCCGACTAGCGGCACATATGATAGTAAAAATGCTGGTGCCAATAAGACAGTAACAGTAAGCGGTCTCGGTCTTAGTGGGACAGATACTGGCAACTACCAGTTAGCTTTCACCAGCGCGAGTGGTGCTGTAGGTCAAATTGACAAGGCGACGCTGATTGCCGGTTTAACTGGCACAGTAAACAAAGTCTATGATGGCACTACAACAGCTAGTCTTACAGGTTCCAATTACACTCTTGCTGGCGTAATAAGTGGTGATGCCGTCAATCTTAACAACCCAACTGGTGGCACATATGGCAGTGGAGATATTGGTACAGGTAAAACGGTAACAGTAAATGGTATTACGCTAAGTGGTAGTGGCGCTGATAACTATCAATTGGCAGCAACTACAGCGAGTGGGCCAGTAGGCGTTATTACTCCTGAAAATACCACTGTTACCACTACAACTCCCCCCAACACCCAGGATAGTAATCCTCGTATTCTGGTAAACCAAGGAGGCGTAAATGCACCAGCAATAATAAATTCTGTTACGACTGCTCCAGTTATAATCTCACCAGTTAGCCTTGCTGTGACGATGTCAAGAGGAAATCAATCCAACACCAGCAGTTATACGGTGGACGTGTCTGGCAATACTCTGACTATCAAGGTTGCTGGCGTAACCTCTGGCAGTGCTGTGACTGGGACCAACAGTAACATTGCTCTGGTATCTGTTGGTACGACAGGTGTACAAACGAGTAGTAACTATTACAACGTAACTTCCAGTAGCAATAGCCTGACAATGACGAATGTCAATAATTCTACTTCAACATTACTGACAGAACCTTCAGCAGCGGCAGCTAGTGCTAATTTCAGCATGACAACAGCAAATGGAGCAGTAGCTGAATTCAAGGTAATGTATGCTGATGGTGCCATGAGTATCCACCCCCTCAATGAAGCGGCGAGTACGATGACAACGGATGAAGTAAATAATAAAAAACTGGTGACGGCTACTGGTCTGTTGGTAGCTCAAGAAAATTTAGGTGTTAACTTACAGTCAGTATCAACCATTTATATCCATAATTAACATTATATCCATAATTAACATTATATCCATAATTAACATTATATCCATAATTAACAATATTGTTAAAAAATTTAATTAAATTTAGAGTTAGCCCTATTCTTGCAGAACTTTAGCTTCATACTTCCAATTGAGACAGCAATAATTGAATCAAAGGTCTTAATTTACAATAATTAGATATAATGTAAATTAAGACCTTATTTTATCTAAAATTCATGATTCTGTATGTACTCCAATTATACTTGATAATATCCGAATGAATCATTATGATTTCCCCGATAAAAAGCTGAACATTACCAAAGTTTGGTGACCTCCTTATCGTGGCTGATCTCCTCAACCCGGGTTATTAAAATGGCATATTCCTCTTTGACTATACCAAATAGCACGAATTGCTCTTCAGCCATTTTCCTTACCTGGTCTATACCTTGAACTTACTGACAGCTATTGTAAGTTCTTCCGCCATCTTAGCTAGTGCCTGACTAGATACCGCAATTTCTTCCATACTAGCTGATTGCTCCTCGGTGGCAGCCGATACCGTCTGTGCTTCCCCGGATGCCTTCTTGCTGAGCTCGTCGATTACTTTCACGGATGATACAATTTGTTGACTGCCACTTGCCATCTGCTGAATTGCAGCTGAAATTTCCTTCACCTGATTTGATACTTCCGTTACTAGAACCGTTATTTCCCCAAAGGCACGCCCTGCTGTAGTCACAACCTCTGTCCCAACTTTAACCTCTTGAGTACCTTCGCTCATAGCAACAACGGCTTTATCTGTCTCCCCTTGAATCTCATTGATCAACGTAGCTATCTTTTTTGCCGCATCGTGTGATTGTTCCGCAAGCTTACGGACTTCATCCGCTACGACGGCAAATCCCCTGCCTTGTTCTCCAGCTCTTGCGGCCTCAATGGCAGCGTTAAGTGCCAGCAGATTTGTCTGCCCAGCAATTCCTGAAATAGTATCGACAATCTGTCCAATTTCCTTCGACCGCTCGCCAAGTTTTGTAACGACTTGTGCGGACGTATTGACGGTCTGTTCAATGCGGGTCATTTGGTTAACAGCCTTTTCTATCGACTTGCCACCTTCTGCTGCCGTTGTAGTAGCTTGAGCTGATTTCTCCGCTACGAGATTAGTATTGGTAGCTACTTGTTGGATACCTGCCGACATTTTCTCCACCACCGCTGATGTTTCATTGATGGCATTAACTTGTTTTTCCGTACCAGTGGCCACTTCGCTAATCGATCCCGCTACTTGATTTGCCGCCTGCGCTGATTGTTCAGCACTAGCTGTCATTTCTTCGGCGGATGCTGCAACCAGCTCTGATGATGCACTAATCTGACATACAAGATTACGCAGATTAGCGACCATTGTTTCAAAGGCCCTTGCTAAACGCCCCAATTCATCCTGTGAGTTTACATTAATTTTAGTTATGCTAAGATCACCGCCCGCAATGCGGCTAACCACTCCTTCTAGTATCTGTATTGGTTTCGCGATATGCGTTGCTACCCACAAGATAACGAAAGTTGCTAAAATAAGTATTACGCAAATGGTAATTAACGAAACCCATGCAAAGGTTTTAAGCTGCGCTCTTGCTTCACTAACAGGCACATTGACTCCGAGGGACCAAGAAGTTCCTGCAATCGGCGCGTATGCTAAGTACTTTTCCATATCCCCATATTGATAACTAGCAATGCCTTTTTCACCTTTGAGCATCTTTTCAACGACTGCCTTTAGAGTTGGACTCGCCTTAGGATCGTTGTTCACATTGGCTTTATTCACTAATTCTTTATTAGGATGAGCGATTATCGTTCCGTCTTTCCGCAACACATAGGCATAACCAGTCTGGTTCACCTTTATGTCAACAACGCGTTTTCCAACGTCTTCAATATTAATGGCTCCTGCTAAAATCCCGACAATGTGCCCATTATTCTTAATTGGTGTCGCGATTACCACGACCAGCTTGCCGCTAACCGGGGATAGTATCGGATCTGAGATGAAAGTCTTCCCTGCAATTGCATCTGCAAAGTAGGGTCGGTTCACTGAGTTCCCGGCCACACCATGAGTATCAAGATAGTTCCCTTGAACATCGGTCCAAAAAATATTTTCATAAAGCTTATTACTGTTCATTTCTGAGCTAATATAAGACACCATGGTTTCACGATTGCCACCGGTCATAATCGGCGACCGTGAGATCATTTCCATTTCTGTCTTATGCACCTCAAGCCACAGGCCGACTGCTTCTCCGTTAGTTTGTGCTACGATGGCAAGTTCATTTTCAACATCCTGTGTTAGCATTTTCTGTGATTGCCAATAGTTTAACCCAGCCAACACACCAAGCGCGATCACAAATAAAGTTATTACGATTACCGAAAGTTTTGCTCTGATACTTTTCACAATACATTGCCCCTTCTCTATTTCACTGGGAGCCTCACCGCCAATAGTGGCTCATATATCCAGCGATATTTAATAATTATCCCCATACGCTCAACATTCTCGTTTTTCCCCTTTGGGCTCCCTTCTATTTTAAACCCCTCAATACTCCTTATAAAGATTGATACTAATCTTATTGTTCTCAAGTTGTAGCTGTGGTAGCTGTTTCTTAGCACACCTTCTGTATAATCTCCTCTGTTGTTACAGGGGTGCGATGTAAAATGCCAGACCCGTCTGGCAGGTCTGGCATCGTCGATGTATTAAATCGAATTTGCAACCTGGCAATCATAAGCGTTAACGGCCTTTAGACCCATAGTTTTGCGTCCCCATTTTTCAATGGGTTTGCCAAATTAAACATTTTCTTTATGTATTTTCACCACATGACCTTTACAAAAAAACCAGTTTATTGCTAGATTTCTCTAAATTTTTCTCCTTGAATTACAGCTTTGATGACATGTTATATCCTCTCAACTAGTGTTTATCACTCCACCTTTTTGAACAATGATAAATTTTCTTAATTTTCTACATATAGTGACTATTATAAACACATATATATGCAGAATATGTCGAAATATAGCCTTAAGTAAATTTTATTTTCCCTGACTGACAAATAACATAAAACATCTGCCCTTTTCCTATGAACCCCAATCTTATCATACATCCCCCTCATCTCCTCCGACATATGAATGCTACATATTAAATTGCAGGTGTGCGGAGATAAGAACGGTCTCTGGAACGCTCGAACACGCACAAACTTCTACCACAATGAATATATATAGCCACTTGGTCAGATCAGACACAATGGAAGGATTTTTACAGGTGTCGAGGAATAAGGCAGAGCAGGCAAAATAATCCTGCTCTACCTGTATATAATCCACATATTATTGGTCAATAGTTGCTATCACCAACGTTATCCCCAATTGACATAAAAAGACCTCCGCAGAAACCTGCGAAGGCGTAATTACAATGGTGGCCCCGGAGGGATTCGAACCCCCGGCCTATTGATTCGAAGTCAAGCGCTCTATCCAGCTGGGCTACGGAGCCATTTAAACTATTCAATTGACTATCTTATTATATCTAACACAATCTAAAATGTCAATCAAGACAAAAAATTAGCATATCCGTCACTTGTCCTACACAGAAGCCGTTTGGGTGGATACCACCACTTTTTCACCAACAATAGCAATGGATCCTTCACAATTCATGCCACCACGCACAATACAATCTTTCTCAACAACGGCACATGGTCCAATAATAGCCTGTTCAACATAAGCACCAGGCCCTATGGAAGCCCCGGGCATGACAACTGAGTTCTTAACAATCGCCTGCCTGTCTATATACGTACCGGGAAAGATCACAACGTCTTCTATTTGCCCTAAAATAGAACATTCCTTATTAATAAGGGTTTTATTTGAAGGAGTCAGCGTCGCCGTTAGCTGGGGTAAGTAAGAGGTTAATGTAGAATATACAGGCCATGTCTCTTCCTGGATGACAAAAGCAGGTGGACTTAATAACAAATCCATATGAGCTGCGTGGAAACCTTCCACTGTTCCGACGTCTTTCCAGTAGTCATTAAAATGATAAGCAAATACGTTTTCCCCTTGAGCCAACATGGTTGGAATAATATCTTTACCGAAGTCGTGGCAAGAATTGGGAATTTCTTCATCACATTCTAAATAATACTTCAACCTTTCCCAGGTAAAGATATAGACACCCATTGATGCTAGATTACTTTTAGGTTTAACTGGTTTTTCGGCAAATTCGGTAATAGTCCCATCAGGAAGCGTTGCCATAATACCAAAACGAGACGCATCTGCCCAAGGGACTTCAATAACCGAAATGGTTACATCAGCGCCTTTTTCTTTATGAAATTCCAAAAGCAGGTTATAGTCCATTTTATATACATGGTCTCCCGAGAGGATAAGAACATATTTAGGGTTGAATTGTTCTATGAATTTTATGTTTTGATATATCGCATTAGCCGTCCCCGAATATGAATCATCACCATTCTTGTAGATATAAGGAGGAAGTACATGTACATCACAACAAGTGTCATATATATTTTCTCCCATGCCCGAACCTATTTGTCTATTCATTTCAAAAGGATCCTTGGAAGTGAGTACTCCAATGGTATCAATGCCAGAATTGTAACAGTTACTCAGGGTAAAGTCTATCAGACGGCACGTGCCGCCAAAGGGTATGGCTGGTTTAGCAATCTTAGTCGTCAACGCCGCTAAGCGAGTTCCTTGCCCACCTGCCAAAATCATAGAAATACATTCTTTGTTGGACATATTTCACCTCTAATAGTAAATCTGATTACAACAGGTTTATCCTATTTTGTTCGATAACAACTGAGAAAATCAGAAAAAGCATAACACCAACTATGCTTTTTGTCTCTTTTAATACTTTGTCTGTTTTAGCTCCAAAGAATACCTAATAACAAAAATTATTTTATGGAAGTTATGGGTATCCCTATTTTATAACACGCACGGAAGAACTACTTCATTCTAGAGACAGGATGAAAGTGCGCCACATGTAGCGCACTTTTAAATCGTTGTAAAGTTAGTATAACGATCTGCTTTGAACGATATACTATCAGGGTATGAATTTCGAATATATATCTATCAATGTACCCTGTGGTGGCTGATGTCTTAACTAGATCGATGGATTGATTTTTTATACTAAAGAAAAAACTATCATTTAAAATATGAACAATCATTACATTGAGGAGGTTCTTCATGGAACTTAGCAAAGAAACTTTTAAGAAAGAATTTCTCGAACGACTGATGAATATGCATGTAAAGAGTTTGGAAGAAACATCTGATACGGAGCGGTATCGAGCTTTGAGTAGTTTAATTTGTGACTATATCAGTAAAAAATGGATTATTTCAAAAAGTCAATATCAGCAAGAAGAACAGAAGCAGGTCTATTATTTATCTATCGAATTTTTGCTTGGTCGACTATTAGGCATGAATTTGCTCAATTTAGGGATATATGATCTATGCAGGGAAGCCTTAGATGAACTCGGCGTAAGCTTGGCTGCTGTGGAATCAACTGAAGAAGATCCCGGTCTCGGCAATGGAGGTCTTGGTCGTCTAGCCGCTTGTTATCTTGATTCTATGGCCGCTGGGAATCTCCCTGGACATGGCTGTTGCATACGTTATCGTTATGGTTTTTTTGAGCAATCTATTATCAATGGTTATCAAGTTGAGGTTCCCGATAATTGGCTAGCCGAAGGTTTTCCCTGGGAATTTCGGCAGGCGGATAAAACCGTCTCAGTAAACTTTGGCGGCAACGTCCGGGTCGCCCAAGATGGAAAATTGCGTTATGCTCAAGAGGATTATGAAGTGGTATTAGCTGTACCCTATGATATTCCTATTTTAGGCTATAAAAATAGCACAATAAACACATTGCGGGTCTGGGGTGCCGAGGCGTCTGAAAAAAATTTCATCTGTTCAACAGCTGATATGTTGGATTGTGTGACGAGTATGGAATATAAAAAAACAGTAGAATCACTATCCAGTGTATTATATCCTGATGACAGTACTTATGATGGTAAAGTGCTACGGCTTAAGCAGCATTACTTTCTTGTCTCTGCTAGCCTTCAAAGTATTATTAATGACTGTAACCAAAGAGATCTCCCCTTGGCTCATCTTGCCGACCATATTGCCATCCATATCAATGATACCCATCCAGCTCTAGCTATTCCCGAAATGATGCGTATATTAATTGATGTTGAAGAAATGGGCTGGGATGAGGCATGGCAGATCACAGTGAATGTCTTTTCATATACCAACCATACAATACTGCCAGAAGCGTTGGAAAAATGGCCTGTTGATATGGTACAAAAATTTCTACCACGGCTATTTATCATCATTAATGAAATTAATGAACGTTTTTGCCATGAGCTGTGGGACAGGTATCCGGGAAACTGGGATAGAATCAAATCAATGGCCATTATTGACAATAATAATATTCATATGGCTCATTTAGCCATTGTTGGAAGCCATAGTGTAAATGGTGTCGCTCAGATCCATACTGAAATTCTGAAAACTAGGGTCATGAATAAATTTCATCAGTTTTATCCTTATAAATTTAGCAACAAGACAAATGGAGTGGCCCATCGCCGCTGGTTGCTGAAAGTCAACCCTAAACTAGGAAGTTTATTGAATGAGAGTATTGGCTCTAGTTGGATTAGTCATCCCTGTGACTTATTAAAGACGTTAAAATATGCTGATGATCGTACCTTTCAAGAAAAATTGGCAACGATTAAACGGGATAATAAAGCAAAGCTTGCCCAATATATTAGGAAGACGCAAGGAATAAATATTGATACTGACTCCATCTTTGACTCACATATCAAACGTATACACGGCTATAAGCGCCAGACCATGAATATTTTCCACATTATGCACCTTTACAATCTATTACGAGAAAATCCGAATTTAGATATAGTGCCCCGTACTTTTATTTTTGGTGGCAAAGCTGCCCCAGGATACCATCTGGCAAAACAGACCATAAAGTTAATCAACACCTTAGCCACAGTCATTAATAAAGACGAATCAATCCGCAATAAAATCAAAGTCGTTTTTGTGGAAAATTACAATGTCTCCATGGCTGAAATAATCATCCCCGCGACGGATGTTAGCGAGCAAATTCCTACTGCTAGCCAAGAAGCGTGTGGTACTGGCAACATGAAGTTCATGATGAATGGGGCCATTACAATTGGTACCCTTGACGGGGCAAACATTGAAATTAGAAATGTGGTAGGCGATAATAATATTATTTTCTTCGGGCTAACTGCCAATGAGGTCCTTGGGTTATATGAAAATGGTGGGTATAACTCATGGGATGTTTACAATAGCGACTCGAGAATTAAAACCGTCCTTGACCAGCTGGTTAATGGTTTCTTCCCCGTAGCTAACCATGAGTTTAGAGCCCTTTTTGAATCTTTTCTTGACCATAATGATCAATTTTTGGTTTTGAAGGATTTTGGATCTTATGTCGATGCGCAAATCCGATTGGATCAACAATACCGGGATCGCCATAACTGGCTAAACATGTGTACCCACAACATCGCTCATTCTGGTAAGTTTTCTGGCGATCGAACTTTTACAGAATATGCCGTGGATCTCTGGAAAATGAATCCCACTCTGTCTCCTCGGTGTTACTGCCCAAATGATGATGCCTTTGTTCGCCGGCTTCATGGTTGCATCTTTACTTCTCAAGTAGAACAAACTATGCCAGCTAGCAGCATATTAAACTAACAACACATATATCTCTGACGACCCTCTATCAATCAATATATAAAGAGCCAGCAAATCTTACAGATTTGCTGGCTCTTTACTACTATACTGTTGATCACTACCTAGTTAATGATCATCAGTAATCGTTCCCGAATTGATATCTTATAAATGAAATTTGGCTACAATCGCCTGTAGCTCACCAGCCATGTGTGCCAACGCTTGGCTCGATGAGGAAATTTCTTCCATAGAGGCTGATTGTTCCTCCGCAGCCGCTGAAATTGTTTGTGAATCAGCGGCTGTGTCAGAAGCGACAATTCTGACACTATCTACCGAACGAACGACCTCATCGCTCGACGCAGCAAGTCCTTCGGTAGCAGAACTGATTTCTTGGACCTCGCTGTTCACTGAATAACCCCTTATCTAAAGGATAACCATCTGCCCTTTCAAAGTTTTAGCCATTTCTAACCCTTTGAGTACTTCCACGATCTTAAGCCCAAATTCAAAGGATGTGCCTGGTCCACGAGATGTTATGATCTTGCCATCAACAATAACGCTCAGTGCTGTGCTCACATTAGCCCCTGTAAGCTGTGACTCACAACCTGGGTAACAAGTAGCCGACTTCCCCGCTAAAAGTCCAAGCTTACCTAAAATAGTGGGTGCCGCACAAATAGCTGCAATCCATTTCCCATCCATGAACTGTTTGGTAATTTGTGCTTTTAGGCCAGCATGTTCGTCCATATTTTGGGTTCCAAGACCACCCCCAGGCAGTATGATCATCTCGACATCAGTATAATCAACATTCTCAAATAATACATCTGCGATAACCTTAATATGATGAGCTCCAACTACTTCTTTTTTGCCCATAATAGAAACTATTTCCACTTCAATGTCAGCCCTCCGAAGAATATCAACGACACTGATTGCTTCAATTTCTTCAAATCCATCAGCCAAATGCAAACATAGTTTCATTTTCTTAAGCACTCCCTTATTCATTATTGCTGGGGATAGTCTTTTGCCAGTGCCTCAGTCACAAACCCAATATGCTCCTGTAACTCTACGCCCAACATTTCTGCACTGTGGATGATGGTCTCACGATTAACGGCTCTGGCAAAAGCTTTATCTTTCATTTTTTTCATTACTGATTTAATTTGTACGTTTGCCAGACTCTTATCGGGGCGAACAAGTGCACAAGCAATCACAAAACCCGTTAATTCATCCACGGCCAACAATGTTTTTTGTAAACGACTCCGCTGTGGCTCCCAGTCTCTTGCATGGGACTGAATATCAACCACAAATTGATCAGTATAGCCATGTGGTCTTAATAAATCCCCTGTTTTATTAGTATGTTCTTCAGGAAATTTTTCAAAATCAACATCGTGAAGTAAACCTACTGCGCCCCAATACTCTATATCCTCACCAAACTTCTCAGCATACGCACGCATGGCAATTTCTACTGCCTGACAATGATTAAGCAGTTGTGTTTCTTTAACATGATCCGTTAATACCCGCCACGCTTTTTCTCTTGTTGTATCCATTTTTTTGCCTCCAATTTAATATCTTTTTTATGTCCTCATCTTCAGCTAGACGTGCCTTTCTTTATGTGCAAATAACGCCCGCCGATTATGACTGTACTCAAATTCCACTTCCATAATAATAGCCTGTGTACATTCCATATCCAAAGCTGAATTTATGGCAACTTTCCTAGCATTCGACATACGCAACCAAATACTCTCTAACAGTTCTATCGTTCGTAACAATCCATATATATAGAAAGGTTTTTTAAAAATAAAATTTACAAAAAAGTTTTCCAGTAATATTTCAGGAAGATAGAGATTGATCTGCTCTAAACTGGCCGTCTTAGTATCCAAAAGCTCATAATTATCATAAAATATTTTATTTAACTGTTGACCCATGGAATGATCTCGAGGTAAATAACCTATTGCCAAAGCAGCCCCTTGGATCATCTGTAAGCGTTCCCCAATTGAGATACTTCTACACTGCATTATGTCGATAAAATGCTGTTCTAATTCAAAATAATACCGTAATGGATCCCCAATTGATTGTTGCTGAGGGTAAACAAACACTACATCGTTATTCCGGTTGAAAACAATAGGACTTTCCTCAGACCTTATAATAGCAAGAGGCGCAGTGCGACTTGCCAGTTTAATCACTGCTGGGCAGCTAAAACTAAGGGTTAGTTCAGTGCCTCGCGCCGTATTCATAGGATAACGTGGAAATGTCTGGCATACATTATCCAGATGACTATGACCAGCTGCTTTTTGCAACTGACAACGATTATTTTCAGCTAAGAACCAACATCCGCCACTGTTTTTTTTTGCAATATAAGCAAATTCCCCTAATCCACTTTTATCTGTAAGGGGTATAAATATTTTAGAAAATTCCTTACTTCTGCCTGTCTTTAAAAATAACTGGGCATTGCGGTGATAACTGTCCTCATCAAGCGTTACTAACCAATCATTGCGACAACAACAACCACACATTTCGCAAACAAAATTTTCTACAATATCAAGGTAAATATACATTACTTAATTCCATCCTAACTATACTTTTTTAGGCACAGTAAACACTTATCTCTTTTCTACATTCACTTATTAAATACCTTTACTTACGATTATTCCTCGTATACATCATTAATATTTTCAATTTTTCAAAGGAAAATATCCTGGAATGTCGAAATAGTTATTAAATGTAATTTATAACAAGGAATAGGTGATCTGGTGAAAAAACATAGTGCATGGATTACAATAGCCTATTTACTCTTTAACATGATCAATGTACATCCAGTAACAGCTGCCATCAATAATCCCACTGAAATCCTTGTTCTCCACTCTTACAGCCCAGATTATGGGTGGACACAAACTGAACAAATGGGCATTGAAAACTTTTTTAAACCTCTGATTAACCAGTATCGAATGCGCGTTGAATATATGGACTCTGGCCACAGTCCACAACTTCTGGAAGGACAACTCCTACGGCAATTATATAAAAACAAATTCGCCAATTCTCATTTTCGCGTTATCATTGTCTCCGATAATGCAGCTTTTGACTTCCTCCGCCAGTACCGAGATGAACTCTTCCCTGATGTGCCAGTAGTTTTCTGTGGGATTAACGGCTATGATGAAAACATGATTAAGGGACTTGATGGTTTTACCGGTATCGCGGAAGATAATGATTTTGTCGGGCTTTTCAATATAATAGCAAAATTACACCCCAATCTCCAAAAGATCGTCATCTATGGAAGTCCAAGCGACCCCTCTCATCTAGTCAACGTTTCCCTCATCCGCAAACTACTAATTAATTTTCACCCCCAATATTCCATTGAGATTCGCGAATTTCCTTATCTAGATGCCTGTATCGAAGATGCAAAAAGCCTTCCCCCGGGCAGTACTATTCTAATGGTCGGCAGTATGCTTACTGCAGAGGGTGACGGAATCAACCTTCAACGCGCCAATGAAATTATGTCTAAGGCTGTAGAGGTACCTATCTATACTGCCTGGGATTTCGGTATACCTCATGGGGCGATTGGTGGTCTTGTGATAAGTGGAGTAAATCAAGGACGACTGGCAGCCGAAATGGCTCTTCATATTCTAGAGGGGCAACATCCTCAAGCTCTCCCCGTCCAGCGCTATGAAGGCAATATATATATGTTTGATTACAACCAACTGACTCGTTTCAATTTAAAGATATCACAACTACCTCTTGGATCTATCATTGTAAACTCTCCTGATACAACTTACAACGTGAACCGTGAGATTCTTTGGGCATGTACATTTTTTCTAGGTTTATTGTCAATGACGGTCTTTATCTTAATCAGAAATATCAGACAACGAAAAAAAGCTGAGATGGCTTTACTTACATCCCAAGAAAAGTTTTCTAAGGCATTTAAGTACTGTGCAGATATTGTGGGTATTGCATCATTAGATGATGGGCGGTACATCGAGACCAGTGAACTTTTTTTTGATACCTTCGGTTATACCCCTGGGGATGTCATGGGTAAAATATCAACGGGCATAAACCAGAAAAATAGTAACAATGACTCTTTTCCCCTTTGGCTGGACATTAAACAACGAGATAAACTTTTCCAACTTCTAAAAGCAGATGGTTTGATTAAAAACTTAGAAACATACTGGTGCACAAAATCAGGAAAAATATTAATCGGCCTCTATTCTGCAGAAATCGTCGAAATTGGTGATGAACCTTGTATTATCTATGCCTGGCATGATATTACCGACCGAAAAATCGCAGAAGTGATTCTGCAAGAAGCACACGACAACTTAGAAGGTAAAATAGAACAACGCACTCATGAATTATCCTCCCTCAATCAAGAACTGATTGCTATGAACGAAGAGCTCCAGAGCACCAATTGGGAACTAGAAAATGAAATTGCTGGACGGCTACGAATCGAGAAAAAATTATCAAGCAGCAATGAGCAACTAACCCAAGTAAATGATGAATTACAAACTATGCAAGCTTATCTCGTCGAGTCAGCGAAAATGGCAGCCCTAGGCAATCTGGTAGCTGGCATTGCCCATGAAATAAATACTCCCGTAGGTGTGGGCTTAACGGCTGCCTCGCATTTACAACAGTTGACTACAGAATTTAATCATCTATGTAAACACGGCACTCCTCGTCGCCAGGACTTGGTGGATTATCTCAAGGAACTCCATGAATCTTCCACAATTATCCTTAAAAACTTGGAACGTGCTGGCAAGCTCATTCAAAGTTTTAAGCAAGTTTCAGCCGATCAATCCTGCGAAATAGCTCGTGTATTTGGGGTGAAAAGTTATCTTGAAGAAGTTATTCTCAGCATACAGCCTCAATTAAAAAGAACCAACCATCATATTACTGTAGAATGTGATCCTACGCTAACGATGGATAGTTTCCCTGGAGGACTCTCACAAATCATAACCAATCTGATTATGAATTCCGTAATCCATGCTTATAATCCAGGAGATCATGGGAACATACAAATTACGGCAAAAATAGAAGACAAAAACATCATCTTCCTTTATACTGATGATGGTAAGGGAATGAGCTATAATGTCTTAGCCAAAATTTTTGACCCTTTCTATACGACAAAACGTGGGTATGGGGGAACAGGGCTAGGGTTACATGTTGTATATAATATTGTGACTCAACAATTCAAAGGAACCATCGATTGCGAAAGTAAGCCGGGACAGGGTGCAACATTCCGTATTTGCTTACCTCTCCTAAAGGAGGATTTATCAAATGGAACAACTAAATAATTTTCTTTTTGAAGAGGACCGACTCAATCCTTTCCTAAAGACAGAAACCATGCAACATCCATCTAACAAAATCTGTTGGAAAATCCTCATTGTGGACGATGAAGAAGATGTACATACGGTAACTCGTATGGCCCTACGGCGTTTGGCGTTCGAAGGGCGAAATGTGGAATTTCTGAGTGCCTACTCCGCAGCCGAGGCTAAAGAACTACTCCATAACCATTCTGATGTAGCAGTGATACTACTGGATGTAGTCATGGAAGATGACACTGCTGGGTTAACCTTAGTTAGCTACATCCGTAAGGACCTAAACAATACTATGGTGCGAATTATTATTCGGACTGGTGACCCCGGTCAGTCCCCTGAAGAA
>Ga0209123_1000796_pt1 | contig 36547 bp, 36 predicted proteins | sample BarGraIncu00431A_FD_184500 | JGI IMG/M metagenome (GOLD analysis project Ga0209123, IMG submission 184500) | Arctic peat soil microbial communities from Barrow, Alaska, USA - Barrow Graham LP Incubations 004-31A (SPAdes) (version 2) | ecosystem: Environmental > Terrestrial > Soil > Wetlands >... | reverse complement strand
AGTTCCTCCTTTGAGTAAATAAAAGATTGCATCGTATCGATGCAACCTTATTTACAGAAGGTACATCAATAGCGCCTCTGTTCTTTCGAACAGGAGTGCATTGAGTGTTCCTCAATACCCCAACAGTCAAGTGTTCAGCTTAACCATTTCGGCGTAAGTACCTTTCATTAAGTTCATCGAGTGACCTCTCCCTTAACTACTTTTTACTAACGCGCCTCTATCAATCTTGTTGCCAGTTTATCAGATATTTTTCATGTTGTAAAGCATTATTTTTCAGAAATATTTACATTTATCAATTTATTTGAACGAATATTCACTATTTGAGAGCTTTTTCTAATCGATCGCATAACGTAAAATAGTCTGAGTTCAGTCATATTCGTGGGAACTCCCATCGACATTTGATAGACTGAATGTAATGAAAAGAGGATCGAATATGCAATTGTTCACCAAAGTTACACTGCCTTCAAATCTCAGACCGGATGTGAAATACCCGGTTATATATGCATTACACGGATTGGGAAGTGACGAAGAGGATATTTATTCGCTTGTCGAAGATCTTAAGGATGAATTCATTTTGATTGCTGTGCGCGGACTGTTGAAAATGGGTCCGGGATATGGCTATTTCGACATTCAACGGATCGGTGTTCCGCAGGTTGATTCCTTGGATGACATCCTCCGCCAATTAAGTGAACTTACATTGCAATCTCAAGAAATATATCCGATCGATTCAACTAAGCAATTTTTCGTTGGATTCAGTCAAGGAGCGATCTTGTCGATGTCATTGGCACTAGTACTTGGTTCGCAAATCAATGGTATTGTCGCCATGCACGGATACATTCCTCAACACATCAAGGAAATTACTGTCAACGCAAAAATCGATCATCTTAACGTTATGATCACCCATGGAGAATCCGATGAAATGTTTCCAATCGACATCGGCAGAAGGAATGAATCATACTTCAAAGAACGGACTCACAATGTTAGATTCAACACCTATTCGCATGGCCATTCAGTTTCGTATCAAGAAAAAACGGATGTTATTAACTGGTTGCGGTCTTCTGTTCAATAAGAAATAAAAACTAACTAGGAGGTTACTATGAAAACTAAAAAACTGTTATTATTGTTTATTTTAAGTCTTTTTTTAGGAGCTTGTTCTATATCAAGTACTTCGGGATATTCGAAAATAACACCTCAAAAAGCAAAAGAAATGTTAGATAACGATCCTTCGATCCTATTGATCGATGTTCGGACCCAAAGTGAATACGACGAAGGTCATATAACCAACTCTATCCTGATACCGAACGAAACGATCGGGACAGTTCCGCCGACTCAACTTTCCGACAAAAACGCGATTATTTTAGTGTATTGCCGCAGTGGCAATCGCAGTAAACAAGCTGCCGACAAGCTGATAAAGATGGGTTATCAACATGTTTATGATTTCGGCGGAATCACTTCTTGGCCATATGAAATTGTTAAAAACTAGCACTTCGGTGCTTTTTTTTCATTAAAAAAGCCACCTTTCAGTGGCAACTTCTGTACGATCTATTGTTGTTTTGCGTATGCTTTTTTGATTGTGCTGACAAACGTTTCAAGCGGTTGAGCACCGTTGATCACGATTTTTCTGTCGATCATAAAGAAAGGAACACCTCGTATTCCAAGTGTTTTAGCTTCAGCGATATCCGCATTGACAGATGAGGTGTAATCATTCGAGTTCAGCATTTCACGAATTTTGATTGAATTAAGACCGCAAGCGACAGCCAGATCCACAAGCGCATCAGCATCGGCTAAATTCACACCGGCAGTGAAATAGGCATTAAATAATGCAATCGTTAATTCGTTCAAGTGATTACTTTCCGTCGCCATTTTAGCCAAACGATGCGCATCGTAGGTGTTTGTCGGTTTTACGATATCATACTCATATCGAAGACCGATCAAGGCTGCTCGGTCGACTACTTTCTGCATCATATTTTTGGCTTCGTGTTTCGATACATTGTATTTAGTTGATAATGCTTCGGCGGTCGTTTGTGTGATGACTTTGGGAGCGTTGGGGTCCAACTGGTAAGCTCGATGGATGATTTCAACTTTGTCGGTAAGTTCTAACTCTTCTAAAGCATTTCTTAAGATAACTTCTCCGATATAGCAGAAGGGGCAATTGTAATCTGACCATACTTCGATTTTCATGATAAATTCCTCCTATTGACTAATTATTGGGTATTAGTCCGTAAAAGTATACTTGTTTGACTAAAAAATAGTCTGAATCGGATGATATTTTGCCTATTTAAATTCAAATGTTGGATAACAGAACAAAAAAGTCTGCTTGAGTAAGATCTTTGACAGCGTATTTTTAAATTGTTTGTATGAAATTAATCAGTTAATTTACACTGGTTACTAGGTAATCAGTGTAAATTTTATTAAATAGCATCTATTTTTCCAATTACGATTCCAAGTTCTGCAAGCACATTTCATATGGTACAATAAGATAGATAAATGCACATTATCGACAGTTCATGATTGAATGTTAGCATTACTCAATGATGAGGTCCGTATGAAAATCGAAATAAACGCAGAGATCGAACAATTCTTCAATCGTTGTATGAATCACCTCATGAACGAAAATAAAAATGAGTTTTTAGGAATGATCGTAACGAAAAAAAATCAATTCAAACTTCAACAAAAAATGAGAAAAGCCGGTTTTCAGGAATTTCAGGGTACACCGGAAACATGGCCGTCCCTGTTTATCAGTACTGAAGATTTTTTGAAAAGTCCGTATAATGCGAATATCAACTTGGATAAAATAGAAGACGAAGAATTCAGTTTTTCCAAAGAGATCATGAATGAGAATGAATTATTCAATGTATCAAGCATCCATCCTGATGAAAATCGAGAATTGAACGAATGGATGACGCTGCGCGCATTAGATCAATCCTATGAGGCTGTTTTCTTATGGCAGGGGAATGATATATGGATGTTGGATTCACCTTCCGAAGCGAATACCAATGATCCTTATGCCAAGAAAGCACACGGTCACGTCGTAACATTCGGTTTGGGCATCGGTTACTTTGTTTATATGGCAATGCGTAATCCGCTGGTTGAGTCGATCACTGTGATCGAAAGATCCGCTTCGGTTATTTCAATGTTCAACAAGTTCATCCTACCGCAATTCCCGACGCAAATTCCGTTGACAATCCTAAAAGGGGATGCTTTCGACTATTTCAATGAAACTTTTATCAATCAATTTGATTATGCGTACGTTGATATTTGGCAATCCAATGATGACGGTTTCGAAATCATCGAGCAGTTACTCCAACAGTATCTGCCGAAATTTGAGAAAGTAGACTTCTGGATCGAGTCATCTTGTTTTGAATCACTGCCGGCGCTGATATTTCTGTATTTCAACGCAATCGCACATAAGCGACAGGCAAAACATGAAAGTCCTGAATATGATCATTTACTTAAAAAAATCGCTCACTATTTCAGTGCGATCGATCAGACTGTCAGTGATGTAAATGAACTTAAAAATTACATGTATGATCAAGAAACATTACGCAAAATCGTCGCAAGTAAACTGTAATTAAGAGTTAAAATCGAACTGAAAATGCGACTCGCAGATTCATTTTAAGTTGCGATGGTTTTCCTAAATTTAACGGGAATAGGAAATGAATGACGAAATATAAGCAGAATCATTTTAGCTCACGCAGCTTCGTGATAGTATACATGTATGTCAATAACCAGTCCGACACAACTTTAAAGGAGATTATATATGATTCCATTTAAATCCTTAGAATCCGTAAATTTAGAAAATAAAACAGTCCTTATCACCGGTGCGAATTCCGGTTTAGGGTTTGAAGAAGCAAAATTTTTCGCCGGTCGCGGAGCGCATGTGATCATGGCTTCACGTAATCTTAAAAAAGGGAATGAAGCTTTAGAAGAGATCAAAGCTATTTATCCGAAATCATCACTGAGAATGGTGAAATTAGATTTGAGTGATTCGGCATCGATTCTTGATTTCTCGACAGAAATCCATGCTTCAACTGCCGGTATTGATTTTTTGATCAATAATGCGGGAATCATGGCAGTTCCGTTCGAGTTGACCAAAGACGGTTATGAAAGTCAGATCGGTGTCAACTATTTGGGTCATTTTCGATTGACCGCTTATTTATTCGATCTTTTGAATCAAGATGCCAGAATTGTTAATTTATCAAGTGTCGCTCATAAATCAGGGAAACTCGACTTTGATAATTTCATGTACGAGAAGGGTGGTTACTCGCCGTTTGCGAGTTATTCGCGATCTAAACTGGCTGATTTGATGTTCACTTATGCGTTGGCAGATCACATGCCGATATCAACAAAGAACATCATGGTTGTCAGTGCGCATCCGGGTGTTGCGAGTACGGGCCTTTTTACCGGTCGCAATCAATCAGCTTTATTTAAATTCTTTGCGGGTACTTTCGCTCGTTTTTCTATGCCTGCAAGCGATGGAGCGAAACCGGTCATTATGGCCTGTTTGGATCCTGATGCGATCAGTGGGAATTTCTATGGACCGCAACGGACAAAAAACGGCGTTCAGGTAAAACTTGATCAGCCGATTCCTTTAGCTTTGAATAAACAAGCGCAAGAGTCTTTATGGAAATATTCAGTCGTTAAAACAGCAGTGATATTTCCCAGTTAAAAATCCCAATCGAGCTATTTTCGGTTGAGCGAAAAATATGACGTAAAGTTTTACGTTCTTAAGTAATCTGGTGGGCATGCTGACACCAAGTTTGAAAAAACTCGACTGAAATACTCAGCCGAGTTTATTTTTTGATATAGAATTGGATTCGAATATTAGTAACGATCTATGTTGATTATTGTCGGTTGATCAGAATCGAATAACTGCTTTTGCCTCGATACAGTTGTGTGATCGGATCAAAATCTTCACTTCCGTTATAGGTAAAGACAGTCAGTGTGATCGGACCGACGATTTCGGATGTTTTAACGGCACCGGTGAGTTTTATCGATGTGATGATCGTTTTATCGGTCACTTCACTGACTAACAGATGACTGTACCATCCGCCGGGAATCTGATTGAGATCATCATAAAGATAAAGGCGAATGTATTCAACGATCGAAGGAGTATCGGTCGGGGAAAGTATATTTTTTTCAATCACCTCACCGGACTTGATTGTAAAACTGATATGATAACCGATTTTGTAGTTCTCAATACCCGTATACTTGTCCCAATAGCTTTTCCAGACGGTTTGGTAGGGAGTACTTCTGATCACAGCTTGATGAGTTGCAACGGCAGCAAATACACCGACATCGATATCATTCACAAATTGACCGCTGTAAGTCGTCAACAGTTTGCGACCGTCATCATACTTCATGTATAATCCGATGAGTATCGGATTATCATCCGTGTATTCTTGTATTTCCGATATCATTTTACGTTGATTTTCAGAGAGTATCATCAATTCGGCTGATTTTGACGAGTTGCCCAGTCGTTCAGCTAATTGTGCCTGTTCATAATAGATGACCATTTTAAACAGATCATCGTTATTCTTATCAAGTATCGTATTACTGATATCCAATGCCCATTGAAGATCTTCGGCAGATGCTTGTTGATTCTGAAGTACCGCATCGATCGGTTGAATAATATTGTAATCACCGATCATCTTATCGATACTTTCGGTATAAAGGGTTCTGAACCCATCGCTATACCCGAGCTTATAAAGTGATTCTAAATAACCGATCGTAAACAAACTGGTTTCATAGGAATCCAGTTTTTTTTCACTTCGGCTCAGAAGAACGGGAATGTATTTTATTTCTCGTTTGGCATCATCCGATAGGAGTGAACTGTAGCATAACGCTTTTAGGCTGGACAAGTTATTCGATAATTTATAACTGGTTTCATACCAAGAAATCGATTCCGTTATTTTATTTTGATCAAAGTACCAATCTCCGATCTGCTTTGAAAAAACAAAACCTGTCAGTACGAAGACGGTGATTAGCACAAGCAGTGAAAACGAGATCCACTTAATTATTTTTGATACTCCATTGGGTCTGGCTGAATCTTTTGGTTTTTTCATACGAATTCTCCTTGGAATCATATCGATTCAAGTATCTCGAGTTTCGATATAACCTATGTATTTTCGATAAGTCGGTATAATCAAACATTTATTACTTTACTCTATTGATTATATCAGTTTGAAAAATCTTCTGAATACTAATCTTTATCAATTTTAACGGATATACGAGAAAGAGAGGGTCTAATCAAAACGGATTGTGCTTATTTCTGTAGAAAGTACCTTAGCAAAAAAAGGAAATCTGATTTTTTGAAAAATCGAAATCCTTTTTACTTACACGATCAGCTAGCTGTTGTTTACATCAATTATAGGAAACAGGAGCGAACTTATGGTTTTTAACTTGGGTAATTCGATGAACTACTTTGGCTGAGATTCCGATACAGAATCATCATTTACCAATTCGTCGTTGATATAAACCAAATATTGGTTCAAATGTATTTGATGAACTGCCGTGATGATGGCTGCGCGCAAAATCGCAGTTCCTTCTGTTTCGAGATTGACTGTGTCAAACGCCATCGGTTCGCCGGTAAAAACAGTTTTTAGAGCATTTTCAAACTCCTGACAAAAATAGTCATAGCTTGTTTGAACAGGGTAGGATTTTGCCTGTATTTCCAACAATTTTTTAATATCCGACATGGACATCACACTTTTTACAACACTGATAAAGATAAGGTCAGCAATATGTTCTTTATCATATCGCTTACCGATCGGTCGTTTCATAATATCTTGTTTAGTATAATTATGAACCATTGAGGTAGTGATCCACTTATTGGGAGCTTCAACAATAAGCGAACTTAATCTATTTCCCACAAACTGAATCAATTGATCAGAATACAACTCGATATCCGGCAGTTCCGCATATCTGGGAAGACGGAAACTCGCGATTTTCTCTGTATAGATGTTAGAAATATCGATTTTCAACGTAAATTCCTCCTATTGTTTATTACTGATTACCAGTATAACATTTTCATCGTTTATTTGACAAGATTTCAATGACCACATATAATGGTATCAAATACCACATAAAGTGGTTAATGATAACTAAGGAGATAAACGATGAGCAGAATTGATACAGAAACAACAGTTGAATATTTAGAAAATAGTAACTTATTACCAATTGAAGAGCACAAGCATTTGAAAAAGGACAATCACTTTATCAGTATCGCTATACGCATCATTACGATTCCACCGGTCATTGCGTTTATCATGCTGACATACTTATTTCTTACAACTCATACAGTGTTTTCTTCCAACATCCAATACCTTATAACTATCCTATTTCTCTGTATTTTCCCAGTCGCAGCCTATCCGCTGCAACGATTTTTTAAACCGCACTTTCAAGAACGGGAAGGGCAACGTCATTTGGCGATGATTTTCTCTGTTATCGGATATGTTTTGGGAATGATTTACACACTCATCGTGTTTTCTTCTAGAGCATTACATTTCATTTATTTGGGATATCTAATATCCGGTGCGGTTATTTTGATCAGTAATAAGTTACTGCATTTCAAAATCAGTGGCCATGCAGTCGGAACGGCAGGACCTATAGCGATTTTACTAGGGTTAGGTTACTCAGCTTGGATCTATGGTATACCGATCTTACTCTGTGCTTTCTTCTCTAGTCTGCGAGCTAAACGACATTCGGTTGTTCAATTCGTTAGCGGAATTATACTTCCTTTTGTGATAGTTATAGTATTACGGTATTTTTTATAGTTTGAAATCAATCACTGTAATTGCTAGTATCCTGTAACAATTATAAAATAATAATGAAATTCATCTTGTTTGGTCCGAATTTTGAGAATTTCTCGTTTCAGCGATATATTTTGAATTCATATATTGAACACCGTATTTCCTAGTAAAACCTATGAGATTCTTAAAGCGTTTTTCCATACTTTACAGTAATTATTTGAAGGCATAGCTAATTGAAAACTACTGTGGCTTCAATTGATATAGAAATTTTGAGTACCAAGTCATATGAAAAACTTTCTATCAATCCTAAAATGAAGATTTTTGAATACTTTTGAAGTGTTTTGTAACGAAATATTTGAGAAAATATCTATATCCCTTTAATAAGAAGGACAATAATAGTCCTGTTGCTAGATATGAAAATGGGTATGGTATGAACGAAATAAATTTTATAATACTGTTATCAAATGAATAAGATAGAAATAGAAGAATACTGACAGTCAATAAGTAGATTGAAATTACTAAATATTTAGATTTATTTGCCAGATCACTAGATTTTCGATATTTCCAAAATTCCACAAGACTCCATATCATTATCAATAATGCAATCGTGTAAAAAATAGTTTTGAAATTAAAAATCAACTTGTCCATAATCAAGTTCCTTTCCGGAAATTGTAAATATTGATGTTTCTAATAAAAAAAGTAAATTTACCTAAGGCTCAATCTGCACTAAGATGTTGTATGTTAAAAAAACCTTTTATATACTTATAGTAACACATAATGGGGGTATAAATAATGAAGTTAATCGAAGGTGAGAGATTAATTCTAAGATGTTGGAAAACTGAAGATTACGTTGACTTGTTTGAGTATGCTTCAGATCCTCAAGTTGGAATTAATGCTGGACATTCGACTATTCATACATATGATGAAGCAAAGAAAATAGTAGCCAATTACATTTACAACGACAAAGCATATGCGATTGTCTTAAAAGCAGAGAATAAAGTGATAGGCTCAATCGGAACAGATGATGTTGCTCCGAATGATATACTGAAGCATTTGCGTCAGAGGTACATTGGGTTCGCACTAAACCCGCGGTATTGGGGGAATGGGTATGCAACAGAAGCAACAAGAATTCTAATCATACATTTGTTTACTGAAGACAATATAGAGTTGATTTGGAGTAGCCATTTTTCATTCAATGAAAGATAAAAGAGAGTCATCGAAAAATGCGGGTTAGAGTATAAATTCAGTAAAGATAAAATTATAAAGGTACCTAATATTGCAGTCGTCTCTGAGTTATTCTATAATTTATACAATCCTGAAATTCGAAAATAATGAATAAAATATCAACAAAAAAGGAGACCTATTTTCTCGAAAGTATCGGTCTTTTATTTATGCTCTATACCCTTTATTTAACGACTATAACGTACTTTTCCGGCACGTAATATTACCTTAGGGTTATGTTGCAGTTCAATTCAGGTCGAAAAATGGTGACGTAATATATTCAAGTTGTATTGATTAAGTGACATGATATTGGTATAGTAGTTTTAAATCGAGGGGTGGAAACAATGGAAATCAATTTAAAGGATATTCAGAAAAAATTGGGAAAAAAAGCAAGAGAATATGCAAATGATAAAGAGAAAACAGCGAGACTGATTAATGACGCATCAGATAAAGCTGAACATTTAGACAAGTCAAGTCCAATGGAAGTGTTATATGAACGGTTGCAATTGCTTTTTGGTATTATTAAAGATTGGTCAAATGGGACATATAAGGAAGTTCCAAAGGGATCAATTGTAATAATAATTATTGGTTTGATATATTTTCTGGCACCGGTTGATTTGATTCCTGACTTTCTTCCAGGTGGATTTGTCGATGATGCATTGGTCCTCGCTTTAGTATTTAAACAAGTGGGTTCTGATCTTGAAAAATATAAAATTTGGAAACAAAATAGATAATTAGTTGAGAATTAAGAAAATAACAGATTGATGAATCAACGTATAAAGTTCTTTCAGATCCGGTATGTAAAGTTATCCGGTTTGTAATGCAATTTGTAGAGGGAATATGAAAGAAAAAAACTATGGATAGCAAAGAAAAAAACGAAAAAAAGAAAATAATTGGTAAAAAAATTGATTTAGGGAATGGTCGCTTTAAAGATGAAGAGATCGATATATTGCATGATCTTGCTACAAATCCCGAAAAATATAACGGGAAGACCAAATTGATTAAGAATGAATTTACTGGATGGTCTTCTGAAGGAAAGTATAAAAGAAAAGAAGAGACTACTTTCATTCTCAAAGGAGACAATAAAGGTGTTCGTATTGAAGAAAAATATCAGTATCATGATGATGATGGAATGAGTGGTAAAAGGGATGTGGAATATAAACTAGGCCGCGAAATTCTTAGTTTATTTAATAAGTTTTTTAAAGATTAATAAGGAAGATTTAGCTAAGCAAAAAGGTACCTGATATATAGAGTTTCTTGTTGTATCAACAACCAATTTTATAGAATTTAAGATAATTCATGATCAATTCACTCTGGAACTAACTAGATTTTTTTTAAAGCTAAATGCATTCAGAAGGAGTAGAATTAGTAGAAAAAATAGGGGTCGATTTTCTCAAAAAGTATCGGTCCCTTTTTTCATGCTCAAAACCCTTTATTTAAAGGCTATAACGAACTTTTCCGGCACGTAATATTATCTTAGGGTTATATTACATGTAAATTGTGTCTGTTATGTACAGAATAAATCTCATTTACTAGCGTGATTACACAAAAGTTATGCATTTAAGAAATAAGTGATTATAATGAATATAGCAGAAACGGGGAAAAACATGTATTGCAATAAATGTGGGGCTAAAGTTCTTGATGATGATATCTTTTGTTTTAATTGCGGTTCAAAACTTGACTCAGATGAAAAAATAATGGATTTGACAGTTGATGACCAAGAATTCAATAATGAAAAACTATTGAATAAAAATGTTAGCTCAACTCAATCTGAGCTAACACAAAAACACTGGTATTTATTAGACCCTTGGAAGGAAGATAAGCCATATGTTAAAAAACAAATTGTAAAGTCAGTTATCGTAAGTAATGACACAAGAAAGTCGGTTACTAGCTCAATAATGAGGGGAGCAGTTGGAGCTGCTGTATTAGGTCCAATAGGATTGTTAGGTGGTGCAATTAGTGGAAAAAATAAAAATGAAACTACATTTTTACTAATCTATAACACCGGTGAAAAGAAAACAGTTACAGTAAAAACCAACGGCATTGAGTTTAAACCTATGTTAAATATCTAGATTACTAGTAATCTAGCAGGGGGAAATATGGGGAAATTTTGCCGGATTTGTGGTCGAAAACTTCGGGAAGATGAGTTGTTCTGTTTCAAGTGTGGGACTAAAGTAGTAAGCAGTAATAAGAAAGAATTTATCAATAACACTTCGGACGAGACAATTGAAATTAAAAATAAAAATATGGATCAAAATATTCATGAGGATCAAAAAAAAGAATCTTTAAGCATACATGATTTGATTTTTGAGGTCAATGGTAATTCTATAAATCTGACGTTATTAATCAATAAATTTGGAAATGATAGAGCTGGTGCTACAAATGAATTTATTAAAATGTCAGGAATAAAAATTAATGATTCAATTAAGGTTATTGACAATGCCTATGAAGGTAGAATATTCTACCCAGTTGAAAGTTCGTCTTTTGAAAATAATAAAAAGAACTATAAAAAATACATTCCATACGTTTTACTTTTCCCGCTCTTACCATATTATTTCGTTGTAAAATCTAAAAAAATAAAAACAATGATGAAAATTCCAATTCTTTTAAGTTATACCGCGGTTCTACTATTTATTTTTTCTGTTCAAACAAGTGTGCCAGTTAAAACACTATTGATATCAACCAGTAAAATTGAAATAGATAGAGACACATCTCAAGATATCTTCGTAACATTTAATCCAACGAATGCTACAAATTCTTCAAATATTATTTGTACATCGAAGAATGAAAAAATAGTAACAATATTGGATTATACAATGAAGGGAATTGCGGAAGGTGAAGCCACGTTAACTTGTTCTGTTGGTGAAGTCATTAGTAATGAAATTAAAATAATAGTAAAATTATCTGATGAGCAAAAAGTGGAAGTTGCAAGAAAAGCACTTTTAGCAAAATATGGATTGAAGGGATATACGCTATTGCTAGATAAAGGTATAACAGAAGATATGCTAGTGAGCCTAGATTCGGTACTTACGAAAGTAGATATTGGGAAAATAGATTCCGCAAATACTGCTACAGTGACAAATGGAATCACAACATATGCAATATCAACTGAAAAGGGATCTTTTAAAATTGGATTCAAAGATTTGAAATTATTTAGTATCATAGATAGCCAAGATGTTAGTATTTTTAGTAATAATACAATAAATGAAAATTACATTTTTGCTGCTGATATTAATCTTACAAGCTTTAGAGATAAGTCAATTGAATTAATTAGAGAAAAATTGAAATCTCCGTCAACGGCAAAGTTTCCTGGATCTTTCTGGGATGGTTATGAAGGGTGGAGCTATGTTACAAAGAATAATGTTGTCAGCATTCTTTCATATGTGGATGCTCAAAATAGCTTTGGAGCGATAATTAGAAACAATTTTGTGATTCAATATACGTACATAAAAAGTTCTGATACATGGACTTCGACTTATATTGAGTTAGGTGGTGATTCTTCAGGTAATTTTGTATATTGAAGTAAGTTGAAATATATTATTTTCACTTTATAAAGTTTGTTCCCTAGATTGAAAATAATTATAAACCTATTCAAAAAATATAATTAAAGGAATCATGAAGATTTTAAGAATATTTATATTCTGGACAAGGTTCGCTATCAATTAAAAAGGGGATATAACATGAGATATATAAAAGGTTTGTGTCTTGTATTAATAGGTATTTTTATCGGTATGGCAGCAGTGAAAAATCAAGCTATTATTTCAATTTTGAAGATTGTAAAGTGGTCTAATATGGTTTTTTGGTTAAGTATATGCTTGGGATCCATTGTTCCAATTCTTATCAATCATTATTCGATAAAGAGACAAGAAGTTATTAAACTAAAAGCTAAATTTGCTCAAGATAAAATCGATATTATAAGAAAATACAATGAATTTAGTATTTTTATGCGAAGTACGCTTATGCTTGAGAAAGATGCTTCAGAAAAATTGCTTATAGATTATGAACAAACTCCGCAAGACAAATCTGCACCTTCACTTAGGGGTTTATTGATTATGCAAAGTCATGAAGAATATAGTGAATGGAAAGTAAATTACCTAAAATTATCTGATCAATTATTGAGTTTAGGATCATGTAAGATCAATGATTATCAGTGGTTCATAAATCATTACCTATTAAATCTCGAATATGCGATTAATGATATCCCAGATGAAAGAATGTGGGCAGTATCGGTAGTTATAAAGAATGATTTTTTCAATATTTGTAGTGAATTTAGTGAGATTATTGATGAATATCTCAATCATACCGTATATAAATTTAGATATGAAAAATCAAAAAAAAAAGGAAAAGTCTTTTAATAAAAAGCTTAATGAGAAAATTAGCAGTACTAATTTATTTAAATATCAATCACAATTTATAAAGCTTAAAAAAGATTAAATAGTACGGATAACAGACTTGTTGTGAGTTTAACTTTATACTTCGGTACTTACCGGAGTTTTTTTGTATGTTACCGTTTCCTTGTAATGAGGTGGTAAGTTGGCAAAAAGCAAATGGGAATCTGTCCAGGCCAAATTGCACCTGATTGAGAAGTGGGCTCGCGATGGATTTCGTGAGGATCAGATCGCAAAGAATCTTGGAATATCAGTGTCAACCCTTGAAACTTACAAACAAAATCATCTGGAATTATTGAAGTCCTTAAAAAAGGGGAAAGAATCCCTGATCACTGAACTTGAGAACGCTTTGATTAAAAAAGCACTTGGTTATGACTACGAAGAAAAGAAAGTCTATACCAAGACTGAGGGCGGTCAGTCAGTGAATTATACCGAGATTACCAAGAAACATCAGCCTCCAGATACCGGAGCTCTCTTCGGACTTCTAAAGAATAAAGACCCGGAACATTACTCGGATAATCCTCAAATGCTGCAACTCAAGAAACAAGAGTTAGAGCTTCGAGAACGTCTGGCCAAACAAGGCGACTGGTAATGGCAAAATACCAAGTCCTGTCTGACTTCTATAAAAGTCGTGAATGGATCAATTTCCGCAAACAACTCATGATTCAACGCAGCAGTCCAACAAAAGGTCTAGCCTGTGAACACTGTCATGAGGCGATCCTTCGAGATATCGATTGTATCGGACACCATATCAAAGAACTTACTCCTCAGAATGTAAATGATGTAAACATCAGTCTGAATCCCAAGAACATTCTACTGATACATCATCGTTGCCATAACGCGATCCATGAACGTTTTGGTCAAGCAATGCCACAACGAGTCTATATCGTCTATGGAGCACCCTTATCAGGTAAGACAAGCTATGTGCGAGCCAGTAAAGGACATAAAGATCTTGTCCTGGATCTTGATGAACTCTACCAAGCAATTACACTACTACCAGCTTATGATAAGCCAACTGAGTTGGCAAGCAATGTCTTTCAACTTTGGGATAGTCTCTTAGATCAAATCAAAACACGCACTGGAAAATGGTCGCAAGCCTGGATCATCGGCGGTTGTCCACTGCAAACTGAGCGTCAACGACTGGCATCAGTACTAGGTGCTGAGCTGATCTATGTCGAAGCAACTGAAGAGGAATGTATTCGTCGTTTACTTAATGATACGGATAAACTGACGTTTCAAAAGGAGTGGCAGAAATATATCCACGATTGGTTCCTTGCATTTCGGCCGGACTCCCTCCCCGGTCGAGATGTAAGGGCAACCGATTGGGAACTGGACAAGGGACAACGTTTACACGCAAAGTGAAAATTTCAAATTTCATGAAAATTTATGGGCAAAATCATTAAATCTTCTTAAAAATGCAGAAAATTAGCTAAAATTGAATCTTGATTACGAGTTCAAAAATTGATTTTGCATGAACAATCAGACCTATAATTTTGTCATAAAATTAGTTTCATGAATTCGATTTTTACATAGTTTCAGAATAATGAGTCTCGGACTTCATTGATGAATGGTGTAACATTAAAATGGATTCAGAAAAACCTTTATGATCGTCAGACAAGCTACAGAAAAATATACATCAGCCATCCTTAATATTTTTAATGAAGCCCTTCTCAATACGACCGCAGTCTACGCTTATAAAAAAGCGAGTTATGGATATCGCGGTTTATGAGGAAGAAAAATAAATGGATACTTTACATGGCAAAGTGATCAAAGAAGGGTATACGTTCGACAATTTGATGTTGGTGTCGGCTTTTTCCAAGGTCGTTCCCGTGAAGGTCGTGCTGTCGACCCAACTGTCAAAGAAAATACTCTTGAAAATACCTGTTTTATCTGCGACGATGGAAACCGTCACGAGGACATCATGGCGATTGCTGAACAAGCCGCGATGGTGAAAAGGGTCAAAGAAACCATTATCGAATCGACTCATGAAGAGACAGTCGGTAAACAAGGCCGACTCTTAGTCGGTGAGAAAAACAGCGAACGCGTCAAATCCTTGATCGTAGCCGGTGCCGACATCATTGCGGTTGACAGCGCTCATTGAAGTCTGTGCCAATGTTCTGGCTATCGTTGCACGTCGCATTGCCAATGAAATACGGAGCATTAACCGTATTGTCTACGATATCTCCTCGAAGTCGCCCGGCACGATCGAGTTGGAATAGATCCAAACAACGGAAAACACCCCGGATAGGATAATATTCCGGAGTGTTTTTTAGTTTGATACGATTCAGTTTACGATTACTTTTCCGTCATCTTGTACGCTGATTGACATGCCATCCTTCACGTAGGCAAGGAACTCGTCGCCTAGGTTGTCGACGACCGGCATGACCACATCGTCCAGCCATACACTCGCCAGAATGGCTCCTGCAGCTGCCAATGAATCGATAGTACCGGAGAAAAGCATGCAGGCGGGTTGCCGTTTCATCGCGGTGGCACAATAGAGCACAAGTCCGCCAGTGGTGGAACCGATGGTCTGGGGCAGACAGAGTGCTTTGCCGGCCATCTTTTTACCATAGAGGTCGGGATTGTTCTGGTCGCCGCACTTCGCTGTCTTATCACCGAACTGCAACGCTTTCTGAAACGATGCCAAGGTATTCAGACCGCTATGCGAGACAAGCGCATCCGCTTGGATTGTGCCAGGAGTGATGACCCGTCCTTTGAACTCTTTCATCTTACTTACCTCCTTGGGTGATCTGAAGCAAAATCTCGGTTTCGGTATAGTAGCGGGATGTCGTGTATGTACGTAGTTTATTGCTGGAAGTGATCACCGGCATCTTGGCACTCAGCGGATTGTTCATATACATAAGCGGGCAGATGTAGGAAGTGATGACACCGGTTTCTTTCAAGCGTGAAGCATAGTCAGTTTTTTCGAACTCTTTCAATACGGCAGGTGCCGCGGTGAATACGGTCGGGATGAGCACTTTTTTATTGCCTGATGTATGTAATCCTTTTTCTACACGATCCGTCCAGTCCTTCATTTGCTGTAAGCTCATATGCGGGCAACCCAGGAAACATAATTTAGGAATGGCATCCGCGTTTTTCCAAATGACAGGATAACTGTTTTTGACATGTAGCAATTCTTCATCATCGATGATGTAGACCTTAGCGTTTTCTTTGATCAAGTGCTCACCTAGTTCTAACGCATCCGGCGTTAGATTGGCGATATGGTACAGTCCAACGGCCCCGTTGGAAGCCGTTGCGGCTCCGAAGTCTTTGAGATAGGTGCAGGCGGATTCATCAAGCGTCGTACCCAGCCATTGATCCAAGCCTTTGATGTAAGGGACATCTTCCATCACTTTGAGTCCTATAGCCGAGCCCAACAACTGCGCTTCAGGTTTATGCGTGGTTTTTACTTCGATGATCCAAGATGCTTTGCGTCCTTCATCGGTTAATAAACCGAAATAGGGGACATAACCAAGGATCGATCCCATCAGGTCGATGATACCGGAATTCCGGTTGCATCGTGCCCCAAGAACAGAGTTGGCATAAACGACGGCCGATGATTCGGACCAGGAAAGGACATCGCCTTTCTTGGGCTTGTTGCCAACTTCATTCATGTAGCATGTACAAGTGAAGGCATCCTTATCCATCAATCCAAGTTTGCCTAATTGATCTTCATAGTAATCCTGACTCGAATACATCAGTTTCTTAAATACGATGTTCTGCAGGAAACTGCTGGGTACATTTTTGTCAAGCGGCCTCGGATCGACTGAGAATTTCTGTTTAGAGATAGCACCTGCTGCGATGAGTTTTTCCATTAGTTCATAGACCGGTTTCAGCGAACCGATTCCGAAGGAGGTGACCAGATGATTGTATTCACTTGTGACCGGCACCATCTTTTGGGCACCGAAGGTATTCCCGTACATATACAGGGATTTCATCACCTTCTCGAACACTTCGCCTTTGGACCCGTTCAGGATCGCCGTTTGTTCTTTGGTGAGTCGCATCATATATTGCGTCCTTTACGGTATGCGCCGCGTACCGCTTCGAATACCCGTGCGCCTTTCAGGCTATCTCCGATATTGTAGATTTCGGGAGCGGCATGTTGGGCGACACATGCGAAATAGAGTTCGTTTTGGCTTCTGTTTCCGGTCGCGATGACGACCGCATCCGCCTTCAGTTCGCGCGTCGTGGCTTCATTTTTGATCGCATGCAACTTATCCATCGGATTCTCGATGTTTTCGGGCAAGATAGGGGACCAGGTGATATAAGGATTCGGAACATTCTTATGGATGTTTTGTTCGACGATTACTTTACCGTCTTCGATCTTCTTCAACGTTGTCATATTCAACAGTTCGACCTTGGCTTGTTCAAGGTAATGGATCAAATGGCCGCGATTCGCAGTGCAGGCATGATTCATGATGTATTTGTCCATTTCAACGACTTTGACTTTTTTGTTTAATTCATAGGTCAAGTAATAGGCGACTTCCGCACCGACGACTCCGCCGCCGATCACAACGACATCACTCGCATCTTTGATCAGGTTTGCGTTATTGAGCACGGAAATGGCGCTGAAGACATGTTTGCCGTCGATGCCCTCAATCGGGGGATTGACTTGTCGTGCGCCGTTGGCCGTCACGATCACATCGTATCCTTTATTTTTCAAGTATTCGGCATCAACTGTCGTATTCATTTGAAGTTTGAATTCACTGTTTTCCTTCATGGTATCGACGCATCCGACCAACCAGTCCAAATAGTTCTTGATTTCGTATTTGATCAAAGGAACGCTGCCCGGAACGACAACGCCGCCAAGTCTGTTTTCTTTCTCGTACAAGTCGACGCGATGACCTCTGGCAAGCAAAGTTTCGGCCATCGTGATTCCGGCCGGACCGGCTCCGACGATTGCCACTTTCTTCTTGACTGTCGCAAACGGAATTTCGGGGGAATACTCTTCTTCAAAGGCCGTTCGGGGATTGATCGCACATTGGGGGTGGCCGCCTTCGACAAATTCGTTCAGGCAGCCTTCTTGACAACCGATACACGGACGAATGTCTTTACATTTTCCCGCATAGGCTTTATTCGGCCATTCGGGGTCCGCAAGCAGGGGACGACCCAGCATGACCATGTCGCACTTTTCATCGCGCAGCGCTTTCTCCGCCAAATCGGGATAACCGAGTTTACCGACTCCCACGACGGGGACTTCAATTCCTTTATTCGACTTGATATTGTTTTCAGCAAAATAGTCTTTCGCTATCTGTGCGATATCTAAAAAACATCCGGAAGGCATCGATGAAGGGGGGTGGGGAAGCCACCAGTTGTCATAACAGCCTAGGTCGACATCGAACATATCGACTCCGACCTTGACCAGTTCCTTCATATAATCAAGGGTTTGTTGGATGCTGCGTTCGTTCTTGAATTTCTTCAGATAGGTCTTATCCATCCAATTATCGCCATAGGTCACATTCAGCATCAGCGACAGATCGATGCGATACATGATTGGGAAATCATCGCCGACCCGTCGGCGGATTTCGTTGATGCAGTCCAGACCGAAGTTCATGGGGTTGGCATAGCGCCCCAGCGAGCGCCGATTAAAGGCTGTGTTGGTCAGTTGTTCCATCAGGTAACCTTCATGACCATGCAGATAAACGCCGTCGATATTGGCTGCTTTCGCGTCTGCGGCACCTTGTCCGATGTTCTTGACGATCTGTTTGATACTGTGATCGGTCAACGGAAGGCAGGGGATGTCCTTGATATACCAGTTTGGGTTGAAACTGGAACTGCGCGGGAATTGCATGCGGCTCACCAAACACTGGGGGTTGCCGACACGTCCCAATCCGGGGGTCAGCTGAATGAAAAAGTGCGAACCGTGTGCATGACAAATGGCCGCAAGATCGCGCCATCCGGCAAACACCGTCCGGCTTCTGTCGATGCGCGGGAAATAGGTCAGTTTGTCACTTTCATAGAGACTCTTATCTTGTTTGTACGATACGGGGATCAAGCCCGAAGTGATCAATCCGACCCCGCCTTTCGCCCTCTCCTCAAAATACTTCAACATCTTTGCGTTCGGGCGTCCTGTCTCGTCGCACATGCAGATGTTTCCCATCGGGGCCATCACCAATCGATTTTTCAAAGTGATGCGGTTGACGCGGATCGGACTGAAGGTTTTATCATAGGGATACAGACTGTTGGTCATCTTGGGCAGTTCAAATCCTTTGTTCCACCAATCCGCATAATCGGTATGCAGTTGAACTAATTTGTTTTCATAATCCATCGATTTGCTCCTTTCGTGAATGACTAATCCAAAATCTCGATTCATCGTATGTATCATAACCGTAACATGAATCAATGATTTAGACAATTTCACCCTCTCAATATGGAGTAAAGATTGCGGAGTCGTCAAATCTTTGATAACATAATCACATGATACAAATGTAACATGCCAGGATGAATAGTCAATCCCATCGCAGGGAAATGTGACAAAGAAGGGGGATTTGTTTATGAAACTCAAAAAGAACAACGGATTATTCCTGAAGGAATGTATGTTCACCGCGTTTATGCAGTTGCTTCGCGAAAAACTGCTGGATGAGATCACAATTACGGAAATAACATCCCGCGCCGGTGTTTCGCGGATGGCTTTTTATCGGAATTACAACTCGAAGGAAGAGATCGTGAGGGGCTTCTTTATGGAAAAAAAAGAGGAATTCCATGCCGGCACCGTACTTTCTTCAATCAATGCCGGACATATCACATATCAGAATGTATCGTACTGCTTTGCCTATTTACTTAGATATGGCAATGAAATCAAACTTTTATTGCGTGCGAATATGGGGAATATCATCCTTGATACGATCACCAACTATCTTCTGGAATTCTTTCTGACAAATCCTTCCGATACACAGCGTAAATATCTGCTTCATTCGTATGCCGGATCGATCTATAACACATTTGTGGTTTGGCTCTTGAACGGTGTCAAAGAACCGCCTGAACAAATCGCCCGGTTGATCTACGATATCTACAGCACCAGAATCTGACACATATGCGTACAATAAGCTACAGCTTGTCTGTATTTGTGCGAATCAGGCAGGCAATTGACTCGACTAATCAGGCCAGTGTTGCTCTGTATATCATCTGTGGTTTTCATTATTCCGGGACCATTACGAAAGCGGGATATAAATTTGAAAATTGGCTTGATCTTGCATTCTACCAACTTGATTTAAAAGATCCTTCAAACCCAACGAACGAGTAAACGACAGGATTAACATGTGTTCATCTCGTTTTCCATTAACCATCTTCAAATCGAAGATGGTTTTTATATCGTCAAATTGATGACCATCGAGAAATAAGAAAATCTCAAAATTTGATTGTGGTCAAAGAAAGTGGCTAGAATTCTTAATACAATAGGGACATCAACCAAACTGGGTTGATTAAAAGGAGGACATTATCATGTCTGAAAAAACTTATCAATTGGAAACTATATCTTGCCCAAGTTGTATCAAGAAAATCGAAGGGATACTTAAACAAACGGAAGGCATCAAGACTTCCACTGTGCTCTTCAACTTTGACTCGAGAAGAGTTGAAGATCACAACCATAACAGCTTTATAAGCGATATTGATAGAATATTGTTAAGAAAGAAAATTCTCAGAGTTCTGAATGCTAGTGAAGTAAAAAAAGGTCAGCTTATTGAATGGTTAAATTATATAGTAAATGAGTTTAACATCTTAGGAATAATAGATAATTCATTGATTTACCCAAATGAAGTTGATAATATACACAACCTGATTAAGGAATCTAGTGATGAAAAAAACGTTGAATATGACGTTTCAAAATTTTCAAAACTTGGTAAGCCACAGAATCAAATTACTATTTCTACCAGACACAGTTCCAAAGGGTTAGAATTCGAAATTGTAATTATGCTAGGAATGGAAGAAGAAAGTTTTCCTGATTATCGCAGAACATCTAATCCAGAAGAAATTGCAGAAGAAAACAGAATGTGTTTTGTGTGCGTAAGTAGAGCTAGAAGAGCTTGCATTCTATTAAGATCAAGATATATTAATATCCTCAAAAGGGACGGCGAGATTTGGCGAAAGCCTTGTGAACCATCAATATATTGGAGACACTTGTCCGACAAGTATAAAGTAAGGGAATAACAGATATTAAGTAATGGATATACCTTGGTTTTCAATTTGTAAGGTCATTGTGTGGTCACTTACAGTTAAAACATAGAAAATACCCGCTGAATCAGCGGGTATACGTGCTATTGGCGGAGGACATGAGATGGGAGTAGAAGCATTCCGAACACTTCCAAAGTCAGTAAAATGCACCTATTTCGATCATCTTCTTCCCAATTCTTTCTGTGCCTTTCACTTTGTATGGTCATTTGTATGGTCACGAATTCTGACAATATGTCCTCTGTCAGCGCAATATAATAAACTATTTATAATTGTACGGGAATTGGAATAGGTCGACTTTTATAGAGTCGCAATGCTAAAGTTGTACGTTTACAGAAGGTGATTTTGTTGTAATCGATTCAATATGTAATTCAAAAGTGTGCCAATAAAACTGGCACACTTTTCTATTTATTTAGGATCATTCCGTAAATCGGATTATTTCTTTATGTTGGTTCTTAAGATTGGATCACACTGTTTGCCGAAACTAAATTCTTTCTCGGATAAGTTCAATATTTGATCTCTTTTTGCGATGATCTCTTCATATTTATCAACGTATAAACTCTTTAGACTATTAAACGTTACTTTGGAAGTAGGCATTTGGGCTCTTTCAGCCTCTTGGTTTACTATTGCCAAAATTTTATGATCAAGAAAGACGAGTCTTTCAATGATCAGTTCCTGAATAATCTCTTCTTCTCTGAGTAGCTCTGTAACCTCGGAAATCTGATGCAATTTTTTTGATAAATCTTCTAGAGATACCACATATTCCAAATATCTATTTGTATCGTTGATAAAATCAAAATCAGACGGTTCATTGAAAAAATCCACATCAGGTATTACTATTTCCGAATTTTTTACAATCGGTTTTACGACTTCGTTCCATCGTCTAATAACTTCGAGCTCATACTGGTCGAAAAGATCGAAAAATTCGCTAAACGATTTATATAAGCAACCTCGGATGTTTCGATAATCGAATGAAAGTATTTTATCCGCAACTTCTTTCAATGTCCGATAATCATGATGATAGAACAGATTCATCGCATAACTCAGCAAGTAGTTTAATTCATCACCATCACCCTCTTTTACGTGTGGTTGATTTTCTGAAGACACACTAAAATCATCATTATATTCGTTTTTGAATTGCATTTCTTCACCGCAATTGAAACTTCTGATGGGCACTTTCGTCATCATCGATCTCTCCTTTCAATCTTTACATTGTTAACTATAAAAGGAGATGTGCTTGAAACAATAAGATTGAAATCAATTTGTTTTTATAATAGAAAATCACTCGCATGAACCGAGTCCTTATTAAATCTGTTTTGATTTTTTAGTATTTATAGATTTTAGTGTATCACAAATCATATGCGCTAACAAGTTAAACCAATTTTAATAGAACTAATGAACACTTTTCTATCTATTTAGGATCGCCAGTAGTTTGTCTTCAGATTCCTTCAACATGTGCGTATATACTTTGAGCGTGATATTCACATCCGAGTGGCCAAGGCGTCGTGAGACTGCAACAACGTTCGCTCCATTTCCAATGAGGTAACTTGCATGCGAATGTCGCAGATCATGAATCGTGATTCTCTTAAGCCCAGATGCATCCAAGGCAGCTTTGAAACTTCGCTGTAGTGTACTTAAGCTCACCGGCTCCAGATCTCCAAAGAGATACAATGGGCTTCGTTCTAGAAGAGGTTTTAGCACTTCGAGTGTCTGATTATCCAGTTGGATCGTTCGACGACTAGAGACTGTTTTTAACGGTTTAACACCATTGATGTAATGCTTCATACTTTTATTTATACTTACTGATCCGTCATTGATGTCAGTAACCAACAGTGCCTTTGCTTCACCTAATCGAGCACCTGTGTGATACAAGAAGGTGAAGAAAGCCTTGCAAACATAGTTTTCAACAAACCCAATAAAATGGTCAAACTCTTCTGGTGTCCATATTGTGTAATCTTTGATATCGTCGCTATTGATCGGAATCATCATTAACTGTTTCGAGTTGTCCTTGAAATCATAGAAATTGTAACCAAACTTTGAGATCGACTTTAGCAATTTGATCGTCTTATTTTTATAGGACTTTGAATAATCATACTGCAAGATCTCATTGCGAACATTCAAGAAGTCCTTGGGTGTTAAACGTACTACTTTCTTATTGGCCAATTTCCCGAAGAACTGTTTATTCATGCGTCGATATTCATTCTCGGTGATCTCAGCGATCGAACCTTGCTTGTTTTTCATATACTCTTCAAAAAGATCACTAAATTTCAGTGAAGTATTGATCGCCTCTACTTTTGAACGGCGAACTTCTTCTTCATAATCCAGCGCATCACGTTTCTTCGCGAAGCCGCGCCGTGTCTTTGAAATGATCTTTCCATTTTCGCCACGTGTATTCATCTTACTCATCCAAGTCCCTGATTTTTCTTTGTAAGCCGCCATATGTTTTCATTCCTCCATTTTTTTGTTACAATGAAGGTACAACAAAGACCCATCCAGGTTTGGTTGTACCGCACTCCAGCTATCCCTCTGGAGTGTTTTTTATTTGACTAAAGTTCACAGTCTGCACTCACCCATATCAACCTCTTATGAGCTGAAATTCCGGTTCATTCTTGTTGATCAGTAAAGGCTTGTGTGTTGGATTATAACTTACATTTGCGGTCCATGACAAGTCCAATATGTCACGATACAGAGTAGAAGTAGATTTAGATTTAGAAGTAGAAAAAGAAAAAGAAAAGAAGAAAGATAAAACAAAACAGATAGTACTAATTACGCGCGCGAGGGAATGAAGAGAGTGAGAAAAATGAAGATAATCATGGAGAAAGAGATGAATTCGATAGCGAAATATTTGAGAACCAATGACTCAATTAATTATAAAATGGTAGTTGTACAAGTCGAAAGATCTCTTACTTGAACTCAAGACTTAAATCGATCTTGGAGTGACTGGATTAGAGCTTGAGGAATTTAAAGAACTCTTGGCGAAGATGGATACGACAACGGCAGAAGAAGATGATTTCGATGTTGAGACCGCGTACGAAGCGATTGAAGAGCCGAATGCTAGCGAGGGTACAATCTACACCCTTGGGAAAAATTTACTCTTGTGTGACGATTCTACGAACCTGTATGACGTCTTCATTTTGATGCATGAGAAAAAGGGGATCCTATTGTGACCGATCCTGTATGGATGGAAAGAGGGAATCGGTCACTTCTTTGTGAATGATCGAACTCAATCCACGATCTTCGATGAAATTAAGAACATCGAGAAACTAAAAAAAGAAGAGCTCGTTGAACTCCTCTCCAAATTCCTAGAACAAACCCAAATGACGATTTTTTATGAAAACAAACCGGTGAAGAGTGACCTACATCAAACATGAAGCCTGTATCGCTGATTGGACGTTTAATCAAGAACAGTAGTTTACGAGATCAGCTGGTTTATGAATCCTTCGTAGGCAGCGGTTCTACGCTAATTGCGGCAGATCAACTAGACCGGATCTGTTACTGCATGGAACTGGATCCAAGATATGTGGATGTGATCATTGAGCGATGGGAGACATTGACAGATTCAAAATCTGTACAACTCAATAATGCTTAGCAAATCTATCAGTCAAAGTTAGATAAATCAGATATAATATTCCCGAGGACTTGAGATTCTTCACTCCTACCCGAAGAACGCAAGTTCTATTTTTTTACGTAAATGGGCTTAAAAAGAGGGGTCGATTTTCTCGAAAAGTATCAATCCCTTTTTTCGTGCTCTAAACCCTTTATTTAAAGGCTATAACGCACTTTTCCGGCACGTAATATTTCCTTAGGGTTATATTGCAAAATAAATCAACAAAATTCCTTGTTGTTATAATAACTTTTATGCTACTATAATTTAAAGGAGAATATAACATGAAAAAGAATAAGTATCTACTTTTTGCGATTTCATTAATTATGTGTCTTTTATTAACTGGTTGTGGTGTTTCTAAGGAAAAACAGGCAGCGACTGATGCATTCAAAGCAGAAGTAAGCAGAATTGAAGCACAATTAACTGAACGAGATTCTGCAGTTAAATCAGCAGAAGCTATAATAACAGCTGGAAAACTTGGGATTGACTTAACATTAAAACCAACATTGGAAGCAGCGATTTCAAGTGCAAAAGCAATTACAGTTGAAATTCCGAAAATTCCCAGTGATGTTGAAAAGATCAATACAGCTACCGAAGGATTGAAAGCAATCGATAATTCTACTTCAATAAAAGCCGTTATTGATGCACAAGCAAATCTTGAGAAGAGTATAAAGCAGTATGAGCAAATGACTGCACCAAAAGAAGCATTTATTGTTGAAAGATTGAAAAATGTTGCAAATGTCGTTGAAGTTTCCGCAGTAACTGAGGACAATGATCCAAATGGAAACCTTAATAAAGCTGGAGGATATACAGCAAGTATTTATTTTTCAAATAAATTAGTTAATCAGTCTGAGGTTGATGGTAATAGTGTTATTGATAAAGGAACAGATTGTGGCGGAAATATTGAAGTTTATGCAACTGCAGATGAAGCCAATAAACGTAATACTTATTTGTCAAATTTTGATGGAACTATATTTGCATCAGGATCACATAGTGTTATTGGTACTGTGGTTATTCGAACATCCAATTTATTAAAGGCATCTGAGCAAAAAGCATTTGAAGCTAGTATTGTGGAAGCATTAACAAAACTTTCGTAGTAAATCTGAACCTAATATTGATTAATAGATATAATATTTGGAACCGAATTTGAAATGTTATTGAATGGATTTATTAGCCATAATGCTATAGTTTAATGCTTAAGTAAAAGAAGAAAATAATGCAAAAAAAGAGGAGTTGATTTTCTCAGAAAGCATCGATTCCTTTTTTTTTGCTCTAAACTCTTTATTTAAAAGCTATTTCGTACTTTTAAGTCACGTAATATTTTCTTAGGGTTATGTTGCATGAATTAATATGCTAGAATTATAATAAATATTGCGGGGGCACATAATGGGGGAACATAATGACTAAAAACAAGATAGACAGTAATCAGCTAGACGTTAGTATTAGTAATAATAGAAGCGTTATGCTATGTCCGACTACATCGATTTCGCTATTTATTGATTATGAAGAAATAAGAGAAATGAAACTTCACTGTAATGATGCATTTAGAGAGTTAATAAGCAGAAACGAAGACATTATTGAGTTCAAAGATGGTTTTAAGTTTTATTTAAATGATTCAGATCTTGAAATAATTGCAGCCGAGTTACTCAAGAATAATGGGATTGAGCAGTTTGATGCAAAAATTTCACGTGAACTTTATATTGACTACTTGGAAAAAGAATACGAGAAGCTCGCAAAGTCTATTTCGATTTCACTTGCTCCAGTCATCCAAAGGTTGAATGAATGGCAAAAACCCTTATTAGAGAGTATTTCAAAGTTATCTGAAGCTTTCAGCAGAAGTCCAATATTCGCCACTTTGACAAATCATGCAAACTCAAAAATGAAGAGTGTTTTTGTTGAGAGTTTGAATGAATTCATGATTAAACACAACGAAATTATGTCTAGCATTGATAAAGCAACCTTAATAGCTTTAAAGTACGACTGGTTTATATCACACAATGTTTTACGAAATGATAAGTTATTTAACGATATTTTAGAATTGGGTCGTAAAGGGGTTTCTCAACAGGAATTTGACTCGATATTTACTGGATATTTTGATGAAACACGGATATCTAGAATGATCGATCAAATTGTCGATCATCATGATGGAAAGAAGTTCAAAGATATATTGAACGAAATAAAGATTGGATATAATGAAAAATTATACTATTTAGTAATCCCTGCAGCTTTAAGTGTACTGGAAGGAATTGTAGCTTCATACAAAAAGCATACTGGAAGAATGAAACAAAAGAAATATGAAACCTTTCTTAATGAAATACTTGATAGAAAGAGTTTCCACGGAATAAAGGACTTAGTGTTGATCAGGGTTTTGGCTCAATTTGAACATGGTCAAGAGATCGAAACACCTTTGAGTAGACATGCGATTTTGCATGGAGCTGATTCAAAATATGGCACTCAAGAGAATTGCATAAGATGTGTGCTAATAATTAATGAAATTGTATATGCAATGAACACAAAAGAACAACAAATTAGTAGTTAGTAACACTTCTCAACTTCGGTACATACCGAAGTTTTTTTGTATGTTACCGTTTCACTGTAATGAGGTGATACTTTGGCAAAAAGCAAATGGGAATCTGTTCAAGCCAAATTGCACCTGATCGAAAAGTGGGCAAGAGATGGATTGCGCGAAGATCAAATAGCAAAAAATCTTGGAATTTCTGTGTCGACACTTGAAACTTATAAAAATAATCATCTGGAAATATTGAAAGCCTTAAAAAAGGGAAAAGAATCGCTAATCACAGAATTAGAGAATGCGCTGATCAAGAAAGCACTTGGGTATGACTATGAAGAAAAGAAAGTCTACACCAAAACTGAAAGCGGTCAATCGGTGACTTATACCGAAATCACGAAAAAACATCAACCTCCAGATACCGGAGCACTCTTCGGACTTCTGAAGAATAAAGATCCTGAACATTACTCGGACAATCCTCAGATGCTGCAACTCAAAAAACAAGAGCTAGAACTGAGAGAACGGCTGGCCAAGCAAGGGGACTGGTAATGGCAAAGTACCAAGTATTGTCTGACTTCTATAAGAGTCCTGAATGGATCTCCTTAAGGAAGCAACTAAAGATCCAACGTAGCAGTGCTGTTAAAGGGCTAATATGTGAGCACTGTCATGAACCGATCTTACGAGACATCGACTGTATCGGGCACCATATCCAGGAACTCACTCCTCTGAATGTCAATGATGCAAACATCAGTTTGAATCCAAAGAACGTGCTGTTAGTACATCATCGCTGTCATAACGCGATTCACGAACGCTTTGGACAAGCAATGACACAGCGAGTCTATATCGTCTATGGTGCACCACTGTCAGGCAAGACAAGCTTCGTACGTAGTAGCAAGGGACACAAGGACTTAGTCCTGGATCTCGATGAACTCTATCAAGCAATCACATTGTTGCCTGCCTATGATAAACCAACAGAACTGGTGATGAATGTCTTCCGCTTACGAGACAGTCTGCTGGATCAAATCAAAATACGCTTAGGAAAGTGGCAGAACGCCTGGGTCATCGGTGGTTATCCACTGCAATCTGAACGACAACGACTTGCCACTGCACTAGGTGCTGAGTTGATCTATGTCGAAGCGACTGAAGCTGAATGTCTGTCTCGATTATTTAATGATACGGATAAACTGCCGTTCCAAAAGGAATGGCAGAAATATATCCACGATTGGTTCCTTGCATTTCGGCCGGACTCCCCCCGGTCGAGATGTAAGGACAATCAATTGGGAACTGGACAAGGGACAACGTTTCCATGCAGTCCAAAAATTTGAGATTTCTTCCCAAGTTTTGGGAAAAATCACGAAAATCTTCAAAATCAATCAATGATTTTTTTGGTATAGATCTTAATAAAATAGACGTGGTATCTATAATAATCTTTGGTGCAAACGATTTTGAGCGTAATTCTACCTTGGATTTTTTAGCTCATTTGCTCTCGAAATATTTTGATAAAATGACATGTGTATTATAAATCATCTAATCTCTATGAACAGACCGGAATCTAAAATGCTTCTATTTTCTACTAAATTTCTCTATGAAGGTTATAAATTGCTCAAAGGAAGTGATATTACGATATGCTTGATTCCAATCTTCTGATGTAAAGATTTGAAGCACAGTTTGAAAAAGTCGTTTGAATTCATTTCTGTTTTCATTTGAAATTGCTAGCAACAATACAACATTAATAGTATTCTCTCCCCATTTAGTCTTGCTTTTGACGATTGCCACTGCAATTGTTGTCGTTTCTGCATTAAGTTGCATAGAGTGTGGAATGGCAACATTACTGAAAGATGTGCTTGATAATTCCTCTCGATATAGAACCTCACTTGTAAAGTCATGCGAGACTACATTGTTTTGAATTAGTTTTTCAGCAAGGTTGCTAATTATGTCTTCGCGGGATATTTTATTTTCCAGAATTAAAAAGTTTTGAGGTCTAAACAATAAGATTAGGTCACTTCCATCAACTTTATATTGCTTTTTTTGAATTAAATTGATGCCTCGCAAGATGTTGTCATGGTCTGTTTGATTTATAAAAGGAGAGATTACGAGAGTTTCAATACCATATGAATTAGATAACATGGAAGTCGATATGATAAATTTGAATTGGATTTTTAGATCAATTTGTGATTCATCGCTATAAGTTGCCAAGATATCCAGATCATTACTAAAACTCGAATTTATATGTTCTAATAAGAGTTGTTTTAAATTGTAATAATCAGGGAAAACCACTATACAAGGTATTTTATGCTTATAGCCATTTTCGATTGACATACCAACATGGAGGGCAATAAATGAAATGTCATGATTATCTAATTTAATTTTGTACTCGTTGACTATTAGATCAGCAATGAACACAGAGATATCAAAAACAAGAGGATAAGAATATTTGATACTAGAAAACAGCGGATTTATAATGCGCTTATGTGACTTCAGTAATTGATTCAGGTGAAGCGAAAAACGCGTTACAAAGTCCACGTTATTTAGGTCGATGAAATAACTATCATAAACATTTTTGATTATTGAATATACGAATGAAATCGTTGTATTAGGAATGCTCAACTTGAGTGATTCTAGAGAAAGTTGCGACACTTCAAATTCTTTGACATTGATTGCTAAAAGCAGAGAATACTCATGAATCTCACGTTCATTAAATTGAATTTCATATAATTTTGATACTTCATTAGTTATTCTTGATGCAATGGAATACATTGGATCATTTTTTTTGTAATTTTTTATTTGATCACTCGTGTCCTCAAGATAAGTCTGTTTATTCTTAATTCTGTCCATCGCAATGCATAAATGCAATATCAAATCCAATAGTCCGAAGTCATTAACATAGAGACCCTCTTGCAAAACCATATTGATAAGTATCGAACGAATTTTATAAACATTAAAGTCTTTAAATGTCTGACTCAGAATGTTCAAATTCAATAGTCCGTCTTTTACTTCTCCATAAATAGTATCTTTAGCTAAACTTCGAATGTTTTTTTCTTCCCCTTTTAAAAAGATATGATCCTTCTGTTTATAAAGAGTTATTTCGTATCTTTCCAATATCTTCCTTAGACTCACCAACTCAGTATTTAATGTTGATTCACTTATGAAGAGCTCTTCAGCAAGAGAATAATAATCAATGTTGTTTTTCGAAGTTAGGAACTTATTGATTATATATTGAACGCGAGAATCTTGTGAGTCTTGATCTACTTGTCCTGCTGTGTGAAAATCGAGAACTACTTGTTTCACATCGTCTCGGTAATTGGAATCGATCATGTAGCCTCTATTTGAGGATAGAATAATAGGCTGATAAATATTAATGTCTTTAACGACATTTCTTAGGAGACGAATTGAGCAACCGCAATTATTCGTGATTTCGTTTGATGTCGTCCATTCTGTCTTTGAAAGAAGGAAGGTCAAAACTTTGATAGACGTGCTGTTCATAAGGCTCCTTTCTTTTCAATAGATAGATAAATTCTAGAAGCTTAACCTAACATTATTATGATACAACATGATCACTAATACTATTGTCTTTAGTCTAAATTCGTAAATTTAAACAAAAGTTGCAAAATTGAACTGCAGTTAGTAGATTCTTCGTTTTTAGCGAAGAGCGAGTGATTAGTATAGGTCAATTCCCCAAAATGATTACTCTATAAATCATTCTATAGAATTATCCGCAAGTTTGCAGTTTCAAATGTGCACAGTCTCTGTGCACTATGTGATTTGATGCGCATTAACGAGTGATGGATAATGAAATTATAAATGGAAAGTGAGTTGCTCAAATGTTGAACATTACAGATCTTATTCGTGAAGGGCAATTATTCCATGAGGATTACTCATCACGTACTGAATATTTCAATGATATATCTAGCCGTCTTTATGACTTGGAAATCGTAACAAAAGACTTCAAGGAAGCACTTGAAATAAGAGAATTGAGTTATCCGACGGGATTGATTACAAAATCACTTACTGTTGCATTACCGCATGTAGATAGCAAGTACGTTAAGAAAAACGCGGTTTATATCACATGTTTTAAAACACCTGTTACATTTCATAGAATGGATGATGTTAGGAGTGAGGTTCCTGTTTCGATAAGTTTCCTAATGTTGATTAAAGATGTCGACTCGCATATGAAAGCTATTCAGCAAATTGCAATAATTCTTCAAGATGAAGATATTCTCGAGGGAATATATGAAGCCAAGGATAAAGATGAAGTGATCGCACTGATCGAAGGGAAATTTCAATGGAACGAATGATTGAAAACATGATTCGACTAAGCAATTTGATTGGTATTATTTCGCGTGAACATGATATCGCGAAAGATGCTAGACAATACTTCAATACTTTAGGGTACGAAGTATACACAGATCCGATAGGCAATGTTATTGCCCATCATAACCCAAATATCGATGAAGTTCGAGCAAAAGTGCTTCTATTTGCTCATATGGATGAAATAGGGTTTATTATTCGGAAAATTGAAAAAGATGGTTTCATCAGATTTGAACGTATGGGAGGAGTAAATACACAGATTTTACCGGGGACAAAAGTCAAAATTATGGGATCTAAAGGACCTGTGGAAGGCGTAATTGGAGTAAAGTCACATCACTTTATGCCAGCGAACGAAAAATTTATTATTCCACAGATTCAAGATATGTACATTGATGCTTTTACAGATTCGTCTGAAGAGTTGAAGGAATTAGGAGTTGAAGTCGGTACCTTGATTTGTTTAGAAGGCGAGGCAAGAATCCTTAATAAAAAATATCTTACAGGTAAAGCACTAGACAATCGGGTTTGTATGGCAATTCTGTATGAATTGGCAACCTTAGTTAAAGAGGTCAATTTCAACTATGATCTGTATTTCTGTTTTCCCGTTTTAGAGGAATTCAATATTCGTGGAATCCTCCCGATCGTCCGAAGAATTAAACCAGATATTTCGATTGGGTTAGATATCACTCCTTCTTGCGATACACCGGATTTAAACTATAACGACATTGCTCTTGGACAAGGCCCAGCGATCACTTGTATGAATTTTCATTCAGGGGGAACACTCGCAGGAGTTATTCCTGATAGAGATCTATTCGAATTAATAAAGCTTTCAGCACACAAAAAATTGATTGATTTACAATATGAAGTCTCACCAGGAGTAATTACCGAGAATGCCTTCATTCTCTTTGAAAATGAAGGGGTTAAGGTCGCAAATTTATCTTTGCCGACTCGATATACTCATACTCCAAACGAAACAATCATGCTCCAGGATGCCGAAAATATGGTTCGACTTTTAGGTCAACTTCTAGAAGTTGATTTAAGAGACTATATAGCTGGAAGAAAGGAGGGAAAATGAAAACCATCATAGTGGCATGTGGGGCTGGTGTAGCAACCTCAACGATTTTAAGTAAAAAAATCGAAGAATTGCTTGAGAAGAATCGCATTGATTGCAAGATTATTCAATGTAGTTTGAATGAAGTTTCAATTTATGTTGACCAGGCAGATCTGGTGGTTAGTTCAATGCAAATCCATCAGAATCTTAAGATTCCAAAGATTTTAGGAATTGCATTTCTAACTGGAATTGATGAAGAAGGAGTTTCACAGCAGATCCTAAAAATACTTCAAAACTAAAGGAGAAAGTAACTATGGAAGCAGTTCAACAAGTATTTTCATACATTAGCGGGTTAGGCAACTATCTATTAATTCCAATCATGATTTTCCTCATCGGTTTATTCGTTAAGCTTAAACCCATCAAAGCGCTTAGAGCTGGGTTGACCGTTGGTATTGGATTAGTAGGATTAGATCTTGTATTAGGTCTGGTTTGGACAAATATTGGTCCGGTTGCCAATTTACTGGTAGAAAGATTTGGATTGAATTTGACAACGATCGACACTGGATGGGGAACCGCTGCCGGTTTAGCTTTTTCAACATCAATCGGTGCTTTCATTATTCCCTTCATTCTTCTAGTTAACATTGCGATGTTAACGCTCAGAGCGACGAAAACGATGAATATTGATATTTGGAATTACTGGCACTATGCATTTAGTGGGGCAACGGTCTACCTGTTGACTAATAACATTATCTATGGCTTCATCGCTGCAGCTGCACACTGCATTATTTCACTTATCATCGCTGACAGAACAGCTGAAATGGTTCAAAAAGAAATGGGTTTACCTGGGATTTCGATTCCACAGGGCTATGCGGTTTCAACCGTTCCAGTCTTTATGATTTTAGAGAAATTCTATAATATGATTTTGCCGAACAAAGAAGACAAAAAAGAATCGAATTTTAGCAATGTTGAAAACAACGCTTTCTTATCCGTTTTGAAAGAACCAATTTTCCTTGGTATGATTATTGGGTCGCTTCTTGGATTTGCAGTAGGATATAATGTTGCAGCTGCTCTCAAACTAGGTGTATTTATGGCAGCTCTTCTGTTCTTATTGCCGCGCATGATTAAAATTCTTATGGAAGGATTAATTCCAATCAGTGATCAAACCAGAGCCTACATGAGCCAAAAGTATAATGGACAACAATTCTACATTGGGCTAGATTCAGCAGTGTTACTTGGTCATCCTACAACAGTCGCAGTCGGATTACTGCTTATTCCAATTACTTTAGTTCTTTCGATGATCATTCCTTGGAATAGAACATTACCTTTAGGAGACTTAGCAGCGACAGCATTCTTCGTATCAATGGCTAGCGTCATTCATAAGGGTAAATTCTGGCGTACACTGGTAAGTGGTACGATCATGATGGTTATTGTATTATCAGTTGCGACTTTCTTTGCTCCTCAATTAACCCAATTTGCTACTAATGGTTCAGTAGCAATCCCTGCAGGAGCAGTCCAAATTACAGCACTTTCAGCCGGGAATATGATTGCTTTGATATTATATGCCTTATCATCAATTGGAATATTTGGTGTTTTGATAATTGTTTTAGGGATGGTTGGATTAATTTATATGGGACGTACTTATCTCGCAAAACAGCGGAAATTGAATACTGTTGAGTTTACGGGAGCCAATGCTTCGGATTATATCAATAAATAGTTTGATTATTGATTAGCTCTTGAATATATTCAATTTCAGGAGCTAATTTCTTTCTTTATCGACTATAGGAGGTCACAAACATGTGGACAGAAGATCTTTTTAAAACAAAAAAACCAATTATCGCAATGTGTCATCTCGACGCACTCCCAGGCGATCCGTACTACGATTCAAAGGGTGGTATGCAAAAAGTTATAGAACATGCCAAGGCAGATTTACTTGCATTGCAAGAAGGTGGAGTTGACGGTATTATGTTTTCCAACGAATTCTCCTTGCCATATTTAACCGATGTTAAAACCGAAACAGTTGCGGCAATGGCATTTATTATTGGACAAATAATGCCCTTAATCAAAATTCCTTATGGCGTGAATGTTCTATGGGATCCGAAAAAGTCGTTGGACTTAGCAATTGCGGTCGATGCAAGTTTTATCCGCGAGATTTTCACTGGTGTCTATGCGAGTGATTTCGGATTGTGGAACACGAATGTCGGAGAAACTATTCGCCACCAATACAGGATAGGTGCACAGCATGTAAAATTGCTTTTCAATATTGTACCTGAAGCAGCGGCTTATCTAGGAGAAAGAACGATTGAAAGTATCGCAAAGTCAACTGTTTTCAATAATCGCCCAGATGCTTTATGCGTATCGGGTTTAACAGCGGGTGTTGAAACTGATGCAGCGATTCTAAAAAGAGTCAAAGATGCAGTTCCAAATACAATCATCGTAGCAAACACAGGTGTTAATCCAAAGAATGTCATTGATCAATTGTCTATTGCTGATGTAGCGGTTGTGGGAACAACCTTCAAATTTGATGGTAAATTCGAAAACCATGTCGATGAAAGCAGGGTAAAGTCGTTCATGGAAATCGTTAAGCGTTTCCGCGATGAACTCTAGAATAAGTATCGTTCCCTCTATCGCATCCTCCAACCTTGCTAATATAGAAGAGGAAATCAGAAGAATCGGAAATAATTATGACAATTTGCATATCGACATCGAAGATGGAAATTTCGTTCCAAATATTACTTTTGGGATTGGCATGATAAAAGCGATTCGAAGTATCACTTCAAAACCGTTTTCAGTTCATTTGATGGTTAGTGATCCTGCGATTTATTTGGATGATTTATTGAAACTAAATTGTTCGCATATATTCATTCATGTAGAGAACCAACAGTATATTAGGCCATTTCTATATAAAATAAGACAAGCTAAAGTCAAAGCGGGGATTGCGCTTAATCCAATCTCAAATATTGGGAACTATGAATATTTACTTGATGATGTAGATAGTATTATGTATATGACCAGTGAACCGGATGGGCGGAATCAACAATTTAATCCGAATATACTGAATAAACTGAAGATATTTCCAAGAATTGAAACTTGGGTTGATGGTGGAGTAAAAACAGATGTTCTAGATGTTCTTCAACAAAAAGGTGTATCGACTGTTGTACTTGGAAGGGAAATCTTCAATCATCAAAATCCAGAAAAACTCTTGTCGGAAATCAACACCTAACATATGAAAAATCCTAGTTATGATTAGACCCCTGTCAAGTGGACAAGGCAAATAAGTAAAGTTTTTCGATGACTCATTCATTAGAATGGGTCATTTTTTACTATGCATTTAGACTATGTGTTTGTTTGGAATTGAGGGATTCGTAATATTTAACGATCTTCTTATTTTCTTTGATTGGGAATTGAGGGATCGTTGCTCCAGATAGTGCTGCCTTGCGTACGGCCATAGGAGTCTGATCTATGAAGCGTTCCTGTAGGCGACTATGATTATAAAAATGTATGTACTTCTCAATCGCTACTTTGAGTGTTTGGATCGTTTCAAATTTATGTAAA
>Ga0209123_1000795_pt1 | contig 36565 bp, 26 predicted proteins | sample BarGraIncu00431A_FD_184500 | JGI IMG/M metagenome (GOLD analysis project Ga0209123, IMG submission 184500) | Arctic peat soil microbial communities from Barrow, Alaska, USA - Barrow Graham LP Incubations 004-31A (SPAdes) (version 2) | ecosystem: Environmental > Terrestrial > Soil > Wetlands >... | reverse complement strand
GCCCTGTACTCAACGTTATGGACGACATCGTCACCGTTAAGGAAACCGAGGCTCAATTCCGGAAAAGGCCGCCAGGGTAACCGATGTCTTGGCACATCCGGGTAACCGATGTCCTGGCACATGTCACCTAAGCTTTAACAAAGGCGACCTGCTGGTGCTGCTGGCTGCCGTGGCCTGGGCTCTTTATTCCGTCGCACTACGGCGCTATCCTCAAGGTCTCAACCCTTTTCTTTTCCTTTTCTGCATGGCCGTAGCCGGGCTTATCTTTCTTATTCCGTTTTATTCCCTTGAGATTTCTTCTGGTAAATTCATGACGCCCAATCCCGCTACTATCCTCAGCATCGGCTATGTGGGAATATTCGCTTCGGTGGTCGCCTTCTCGATGTGGAACAGCGGGCTGCGTCAGGTTGGTGCGCACCTGGGCGGCCAGTTCGTGCACCTGATGCCTGCCTTTAGCACCATTCTTGCGGTCATCTTTCTCGGTGAGCGCCTGCATCCCTTCCACGTTGGCGGTATCGCCCTGATCTTTGTGGGAATCCTTTGTGCGACGCTGGAGAAAAAGAAGCCGCTTGCGGCTGCTTGACCGGCTGGCGCACGAACCGCTCTTTCCTTAACCGGATTTCCTCAACTCCCCACCCAAACGACTTAAACGACTTACACTTATTCTGACTAACTGCCGATATCGTCGTACTTCTTCGTGGCACCTACCTCACCCCTGCCCCTCTCCCTCCTTCGCGCTCTAGCGCTTCGGCGGACAAGCCCGGAGGGCGAGGGGGTATTGGGCCTGCGATCGCACGCGCACGGCGACTCTATCGTGAGCCAGCGCTCTTTTACTGCGCTACCCTCTATCCCGCCATACTGTATACCTTCTTGCCCACCCTTTCCGCTGCTGATATTCTAGGCAGTACACCGAGATAACGGCGGCGAACACAAGGTTCGCCTTTACGAGTCTCTTTTGTTGGGCCGAATGCTATCTTCGCCCTGCTTATCTATCTACAAAGACAGGTGGCCAAATGTTTGAAGTGCTGAGCAATGAGTTACTCGCCGAAAACCTCCACAAAATGGTGGTTTCGGCTCCACGCGTCGCGCGCGCCCGGAAACCGGGTCAGTTCGTGATGATCAGGCTTGCCCAAGGCGAAGAGCGGATCCCGCTCACTATCGGTGACGCGGATGCGGAAGCCGGCACGATTACCCTCTTTATCCAGGCCATCGGCGCCTCCACCCGGAGAATCGTTGACACCAAAGCCGGCGCTTTCATCCGGGACGTAGCCGGCCCCCTCGGCAAGGAAACCCACATCACCAACTGGGGACGCGTGGTCTGCGTCGGCGGCGGAGTAGGAACTGCCGTCCTCTACCCGCTGGTGAAGGCTTTAGCCGAAGCGGGCAACCAGATCACGACCATCATCGGCGGGCGCTCCAGCCAGTATATTATCCTCGCCGATGAACTCGCCGCGTTATCCGAAACCCTCCTTATTACTACCGAGGACGCCAGCCTCGGCACCAAGGGTTTTGTAACCGGCCCTCTTGCCGAGATACTGGCCGACCCGATGCGCGTCCCCCAGGCAGTCTTCGCCGTCGGTCCGGTCCCCATGATGAAAGCTGTCGCGGAATTGACCCGCAAACAGGGGATCGAAACCATTGTCAGCCTGAACCCCATCATGATCGACGGCACCGGCATGTGCGGCGGCTGCCGTGTGCAGGTTGGGTCCGAAACCAAGTTCGCCTGTGTGGACGGCCCGGAATTCGATGCCCATTTGGTCGATTTCGACGGACTGAGCGACCGTCTCACCAGCTACCGCAAGGAAGAGGCAGTCTGTCGTTCGTCCGAGGAATGCAAGATCGGCAGGGAGGTGGCAAAATGAGCAATACCTTAACGCCGAAGGAACGGATGGCCATTGAGCGTGTCGTCATGGCTGAGCTGCCGGCTGATGAGCGCAGCAGGAATTTTGAAGAGGTAAACCTCGGCCTCAGCGCGGACCAGGCGCTCGATGAGGCGCGCCGCTGCCTGCAGTGCAAGAACAGGGCTTGCGTCGCAGGATGCCCGGTAGGGGTATCCATTCCCGAGTTCATCGACGCACTCGCCAACGATGATCTCCCGCGCTCGGTCCAGATTCTCCGGGGCGACAACGCGCTCCCCGCGGTCTGCGGCAGGGTCTGTCCCCAGGAAACGCAGTGCGAGGCGCTCTGCGTGCGCGGCATCAAGGGCGAGGCGGTCGCGATCGGCTTTCTGGAGCGCTACGTCGCCGATTGGGCGATGCACCACCCGGACCGCCTGCTGCGCGATCAGGCTCCTAGCGCGACGGGCAAGTCGGTAGCCGTGGTAGGTTGCGGCCCTGCCGGTCTTACCGCCGCCGGCGAACTGGCACGGCAAGGGCACGCCGTCACCATCTTCGAGGCGCTGCACGACACCGGCGGGGTGCTGCGCTACGGCATCCCCGAGTTCCGTCTTCCCAAGGCGATCATCGACCAGGAAGTCGCCATCCTGAGCGACCTCGGGGTAACCATCGAGTGCAACGTCATCATCGGTAAGACCCTTACCATCAAGGAATTGCTGGATGAGTTCGACGCGGTCTTCATCGCCAACGGTGCGGGGCTGCCGACCATGCTCGGGATCGCCGGCGAGAACCTGAAGGGGGTCTATGCGGCAAATGAGTTCCTCACCCGGGTGAATCTCATGGAGGCAGGGCGCCGCGAGGAGAGCTCGACGCCGATCATCAAGAGGCGCGAGGTGGCCGTCATCGGCGGCGGCAATACCGCGATGGACTGCGTCAGGACCGCGCGCAGGCTCGGCGCCGAACGCGCCATGATCGTGTACCGGCGCTCCGAGACCGAGATGCCCGCCAGGGTCGAGGAGATCAAGCACGCCAAGGAGGAAGGCGTGGAATTTGTCATGCTGACCGCGCCAACCGCGATCATAGGGACGGAGGACGGCTGGGTCTCGGCTCTGCGTTGCCAGAAGATGGAGCTCGGCCCTCCGGACGACTCCGGGCGTCGCCGTCCGGAACCGGTCGCGGGATCCGACTTCGACCTGCCGGCAGGCGTCGTCATCAACGCCGTCGGCACCAGCGCCAACCCGCTACTAACCGGGAGCGCGCCCGACCTCGATCTCAACAAGTGGGGCAACATCATCATTAATGAGCAAGGCGAGACCAGCATACCGGGGGTTTTCGCAGGCGGCGACATCGTGAGGGGCGGCGCCACCGTCATCCTCGCCATGGGCGACGGCAAACGTGCGGCAGCGGCTATCGGGGAATATTTGAAAACGAAATGACGAAGCAGTATGAGCTGGAAAGTTAACTCAGGGTCAAGCAGGAAAACGAAAAAGGGAGAGCATAAATGCTCTCCCTTTTTCGTGATGATTTTAAGACTGGACGCTCAATTATTTTACTGCTTCTACTCGTTTATTGTAGAGACTAGTTAACTGAGCCAGTTTTCACTTGTTAACCCTGGAACCCGCGAGAAATCGCGCTCATTGTGAGTAACCATGATGAGATCGAGGGATTTGGCATGAGCTGCAATAAGCAGGTCGTTGTGGCCGATAGGCTGGCCAATGTCATGCAAATAATTGCGTATTTCAGCATAGTGATGGTCAACCGGCTCTTCAAGTGGCAAAATCGTCACGGCGGACAGAATTGTTTCCAGTTGAAAGGTAAGCCTTTCAGATCCTTTTTTTGCAGCCCCGAACCGAAGTTCACAGGCGACAACTATGCTGGTGCAGACGGCAGTTTCACCAACCGCGGCGATCCTGCCATTGACTATTCCTGAGGGTTCTTTGACGAGATGCGACAGAATGTTAGTGTCGAGCAGATATTTTGGCGAATTCATGTCAAAATACCAAATCATCATTTACCGGTGGGTCTTCGACCTCGGGAAAATCTTCCCCTAGTGGCTGTAATGTGGAGAGTAAGGCCAGCAGAGATGGCTTCTTTACCGCTTCTACAATTAGGCGGTCGCCCTCCTTGCGGATTATCGCATCATTTCCGGGAAGTTCTAAATCCCGAGGTATACGGAGCGCCTGATTTGCACCGTTTCTAAAAAGACGAATATGTCGATCAGTCTGCGGCATAACAAACTCCCTGTATGTCACCTATGCTCAAGCATATGCTACCATACTGAGGCCGTAATTCAAACATTTAGCGTATCGGACTCTTCTCTGAAACACGTTTTTCATTATGGGAATTGGGCTTCCCCTCGATAAGCGACATTCGCCTCAGAACATACTAAAAGCTGTTTCTCCGCACGCCTCAGTCCCTTGATGGATAGTTCGCGCTTGCTTGCGCTGCTTCTGTCGTGGCCTCCCTCCAGATACAGCAGTTGCCTCGGTTGACGTCCCCGGAAATATTTTGCACCACTCCCGTCGGCGTGCTGGCGCATGCGCCGCTCGATATCGGTGGTTATCCCGGTGTAAAGGGTCTCGTCAGAACATAGTATGATATAGACCTTCCAGTTCAAACGTCTTACTCCTTCAGCGCAGCACCTTGGCAAAGATATCCCGATCCACCCTCCGGGATTAGTCGAGGGTATAGTTGGTTTCCCCCTCCCTGACCCTCCCCCTCCGGGAGAGGGCACTTTCCGCAGCTTAACTTGCTGGCGATACTCCCCCTTCCCTTCAAGGGGAGGGTGGGGTGGGGTGGGGATGGGAGAAATCCGGGGTCAAAAAGTTAAAGGCGAGACGCATGCAATGCGTCTCTACCAGGCCTCCCCTACCAAGAGGGGCCTGCGACGCCTGTCCGGTGGTCCCTAAAAAAATAGGGGCGGCCTTGCGGCCGCCCCTGGTTCCATCTTGTACTTGCTATTTCTGGGTCAACCGGTGCACGCACTCGACCATGTAGATGGCGTTTGCCGGCGGGACTGTCGGGAGTATTCCGTGACCCAGGTTGAAGATGAGTCCCGGACGATCATCGTTCTCGGCCAGCACGCGCTTCACTTCGCGCTCGATGATTTCCTTGGGTGCGAAGAGCACGGTCGGATCCAGGTTCCCCTGCACCGGCATGTCGCCCAGGATGTCCCTCGCCTTGCCGAGGTTCACGTGCCAATCAAGTCCCATCACGTCGCCGCCCGCCTGCTTCACGATGTCGAGCATGGTGCCCGCACCCTTCACGAAATGGATGACCGGCACGTTGGTGCGGTCCAGGCCATTAATGAGGCGCTGGGTGTAAGGAAGGACGTAGCGCTCGTAATCCGCCGGGGAAAGCATGCCGCCCCAGGTATCAAAGATCTGGATCGCCTGGGCGCCGGCCCTGATCTGCGCGTTCAGGTACTCCATGTCCATGGTGGTGATCTTTTCCATCAGCGCCGCGTAAATCTCCGGCTCTGCGTACATCATCTTCTTCAGCGCTGCGAAGTCCTTGGACCCCTTCCCTTCGACCATGTAGCAGGCCAGGGTGAACGGCGCTCCGCCAAAGCCGATCAGCGGCACCTTGGTGGCGAGTTCCTTGCGCAGCAGTTTGAGGGTGTCCAGCACGTAGGGAACGTCGGTCTCCATCTTCGGAATCCTGAGCGCTTCCACGTCGGCCATGGTACGGATCGGGCTTTCGAAGACCGGTCCCGGCACGAAGTCAAGTTTCATCCCCATCGGCTCGATCGGGGTCAGGATATCGGAGAAGAGGATCGCGGCATCAACGCCGAGGATGTCTACCGGCTGAATGCTGACTTCGGCGGCGAGATGGGGGGTCTTGCACAGCTCGAGGAAGGTGCATTTGGAACGGACCCGCATGTAATCAGGAAGGTAGCGCCCTGCCTGACGCATCAGCCAGACTGGCACTCTATCAACCGGCTTACCCCAACATGCATCCAAAAATCGTGTATTCATCGATGTTCCTCCTCAGAAAGTGTAATTATGATCGGCACTGATCTGCAGCTTGAAATCTTGTTACTTCTTATCCTCTTCCCGCTGCATGCGGACCGGGACGTAATTGCAAAACGGCTCTTCTGCCATGTAGTCGCCATGAACCGCATCGGCGCGGGCGCGGCAGCCACCGCAGACGTTCAGGTACTCGCACTGGCCACACTTCCCCTTGTAGCTCTTGAAGTCCCTCAGATCGTTGAAAATCTCGGAATTGTTCCAGATTTCCTTGAACGGAGTGGTCTTCACGTTGCCGGCGGTGCGGTGGAAGTAGGAGCAGGGCTTCACGTTGCCATAGCAGTCGATGAGGCAGATGGTCTGGGCGGCGATGCATCCCTTGCCGCCGCCGGTCGAGAAGGTGAGCGAACGGCGCTCGAACTTCTCTCCCTCCGCCTTGGCCTTCTGCGGCACGATACGGTAATAGTGCGGCGCGCAGGTGGGACGCATCAGGATGTCGTCTTCCTGCTTTTCCTGGTGATAGTGCCAGTCGAGAATCTCCTCGTAGTCCTCCTTGGAGATCAGCTCGCTCATGATGTCCTCGCCGCGGCCGGTCGGTACGATCATGAACATGTACCAGGCTGTGGCGCCTATGGACTTCGCAACCTTGAAGGTGCTGGCTATGTCGGTCTGGTTCCTCTTGGTGAAGGAGGAGTTGATCAGGAATTTCTGGCCGTGCTTTCTGAAGAGCTCGGCGGCCCGCATGACTCCCTCAAAGGAGCCCGGGCATTGGCGGAAGTTGTCGTGCACCTCGGCTGTCGAGCCGTCCAAAGAGAGCGACACCATCTTGATGTCCGCCGCCTTCATCTTCTCGCACACCTCGTCCGTCACCAGGGCGCCGTTGGTCGCCATGCACATCCTGAGGCCCAGCGAAGTGCCGTACCCGGCCAGCTCGAAGATATCCTCCCTCATGAGCGGCTCGCCTCCGGAGAGTACCATCACCGGCTTGGAGAACTCGGAAATCTCCTTCAGGAGGTTTTTCCCCTCCTCGGTGGTGAAATCGCCCTCGGATGAGGTCAGCTCGGATGAGCAGCGGCAGTGGACGCATTTCAAGTTGCAGCGCTGGGTGGTTTCCCAGGCGATCCATTTCGGTATGAACTCTTCGGCCATGGCGTCTCCATTTTTGACCTGGAAAGAGCGTTGCATGCGGCGGGGGGGCTCATCGGCTCGGGCGGGGGACAGGAATAGGCGCCAAACAGACTTACGCTTTAGGCAACAGTTACGCTCGGTCACCGTGACGCGCCTCTCTCGGCGTGACCGGCATCCAGGGGGGTTAATGATTAAGAGAATCGTGGAAACTTTACTATGAAAGGGAAGTTAAACTCAAGAAGAATCGCTTATTCAGCCATTTTACGGTTAAAGGTGTATACGGCGAGGGCAAAGCAAAGCGCGGCACTCAGTACTAGGTTAATTAAATACTGTGTCGGTACCGCACCCAAGAGCAGTGCATCTCGTGCTCCTTCAAAGACGGCGGTGGTCGGCAGCAGGCGTATTACCGGCAGAATCGAGGCCGGGTAGGAGGTGAGCGGAAAGAAGATCCCGGCCATGAAGATGAGCGGCACGATGACTACCGACTGCACCCGGCCGATATTCTCCGGCTTGTCGATGACGGTTCCGCAGATGGTCCCCAGGCAGGAGAAGGTCATGGAGGCGAGCGCCAGGCAGAGGACGTAGGACGGCAGGTGGCTTAATTCGATGCGAAACGGCGTCAGGAGAAGGATCACCAGGAAGACGACGGTGCCCTTGACGGCGCCCTGGGTGAAACCAGAGAAGATCTTTCCGATGACGATGTCGTAGACGGTCACCGGAGTCACCCGGTATTCCTCTATCGTGCGCTGCACCTTGCGATGGAACCACATGCTCCAGGAACTCTCGTCGAAGGCGGCGTTCACTGCCGTCATGGAAATGAGGCCCGGCGCTATGAAGAGCGGATAGGGAATCCCTCCCACGTCGGAAATATACCCCTTGAGTCCGAAGCCGAAGGCGAGGTACAGGGTGAGCGGGTAGGCAATGACCGCCAGGAGCTCGGAGAAAATGCTGCGCTTGAGCACCAGCATGTCCCTGCCCCAGATTGAGAAGGCGCCTCGTAACATGAAAATCCTTTTTGGGTGTTGCTGGTGCGACATTTTTGATCGGACCGATTGGTCGCATCGGTCTGATTTGGGTATCGGTCGGATCTGTCGGATTGGCCCGATCTGGTGTTTGGACCGATCTGGTGTTTGACGCGCCCTATTCCCTTACTTTTTCACCGGTGAGCGCTATGAAAACATCCTCCAGGGACGGCTCTACAAGGCAGATCCTGCGGATATCGGCTCCGACGGCGGAGTTTATCAGCGGCTTTAAGGCATCTTCGCCGGAAAGCGTTAAACGGTAGGTCGCGCCATCCTTCTCTACGGCACGCACGCAGGGAAGTGCCGCCAGGATCTCCCCGTAGCCGGCCGCCTCCCCGCGAAACTCAACTTCGTAGGTGTGGGCGCGGGAAAAGGCATCCTTCAGTTCGGCTGCGCTCCCGTCGGCAAGGCTTACTCCGTGATCCATGATCATGATCCGGTCGCACAGGGCGTCCGCCTCGTCCATGTAGTGGGTGGTGAGGAACACCGTCATGTTCCGGCGCAGTCCGCGGATATGCTCCCAGAGCGCGCGCCTGGACTGGGGATCCAGCCCGGTAGTCGGCTCGTCCAGGAAAAGTACCCGCGGCGCATGCACCAGGGCCCGCGCCACCACGAGTCTTCTCTGCATTCCGCCAGAAAAGGTGTCCGGAAAATCGAGCTGCCGGGAAGCGAGACCGGTCATCTCCAGGAGTTCATCTATGCGCGGGTTGTAAGCCGCTGGCCTCATACCGTGCAGCCGGGCATGAAGTGTGAGATTTTCCCGGGCTGTCAGATAGCGATCCAGGTTGTTTTCCTGGGGGACCACTCCGATCAGACGTCGCACGTCCTGGCCTGCGCTCAGCACGCTGAAACCCTCAACCCAGGCGTCGCCCCCGGTGGGACGCATCAGCGTGGTGAGGATTTTGATCAGGGTCGTCTTTCCTGCACCGTTGGGGCCCAGTAGGCCGAAGACGGTTCCTCGCTCCACCTCCAGCGAAAAACGGTCCACTGCCGTGAAGCTCCCGTAGGTTTTGGTGATTTCCTGTATGGTGATCGCTTGGGTCATGATCTCTCAGCTGCCTTACTTTGGTTACGGCGCCTGTTTACCCCTCGTTCATGGGGAAGAGCAACGAAAATACGCTCCCCTCCCCTTCGCCATTACTCTCCACCCAGACGGCACCCTCGTGGATGTCCATGATCCCGTGCACGATGGAAAGCCCGAGTCCGGATCCTTTGCTCATGAAGGCGGTGCCCCCCGAGGTGTGGTGCCCGATGTCTCCTATCCCGTAAAACTTGTCGAAAATCCGCACCCGCTCGTCGGCCGGTATTCCGATGCCGGAATCCCTCACTTGCAGCTGGTAATAGCAGGGGGCGGGCGCCAGAGCGTTGGGAAAACCGTGGTAAAAGGGGCGCAGGACCTTGGCCAGGGAATTTACCTCTTTTTTCTTCAGCACCCGGCCACTTAAGAGCACCTCGCCGCCATCGGGTGTAAATTTTATCGCATTTTCCAACAGGTTTTTCACCGCCAGCAAGGCAAAGCCCTCGTCCACGGGGACGGGGGTCTCCTCACCCACTATCCGCACCCTGATGTTGCGCTCGGAAAGCGGCAGTACAAACATGTCATGCGCTTCCCGGCAAAGCCGCATCAGGTTGGTCTCCCGCTTCTGGGGCAGCGTTCCCTGCGCCTCCAGGCGCGAAATGGAGAGCAGGTCCTCGACGAGCTTTCTCAGCTGGACCGTCCCCTCGTACACGGAGACGAAGATGTTGTGCTGCTCGGGGGTCATCTTGATGTCGGAATACTTCAAAAGAAACTCGACTCCGCCCATGATGGAGGTGATCGGAGTCTTCAGCTCGTGGGAAGCGATGCCGATAAAGTTGTTCTTCACCGTGTTGAGCCGCCCCAGCTCCAGGTTCGCCCGCTTCACCTGCTGCAGGTTCTCCCGCAACTCCTCCTTGCTCCGATAAAGCTCTTCCGCCTTCTCCTTCATCCGGTCGTAAAGGCTGTAGTTCTCGATCAGTACCGCCAGCTGCCCCGCGATGGAGGAGAGCAAAAAGACGTCCCGCTCGCTGAAATTGCGCTCGGAGCGCGTCCCCACCGTCATGACCCCCATGACCTCATGGCCGATCTTGAGCGGAACGGAGCACCAGGAATGAAGCCCCATCTCGACCGCCGCGACCTTGGCCCGGGCGGAAAACCTGTCGTCGGGCCGGTCTCCCCGGAAGGGACGCCCCGACAGTGTCAGGGTGCTCCACTGGGTTCCCTTGGCGATCACCCCCATCGCCTTTTCAAAGGCCGGAGATATGCCGAGCGACGCCCTGAGCTTGAGCCTTCCGTTATCGATCAGGTGGATGCAGGAAAACTCCATCTGCAGCATGTTGTGCAACTGGAAGAGAAGATCCCCCATGACCTTCTCCACCCCCTGGGTGTACTGAAGCCGGAAGGCGACGGCGTAGAGGGTCAAAAGCTCGCGGTCGCTGGTCCTCTTCTCCTCCTCGACCTCGCGACGCTTGGTGATGTCCTTGATGATGAATACAAAGCCGGTCCGCTCGGTCCCCCCGAAACGCATCGGGTAGCTCGCCACGTTGAACCACCCCTTGAGATTGGGAAAGCAGATATCTTCGTCCACCTCGCTTTGCATGCAGTGCACGAAGCGGAACACCTGCCCTTCGGGCTGGGCGCTGCCGAAAAAAACCTCGTCGATCCTCCTGCCGATAATGGCAGCATATCCGGCCGGGAAATAGTCGCTCACCCGCCCGTTGCAGCGGGAAATCACCCCGTCCGCGTCGGTGATGATGATGAGGTCCGAAACGGCATCGAACACCGCTTCCCACTCCGCCTTCCCCCTCTTGACAGCGTCCTGGGTGAGCTTGTGCCTGCTGCGCTCCTCCGCCTCGCGCAACTCCCTTTCCACCACCGGCACCAGCCGCGCCAGGTTCCCCTTCATCAGGTAGTCGTTGGCTCCCGATTTCATGGCTGCCACAGCCAGGTCTTCCCCGATCTTTCCCGAAACTATGATGAAGGGGATGTCCTGTCCGCTCTCGTGCAGCAGATGCAGCGCTCCGGGCGCATCAAAGGTGGGCATCCGGTAGTCGGAGAGGACGATATCCCACTGCTGGTCCTTGAGCGCCTGGCGCAGGTCGGCCGCGGTATCCACCCTGCGCTGCAGCGGGGTGTAGCCGCCGCGACAGAGCTCGCGCAACATGAGGAGGCTGTCTTCCTCCGAGTCCTCGACCAGCAAAACCTTCAGTTCTTTCGTCATGGGCTCCCCTGCAGGGTGAAATAGAAGGTTGCTCCCTCGCCGGGAGCGCTATCGGCCCAGATCCTGCCGCCATGGCGCTTGACGATGCGCTGGGCTATGGCAAGCCCCACCCCGCTTCCTTCGAATTCGTCCGCCCGGTGCAGACGGTGAAAGACGGAGAAGAGTTTGTCCGCGTAGGCCATGTCGAAGCCGACGCCGTTGTCCCTGACGAAGTAGCAGGTTTCGCCATCCTTTTCGCAGGTTCCGAACTCGATGCGGGTTTCCTTAGCGCCAATCGAGAATTTCCAGGCGTTGCCCAGCAGGATTTCCAGCAGTTGGCGGGCCAGACGGGGATCCGCCGGGGCGCTCACCCCCTCAGCTATCTGGAACTCCACCTGGCGCTCCGGCGCCCCGTGCTTCAGTTCCAGGGTGATCACCTGGGCCGCCACGCTCAGGTTCACCTCCTGCCGGTTCAATTCGCTCCTGGCTACGCGCGCCAGCTGCTGCAGGTCGTCGATAAGCTGGGACATCTTGCCGACCGCCTTGCAGATACGAGACAGGTACTCGGCGCCTTGGGCATCCATTTTGGTTCCGTAGTCGTCCAAAAGCGCCCGGCTGAAGCCGTCGATATGGCGCAGCGGAGCCCTCAGATCGTGGGAGATGGAATAGCTGAAGGTCTCCAGCTCATGCTGGGCCGACTCCAATTGGGCGCTTAACTCGGCCACCTGATGTTGCAGATTGGCTACCCCCGATTCCCCGGCAGCATGCAGCAGCACCAGATACGCCGGCGCTCCCAGAAAATCCACCGGATGCCAGACCAGCTCCAGCTCCAGGAAGGAACCGTCCTTTTTCCGCTGCCGACGGACTGACTTCCCGCTCTCGGCAGCTTCCGGGCCGGCCGCTCCGTCTTGCAGCGCAGCCAAGGAGAGCTCCAGGAACTCCGCGCGCCGGTAGCCGTAGAGCTGCAGGGCCGCCTCATTCACCGCAAGAAACTTGCGACTCTCCCGGTGACAAACCCACATTGGCACGGGATTGCCCTCAAACATGCTGCGGTAGCTAGCCTCGCTGTTATGAAGTGCCACGTTCCCCTCCTTCTGGAGCCTAGGATCTGCTACATGCCTTCCTCCTGCGACTTCGGCTGCTTTTTCCTGCTGACGGACCGGGCCGCCAGGAGGAATCTTTTCTTTGTCCCAACCCCGAACGGGTGCGCTGAGGATACCCGCAAGGGGTATCCCTACACGACTCTACCACAATCAGTGGCTCCTGCCTTTGCCGGTGCCCTCACAAAGCAAACCTGTAGGGGCACCCCTGGCGGGTGCCCTCCTCCCGGTCAACAAAAAGGTACCTTTTAGCTACTCCTCGGGTTCCTCGTCGGGAAGCGCCGGCAGCAGGATGCTGAAGAGACTGCCGCCTCCCGGCATGCTTTCGGCCCAGATGTAGCCCGCATGCGCATCCACCGCCTTTCTGCAGAAGGCAAGCCCCAGCCCGGTCCCCCGGGTCTTTCCCAGGCGCCGGTTCTTCGCCTGCACGAAGCGGTCGAATATGGTGCCGAGCGCTTCCTGCGGAATGCCCACCCCGGTGTCGCGGACCCGGAGCCTGACGAAGCGCCCGCCTTGCGGCAGTTCGCGCCGGGAATAACTCTGCTCCGGAATGCTTTCAGCCAGCGCGCCGACCTCCTCGATCAGGTCGAGGGAAACCTCTATCTCGCCTCCCTCAGGGGTGAACTTCACCGCGTTGGAAAGGAGGTTACCCAGGATGCGCCCGAAAGCGCTGCGATCCACCGACACCCCCGGGACCCCGGGCGAAAGGGTGCTGTAGAGCTTGATCCCGCCTCGGCTCGCCAGGGTCAGGTACTTGCCGACGGAGCGGCTGATCAAAGGCGCCGGGTCCTCTTCCCTGAAGTAGAGCCGCATCTTCCCCGCCTCGAATTTGTGGATCCCGAGCAGGGTATCAATCATCTCAACCATCTCTTCGCAGCTCTCGACCGCCGCATCCAGATATTCGCACTGCTCCTCGTTGATCGCCCCGAGTTTGGCCTCGCGCACCAGGTCGATGGAACCGACGACCGCGGTGATGGGGGACTTCAGGTCGTGGGAGAGCATGCTGACGAAATCCTCCTTCTCCTGCTCCAGCTCCTTCAGCTTGGAGATGTCCCGGATGATCTCGACGCTTCCCACCAGCTCCCCCTCCCCGTTTCTCAGCGGCGACGCGCTGGAAAGGACCGGAAGATCCAGGCTCCCCACCAGCATGGTGTAGGCCACGTCCAGGCAGGGCTCGCCGGTCCTCAGTACGCTCCGGCTCGGGAGTTCCCCGCCGGGGACCTCCGCCTTCAGCACCTCCTCGAGGGTCCTGCCGATCAGCTCGTCGCGCCCGACTCCCAGCACGACTTCCGCCTTGCGGCTCGCGGTGATGATCTCCCCACGGATGTCGACCGCCAAAAGCAGGTCCGCCATTCCCATGAGGACCGCCTCCATCTTGCGCCGCTCCTGATCGAGCTGGTGCGCGAGCCGGTCCCGCTCCTTGCGGGTCTTGTCGAGCTTGATGGCCCGCTCCACCTTCTGCAGCATGTCGTCGGTGGAAAAAGGCTTGGAGATGTAATCGAGCGCCCCCTTCCTCATGGCGTCGACCGCGATGTCCTCGCTTCCGTGGGCCGTCATCATGACGACGGGGGTCTCCTCGCCGCGAATCCGGCTCAGTACCTCCAGCCCGTCCATGCGCGGCATCTTGATGTCCAGCATGATGAGGGTGAACTGCTCGCGCCCCATCGCCTCGAGCGCCTCCACGCCGTCACGCGCCCGCACCGTCTGGTACCCGGCGTCCTCGAGCTGCAGCTTGAGAATGAGCGCGATATCCGGCTCGTCGTCCACGATGAGAATTTTATCCTTTGGCATCTTCCTCCCCTATGATCGGAACCGTAAAACTGAAGGTGTTTCCCTGCTCCTTGGCTGCGGTGTAGAAGATCCGGCCGTGGTGGCGCTCCACGATCTCCTTGCAGATGGCCAGGCCGAGGCCGGTGCCGTGGGCACGGCCGCGCTCCAGTCCCTCTATCTGCTGGAATTTCTTGAAAAGCTTATCCCGCTCTGTCTGCTTGATGGTCGCGCCGCGGTCCGCCACCGAAACGATCAGGTAATTTCCTTCCTGCTCCGCGGTCACCATGACCACCTTCCCCTCGGGAGAGAACTTTACCGCGTTGGAAAGGAGGTTGGTGATCACCTGGATCAGCCGGTCGCTGTCGCCGTACACCAGCGGCAGGTGCTCCCCGATGGAGTTCACGATGCTGATGTCCCGACCCATGGCGTAGGACTTGATCTCCTCTATGGCGTAGACACTCACCTCGCCGATGGAAAGCGGCTTGATGTCGAAGGCCATCCCCCCCGATTCGATCCCCGAGATGTCCAGTATTTCGCTGATCAGCCTGATCAGACGCTGAGTGTTCCTGAAGCAGACCGTCAGAAGCTGCCGCTCGGTGTCGGTCAGCCATTTGCCCCTGGTAAGAAGCAGTTGCAGCGACCCCTTCATGGAGGTAAGCGGCGTCTTCAGCTCATGGGAAACCGTGGAGATGAACTCGGTCTTCATCCGGTCCACCTCCTGCTCCACGGTGACGTCGCGGATCGACATGACGACCCCGGCAAAGGCCCCGGACTCGTCGGAGAGCGAAGAAAGGTAGGTGGTGAGGCGTTTGCCCTTCACCTCCAGTTCCTCCTTGCTCCCGGTGCTGCCACCCTCCTGCCCCAGTTCCCTGATGCGCGCCACCAGGGGCGAGAATCCGCCCATGGCGCAGACCTGCTCGATCGGCTGCCCCACCACCCGGTAGGGGACCAGCTCGAAAAGCTGCTGGGCGGCCGGGTTGAAAAGGACCACCCGGTTGTTGCGGTCGGTCACCACGACCCCCTCGACCATGCTGGTGAGGACCGCCTCCAGCCTTCCCATCTCCGTGGTGAGAGCGCCGGTGCGCTCGATGACCTTACGCTCCAATTGCTCGTTTAACTCCTGGAGGTCGGCGGTCTTTGCGGTGATGATCCGGTCGCGCTGCTTGAGGGCATCAGCCATGGTGTTAAAGGAAGCGGCGAGCATGCCGACCTCGTCGTTGTTGCTGTCCTCCACCCGCTGCTCCAGGTCCCCCTCCTCGATCTTGCGGGCTCCGACCGCAAGCGCGCGCAGGGGGCCGGTCAGCTGGCGCGAGGCCATGAAGGCGAGCGCGAAGGAGCAAACAATGCCGAGGAAGGCGGACCCGATGATGTTCTCCATGCTTTCGCGCCGGATGGCCTTAAAGCTCTCTTTGGAAACGGCGACCGAGAGTGAGCCGACGAACTCTCCCCTGCTGTTCAAAAGCGGATCAATCGCAGTCTCGAACCTTCGGTCCCCGATCTCCGCCTCGCCCCGGTATACCTCGCCGCGCTCCAGCATGTCGATGACCGTGGGTGCCAGGCTCGAGGCGACCGGATGTTTGCGGGACGCATTGCTGGCAATGCGCACCCCACGCTGGGTGATGCTCACCTCCACGTCGGAGCCGAATACCTGCCTCATCTGGGGCGGGAGGTCGGGCTGCTCGTTCAGGATGTCGCCGGTGACGATGCAGCCGAGTGCCTTCCCGTCAGCTCCGAGCACCGGTATGGCTACCGTCGTCATGAGCGACTCGCCCTTTCCGGTACCGCCGCCGGTACCGCTGCCGCAATAGCCCCGGGCACCAGCGCGGCATAACATTTCTGCCGGCACGATCTCGGTGGAAACGATGATTTTCCCGCTGGAAACCGCCTGGTCCACCACTCCCGAAAGTCCCAGGCGCTCTCCGGAGGCCGGACCGTTCAGCCGGGCCAGAATCCTCTGGTTCGTATCGAGCACCACCATCAGTTCCAGGAAGGGAAGGGAGGAGTGCCAGCGCTGCACCCTCTCGGCAAGCCCGACGCCGTCGCGTTGCAGCAACTGCTGCTGCAACTTGCGAGAGAGGGTCGACTGTGCCATTGAGTATCGGACAATATCGGCCCGATCCAGGTACTGGCTGCGCGCAAATTTGAGGTTAGCCTCAAGGTCCTTGTCTATTTCAGCCCGCAGCGAGGCCGTCAGGGTTTTGGTCGTGGAGTACAGCAGTGTTGAATAGGAGACCAGCAATATGGCGAGAATGGACAGGAGCAGTTTGGTTCGTATGCCGAAGCGTGGTTGCATGAGCTGTCCTTTGGAAACAGGTAAAGGCATAGGCTCAGGCCGAGGTCGAGGTCAAGGTTGAGGTAAAAAATCAAACCTTGCGGACTCATTACCCAAACCGACGTTTTCTCAGCCTTAAACCTCGACCTCAAACTGTCATTAAACCCCTTCGGCCTTCAGGTTTCTGGTCATCAGCTCCAGCACCGCTTCGCGGGCGGGCTTGTTCTGATAGAGCATCTGGTACATCTGCTCGATGATCGGCATCTCGACACCCATGCGGCGTGCCAGATTGTAAGCCGACTCGGTCGTTTTCACCCCTTCAGCGACCATGCGCATCTCGCCGAGGATCTCGGAGAGTTGCCGCCCCTGCCCGATCTGCAAGCCGACGGAACGGTTTCTGGAGAGATCCCCGGTACAGGTTAACACCAAGTCGCCCATGCCGGCAAGTCCCGCGAAAGTAGCGGCCTGAGCCCCCATGGCGACCCCCAGCCGGGTCATCTCGGCCAGTCCGCGGGTGATCAGCGCGGCCCGCGTGTTGCACCCGAAACCAAGACCGTCCGAGATGCCGGCGGCGATCGCGATGACATTCTTGATCGCCCCGCCCAGTTCCACGCCGACCACGTCGTCATTGCGGTAGACCCGAAAAAATCCGCTGGTGAAAGCCTGCTGCACCCGGGTCGCGACCTCCAAGGAGGCGGAGGCAACCGTCACCGCGGTCGGCATCTCCTGGGCAACTTCGCGGGCGAAGCTGGGACCGGAAAGGGCGGCGAACCTGGCGTACAGTTCCGGGGGGCAGATGTCCCGGTAGATCTCCGACACGACAGCGAGGGTCTCCAGCTCGATCCCCTTGGAAGCGCTCACCAAAATAGCGTCGGGCGGCAGGAAAGGGAGCGAGTTCTGCATAACCCGACGCACCAGCTGGGAGGGGACCACGCAGAGCACCATGGTGCAGTCGGCGTAGGCTTCCTGAAGGTCGTTGGTGTAGCGCAAATCCGGGCAAAGCTGTATGCCGGGAAGAAAGAGAGAGTTTTCGCGTGTGGCACGCATCTCCAGCACGAGTTCGGGCTCGTAGGCCCAAAGAGTCACCGCGTGCCCCTTCTTGGCGAGCAGGTCGGCGAGCGTAGTCCCCCAGCTTCCGGCACCTATAACAGCAATTTTCTCTGACATCTGCTTACTCTCTCTATGGTTTTATTGATTACTGTAGACCGACCTTGCGTTACCGCCTGCGTTCCTACCTTCAAAAAAGTAGGTCGCCAAAGTCCCCTCTCTCCGGAGGGGGAGGGTCAGGGAGGGGGAAATCAACTTTTTTCCTCAACTAAACTATGCTTCCTCGCCAGCCAGCAGACGTTCGGCAGCGCCATGCGTCAGCGCTTCGCGGGCGATATCCATGCTCTCCATGGCGAAGCCGCGCAAAAACGGATGCAGGTGGTGCGGCAGCCGGTAGTCGCTGAGACTTTGAGCCAACGCCACCACGCGGCCGACAAAGGCGCTATCCCTGCCGCAGCGGCGCATCAGATCGGCACTGGATAACAGCCTGTTCCGTATCAGTTCCAGGTCCGGAGTCAGAAGCTCTGCACAAAAACCCGCCAATATCTGCTCCAGATCCGCGCCACGCCGGTACTCCTCGGCATAGTCGTAAACCCGTTGCTGTGCCATGAACCATCCCGCGAAGAAGGGGTCGGCGAAGAGCCTGCGGGATACCTCCTCTCCCTCCTGGTAGCTGAGAATCGGCTGTTTGGGGAACTCCGGGCAGTAGGGTGCCGGAGTCAGGTCCTCTCCTGCGAACATGCCGCGGCGCAGATAGTAATCGGCGGGCAGATAGCAGAGTTCGCGGCTCCAGTGCAGGGCATCCCGCAAAAGCTCAAGCACATAGCCGGGGGTCACCTCGTGCAACTCGTCCTGAGCGCTGAACGCTTCCAGCTCGGTCTCGAACTGCTCCGGCGTCAGACTTGCTCCACCCCAGGCGGCAAGCAGGCCGCGCCTTTCGTGCACCTGCATGTAGAGCGCGGAAAGACGTCCCTCCTCCACCCATCTCGATACCAGCAACGAGCGGTAGCCATCGCCGTCCGGCGCGGTCGCGTAGCCGGCATGAAAAGGGAGAGCGGGAGCGGTAAACGGAGTGCTTACCCCGAGGAAACTGAGGCGGCGCAGGGATCTTTCCGCTTCCAGGTGCAACTCCGGCGCACCCTCCGCAAGAAACCGGCTCAGAATTGAGGCTGCCAGCGGGTCGCGAATCTTTCCCAGGGCGGTCAGTGCTGCTCGCGCCAGGTCGCGGTCCTCATGCCAGAGCATTGCCTCCAGCATGCGGGCACCCTGCGGTTCTCCGCCCTCTCCAAGTTCCCGGATAACGACAGTCTGGATGTCTTCGGGACAGGCAAGAAATTCGTCCAAAAAGGTGACGATACCCTCTTCACCTAGCTGGAGCGCACCCTGCGTTGCTCGCCGCAGCGTGGTTGCGGGATCGACGAAAATGCCCTTGAGTGGCGGGACGTTAACGTCGACACCGTACCCCTCGAGGATAATCAGCAGAGCGGCCTTGCCGTCGTCACCCAGATCGCGACGTTTGATAGCCATCTCGATCAGCTGGTCCAGCCAACTTTGAGTCTCAAAAAAGTCGAGGATATAGGCGTACTTGGAGATTAAATCCCCGGAGCTTTCGCGCCAGAGTTCCCGGACCAGCGGACGCAGTGCGCGCCTGCCGGCTTTTTGGAACTTCAGGCCGATCTCCTCCATTTCGTGGAGGGTAACCCCTTCGCCTTTGAGCCTTCCCAAAAGTTCCAGGATGCGATGGCGCTCACTGAGGGAGGTATCTATCTTCGTGCTACGCCGCATATCCGCCCTTTTTAAAAGCGTTTTTTGTACCTTATGGCCAATCCCTGGCCGGCGCGGGTCAGATCCGAGCGAGCGGTCCGATCCGACTGATCCGTCGGATCGGACCCGCGCCGGGACCTGGGGTGATACTTCCTACTCGTCGGTTCCTTCGTCGTCCGTGGTAACCGCATCCGACTCTTCGAGGCCGTCGGTCTCTTCTTCGACTTCCTCCGGCTCCTCCTTCTCGGCCAGACGCGCCACGGCGACGACTCTTTCGTCCTCCTCCTTCACCATGAGTCTCACCCCCTGGGTGTTGCGCCCGATGATGGAGAATCCCGCCACGGAAACCCGCAGGATCTTGCCTTGGTCGGTGATCAGCATCAGGTCGTTCTCGTCGGAGACCTGCTTGATGTCTACCACCAGGCCGTTTCGCTCGGTGGTCTTGATGGTGATGACACCCTTGCCGCCGCGCGACTGGCAGCGGTACTCGCCGATCTCGGTCCTCTTGCCGTAGCCGTTCTCGGTCACGGTGAAGAGGGTGGAGTCGGTGAAGTGCTCGTTCAGGATCGCCATCCCGATCACCACGTCGTCCTCTTCCAGCGTCATGCCGCGCACCCCGCGCGATACACGCCCGACAGTACGGACATCCTCTTCCTTGAAGCGGATCGACTTGCCGTTCTTGGAGGCGAGCAGCACGTCCTGGCGGCCGTCGGTGAGCGCCACCGTGATCAGCTTGTCACCCTCATCCAGGTTGACGGCGATGATGCCGCCGACTCTCGGGTGCGAGTACTCCATCAGGTTGGTTTTCTTGACCACGCCGTTGCGGGTCGCCATCATGATGAACTTGTCGTCCACGAACTCCTTCACCGGAAGGATGGTGGTGATCTTCTCGTTCGCCGCGAGGTTCAAAAGGTTCACAATCGCCTTGCCGCGCGCGGCACGACCCGCCTCGGGAATCTCGTACACCTTGAGCCAGTAGACCTTCCCGGCGTCGGTGAAGAACATCATGTAGTCCTTGGTGGAGGCGATGAAGAGCTGCTCCACGAAATCCTCTTCCTTGGTCTTCATGCCGGTCTTACCCTTGCCGCCGCGGCGCTGGGCGCGGTAGAGGGTGACGGCGTTACGCTTGATGTAGCCGGTGTGTGAGATGGTGACCACCATGTCTTCCTCGACGATGGTGTCCTCCAGGGAAATTTCGGAGGTCTGCAGCACGATCTCGCTTCTGCGCTTGTCGCCGAAATTCTCCTTGAGCTCGATCAGCTCGCCGACGATGATCTTCAAAATCTCGCTTTCCGAGGCCAGAATCTCCTTCAAGCGCGCGATGTACTTCATGACTTCGCGCAACTCTTCCATGATCTTTTCCCGCTCCAGCCCGGTCAGGCGGTGCAATCTCATGTCGAGGATGGCCTGGGCCTGGATATCGGAAAGGCCGAAGCGCTCCATGAGTCCCAGCTTCGCCTCGGGGGAGGACGCACTCGCCTTGATGAGTGCGATGACTTCGTCCAGGTTGTCCAGCGCTATCTTCAAGCCTTCCAGGATGTGGGCGCGCGCCTCGGCTTTCTTCAGGTCGAAGATGGTGCGCCTGGTGACGATTTCCTTTCTGTGCTCGACGAAGAAGTCGATGACCTCCCGAAGCGACAGTACCCGCGGCCGGCTGTTCACGATGGCCAGCATAATGATGCCGAAAGAGCACTGCATCTGGGTCTGCTTGTAGAGGTGGTTCAGGATGATGGTCGGGTTCTCGTCCTTTTTCAGCTCGATAACTACGCGCATCCCTTCGCGGTCGCTCTCGTCCCGAAGGTCTGAGATTCCTTCCAGCTTCTTCTCCTTGACCAGCTCCGCGATCTTCTCCACCAGGCGCGCCTTGTTCACCTGGTAAGGGATCTCGACCACGACGATGGACTGGCGCTCGGTTTTCTTCTGGGTCTCGATCTGCACGCGGGCCCGCATCTGGATGATGCCGCGGCCGGTACGGTAGGCGGACATGATCCCCTCGAGGCCGTAGATGAAGCCTCCGGTGGGAAAGTCGGGACCCGGGATCAGTTCCACCAGTTCCTCGAAGCTGAGCTGTGGGTTGGCGATCACCGCGACGATGCCGTCGATCACCTCGGATAGGTTATGAGGCGGGATGTTGGTCGCCATGCCGACTGCGATACCGGAGGAACCGTTCACCAGCAAGTTCGGGAACTTGGAGGGGAGGACCAGCGGCTCTTTCAGTGAGTCGTCGTAGTTGGGACCGAGTTCGACGGTCTCCTTTTCCAGGTCGGCCAAAAGCTCGTGAGCGAGTTTCTCCATCCTGATTTCGGTGTAACGCATAGCAGCCGGGCGGTCGCCGTCGATGGAGCCGAAGTTCCCCTGGCCGTCCACCAGCGGGTAGCGCAGCGAGAAGTCCTGGGCCATGCGGACCAGGGTATCGTAGACCGCGGTATCGCCGTGCGGGTGGTACTTACCGATGACGTCGCCGACCACGCGGGCCGATTTCTTGTACGGCTTGTTCCAGTCGTTGCTCATGTCGTACATGGCGAAGAGGCAGCGCCGGTGCACCGGCTTCAGGCCGTCGCGCACGTCCGGAAGCGCGCGTCCCACGATGACCGACATGGCGTAGTCCATGTAGGAGCGCTTCATCTCGTCTTCTATGTTCACCGAAACCTTGTTCAATTGATCAAGCATAAAACCTCTTCCTTGGGCTTGGGGCGACGCCTAAGGCGCCGTTTTTTTTGTTTTTTTAAGCTTTAACATCGGTCGTATCCGCCCGATCGGTCTGATTTCTACATCAGTCGGATCAGTCCGATCGGACCGATCCTAAATGTCCAGGTTGGAAACGTTCAGCGCATTCTGCTCGATGAACTCGCGCCGCGGCTCGACCTGATCGCCCATGAGAACCACGAAAATCTCCTCGGCGGCTACCACGTCCTCGATCTTCACCTGCAGCAGCACCCGGTTTTCCTGGTGCATGGTGGTTTCCCAGAGCTGCTCGGGGTTCATCTCGCCCAGACCTTTGTAGCGCTGGATGTAAAGCCCCTTCTTGGCCGTTTCCAGGAAGAAGGCAACCAGCTCCTCCTGGCGGGCCGTCTGCAGCACGACTTTCTCTTCGATCATGACAGTCGCCTCGCCCTCGCCGAACACGGAGGCTAACCTACCATAGCTGTCCACCAGCATGCCGTACTCGTAGGAGCCCATCATGTTGACGGTCTGCTGGTCCACCCTCACCCGGATGTTCCCGAAGCTGAAGAGGATCGAGTTGTCCTGAACATCGTAATCGATATCCGGGAAACTCTCTTTGATCCTCGGGAGGTGATGAGCCAGATCGGCAATATCTTCAACGTGCTTCTTGATGTTGCACTTGAGGAGCATGACGAGCAGTTGTTCGTTGATCCCCTTCTTTACGACTTTGCTGAAGAGAGCGTTGTGATCGATCATCTGCTTCAGTATCGGGATGATCTGCTTGCCGCGATATACCCTTTCGTCGGACGAGTCACCAAGACGCAGTACCATCTCGTCGGTACCTTCCTCGAGGAGATAGTTCTGCAGCGCCGGCTCGTTCTTCAGGTACTGTTCCTTCTTGCCGCGCTTGATCTTGTAGAGCGGCGGCTGCGCAATGTAGAGGTATCCGCGTTCGATCAACTCCAACATCTGCCGGAAGAAGAAGGTGAGTAAAAGCGTGAGGATGTGCGAGCCGTCGACGTCGGCGTCTGTCATGATGATGATGCGGTGGTAACGCAGCTTCGCCATGTCGAAGTCGTCTTTGCCGATACTGGTACCGAGCGCGGCGATCAGGGTCCTGATCTCCTGCGAGGAGAGCATCTTGTCGAAGCGCGCCTTCTCGACGTTGAGGATCTTTCCCTTCAGAGGGAGGATCGCCTGGTATTTGCGGTCGCGGCCCTGCTTTGCGGAGCCGCCTGCAGAGTCACCTTCGACCAGGAACAGTTCGCAGAGAGCCGGATCCTTCTCCTGGCAGTCGGCGAGTTTTCCGGGAAGGGTTCCCACTTCGAGCGCCCCTTTTCTGCGGGTGAGCTCGCGCGCCTTCCTGGCCGCCTCGCGGGCACGCGCCGCATCGATGGATTTTTCCAGAATCCGCTTCGCCATCGCCGGGTTTTCTTCCAGGTACACGGCAAGCTTCTCGTTCATGAGAGTCTCGACGTACCCCTTGACCTCGGAGTTGCCGAGTTTGGTCTTGGTCTGACCCTCGAACTGCGGCTGGGCGATCTTCACCGAAATGACCGCGGTGAGACCCTCGCGCAAGTCGTCGCCCGAGATGGCAACCTTGACGTTTTTCAGCAGGTTATTGGCGTTGGCATAGGTGTTCATGGTGCGGGTGAGCGCCGCCTTGAAACCGATCAGGTGCGTGCCGCCCTCGTGGGTATTTATGTTGTTGGCGAATGAGAACACCTTCTCGTCGTAGGAGTCGTTGTACTGCATGGCGACTTCGATGTCGACGCCGCCCTTTTCCCCGCGAAAGTAGATGGGATCGGCATTCACCGCGTTGCGGTTTTTGTTCAGGTACTCAACGAAGGAGCGGATGCCACCCTCGTAGAAGAAGTCGTGGAACTTCTCGGTACGCTCGTCGTTGATCTTGATCCTGACGCCGGCGTTCAGGAAGGCCAGCTCGCGCAGGCGCTGGGAGAGCACGTCGAAGGAAAACTCGGTGGTCTCGAAGATCTCGCCGTCCGGCAGGAAGGTGATCTGGGTACCGCGGCTCTTGGTTTCGCCGGCTATCTCGAGGGGAGCCAGCGGCACGCCTCTGACATAGCTTTGCTTATGCAGCTTGCCGTTACGCCTGATTTCCAGCTCCAGCTTCGCGGACAGGGCGTTGACAACGGAACTGCCGACCCCGTGCAGGCCGCCGGACACCTTGTAGGCGGTGTTGTCGAACTTGCCGCCCGCGTGCAGCACGGTCAGGACGACTTCAGCTGCCGACTTCCCTTCGTGGGGCATGATGTCGGTCGGAATGCCGCGGCCGTTGTCCTTGACGGTAACCGACCCGTCGATATGGATGGTGACTTCCACCAGGTCGCAATGGCCGGCCAGCGCCTCGTCAATCGCGTTGTCCACCAGCTCGTATACCAGGTGGTGCAGGCCGGCTGAGGAGGTAGAGCCGATGTACATGGCCGGACGCTTTCTTACCGCGGAAAGGCCTTCGAGAACCTTGATCTTATCTGCACCGTAATCGTCGTTTTCTTCTGAAATCATCTTTACCTCTAGTTGATTATCTTGCCTTCGCTGATCTGAAAGGTCCTGGTATGGTGCGTCCCTTCAAGGGCGACGTTTTGCAGGGCTGTCGTTGTTATGAAGACCTGCATCTCCCTCTTCTTCAGAAATTCCATCAGGTTAAAATTGCGTTCCCGATCCAGTTCACTGGTGATGTCGTCCAGTAAAAGCACCGGCGGTGCAGCAAAGGACCTGGTTATGAACTCGATTTCAGCCATCTTGAGAGCCAGCACATAGCTTCTTTGCTGTCCCTGTGAGGCGAAATGCCGGGTGGAGCGGCCGTTGAGCCCGAAATGCAGATCGTCCCGATGCGGCCCGATCGCCGTGGAAAATCGCCGCCGCTCCTCTGCCGCGTGCGCCTTGAGAGCGTCGAGCAGCGCCCGCTGCGGGTCTTCGGCATAAACCTTGGCGTCGACGCCGTGCTGCCGGTATTCCAGCTGCACCTTTTCCTCATTTCCCGAGATCTCGCTGTAGAAGGTCTGCAGCAACTTCTCAATTTCTTTGAGATAGGCGCAGCGCCTTTCCACCACCAGTTGGGCCGCCTGGGCCAGCTGCTCGGTCCAGACCTCGAGCCCGTAACTTTCGCCGCTTTTAAGCAGGGCGTTTCTCTGCTTCAGTATCTTCGCGTAACCGTGGTAGGCGGAGAGATAGCTGAGGTCACAGGTGAAAACAGCCCGGTCCAGGTAGCGGCGCCGCAGTTCCGGACCTCCCCGCACCATGGCGATCTCTTCCGGTGTGAAAACGACGACATTAAGGTTGCCGAAGAAATCATCCACCCTCGTGGCCAGCTTGGAGTCGATCTTGGCCTTTTTGCCCTGTTTTTCCAGCAGAAGCGAGATTTCCCTCTGCACCAGGTCCCGTTCCACCACCCCTTTGATGAGGGCGAAATCGGTACCGAAGGCGATGAGCTCCGAGTTCTTCGCCTGCTTGAAGGACTTCATCGTCGCAAGGAGGTAGATCGATTCCAGCAGGTTGGTCTTGCCCTGGCCGTTGTTTCCGTAGAACACGTTGAACTTTGCGCCGGGCGCCAGCTCTAGGTTTTTCAGGTTACGGAAGGAACCAAGCTTCAGCTTTATCAGTTTCATTGAGTTTTCAGATACATAGCATGCTTACCAAGCGGCCTCTTGCCGCTTCAACCAGAAACGCAGGGGTACAGTCACCTACGGAGCCAGTCCCCGCGTCTGGTCTAGAGACGCATCGGCATGATGACTGCCAGGAAATCGTCCTCTGCCGCGGCCTTCATGATGACCGGGGAGAGCTCGTCCTTGAACTTCAGCTCCACTTCGCGGTCTTCCATGACGGAGAGTACGTCAATCAGGTACTTGGCGTTGAAACGGGCCGAGATGTTGTTTCCCTCGTACTGGACCTCGATCTCCTCGCGTGCCTCGCCAAGCTCCGGGTTACTGGAGGAGATGACGATCAGTTCCGGATTGACGTCGATCTTGATTCCCTTGAACTTCTCGCTGGAGAGAATAGCCATTCTTTTCAGTGAATGAAGGAACTTGTCGCGGTTGATCTGCACGTTGCGGTCGTTATTGACCGGAATGACCTTGGTGTAATCGGGGAACTCGCCATCGATCAGTCTCATGACGACAACGGTGTTCCCTTTTTTGATGACAGCGGAGTTGTCCATGAATCCGAGCATGATCTCAGCGGACTCTTCCTCGACCATCTTTTTGAGCTCGAAGATTCCCTTTTTAGGGAAGATGACGCCCTTGCTCAGTTCGGTACTGATGGTCCCGGTGACGACCTTTTGGGATACCGAGAGGCGATGCCCGTCGGTTGCCACCATGCGCAGCACGGTTTCGCCGCTCTCTTCGAAGGCTTTGATGAAGACGCCGTTCAGGTTGTATTTGGTCTCGTCGTAGCAGATGGCGTAGGAGGTCTTCTCAATCATGTCACTGAGAATCTCGTTTTTGAAGGTGATGAAGCTCTCTTCCTTCACTTTGGGAAAATAGGGGAACTCCTCTGAAGAAAGGCCGACGATGTTGAAGCGTGCCTTGCCACAGACGATCTCTACCCAGTCATTTTCCTTGGTCGTGACGTGAATCTCTTCGTCCGGCATCTCTTTGACGATCTCATAGAGTTTCTTAGCCGAGACAGTGATCTTACCTTCCTTGATGACCTGGGTGGGATAGGAGGACTTCATGCCTACCTCGAGGTCAGTCGCGGTGATATAGAGCAGGTCGTTGTGCACTTCCAAAAGCGCGTTGGAAAGGATAGGCATGGTGTTTCTCTTTTCTACGATCCCCTGGATTCTCTGGAGGGCTTTCAAAAAAATCTCTTTGCTGATTTTGAATTCCATGGTTTCTCCCTTCACCGTCGTGTGCTTCTTATAGTTTGTTTTTAAGTCTTTTCAGTAGTAGTAGATAGTGTCCTGTTGAAAAGTTGATAAGGACGCTTACCCCTTGGAATTGCGCATTTTTTCGGCCGGAGAACCATCCCGGCGTTGTGCACCCTTTCGGGAGTTTTTGCACAGCCATTCGCCCCGGGGCAGTTTGGGGCTCAGTTATGCACAGTTATCCCCATTAGTTGAACAGCCTTTTCTTGATATCTTCCACAGTCGCTTTGAAGTCCGGATCGCCCGCCATTTGCTTCTCGATCTTCTTTACCGAGTGGATAATCGTCGAGTGATCCTTGCCCCCGAACTTCTCGCCGATCTCGGGATAGGAGGCCTTGGTGAGCTCGCGGCAGATATATATGGCGATCTGGCGCGGCACCACGAGGGTCTTTATCCTCTTGTCGCTCTTCAGCTCGGAAACCTTGATGCGGAAGTGGTCAGCGACGTGCTTCTGGATCATCTCGACCGTGATTTCCTTGGTCTTCTCGACGATGATGTCCTTCATTACCTCGCGCGCCATGGAAAGCGTGATGTCGTTGCCGGTAAGGCTCGCGAAAGCCTCCAGCCGGATCAGCATCCCTTCCAACTCGCGGATGTTGCTGGTGGCGCCGGCCGCAAGAAAGAGCGCCACATCGTCGGGGAGGTTCACCGCGTGCAGGTCGGACTTCTTCTTGAGGATCGCTATCTTGGTCTCTATGTCCGGCGGCTGGATGTCCGCGATCAGACCCCATTCGAAGCGGGAGCGCAGGCGCTCCTCCAGTCCGGGAATGTCCTTGGGGAACTTATCCGAGGTGACGACGATCTGCTTGTGCGATTCGTAGAGCGCGTTGAAGGTATGGAAAAACTCTTCCTGGGTCGCCTCCTTGCCCGCCATAAACTGGATGTCGTCGATGAGCAGCAGGTCCATCTTCCTGAACTTGTTGCGGAATTCTTCCATCTTCTTGTATCGGAGGCAGTTGATCATCTCGTTCATGAACTTTTCCGACGAGTAGTAGCAGATCTTCGCCTTGGGGTTCTTGTCGAGAATCTGGTTGCCGATGGCATTCACCAGGTGGGTCTTGCCAAGGCCAACCCCGCCATAGATAAAGAGCGGATTGTAATTGGTAGCCGGCTTGTTGGCGACCGCCTGGGAGGCCGCGTAGGCGAACTGGTTGCTCGCTCCGCAGACAAATGACTCAAAAGTGTATTTGGGATTGAGTGTCGGTATGAAGTCGGATTTCTTTTCCTTGTCCTTTTCCCGCTCGGCATCCTTGTCTTTATCTCTGTCTTTGTCCCTGGCGGGCTTTCGGTCCTGCTCATCCGTTTTTTCAGGTGCCTCTTCGGGTTTTGACTCCGCGATATGGAACTCGAACAGATAGTTTTTGCCATTAACCGCCGAGACAGCTTCCTTGATCATGGCGAGGTACTTGTCGGTGACCCACTTCTGAAAGAAGGAGCTGGGTACTTCGAGTACAATGGTGTCGTCAGTTGCTCCCAGGAACTTCAGCGGGTCTATCCAGGTAGTATACGTTTGTCCTGTTAGTACTTTTTTAAGATTTGCCTGGGCTTCTAGCCAAACATTTTCCATGGAGAGAGGCCTTTTTTTGAACTGTTTTTGCACAGCTTTATCAACAACTGTTGATAATGAATTAACTTGGTGATTTCAGTCATTTATGAAGTTTTAAACAGTATAAGCCGATACTAATTTTATTGCAGCAGAAGACTAGCAGAGCTACCCTCTTTTTGCAAGGCAAAATTTCCCTCAGGAAAAAGAACTTGACAACTACTATGCTTTATGTTTAAGTTCCATGCTTACCTTTAAATTCAAAGTTGCCATCACGTTTGAGGAGTCGATAAGATGAAAAGAACATTCCAGCCCAGCAATATCTCCAGAAAAAGAACCCACGGTTTCCTTGTACGCATGGCTACCAAGAACGGCCGTCTTGTGATCAAGAGGAGAAGGGCGAAGGGCCGCAAGCGTCTTGCAGTTGGCATCGCAACCAAATAAAGTACTGCTTGTCCAGCTCAGTTTTCCCTAAGGATGAACGCCTGCGCCGACGTCCTGAGTTTGTGCAGTTCAACACTGGCGCTTTCAAGCTGCACACGCCCCATTTCCTTCTGCTCTGGAAGGACACGGCGCCGGCCGGACCGCGTCTGGGTTTTACTGTCAGCAAGAAGGTGGGCAACGCTGTCATCAGGAACCGTATCAAAAGAAGATTGCGTGAGTTTTACAGGCAGAATAAGCCACTTTTCCTAATGGCAGATATGAACATAGTTGCCAAAAAAGGGGCGGAAGTGCTTGACTTTCACCACGTTTCATCCGAGCTCGCAGCCGCTCTCGGGCGGCTGCGAAACAGATATGCTAACTAGATCGCTACAAGGCCTGATTTTGCTGTATCAGAGATTCATCTCTCCGTTCAAGGCCTCTTCCTGCCGGTTTTATCCCACCTGTTCGCATTATTCCTTACAAGCATTGGAGAAGTACGGCCCCCTTAAAGGTGTCTGGCTGACGGTCGCCCGCATTGCGCGCTGTCATCCTTTTCACCCGGGCGGTTACGATCCGGTTAAATAGCCTCTTCAGGAGAACTTATGGAAAAAAGACTTATTATAGCTGTGGTACTCTCCATTGGGGTTTTGTACGCCTATTCCGCTTTCTTCCCGCAGGCCAAGCCGGTGACGCCGGTTCCGGTCGCGGCCAAGACCGAGCAGGCTTCCGTCTCCGCGACGCCGGCGCAGGGGGGGGCGGCACAGCCCGTAACGGCGGCCGCGCAGGTGGCAGCAGCAATCCCGCAGCAGGCGGCGAGCGCACGTGAAGTCACCGTGGACACCGATCTTTACACCGCGGTCTTTTCCACCCAGGGAGCGGGGCTCAAGAAACTGACCCTAAAGAAGTACCGCGAGACTCCCGACAAGGACGGCAAGAACATCGTTCTCGTCGATGAGGCGGCTCCGGCGCGCTTTGGTCTCCTTTCCGATTCCAGGGAGTTCGGGATTTCTCCGGCGACCGTCTTCAACACCTCGGGCGACAACCTGAATCTTAGCTCCGGCAGCAAGGGGAGTCTGGAATTCACCACCGTCACTCCTCAAGGCATCTCCTTTAAGAAGATCTACAGCTTTTCCGGCGATGCCTACCGGATCGGGCTCAACCAGGAAGTCGTCAATACCGGCTCCGCCAAGGTTGACGGCTCGCTGCACCTTTTGCAGAGCGACCGGATAGTCACCTTCAAGAAAGGGGAGGGCCGTTATGAAGTTTACGGACCTTCGACCCTTTCCGCGGACAAGGTAAACCACGACAAACTAGACAACGTTCAGAAGGCTGCCGTGCAGTATGACAAGGGCGTGGTCTGGACTGCTTTTGCCGACAAGTACTTCGTCGATGCGGTCATTGCCGACAAGGGTAGCATAGCTTCCGTCCGCCTGACCCGTCCGGTGGCAGACCAGCTGCTGGCAGATATATCCGCTCCGGCCCTTTCGGTTGCACCTGGGCAGTCCGCCTCCGTCGGCTACTCCCTCTACTTCGGTCCCAAGGATCTCGACATCCTGAAGGCGCAGGGCAACCGCATGGAAGAGGTGATCGATTACGGCTGGTTCGCTCCGGTCTCCAAGCCGCTCATCTACGCACTCAAGTTCCTTTATACGTACACTCATAACTACGGTTGGGCCATCATCATCATCACCTGCATCCTGAAGATGCTCTTCTTCCCGCTCACTCACAAGAGCTACAAGTCGATGAAGGAGATGCAGAAGCTTCAGCCTAAGATGGCGGAACTCAAAGAGAAGTTCAAGAACGATCGTGATGCCATGAATAAGGCAGTCATGGAACTTTACAAGACTCACAAAGTAAACCCGATGGGTGGCTGCCTCCCGATGCTGGTTCAGATTCCGGTATTCTTCGGTCTGTACCGTGCGCTCATGTACTCGATTGAGCTTCGTCACGCGCCCTTCATGCTTTGGATCACGGACCTTTCTGCCAAGGACCCTTACTATGTAACTCCCATCGTCATGGGTGTCACCATGTTCGTCCAGCAGAAGATGACCCCTTCCAACATGGATCCGGTCCAGGCCAAGATGATGCTGGCGCTTCCCGTGGTGTTCACCTTCATGTTCCTGAGCTTTCCGTCCGGCCTGGTTGTCTACTGGTTGGTCAACAACGTGCTGACCATCGCTCAGCAGACCTACATCAACAAGACGGTCGCTTGACCGGTAGCGGGTATCTACCATGTATGTTCGTGACACCATTGCCGCAATCAGCACGCCGGTAGGGGAGGGCGGGATCGGGATCATCAGGGTAAGCGGTCCCGATGCCCTTCCGATTGCCCGCAACATATTCAGAGCTCAATCGAACGGTGGCCTAAAAAGCCACCGTTTTTCTTATGGGGCGGTCGTGCACCCGGAAACCGGTGATCTCCTCGACGAGGCGATGCTGGTCTTTATGAAGGGGCCCAATTCCTACACCCGTGAAGATGTCGTGGAGATCCAGTGCCACGGAGGCACCCTCGTCGTGTCGCGCATACTCTCGCTCGTTACCAGCGAAGGTGCACGCCTGGCCGAGCCGGGTGAATTCACCAAGCGCGCCTTTCTCAACGGCCGCATCGACCTGGTGCAGGCCGAGGCGATCATGGATGTCATTTCCAGTAGGACCGAGGCTGCCCTGGCCCTGGCCCAGCATCAGAGGGAGGGTCTGCTCTCCAGGCATATCGCCGCCGTGCAGGACGGGATACTGTATGCACTTGCCTATGTTGAGGCACTGATCGATTTCCCCGAGGAAGAGTTGGATGTCGCTGTCGAGCGCGATGTGCTGGGGCGGGTAACTCCGGCGCTGGCCGAACTTGATGCACTGATCAATGGTTTCGACGAGGGTAGGGTGCTGCGCGATGGCGTCTCGGTCGTCATCGCCGGCAAACCCAATGTTGGTAAATCGAGCCTCCTCAATACCCTTTTGAAGGAAAAACGCGCCATCGTTACCTCTGTTCCTGGAACCACGCGGGACGTTATAGAGGAAGTAGTCAACATCAACGGACTTCCGGTCAAACTGCTCGATACCGCCGGGATTAGGGATTCCGAGGACCAAGTAGAGCAGGAAGGCGTGCGGCTTTCCCTGGAGAGAATCCCCAAAGCCGACCTGGTGCTTTTCGTCGTCGACGGCTCCGCATCCTTTACAGCAGAGGACCAGGCGATCCAGACCGCGATCGGCAACAAGAGCGTCATCGTGGTAAGGAACAAGTCCGACCTTCCGTCTTGCTGTGTGGTGCCCGCTGGGCTGGGTGCAGCGACTGTCGCAATCTCCACTGTCACCGGCGCTGGCATTTCCGCATTGCGCGACGCCATCCACGCATCCTTCATTCACGGCAAAGCGATTGACAGCAGAGAGTTTGTTGCCGTCTCGCATGCCCGGCACCGGGATGCCCTTTTGAAGTCCCAGCAGGCCCTGCTTCGCTTTACTGCAAACCTGCAGGCCGGAGTCAACATGGAACTGCTTCCCATCGATTTGCGCGATGCGCTCGATGCGATGGGGGAGGTTACCGGGGCTACTACGGCAGATGACGTGCTGGACCGGATATTTGCCAATTTCTGCATCGGGAAATGAGGTTGTTCCACGTGGAACAATCTCATTTTGTTATTTTAAATTAGCGCGTTGCGATGATGATCCGCGTTCCTAACGCAAATTTCGCCTCCAGGTGGAAGATTTTTAGAATTTTGGCGGAGGTTCTTTGTGAACGATTTTTGCTGGTAACAGACTGTCTCCCTTGCCGCGGAAGGGTCCGGGCGAATGATGACTCGCCCCTACGGAGGAAGTGTAGGGGCGAATCTTCATTCGCCCAGCTATTGTGCCACCTGCGGCGTACCCAGTAGCCGGGAACTGGTTCCATCCCCGGTAGAGACGCATTGCATGCGTCTCGCTGACCTGATCACGCTCAGACAAACCAGAAAGCGGCAGCGCTGAGACGCATGCAATGCGTCTCTACACTACGGGCTAGCCCTCCCCTCCCAGAGCACTACCATTGAGTTGGGGCACATCCCTAGGAGCGGGCACCCGCAAGGGGTGCGCCTACGAAAACGCGCAGTTGTAGGGATAGCCCTTGCGGGCATCCTTGCGATGTCTTCTTAACTTCACGGTAGTCACCCCGACCCTTGAAAGGGAGGGAGGACGTGTGCACGTTGTTGCATGTTGGCAAAGGTGAAAACATGACTACTGTCCCTAACATCGCCTGGTCGCGGAGACCGAGGCAAATATGTCATCCTTACTGAAGGGTAGGGTTGTGTCTGTTGCGGTGGCGATAAAAAAAATCTCAAATGCCTAAAAAAGAGGCTGCGAAATTTTGCGTACAGGGCCTGTTCTCGCGCCTTCCCAGGCCGTAGCCTTCGCTGGCTACCTGGACGCACATTTGGCCGCATTTTCTAGGTATTTCGATCTGCGCTGAATGTTCCACGTGGAACATTACTAAAAAGTACCGTAGTAACGGATGGTTCGATGAAAATCGTATATCTACTGCCTCAAAACCGAAAGGATGAGGCGGTTACTTTGATTGATAAGAATGATTCCCCTTAGAAGTACACGGAGCAAAGCTTGATAGTCTATGACAGAAATTATGACGTGATTGTCGTTGGGGCAGGGCACGCAGGTTGCGAGGCTGCCCTCGCTGCGGCCCGCATCGGTGCGAAGACACTGCTGCTGACCATCAACCTTGACGCTATTGCGCTCATGTCCTGCAATCCGGCCATCGGCGGGCTTGCCAAAGGACACCTGGTGAAGGAAATCGACGCCCTGGGTGGAGAGATGGGGCGCAACATAGACGCCACCGGTATCCAGTTCCGGGTGCTCAACACCAGGAAGGGTCCCGCCGTGCGCGCCTCCCGCGCCCAGGCCGATAAGCAACTCTATCGACTCAGGATGAAGACGGTCATGGAACTGCAGGATAACCTGGACCTGAAGCAGGTAGAGGTTACCTCACTGCACCTTGAAGGCGGCGCAGTTGCCGGGGTCGATACCAAGGGCGGGGTAAGATATCTAGGGAAGACCGTCATCCTCACGACAGGAACTTTCATGCGCGGCCTGATTCATATCGGCCTGGTCAATTATCCCGGCGGCAGGGCAGGGGATCTACCTTCGGTGGGACTTTCTGAACGGCTCATTGACTATGGCTTCGACGTCGGCAAGCTGAAAACCGGCACCCCGGCGCGCCTTGACGGTCGCACCATCGAGTTCAGTCGCCTGGAACCGCAGTACGGCGATGAGCGGCCGATCCCGTTTTCCTTCTCAAACGAAAGAATCGATCAGCCGCAGGTCCCCTGTCACATAGCCTATACCAACCCGAAAAGCCACGACATCATCAGAAGCGGCCTGGATCGCTCACCGCTCTATGCCGGAATCATCGAGGGAATAGGTCCGAGATATTGCCCGTCGATCGAGGACAAGGTTGTCCGCTTCCCGGAAAAGGACCGTCACCAAACTTTCATCGAACCGGAAGGGCGCGAAACGGTCGAAGTTTATCCCAGCGGTCTCTCCACGTCGCTACCCATCGACATTCAATGGGCTTTCTACCGGAGCATCGAAGGTCTGGAACGGGTCGAAATTATGCGCCCGGCCTATGCCATCGAGTACGACTATGTCAATCCGATCCAGTTGCATGCCTCCCTGGAGACCAAACTGGTGGCGAACCTTTACCACGCGGGGCAGATAAACGGCACCTCGGGTTATGAAGAGGCAGCGGCCCAGGGACTAATGGCCGGGATCAACGCGGCGCTTCGGGTACAGGGAAAAGATGCGCTGGTGCTCGGCAGGCACGAAGCCTATATCGGGGTGATGATAGATGACCTCGTGACCCTGGGGACGAAAGAACCGTACCGCATGTTCACCTCGCGCGCCGAATACCGACTGCTGCTTCGCGAAGATAACGCGGATCTGAGGTTAAGAGACAAGGGGTATGAAGTAGGTTTGGTACCTGAAAACGTGTATGCGGAGTTCCTGGTAAAGAAGCAGACCATCGATAGCGAGCTGGAAAAGCTCTGCCGGGAGCGGCTCACCCCGTCCGCGGCAGGCGAGGAATTGCTGCAGGACTGGGATCTGGTAGGGATGCAAAACGCCATCAGCTACGAGCATCTGCTGCGCCGGCCGGATTTCACCTGCCGCGACCTGTCCCGGATCTACCCTGAAATAATGAATCTGCCGGAAACCATCAGGGAACAGTTGGAAATCCAGATCAAATACAAGGGCTACATTTCCCGCCAACTGGAACAGGTGGAGCGAGCGGTCCGGCTTGAGAGTGCCAGGATTCCCCTCGATTTGGATTACGGGGCCATCTCCGGACTCTCCACCGAGGTGCGGGAAAAGCTGGCGCGTTTCCGTCCCGACACCCTGGGACAGGCCTCGCGCATCCCGGGCATGACTCCGGCGGGTATCACCATTCTCTCCATATCACTCAAGGCAAGGAGCGGCAGATGAACCAGCACGCCAAGAATCTTCTCGTCGCAGGTGCCGGCGAACTCGGAGTATCGCTGAGCGGTGAGCAACTCGCGAGCCTCAATCTGCTTGGCGAGGAACTCAAGAAGTGGAGCCGGAAAATCAACATCACCGCGATAACCGATGATGAAGGGATCGCTGTCAAGCATTTCGTCGACTCTCTGAGCCTGCTGAAGGTTGTGCAAGGGTCCGGGCGTCTGCTCGATATCGGTTCGGGCGCAGGCTTTCCCTGCATACCGGTGAAGATTGCCCTGCCGGAATTGGAGATTGTTTCGGTCGATGCGGTGGTGAAAAAGATCAGTTTTCAAAAGCAGGCAGTCCGGTTGCTCAATCTGGAGCGGTTCACCGCTACGCATGTGCGTGCGGAAACCCTGGCCGACACCTATCCGGAATATTTCGATTGGGTGGTGTCCCGAGCTTTTTCCGATATCCCTTCCTTTGTCGCTATGGCACTTCCTCTTCTAAAGAGCGACGGTCGCATAGTTGCCATGAAGGGACGTAACGCCGCCGAGGAAATTGCGGCCGCGGAGGGTGCCCTGGTCAAGATGGGAGTTAGCGTCGATTTCGTGCTGGATTTTGCACTGCCGGAGTCGGGAGACGCAAGATCGCTGGTTGTGATCGCCAAAATGTGATTAATGTACATTAATGCTCTGTTTCGCGAATATAATGAGGCCAAATGTCCGATGAGATGTCGTACGAAGGTCTCGGGTTGCGAAGGGCCGAGAACAGGCCCTGTACGGTAAATTTCGCAGCCTATTTTTTAGGCAATTTTGGTTGAAATCGGAAAAAATCCGCCGCTGACACCGTCCTCACCCCGACCCTTTCCCGGAGGTCGCAAGGGAGTAGGGGGCCGATGTAAAAGTAGGAGCTGCTAACTAAATTGAGTCAGCCTGAGAGCGGCGGTTTTTCGTCGATGAGAAAGTTGGTTTCACCCTCCCTAACCCTCCCCCTCCGGGAGAGGGGACTTTGGACTCTGACCTTGCGATATTTCCGTGGTGCACCTCAAGGGGAAAGATTGATATTGATCGGCCGAATTAAGTTTTGAGTGGTGACCATCCACATCTGGGTGTGATAGCATTATCGAGAGTGGCTGGCGACGATCATTAGAATAAGGCCCTGCGCGGGGAGAGGACCCTTTGTAGGGATACCACCTTGCGGGAATCCTGCAGTGCCATCCTGACTAGTGGGGGTAGGGAGGGGGCAAACCACTTTGAAACAGTGATACCTCGTTATGAAACCATAAATCTGCAGGGCGCCAACCCGCATTTCCTGCCGGCTGACAGAGCAATACTTTTGACAACTGACTCTGATATATGTTAAGAATAAAAACTTTTATTGTTTACAGTTCAAATTTTCACATAGATCGAAGGGGGATAGAACCATGCACCATTTTCAGTACAAGGGTGACGAGCTGTACGCGGAAGACGTTGCCATTAAGGACATTGTTGCTTC
>Ga0209123_1000794_pt1 | contig 36660 bp, 37 predicted proteins | sample BarGraIncu00431A_FD_184500 | JGI IMG/M metagenome (GOLD analysis project Ga0209123, IMG submission 184500) | Arctic peat soil microbial communities from Barrow, Alaska, USA - Barrow Graham LP Incubations 004-31A (SPAdes) (version 2) | ecosystem: Environmental > Terrestrial > Soil > Wetlands >... | reverse complement strand
AAGACCAAAAAATAGGCCTTTTCATTGCAGTCTGAAGATTGCCAAAAATACAGGAAGATCAAATTACGGTTTGGTCAGAAAAATTTGACTGAAGAATATTAAAAAAACGAATTTTTAGAACCTCCCTAAATATATAACTCTTACCAAACAGGTTGAATCCTTCGAAAAAGAGAGTGCCGGAAAAGTGAAGAAAGAGCTTTTACTCCAGATTGAACAAATCAATGGCATCAACTTTCTGGCTCAACAGTTAAAGGTTGATAACACGGCAATCATCAAGAATATTGCATTCCAGATAAAAGGCGAAGTCGAAAACCTTTTCCTTGTGCTTGCTGCTGAGATTGATGGCAAGGCCAATGTTCATGTAATGATTTCTGAAAATCTGGTCAAAGAGCGTGGTTTGAATGCCGGAACAATCGTCCGCGAATTGGCCAAAGCGGTCAATGGCAGTGGTGGCGGACAGTCATTTTATGCAACAGCCGGGGGAAAGGAACCTTCCGGAATTCTGCTCTTGTTAAAGAATGCAAGGAAATTATTATAGCAGATCACTGAAGTTTGGCACAAGGAATAAACGACTGAGTGGCAGGCAGAGAGCGATAGAAAATGCAAATTGCAAATTGCAAAATGCCCTTCCGGGAAGGTAAACTATTCTCCGGAAGGGCATTTTGTTTTTCGCAACTTCGATAAAAAAAGTATATTTGGTTGTCAGCGCAACATCGAAAAATGAATTTAGGTACAGAATACGATAGTCATTTAAATTAAATGAGAAGAGAATACCAAATCAATTCAGATACAACATTGTGGAACGATTTCATCAAAGGTAACGAAGATGCTTTTCGTTCTATCTACAGCAGTCATGTCCGGTCGCTTTTTAAATATGGCTGCAATTTCACACACGATGAAGCACTGATAAAAGATTGTATCCATGATGTTTTCATTGATCTCTCGAAATACCGTTCCGGTCTTAGCCCTACAAATAATATCAAACTCTATCTTTTCAAATCATTAAAACGGAAAATAATCCTATCATTGGGAAAAGAGGGAATTTTCGAAACAATAGATCCGGAAAAACTACCCTTTCATTATACGATTTCTACTGAAGATGAGCTGGTTAAAAACGAATTTGAGCAACAACGATATCAGCAATTGGACAAAGCTATGGCGACTTTAAGCGCAAGGCAAAAGGAGGCCATTTATTTAAAATTTGTTTCAGAACTGAGTTACGATGAATTAAGTAATGTGATGCAGCTCAATTACCAGTCGGCACGAAACCTTGTATTCAGAGGACTCGAAAAATTGAGGGAAAGCTACCCGAAGAACCTCTTCTTATTCTTCCTCCCTGTTAAGCTTCTATGCTCAAAACGCAAAACTAATGGTCATGCTGATCTTAATAACTGATTCATAGTATTATATATTAATTAATTTAATTCGAACGATCTCTTCTTTAGGAAAAGGGGGACCAAGGGGGATTTCCAGAAAATTTATTGTCCTCCAGAAGTGACCGGGGGTCTGTCCGGGTCTTGAACTGTCACCCGATCACTAACGGCGGCTTAGACTGGAAAATCGATCAAAAAAACATTCTCTCCCTCTTTGCAACATCCATATTCAAAAACTAAAAACTAAAATAGAGTCCCATCGAAAAAGACCCGACAGGTTTACTGTTTGTAAGTTAGTGAAACTATAAGTCTGTATATCTGTTAATTAATAAAACCTGTCGGGTCTACAACTGCCATTTTACGCCTATTTATTCTAATCTCGTAAAATATTTCAAAAAAACTGAGTACAAAATCACTTTCCCTTACTTCTAAGAGAAAATGATTTTGCATGAGGCACACAAACGAAAATAATAAGATTGAATTCATCCATAATCCCGACTTTGTCGAATGGGTTTTAAAACCATCTGACGAATCAGATCAATATTGGGGAGCCTATATAGCCGAAAATCCATCCCGGAAGAAGAATATAGAGCACGCCAGATTTTTAATCAAAGGGCTTGTTAGGCAACAAAAATCACTCACCGATGCAGAAGTTACGGCGTTATGGGATAAAATCGAACAAACAGAAAATTTCAGAAAAAGGCGGTTCATTAATCTTAAAAAATGGTCTGCTGCTGCAAGCATACTTATTATAGTCGGTATCTCCGGCTGGCTGGCTGTCAAAAACAATACTTCTAAAATTAAAGAAATTAATTACCAGTCTATTGCAGTTGCCTCAGCTCTCGGCAACGATATAAAACTGATCTTATCCGACCAAACGGAAAAAACTTTTTCCACAAAGGAAGTTGATCTAAAATACAATCAGAAGGGACAACTGGAGTCAAAAGCCGGAAAGCTGGTTCAGACGGAAGACCTAAACAAGAATTCCGAAACAGAACCAATGAACCAGTTAGTTGTGCCGCGGGGTAAGCGGTCGAGCATTGAACTTGCTGATGGGTCGAAGTTGTGGCTTAATTCAGGAAGCCGGGCAATTTATCCTGTCGCTTTCAATAAAAAAACCAGGGAAATCTACATCGAAGGCGAAGGTTATCTCGAAGTTGCGCATGATGCTTTAAGACCATTTTATGTTGTTACAGACCACGTAAAAGTGAAAGTACTGGGTACAAAATTCGATATCTCGGCTTTTAAAGATGATGATTACGTTTCAGTTGTCTTGGTTGAGGGAAGTGTTCAGGCCTCGACTGGAACAGAAAGCCTGGTTATGGTACCTAATCAGAAACTGAATTACGCAATAAGCACACAAAAGTCAACACTTGAAAAGACGAATGTACTTGAATACGTTTCGTGGAAAGATGGCTGGATGTTGTGCAACAAAGAACAGATTCAATCAATAACAACCAAATTATCAAGATATTACGATGTGAAAATAAGCTATACTGACCAAAGGCTAAATAGCATGACACTTACCGGCAAGCTTGATCTTAAAAGCAATTGTGAAGATGTATTAAAGGTTATTTGTACCACTGCACCATTAAACTATGAAATTATCGACAATACGATATTCCTGACAATGAAAAATTAATACTAACTAATTAAACAACAATGCCAATGAAGTGACCAACCAAACAAAAAAAATGACAGGCTATATTGCAGTATAACCTGTCGGAAGTTTTAACGCAAAATCGAAATTTATTAAAGCAAATTAAAACCACACAAATTTATGCAAAAATTCGGGTTATTGGTTCCGTATATCCGGAACTTTAAAAAATTCATGCTGATTATGAAATTATGTACGCTGATATTATTTGTTTCATTAGCAACAGCATCAGCCAAAACCAGCTATTCGCAAAACGCGAAATTTACGCTGAATCTTGAGCGCGTCACTGTTAAGCAGCTTTTCGACAAAATTGAAAACAGCAGTGAGTTTATCTTTGTTTATTACGACAATATCATCGACTTAAACAAAGAAGTATCAGTTAAGGCAAACAAGGAAACGGTAGAAGAAATTCTGGAAAGGGTATTTAAATCTTCCGAAAACACTTTTAAAGTTTTTGACCGACAAATCGTTATTGCTAAAAAAGAGAATAGAGAAGCTGATTTGGAGACACTGATTGCCCAGCAACAACAAAAAAAGATTCTAAAAGGAAAGGTAACCGATGAAAAAAATTCACCACTTCCCGGAGTATCTATTGTTGTAAAAGGAACCACTATCGGGATTACAACTGATATTGACGGGAATTTTAATCTTTCAGTTCCAAACGATTCAAAAACATTGGTTTTCTCATTTGTCGGTATGAAAATGCAGGAACACCCAATCACAACAAAAACAACCTTTAATGTTGTTCTCACAGAGCAATCTACTGGTTTATCAGAAGTTGTAGCTATTGGTTATGGAACTAGAACCAAAAGAGATGTGACAACTGCAATCTCTACTATTAGTAAAGATGCAATCGATAAAAGTGTTGGTATGTCATCCGAATTGGCCATGCAGGGACGCATGACAGGTGTACAGGTTCAAAGTGGCGGTGGTAATCCAATGGCCCGCCCGACAATTCGAATAAGGGGTATTAATACCTGGGGCGTTTCTTCTCCTTTATATATTATTGACGGAGTTGCAATAACAGAATTTGGAGCAGGAATTGAAGGACAGGAGGATGCTCGTGCTGCTGATGTACGCGGGCCATTGAACATCATGACAATGATTGATCCAAACGACATTGAGTCAATTTCTGTTTTGAAAGACGCATCTGCAGCTGCAATCTATGGTGTACGCGCAGCTAACGGAGTTATTTTGATTACAACGAAAAAAGGGAGAGGCGATAAACCTGTTGTAGAATTCAGCTCTCGCATTGGCGTTCAGAATATAACGCAAAGTACCAAATTGATGAATACACCTCAATACACTAAATTCATCAGTGATGTAATGGCCTCCGATCCAACAATAGCAATGAGTCCTGATAATGTTGGTCTTTTTGATCCGTCAAATCCTAAATATCTGGGTATTAGTCCTACCTACAACTGGCAGGAAGCAATCAAAAACAAAAACGCACTATCAAAAGACTACTCAGTTCGCATATCCGGAGGAACAGAAAAAACAGATTATTTTGTTTCTGCAGGATCTACCAATACTGAAGGTGCTTTCAAATATAACTACCTTGATCGCTTATCGGGGTCGTTCAAAGTAAATACACAGGTGAATAACTGGTTGAAGATTGGCGTCAACTACAGAATAACTTCCGGAAAAGGGCGTGATTTTAGTCCCGATCTGATTCAGGCCGGACAATTCCCTGCATGGCAAAAAATTTATGATCCAAATGGTCCTTACGGTTATGCACCAACTGTAGTTGGCCGAAAGGCAGATGGTAGCTATTCGAGCGAAAAACTTTATGGTAACGGAACCCGTGTCAATACATTAGGCAATACACTTGCAAATGATAATTTATACAAATCGATGCGTAATATGGGAAATATCTATGTTGAAATCGAACCTGTCAAACACTTGAAAATAAAGGGTCAGATGAGTATGGATATTTACAGTTTTACCCGTTATGCGTTTAGCGACTACGATGGTGCTGTATTTGACTATACTGCAGGTGACCGTTCAGCGGCTACGAATGGTAATTCGGTAGGTAGTTACGAAGAGCGCGATGTTTATAACAACAATTATATAAATGAAATTAATGTAAACTATAGCAACACATTTGGGAAACACAATATCGACCTTGTATTCAATGGCAGTGATCAGCAATACAATGCGAAATATAAAGTTGCATCAACAATGTGGATGCAGTCGAAACTTGATTATATGCGCCGACTTGGTGGCGAGAGTAAATACCTCAGCCTTGGATCTGATATGACAAACAGTGCCTTACAAGGACTAATGGGAAGAGCATCCTATAATTACAATTCAACTTATTATCTTGATGTTACCGTGCGTCATGACGGAAGTACCCGGTTTGCAAAAGACAAACGATGGGGAACATTCCCATCAGCATCAGCAGCATGGAGAATTTCGAAGGAAGGTTTTATGGAGAATATTGCCTTCCTTAATGATTTGAAACTACGTGCAGGATACGGGCAGTTGGGAAATCAGGAGGTTCGTAACATGGCTTACATTTCTCCCATCGACAATCGCCCTGTTTATGTCTGGGGAACCAACGAAGCTGCTGACAGAATTGGGATGGGAAATAAATATGTTGGAGCTGCCGTTTATTCGCTTCCAACCCCATGGCTTCAATGGGAAAAAACATCAACTGCTAATATTGGATTAGATGCTACCCTTCTCAAAAATGACCTGACCTTGTCTTTAGAATATTACAATAAATTGACCGATGGTATTCTTCAGACAATAACATTACCACTATCCACTGGTTTAGTAGAAATGCCGGTTGATAATATTGCCTCAGTTCGTAATACTGGTATTGAATTGTCTCTGAATTATAACAAAAGCATTGGAGAACTGAAATTCAGCATCGGCGCAAATCTCTCAACTGTCAAAAACACTGTAGAGAAAACATCCGGACATATTCCGCTTGGAAGCATTGAAGAAGGATATTCGATGAACTATATCAAAGGCTACAAAGCTGGTGGAATTTTTCAGACTCAAGCCGAGGTAGATGCATGGAATGCCAAATATACGGATGACAGCTACACAACTGCAAAGGTTGCCCCGGGCGACTATTATTTTCTTGATCAGAGAAGCGCCCCTACTACACCCAATACTTTTTACAAAGATTCGTTGGATAATAAGATTAACAACTACGATCAGGTTTATCTTGGAAAAACTATTCCTGGTTACTATTATGGAGTCAATTTAAGTATTGAATACAAAAACGTTGACTTCAGCGCCCAATTTACAGGAGTCGGTGACGTCCAGCGGGTCAATAATGTAAAATGGTCATTGTACAATGTTGGCACAACGAACGCGAATCAATCAGTGGATGTATTAAATGCATGGACTTCACAAAACAAATCAACTAAGCTTCCAAGAGCCATCAATGGTGATCCTGCACAAAACTACCGCTTCTCTGATCGTTTTGTTGAAAGTGGTGCCTATTGCAGATTAACGAACCTACAGTTGGGTTATACCCTTCCGAATCAGGTTTATAGTTTCATGCGCAACAGCGTCTCGAATTGCCGGATATATGCAGGAGCTTCAAACCTTCTTACAATCACCAAATATTCGGGATACGATCCGGAGAATGATATTTATCCGACTCCGGTAACCGTTTTCATGGGACTTAATGTACGATTCTAAGCTGGTAAATAGTAAATCTTAATTTTTAAAACTATGACTAAGAAAAAATATATTCTGGCTTGCACATTAATGATTGGCGGCCTGGTGAGTTTTAACTCATGTGACAAAAATCTTGACATCAACATTACCAAAGAATTAGAGGTAAACTATTTTAGCAGTGAATACCGGATTACGCAGGGTATTGGAGCTGCCTATGCCGAGATAACCAATATTTATGGCGCTGACTTAAGTAATACCACAAAGCATGGATTCTGGCTTTTACCCGGTGATGATATTACTTCAGATGGTTCAGGAAATTCGCTCGAAACATTTTCCGGACTTAACGGTGGTAATGGTTCAGTCGTAAATATGTGGAAAACCCTGTATAAAGTAATCGGAAGATGCAATGTTATGCTTGAAAAACTCGAGGATTCTTCGTTAGACGCATTTTACAAAACACCAGGATTGAAGGATGCCAACAAAGCTGAAATGTTATTTATCCGTTCGTGGTGCAACTTCAAATTATGGGACAACTGGAGAAAAGCTCCGTTGGTAATACAACGTATCAACAGTGCTGCTGAGGCAATTTTTCCTCCATCCAAAGATTTCGAATTACTCGACAATGCCATAGCTTCTCTTGAACTGGCTGCACCATTGGCTAAGGACTCGTGGGACAATTTGAATACCGGCCGTATTACCAGGGATGCATGCTATGGATTGCTGGTCAAATTGTATGTTACAAGGGCATGTTACAATTCGAAAAATGCTGCTGATTATGGGAAAGCAATTACAGCATTCGGTAAAATATCTTCTGGTCGTATTGAAACTTTCAAAACCGTTAAATACGGCGAAAGCTTTGATTACCGTACCGAAAATAATTCTGAATCTTTGTTTGAATTTCAGGCAAGTATCCAGCCAGGTGGTCAGGACAATGCGTGGCTTGATAATGATTTCGGCGGCGATGTAGGGCAGATGGGAACGTTCTATCATTATGGAGATGCCCATTGGGCCAATTACAGCAGTGGAGTTTTTGGGCCTTCACAAAAATTGATGGACGCCTTCGAGCCAACTGATCCTCGTAAGAGCGAAACATTCAAAGGAACAGATGTTGAGAATTACGGATGGTCATATTGGTGGATTAATCCAACCTGGGGAAAATTCGGCGATCACCAGTTAGTTAAATACACTAATGGAGACAGGGGAAAAGTACTCGACCCAATGTGGCAAATCGGATCAAACAACAATCCGCGTCTTTTACGTCTTGCTGATGTAAAATTATGTGTTGCAGAAGCTTATCTCGCTACTGGAAATGCAGGTGCTGCTTTGGTACAGGTAAACGATGTACGCGAACGTGCACGTAATTCCATTTCTCCGGCTTCAGTTGCTCCTGCCGCTCTGAGCGCTGTAACGATGACAGATCTTATGAAAGAACGTATGCTCGAATTAGCCGGCGAAGACGGTCACCGCTGGTCGGATCTGAAAAGATGGCATGCTGCCAATTATATCAATCTGGCAAGCTGGACTGCTACCGATTTCGGATTCGCTTTCGCTGCAAACTTATTTAAATTCGACGTTTCCAAGAACTTGTTATTTCCAATTCCAACCGATGAACTCGATCGGAATCCATTAATGTCAGCAAGTGGACAAAATCCTGGTTATTAGTAATTATTTCTGACAAATACCTGGACTGATTTAAAGACTAATCAGTTCAGGTAATTGGGTCCGGGAATTGCTAATTGTTGATTAAGGTTAGAAAATGAAATAAACGTCATCAAACCCTGATGGCGTTTTTTCATAAATTTCTTCCTTTTTAAACAAACTCACAAACGGAATCAATAAAAATGGTTGGATTTCATAGTATATATTAAAAACAACTGTATATTGGTAAATCATTAACAAACACTTTTAAAATTCAGAAGATTATTACTGAAAATTAAACACTAATAGAAATTGATTTTTTAAAACCATCTGCATATGAAAATTCTTTTTCTCATAACCTGTTTTTCACTATTTTCCTTGAGTTCAAAAGCTGAAACCACCCATCAGTGGAAAGTTTATACAGCTTCATTCAAGTCAGGGAAGATTTATTCCAATCCTTATAACGATATATTTGCCACAATCGGAGGCGATCTTTTAAGTGTAACCTTTCAGGGAACCGAAGGCGATGCTTTTAATAAGAAAATTACAGTTGTGGGTTTCTGGAACGGGGGATCAGAATGGTGTGTAAATTTCACTCCACCTTTTGTCGGCAAATGGAAATATACTTCATTCTCAACCGACAGGAGTATGAATGGGAAGAAGGGAAGTTTTGAGGTCGTGGCATGGAACGAAGCGGAGAAAAAAGCCAATTCTACCAGGCACGGTTTAATAACGGTGAAAAAGAGTGGTGAAAATGCCGGACATTATTTTGAATATTCCGACGGGCAGCCAGTTCTCTGGATCGCTGACACATGGTGGAACTGGACAAACAGCCGTATCCACTTTGACACTTTTAAACAACTTGTGGACGACCGTGCAGCGAAGGGTTTTAACATCGGTCAGCTTTTTGTACCCGGAAATGGATGGGGCAAAGAAAGTTCCTTGTTGGATGAAACCTATACTATTCTGGATACCGAACATATGAAGAAAGTTGAAGATATGATAAGGTATGCGAATTCGAAAGGGATTACTGTCTGGATACATGGATGGTGGAGCAGGCCCAATCTGAATACTACGATAGGAGCAGAAAAGATGCAACGCTGGTGGCGATATTTAGTTCATCGTTTTGGTGCCTATAATGTTATCTGGATAGTTGCCGGAGAATATAATATGAATAATAATGGCGGATTCAGACTTGATTTTTGGAAGGATTTAGGTAAATTGATAAAACTTGAAGATCCGTATGATCGGATAATCAGTCTCCACAATACACCACCATTCTGGGACGGCGGTGCAGAAGCTCCTCAATGGTCCACCGGAAGTGTCTTACATCAGGAGTCATGGCTAGATTATAATCAAAGTCAGGTTGGACATGGTAAATATGCGAATGAGATGATCCCTCTGGTCGTAACTGAAGAATATAGTCGTAAGCCATCAAAACCAATTGTTGTAACAGAACCCTGGTACGAATTTGCTGAAGGCAATCCCACCGGAATGGATATCCGGTTTGCTGCGTGGTCGGCTATCTTGTCTGGTGCCGCAGGACATACTTATGGAGGCGGACATGTCTGGCTTGCCAATGTCCCTGAATCTCCCGGAGGTGCTGGTGCCTGGCCAATTGAAAAGGGATTTGACCGGACCACCTACGATTATGAAGGTGCTGTATCAATGAAGCATCTGGCAGATTTTTTTATAAATATTAAATGGTGGAACCTGACACCCCATCCTGAATTAGTATATGAATACCCTCAGCCATTCTGCCTGGCAAACCCAGGGGAGGAATATGTTTTATATCTGCGATATGGTGGTACATTAAAAATTAAAATGGAAGATTCTGCTGCCTTTGAAAAGTTTAAATATCATTGGTATAGTCCTGGCACCGGAAAAGTTTATGATTCAAAAACGATTCAGGGAAATAATCTGTTACAATTTAATTGCCCTGAATCATACCCAAGTTTTCCTGATTACAGAGATTGGGTACTTTATATCTGTAAGGAATAATAATGAAAGCAGATTCACTTTAAGAATTAATTTAATCCTGTAAGGGTGTAAAAGGAACATCATGAATCTTAAAAGCCAATTTGTCATATTTTTTCTGATTCTGTCTAATTTCGTTTTTGGTCAGAATCCTGAAATTTCACAATTAAAAACCGACCATCAGACTACTCCTATGGGGTTCGATAATCCAACTCCTGAATTTAGTTGGATTTTACAATCCAAAGAAAGGAGTACAATACAAACGGCCTTCGAAATCCGGATTGGCGATGATCAGAAAAAGTTTGAAACCGGAACCGGAAATAACTGGCAAACGGGTAAAGTTTCAAGTAATTCAACGTTTGGAATTAAATACCACGGGAAACCTTTGCAATCTTTTACGAGATATTTTTGGAGAGTCAGAATATCAGAAATAAAATCAACGAATTATTTTAGAGTGTGTACCTATTTTTAATTAAATTTCAGTATGAAAAATATATTGCTCATTTTTATCTTATTATGTGGTCAGAACCTTCCCGCAAAGGAGTACAATATCCTTGATTTTGGGGCTGTGCGCGATCAGCTGTCAACCATCGCTATTCAAAAAGCCGTGGACAAATGTTTTACTGATAGCGGTGGCCGTGTGAGCGTTCCTTCCGGAACGTTTATTACCGGAAGTATTATCCTGAAGACCAACGTGGATCTTTACCTTGAACATGGAGCAGTTCTGAAAGGAAGTACCAACTTACAGGATTACCAGGTTGAAAATGAAAAGCATGGGATAATTTTTTGCGAAGATGCCATCAATGTGTCTATATCAGGTTCAGGAATGATTGATGCCAACGGTACTTTATTTTACGAACAGGATAAAAACCATGTGTACGACGAGTTTGATAAAAGTCGTACACGCCAGAAGGAAAACTACATGCCCGAAGGAACTTTCTTTACGGATGGTCCTTTAAAACGGAAACCCATGCCCGGAATGACGATCGTATTTTTTCATTGTACCAAAGTTTCTGTTACCGGAATAACCATAAAGGACACCCCTGTCTGGGCTACCCGTTTTGGTTATTGCGAGGATGTTCTGATTGACGGCATCACTATTTTAAACAATATTCTGGTACCCAACAGCGATGGCATCCATTGTACCGCCTCGAGAAATATCCGCATTACAAACTGTAACATCGTTGCTGGTGACGATTGCATCGTTTTGACCGGATTTCCCAAAGATGAAGAAACGCCTGGATTTACCTCGGCAGAGCAGGATGCCCATACCTATGGTAATAAAAGCAATTTTGGCGAAAATATGACAGTGACAAATTGTGTATTGAAGTCAAGCTCATCAGGTATCCGGATTGGTTACGGGCAGCATCCGATCCGCCGCTGTACTTTTTCAAATATTGTGATTTATGATTCGCACCGTGGCATAGGCATTTTTGCTCACGATGATTCGAACATTGAAGACCTGATTTTCTCTAATATCACAATTGAAACACGTTTATTAAACGGACAATGGTGGGGCCATGGCGAACCTATCCACCTATCCTGTATTTCCCGTTTCCCGGGTCAGGTTGCAGGACGAATCAAAAATGTTCAGTTCAATAATATTAATGCCATTGGCGAACAAGGTATTATTGTGTTTGGACAAAAGGAAAGCCCGATGGAAAATATTCAGTTCAACAATGTACAGCTCCGGATGAGAAAAGGGAAAGAGACAATGACTTACGGTGGAAATTTTGATTTACGGCCGGCAGCCATCAAAACCATGCAACTTTTTGAGCATGATATTCCCGGAATCTATGCCCAAAATATTAATAATCTGTCGATTCGGGATTTCAACCTGAACTGGGGTAATGACCTTCCATCATTCTTCACGCATGGAATTGAATGTAAGGATGTTACTGATTTGCTGATCTCTGATTTTATTGGAGCAGGTAATCCGAATGGGTCCGGCAGCCAAAAAATTAAGTTGGACAATTCAGCATACAGGAAATAAGCAAATTAAAAGATTATAAAGATTTTCCTGATCACCCGCGTAAAATATTTTAAAATCAAACATAAAATAATTGCCATGATAAAAAACAACACCTTTTTAATCGCAGGAATTCTTGGGATAATGCTTCTTTTCAACTGTAAAAAGGGAGGAAGTGAACCAACACCAGAACCGATCATACCTGATCCGATACTTCCTAAAATAACAATTACGATCGATAAAACAACCAAATTTCAAACCATTGAAGGATTTGGATTTTTTGGTGGGGCTGATGTCTGGTGGGGCTCTGCCGGATTGATGTGGAATGATGCATGGGGCGAAAAAGTAATCAGCGACCTTGGAATCACGTTGTGGCGAAATGAAATTTTTCCGCCATCAATTCCCGGCGCAAATCAGGATGCCGATTGGGGAAAACAAAAACCGGTTGTTCAGGGACTAAAGGCAAAAGCGGACAAGTACAATGTCAATTTAAAATTTATTGCAACGGTTTGGAGCCCGCCTGCTGATCTCAAATGGTTGTGTAATTTCACGTGGGCAGGCGATGAAAACGCAACCCGAAACGCGGGAGTTGTCTCAACAAAAAACGGAGGAACGCTCAATCCAAATAAATACACCGAATATGCCGATTGGCTGAAGTCTAATATTCAGCTATATAAAGATGCAGGAATTGATTTATTCGCTTTGAGTTTGCAAAATGAACTCATGTTCAAACAGGCATTCAATTCATGCACTTACACATCTGCATGGTACAACGAAATGGTGAATGGTGTAGTACCTAAAATCAAGGAAAACTTTCCAAATGTCAAAATTTTTGGTTCCGAAAATATGTTGGAAATGGAGGGCAAAGACAACAACTGGCCTGTATTTTACCACGCAGGGATCAAGAAAAACGCGACAACAGCTGCTAATATTGATGTTCTCGCGGTTCACGGATATTCCGATGGTGTTGCACCTTCAACCGGGTCTGCACTTGCTAAAATGTGGACAAACCATACCGAACAATTTTCAAAACCAATGAACAAAGAGGCATGGATGACCGAAACATCGGGTTATACCGATTCGTGGGAAACTACAGGAACGAAACCGGGAGCATTGAATCTGGCTTTGGACATACATGCTGCATTGTTTTACGGAAATGTTAGTGCCTGGGTATGGTGGCAGGGAAGTCAGGCTACCACCAATGAGTTTAGTTTAATGAGCGGCACAACAACCGGGAAAAAGTACAGTATTTCAAAACACTACTATCGGTATATACGTCCCGGAGCTATTCGCATAAAAAGTACAACCGTAGATGCCGACTTCTATGTTACGGCCTATGAAAACCAAACCAAAGGGACTAACACCATCATAATCATCAATGCAGGAAGTGCAGACAAAGCCGTTTCACTAACCGGCGATGGCCTACCTGCTTCTTTTAAAATGTACCGAACCAACTCATCAACAGAGAATTGCACCTATATAAAAGATATTAGTTCCGGAGCAGCCAATAGTTTTGCAGTTCCTGCCCGAAGCATTGTGACATTGCAAGCGGGAGGTGATACTTTATAATTAACATAGTCATGAAAATTAAAATCGCATTACTGTTAGCCGGATTTGTATTTGTCTGTTTCACCGGCAAAGGACAAACAACATTTACAAATGAATCTGGTATTTATGCCAAAATGCTTTCTGATTTAAAAACGAACCTTTACGAGCAAGCGACAATCAAAACGGTAAATCTGGATGGAAAAGACCGACGCATGTTCATTACATGGATCCGTGATCATATACATACAATGAAAGCCTACAAATACTGGGAGAAGGATATGGGCAGCTACCTCGATTTTTTTATGGGACGGCAGACCTTAAAAGGTATGTATTTCGATTACTGGGAATCATACAAAGATCACAACGTTGGACAGTTATACTTCACCAATTGTTTCGATCACGAATTTTATTTTGTAGATGTTGAAAATCAAAACTTTTTTTTCCGGATGCCCATTGAGGCAGATTTAGAATATCTGATGGTAGAAGGGGTATATACCAACTGGCAAACCAACGGCGATGAGCAATATCTGAATAAATGGTTGCCTGCTCTGGTCAAAGGAATGAAATATGAAATGACCGATCCACTCCGTTGGTCTGCCAAAAATCTATTGGTCAAAAGACCCTATTCCATCGATACCTGGGATTTTACATCAGGTCCCGATTCCTTAAAAAGTGTCGATCGTCTATTATACCACATCGGGAATACCGCTGAGACGCCAAAAGGAATTATGCATGGGGACAATAGCGGCATGTTCGGGGCATGTAAACAACTGGCCAGACTGTTTCAGGCAACTAACCAGAGTGGAGAGGCACTTGAATGGGACTTACAAGGCGACCTGTTCCTTCAACGACTAAACACCATTTGTTGGAACGGAAAATTCTATTCCCATTTTATTCCCGAGGAGCCGGTTCCGACGCAGATAAAAACAGATCCGATTAATTCGGTTGGTTTATCCAATAGTTATTCCATCAATCGCGGAGCAACAACCCGCGAAATGGCCGCTTCCATTATCAAAACGTATCAGGAAATAGGTGAAAAAACAAAAAGTGAATCGATGGCTCCCTGGTTTGGTATTTATCCGTTCATCGAACCACATTTCGGAAACTATGCGGTTGGTGAGTATATGAATGGCGCGATTTTACCTTTGGTAGGTGGTGAGTTGACCAAAGCTGCCTTTCAGAATGGATTTGAAACGTATGCAGTCGAACAGCTTGCAGTTCTTAATCAGATCCTTGATAAAAATAACCGACGATTACCTGGTTGTTTGAATGGTGATGGTACTGCACAAAAAGATGCTATTCCCGGAGAATGGGGACAAGCTGCATTTATCAGTGCATTGGTTGAGGGATTGGCTGGGGTGGTAGACAAGAGTGTATTATTTAAGGAAGTTGAAATTTCACCCCGCTGGTATTTTGCAGGAGTCGATAAATCGACCATTAATATTGGGTATGGAGGCGATGGTAATCAGGTCCGTTACGAGTATTTGTATAAACCCAAAAACAGGATGGTAGAAATTAAAACCAGCGGCAAATTCGACAGGTTTACCCTCCGCATTCCTTTTCCGGAAAAAACTAAAAGCGCAACCGCATCTATCAATGGAAGGAATGTTCCGATAATTACAGATGAGATTAATCAATCAAAGTACGCAGTGGTTAAAGGTAATGGCAGCACAAATACAATTTTGATGAAATTTAGATAACTGCCTAAATTTTAAATTGCAAAATCAAAAATTATATAGCAACCAAATAGAATTTCGATACATGAAAATACTACTTTTAATTTGTTTTTTATTGTCTTCAGTGAATGCATTTTCACAGATCACCACTTGGCAAGCTCCCGAAGGTTTTGCCTCAGATAAATATTTTCAGGTCAAAGTAAACGGAGTTCCTGTTCCGGTATTCGACACACCCATTGCCTCATACGCTATTTTCGACTTTTCCGGAGAAGCTAATGTGGAGGTGAATACCATGTACGATGTCCGGTGGGTAGATATTCGTCCGTTACGGACAGGATTAAAACCTGAATATACCGGAGATAATTCATTTAAATTTAAACTCAATAAGCCTGAAAATCTTAGTCTTGAATTAAATGGTAGGATCAGGCAGCAACCACTTTTCATTTTTGCCGGGAAGCCTGAAATTAACCGGCCATCGAAGTCGGATAAAAACGTAATCTGGTTTGAAGGTGGTAAACTTTACAAAGATGTGAAACTTGAATTGAAGGATAATCAAACCGTTTACATCGAAGGCGGGTCTGTAGTTCAGGGATACCTGTTTGCCAAAGGGAAAAAGAACATCAAAATCTGTGGAAGGGGAATTATGGATGGGTCTTTAAATAAAACTGATCATACTTGCGACAATCGATTCATCGATTTAAGAGATTGTGAAAACGTTACGATTGAAGAAATTACTTTGCACAATGCGACTACCTGGCAAATTGCCCTTTTCCATTGCAACAAGGCCGAAATTAACCGTGTCCGGATTGTCAGCGAAAGTGGCAGCGATGATGGAATGGATATTTTCCGATGCACCAACGTCGTTGTCGATGGTGTTTTTGCCCATACCAAAGACGATTGTATTGCCATTAAATCAGGAGGTGATTATCCGGCAGATCAACCAACAGACAACATTCTGGTCAAAAACTGTGTGTTCTGGAACTCTATCTGGGGAAATGCCATAGAAATTGGCTTTGAACTTTATTCCAACGAAGTTAAGAATATCCGCTTCGAAAATATCGACATTATTCATGTGGAGGATGGCGCTACCATGAGCATCCACAATGCCGGACAGGCACATGTTCACGACGTTGTTTTCGAGAATATCCGCGTTGAAGACAGCAGGCAGAAGCTGTTTGATGTCGCAATTTTCTTTTCGCAGTGGGGTCCGGATGGCATTCGTGATCCGGAGTTTATTAAGAAAAACTACCTGAATGGAGCTTGGGACGGAGTGCAAAAAATTCCTGAAGGCAAAGAAGCTTACCACAACCAGTTTCGCGGAGAAATCAGCAATATCGTATTCAAAGATATTCAGGTTGTGGGTGGATTACTTCCTTTCTCTGTGTTTCACGGTTTTAGCAAGGAGAAGAATGTTACAGGAGTTAAAATTGAAAACCTGACTTACATGGGCAAAAAGCTGACAAACACAGAAAGTGCCAAAATCAGACAGCAAAACACTAAAAATCTTATCGTTAAATAAAAATGACAACTTGAAAGAGGTGGAATACTCACTATCCGGCATCAAAATGGAAACCGGAAAGCTGTGATGGGAAATTGACAAATAAACTTTAGAACAGATAAATAAACAATGCAAAAACTAATTGACGAAATAAAGAAAACCAGTGGTGACATGGCTCGCCGCGGGTGGGCAGAATCGAACGGTGGAAACATCAGTTTGCGACTAAACCCGGAGAATTACAAATATTTCAATGGATTTCAGGCTAAGTGTGACTGGGTGAAACTTCCCATCTCTATGCCAGAGATAGCCAGTGAACGTTTCCTTGTTACCGGAACAGGTCGTTTTTTACGTAACATTGAGGTTTTTCCTGAGAAGAATATCGGAATCATCGAGATCAATTCTAAAGGTGATGCCTACCAATTACTTTGGGGTTATGAGCCGGTTGGCGCTCCGACTTCCGAACTTCCGTCGCATTTATTGTCTCATTGCAGCATTAAAGAAAAATCAAAAAACCAGTCGTTTGCCTTTATTCACACCCATCCGAACAGCGTGATTGCCCTAACTTACGCAGTTGGTAATCTGGATACCAAAAGTCTGACCAAACTGCTTTGGCAAAGCCATGCTGAATGTGTGGTGGTGTTTCCTGAGGGAGTGGAGTTTTTACCCTGGATTATGGCAGGTAGTTTAGATTTGGGTAAAGCCACAGCTGATGCTATTTCGCGACGGAATTTGGCCATTTGGCAGTTTCACGGCATTTGTGGTTGCGGAAGAAACCTCGACGAAGCCTTTGGTCGTATCGATGTGGCTGAAAAAGCTGCCGAAATCTGCCTGCGTGTAATGGCCTCCGGTGGAGCCAAACAAACCCTGAGCGATTCTCAGTTGCGCGCAATTGCGGCCAACTTTAATTGTCCGATTGATGAAACACTTTTTGAATAAGGTAGAACATAAAAAATAAATTCATTCAGCTTCCATGTCAAAAATAAAAATCAGATTCATTGCCTTTTTCATCATATTATCTTCTTCAGTCTTTGCCAATGAATATTTTGTTGGTTTAAATGGAATCGACAATCAACCCGGCATCAAAAATTTACCTTTCAGGAGCATATTTAAAGCATCGGAAACAGCAATGCCAGGTGATACTATAACTATTCTGGGGGGAGAGTATCAACTACTAAATCAGTTTCGACCTTTGCGTTCCGGTATTCCCGGGCATTGGATTCTTTACCGGGCAGCCCTAAACGAATCAGTCATTTTCGATGGAGGCCTGATTAAAAAAGTTTTTCAAAAAAATGATAGCCTAAAATTCTGCACACTTACTCAGGGAATCTTTCAAATTGAAAAAGTAAATTATCTTCGTTTTGAAAACATTGAAGTTCGGAACTCAGATGCCGCCGGATTTATTATAAGAGGCCCTGAATGTAAAAAAATTGAACTTATTGGCTGCAAATCAAGTCATTCTCACAATTCGGGCATTGGCTTATGGTATTGCGATTCAGTACTTATTACACACTGTGAAATTACCGGAGCCAATGACAACGGTGACCAGTATTATGGATCAAACGAAAGAAAAGGAGGCGAAGCGCCTCATGAAGCCCTTTCCATCTGCGGCGCGCAATTTTTCGAAGTTTCCAATAATCATGTTCATCATTGTCACAAAGAAGGTATTGACTGTAAAGAAGTAAGCAAACATGGGATAATCCATCATAATATAGTGCATGATTTGCCCCGTCAGGCTTACTACACCGATGCCTGGTTCGGACTACTTGAAGATGTTGAATTTCATTCAAATACGGCTTACAACTGTATGTGGGGTTTTGCAATTAGTGTAGAAGGTAAAGGTTCTGAACTTCGAAATGTCAGATTTCATCATAATTTGATTTATAACATGACTGGTTCCGGAGTTCTCTTTGGCATGTGGGGGAATAACCTTTTGCGCTCTGATATCCATATTTACAACAATACTTTTTACCATTGCGGTTCTCCACAGGTATTCAGCGGAGGTGTTGGAAGTATTGACATCTTATCAAAGAATTTCCGTGATGTTTACATCTATCGCAATATCTGCGACAAAGGTTGGGATTATGAAATGGGTTTTACTTTCAACTCGAAGGAAATAGAAAAAGCCTTGAAAGAGCGAAATTTTGTTGCAGCCGAAAATCTGTTTGAAAGCGCGAAAAACCGTCCAAGCCAGATAGGCCAGTTTGATGCAATGGTTAATGAATACCTGCCACCCGATAACCAATTTGGCGCACCTTTATACAGAAACGAACTCGGGTATGATTTTGTCCCGAGGAAAATTCCGAATGTTAAACCCTCCGGAAAAAAATGGAAATACGAACCTTCTCCTTGGTTTGGTGCATTTAAACCAGTGGAATAATCAGAACTATCATGAATAAACTTTTATGCCCTATCCTGATACTTTTTTTGTCATTTTCATCATTTGCTCAGGATGTAAAATGGACGGCACAATGGATCATGCATCCAAATGCAGAACCACAGGCTCATGCGGCGGTTCTATTCCGGAAGAATTTTGAATTTCCGGCTAAACCTGAAAAGTTTGTAGTTCATCTTTCAGCTGACAATCATTACCGGCTGTTTGTGAATGGTCACTACGTTTTGCGGGGACCAGCCCGCGGTGATATTTCGCATTGGTTTTACGAAACCATCGATTTGGCCGATTACCTTCATGCCGGGAGAAATACGATTGCCGCTGAAGTAATAAACTGGGGACCAAAACGTTCGTTTACTTTCTTTTCACAAATGACTTCCTTTATTTTACAAGGTGACACGGACGCCGAAAAGATGGTGAACACTTCAGGTGGAAGCTGGAATTGTATGCAAAACGAAGCTTATTCTCCTAAGATGGTGGACTGGATGACAGATCGGAATACAATCGATTTTGGTTTGTATGTGGGTAATCCTACTGATAGTATTCAGGCAGACAAAAATCCATGGGGATGGGAAAAAGCTGACTTCGATGATACCGCCTGGCTTCCTGCCAGATGGTGCGACATTTCCGGAGGACGCGATCAGCAATTTGCAGGCGGAATTTTGTACGGTGGAGGTAAGCTGCTTATTCCGAGAAGGACAGGAATTTTGAAAGAAACCAAAGTGCCGTTTACCACTATTCGAAGAACTTCAGGAATCGAAAAAAACGAAGGCTTCATTCATGATAAAGGCAGTCTGATTATTCCGGCAAATAAAATAGTAAGCATGTTGATCGACCAAACTTACGAAACAATGGGATATCCTGAAATGTTGGTCAGTGGAGGAAAGGATGCACGTATTCAGGTCATGTATGCCGAAAATTTGATTATAAAAAACCAGGCGCCAAAGGGAAACCGGAACGAAATTGAAGGTAAAAAATTGGTTGGAATCAAGGACGTCTTTATTCCGGATGGTGGCAAAAACCGGTTGTTTAAACCGACCTACATTCGTCCATTTCGTTTTATCCAGTTGGATATTGAGACAAAGGAGCAGCCATTGATCATTGAAAAATACTATCACATTGCCTGTAATGCACCGATTGATTTAAAAGCTAAATTTGAAACCAACGATCCAAAAATTGACTGGATGATGGATGCCGGATGGCGAACAGTTAGCATTTGTGCGCAGGACATGCTAATTTCTGATGCTGCTTACGAACAGATGCAGTACACGGGCGATTCGCGTGTACACAACCTTTCTCTGCTCACACTTTCGGGTGACGACCGCCTCACGCGCAATGCATTGATCCAGTTCGATCAATCCCGGATTCCGGAAGGTCTGACACTTGCTTGCTACCCCAACCCATTCTACCTGATTATACCATCCTATTCGCTGATCTGGATCGACCAGGTACACGATTACATGATGTGGAAAGACGATAAAGCTTTTATCGCCAACTTCGAACTGGGTATTTACAGTGTTCTCAACTGGTTCGAAAAGCATAGACAACCCAACGGTTTACTTGGCAAAATCGACTGGTGGGGTGCTCTGGCCTGGCCACGCCACTATAAAAATGGTGAACCGCCATCGGTATATGAAGGGAACAACACGCTTTACTCGCTCCACTATGCTTATACGTTACGTCATGCAGCCGATATTTTCGAGTATTTGGGGAAATCAGAACAAGCTGCTGAATTCCGGATTAGAGCCGATCAGATTTGTAAAGCTGTCAATCAACTTTGTAAAAACATGGACGGATTTTATACCGAATCGCCTGACAATAAACAGGTAAGTCAAATTACAAATTTGCTCGCCATTCTTGCTGGTGCGACTACGGCCGATGAATCGCGACAATTGATGAGTAATCTGCTGGAACCTAAGGACTGGTTTGGACAGGTTGATTTGTTTTTACATCTGTACTTGTTCGAAGCGATGAATAAAACAGGACTTGGTGATCGGTTTATGGCAGAAACCTCGGAATGGCAATTGATGAAAGAGCGTGGTATGACTACTTTCGCCGAGGTTCCGCTTGAATGGGGCGAAGAAAACCAGCGCTCAGAATGTCATCCCTGGAGCAGTGCACCTGACTATTTCTTCTTCAGAACGGTTTGCGGAATTAAACCGCTCTCTGCAGGCCATAAAACAGTGGAAATCGCCCCTGCCTTTGGCGAACTGACACAGATTAAAGCCACCTACCCGCATCATTTGGGAAATATCGAACTTGACCTTAAGCGAACCGGGTCAAAAGTGGAAGGTTCAGTTTCGATTCCGGAAGGAATGCAAGCAAGTTTCGTTTGGGGAAATCAAAAGTTAAACCTTAAAGCAGGAAAGCAAATGATCAGCCTTTAAATATTTAGGATCTGCTTAAAAACATATATAAATTTGATACACAGCAATATGTTTTCATTTTTATAATGCAATGTGCAAGCTTCTTTAGCATAAAGGCAAATATCCTTTGCACTTCATTTCCTTATTTCAACCAAAAAATCCTGAAAGGATTTAATATGAAGTGTGTCGGGCATGGTTTTGTGCAAGGGAGTGCAAAACTCCTATACGCCGAAGTGACCGGAAGTATTAGCGACGGACAAGGGTGTCCGGGGTGACCCGGAATCTGAAGGAAGTCCTTAGCAAACTCAGGGTACTGATGTACAGAAAGTCGAAATAAGGCTGTAAAGGGAGGGTAACCGAGTTTTGGATTGGGAAAGCCCAAAAGTCACACGTATCCCGGGCAGTAAATCGGCCAGTACCGGAGGAATGCACGAAGCCTTACCCCGAGAGATCTCGCACCGATACTATCCGACGATGGATGGAGAAGGAGAGCGAGAAGTCAGCAGAGGGCATAGTAGGTACAGACACGAGCCAACAAAGATAGTTGGAGGACTCACAAAATATTGAAGGCCTGAATTTATTAGTTTAAGGAGCAGTTAGTTTAAAATCTGGGTTATGGAGCGACATAAACAAATAGCGTATCAATTAGATTTGTTCTCTGAACAGAGCAGGAACGCTATTGCCCATTGCCCAATAAGTCAAGGCGTATCCGAAGACTTGGAAGGTGCGGGGTCACAAGTAACAGAGGCAGGCAAACAGAAACGAGCCTTAACGGACGATTTAATGCAGCATGTATGCAGTTCGGATAATATCCGCAGAGCCTACAAGCAAGTAAAACAAAACGATGGTACTCCAGGGGTCGACGGTCAAGACATCAGATCTTTTGGTAAATGGTATATCACCTTCGGTGATGATTTACAGTACGACCTGATAACAGGGAAGTACCATCCGGATCCGGTAAAATCAGTTGAGATTCCAAAGCCGGATGGTAAAGGGATTCGCCTGTTAGGGATACCCACAGTCAGGGACAGAGTTATCCAGCAAGCCATTTATCAGGTATTGAATCCACTATTTGATGGTGAATTTTCGCAAAGCAGTTATGGTTTTCGGGAAGGACGTAATGCACATCAGGCGGTAAAGAAGTCGAGTGAATATATCAAAGGAGGTAAGGGCATTGTTGTCGATATCGACCTTGAAAAATTCTTTGACAGGGTTAACCACGACCGATTGATGCATCGACTGTCGCAGAAGGTAGGGGACAAGGTACTGTTGCGGTTAATCAGAAGGTACTTACAAAGCGGCATCTTCATAGGAGGTTTGCTCAGTCAGCGGACAGAAGGCACGCCACAAGGCAGCCCGTTATCACCACTTCTCTCCAACATCGTTTTAGACGAATTGGATAAGGAACTGGAAAAGCGGGGACACCAATTCTGTCGCTATGCAGACGACTGTAATATTTATGTTCGTACCCGGAAGTCGGGAGAAAGAGTTATGGAATCCATTGGTAAGTTTATCGAAGAACGGTTGAAGCTTAATATCAACCGGCAAAAGAGTAAAGTAGTACTAATACATCTTTGTATTTTATCCTGGCATAGCTCTTGAAATTGATACTTGCATAGTTGTAAATGATACGATACTTTCTAAATGAATTGTTTTTAAACTCTTCATTTTTATTATCAAAGCCAATTTTGTAAGGGTCTTCAAAATCTATTCTATTAAATCCTTTAACTAACTGCTCAGCAGCTTCTGAACAACCCGAACCAATTTGTCCGGTAAGACCAATTACAGTGAAATTATTTCTTAAATTGTAAATGTGCGATAAGTCTATTGCTTTACTCATATTAATAACTTTATTCGATGAAATCTTCGTTAATTAACTGCGATGTATTGATCGTATAAGTTGAATTGAATTCTTGTTTCAAATCCTGATAGAATCCACTCAATTTTTTCCACTTAACCACTGACCTCAATGCATTTAATGCATTGAGGTCAGCAATCTGAATGTTGGTTGCATATTCATCGTCTTCCATTGTAGCAGATCCAATCCTGTTTGGAATATGGTCATACTTAGCTGGAGTGCCGACAGTAACCCTAAGTTGTCCTATAAGATTTTCGTCAACCACATTCACACCAAGCCCAGCATCAATAAATGTAATGCCAAAATTTTTGAGGTTGGAAATTATCATGCTTCTTGCACTATTATTATCAATGCAAATGAATACATAAGAAAGGCCTCTGAGAAGTTCAATATTATTTTCCGTTATCTTTTCAGAATAGGGTTTTATTCCCTTTCTCATTTGGGAGTATATTTCTTTGTAATAATCAACTTTCTTTAACCGTTTGTGTAAATCTTCAATGGATGCAGCACCAGGAGCACGAAACGCATTATGTTGAAGAAATTCATCTGAATCAAAAAGAAGTATTTCTTCAACTGGAGTTTTGGCGACAAAATCTAAAATGTACGAACCAGTTCCTCCTAAGCCAATTATAGCTATTCGTTGCCCCTTGAATTTTGAATTGAGTTGGTAATTATTGGCTCTACTGGAATTTGAATCTATGTAATTAAATACAGACTCGTCTTCACCGTCAACAATAACTTTAAATGTCTTTGCTGTAACAGTTTTATCAATTGACTTTGCTGGGGCAGAAATTATTTCAGCATATCGCACAACCTTATCATAGTAATTATCATATCCATTAGGCGGTTTATTTGAGAATGAGAAATTTATTATTATACCATCAAACAAGGCTTGATTTTGTTGACCTGAGTGTTGTATTGCAGTGATAATTGATCCATCATTATTACACGGGTATTCTCCCATAAAACTGATGACATGGTTGTCAGGTTTAATCGTAACATCATTATTCAAGGAAAGAGTAGAGACCAGCTTACCAAATTTAATTTCCCTGTTACCATTTACATAAGGGATATGATGGGTAATAAGATAACCACCTTTTACCTCTATCTCAAATCCCTCATCTCTAAGCCGCTTTAAATCCGGACTACGATTTATCTGTTGCTGTAACATTAAAAATCATTTTATCTTTAACAAGAACTTTATCACCTTTAACCATACTACCTTCGGGGTTTTGGTGCGGACCTTTATCATAAGTAACAGTGTAAACCTTACTCGGATTGGGGTCATAAGTTCCGAAAGCTAAAACAACGACTTGTTCGAACTTTATCGTTTTTTCTATCCAAAGTTTGGGTCTGCCATTTACAATAAGTGTAATTTTATAATCTTTATCTTTTGAATAAAAGTGTTCAATTTCAGGACGAGCAAGATTTACTTGTTTATCGTCAGGAATCGGTTCATCTTCCCATGGCTTTTTAATAGCAAGGATAATTTCATCCTCAGCAGGAATGTTGCCGAGTTTTCTAATTTCAGCACCAGTTATATACTCTTGATGCCATTTGTATTCTTTACCATTGATGGTAAGATGCAGGGCTGCTTTCCCTTGCTCTTTGTTTTGAGTTTCCATATTTCTATTTTTTGTTATTTGAAATTATTTAAAATCCTTTGTTTATCCTCATTCTCTTTATCATTTTTGTGATACAGTTCAACAAAAATTATTTTTTCTTGATTTTTGAAGTAAGCATAAATCAATCGTAATCCTGAATTTACACCACGACCTTTTAACGATTTACAGGCAATCTTTTTTACTTTGATTAAACATGTTTCTAAAGTCAAATTGTCGATACGAAAACTAAACGGCGGTCTTGCATCGGGTGCAGTAGTCAACACCTGTTTCACTACATATAAATCATCGTTGAGTGTTCTGTATTTTTTCAAAAGGTTTTTTAAATCCTTTTGAAATTCGGTTAATTCTTCAAAAATCATTGTTCTTCAATTTCGTCTCCATAGTTTCTCACAGAGAAAGGCGCATCTCTGTAAAAGGCTAATTCGTAATTTATTTCTTCTCCTTCTTTTGAAGCAAGCCACGGCATATCTTTATGGGAATAACTACTGATTGCAGAAGCCGACCAGTCACTCATTTGTTCAATCACTTTGTCAATCACTTCTTTTTCACTTGCTTTCAATTCAGTCAAATCAGCTTTTGCGAGAGGAATGTAACGAGTTTGCATCTTGTCGTAATACTCTGTTTTTATTCTTTGTATCATTCCCTTTTCCATCATCTGACCAATGATTATGTCTAACTTTTGTGGAACAGGACCATAAGGTAACTTGCGATATTTTGCACCAGTCAAATGTTCCTCATACAATTCGTAGTAATTGAAATCAGAAAAATACAGCAATTTGTAAAGCACCGTTTCTCCAACATTTGGTTTGCCTGCACATCTTTCTAAAATGTATAGCAATACATTTTTGAACTTATTGACTTGCAGAGTTGGGACAGAAATTCGTTCATCTGTTTTCTCTGACTTTGCTTCGGCTTTGCCTTCAACATCTTGGCTCACTGAAAAATTTTTGGACATAAAATCATCCAATGAAAAACTCAAAATCAAAGACAACTGTTGCAATTCAAAAACATTTACACTTCTATTCCCTAACTCTATTTGAGCCAAAGACGGTCTGGATATTTTGACACTTTTTGCTAAATCTTCCTGTGACAACCCTTTCATCTTACGAAGTTCAGTTATCCGCTGACCAATTTGTTTTTGTAAGAGCTTTATGTTCATATCAATCTGTTTATTTCAATTCAACGCCACAAAAATAAGCATTGTTTTAATTCAAAACAAATAATTGTTTGTAATTCTTACAATGATTTTTCAGCAGACTGTTTACTTAGGAAATGAAAAGCCCAAGTCTATCTCAAATCTTAAGTTCGGAGATATCGCTTGTGGCTGTGGAGGATTTTTTATAACCATTGTAAATATAATTAAGCAAAACGCCAATAAGAGTTACTTTGAGATCTTTAAAGACAATATTTTTGGATTGGATATTCAATCGTACAGTATTGAAAGAACTAAGATATTACTTACATTATTAGCTATTTCGGACGGAGAAGATTGTATCGAATTTGATTTTAACATATTTCAGGGAATGATGTTGCCCCCCTTCTCCGATCATATTTTTTACCGATCGCCAGAGGGGGCAGCATAGTCCGGATTATCCATTTTGCATGTTCCGGCAAATCCTTCCATGCCCTCCGATACATTTCGTCCCCGGTCGTTGCTACTTTCATAGGATTACTCTTCGGGATAATCCACCATTCCATCCGCTTACCGACCTGGGTGCCGGAAAGAATCTCCGGGTAACGGGCAAAAAGAATGCAAAGGCAGCCCGATAAAGGCTTTGTCTTTGCATACTTTTTCCATGCCCGTAATAAGATCACCTTTTGTCAGGTGATTTTCCGTTAAATGCTTTCACGCCGTCCGATACATTCCGTCCCCGGTCGCCGCTACTTCCATGGAATTACCCTTCGGGATAATCCAACATTCCATCCGCTTACCGACCTGGATGCCGGAAAAAATCTCCGGGTTACGGGCAAAAAGAAAGCAACGACAGCCTGATGTATTAAAGGCTTTGTCTTTGCATACTTTTTTTTTTATGCCCGTAATCATATCACCTTTTGTTGGGTGATTTTACAGTGATTTCAGGGTGACGACCAACACCGGCAATCACCGTAATGTATGGTCATTGTCCTTTTTTCTATACTTTCCTGTTTATACTTTCCTCCACATCAGGCTACGCACAGGAAAGCAGTGCGGAGTTAACCGGTTTACAGAGGCGAAGGTATATCCGTGTTCTTCACGCCGCTGCAAGTTCAGGCCCTTTGGGTTTTGCAAAAAATCTCCACGCCTTCGCTTCGCTTCGGGTTGTTTTTTATCGCAAAAAACCTGTCAGCAGCTAAACACGAACCTTCTTTTAGCCCCTGAAACACGATAACTCCGACCGGCTCCGATACGGCATAAAAAAAATGTCAGAAATTATGGAAAGGATAGAAAAAAATAGGAAACAACGATTCACCTCACTTCCAATCAGCATAAGTTGGGTTTTAAGAATCGTCCTTGTGGCAGTAGGATTCTGCCTTTGGGAAAATAGCTTTATTTGGGTGCTTTTGGGACTGTATCTGGGTTTTTCAATCATCCGTCAGGTAATTTCCTGTCTTGTTTCACTCGTAGTTCTGATAGCCTTATTTATCCTTTTGGCAACAATCATTTTTAACATTTAAAATTTACAGATATGACAAGATTTAATCTTAATTTCGTACTTTAGTTAAAAATCAATAATTCCAGATGAAATTGACTGCAAAAATTAATAGTCTTATTAGGGTATCCCTGCTAACATCACCAGTGATAGGGTTACTAATTTCATTTCAGCCGTTTAAACACATAGCTTTTACAATTCCAGCTTACTTAATAAGTGTATTTGTTGGAATATCCTTTTCCTTAATCATTTGGTTTATTAATATTTATCTAGTCTATCTGAATGATTCAGACGATAAACTCAGGTTTAACAACAAATTAAGATTTATAGTAAGCTATTTTATTAATGTATCAATAATTACATCATTGTTGATGCTTATTAAATGGTACATTTTTCACACTCATAGTGTCGAATTGACGCTTATATTACAGGAGAAAAACGGAGTTTATATTGTAAGCATTCGGTGAAGTCCGTGTTGTTTTCCTGAAAAATCAGGATTCCACTTTCAAAGTTATTCTAATATGTTCGGAGAACTTTGATAGATTTAGGAGAGGATGTTACAATTTTGGTTTTGCAGTTTAAAGTTGTGCGGTAGCAGTTCTGCCAGATCTTTGCTGTAATCCTGGTCGTATTTATGGATGTTGTTCAGGAAGAAGACAAGCCAGTCACGGAAGTTTACACCACTTGCCTTGCAACATCCCAGCATGGAATACATAATGGCTGCATTTTCGGCTGCTTCATGATTACCACAGAACAACCAGTTCTTCCGACCCAGGGCAATGGGCCTGACAGCATTTTCGGCAAGATTGTTATCCATCTTCAGCCGGCCATCGAGGTGATAACGGGTCAGCTTGTGGTAAATTCCATACGTGTATTTGATAGCTTGTCCAATACGTCCTCTGGGCAAAACTTTGGGATATTCATTGACCATCCATTTTTCAAAGGCGACCATAATGGGGTAAGATAGTCGCGAACGTAAGTCGGCACGCTCTTCATAGGAGAGTTGTTCCTGGTCGGCACGTCTTTCCACGTCATAGAGCAGACTTATTTGCTCCAAGGCATACGATGCCCTGGCTTTATCCTCCTTCAAAGCTTCTTCATATCGTCGTCGACAATGTGCCCAGCAGCCAATGTGAAGAACTCCCTTCTTATTCTCGTACATATCATATACGGCATAACCGTCCGTCTGGATTACTCCCTGATAATCCTTAAATAAGTGCAATGCTACTTTTTGTGCTCTGGAACCATGATCGTAATGGAAGAAGACCAGGTCCCGCATCACCGCCCGGACTAACCAGATATATCCTTTAGCGGTCTTGTGCTTCTCATTATCTATAATCGGGATTGTGGTTTCATCACTCTGGATATAGTCAGAACTTAGTACCATCTCCATAAGCCTGTAATAAGTCGGTCTCATCAGGTCGGCCACATCCTTGAACCAGTCGTTGAGTGTAGCCGGGGAGATGGTTATGCCCTGTTGCTGAAACATCTGGATCTGGCGGTAAAAGGGAAGATGGTTTACGTATTTGTCAATGCTGATATCGGCTAAAAGGGTTGCTCCGGCGTAGCTTTTGGCTATTGGCAGTGCAGGCATTGGAGCTGTGATGATTTGTTTCTCCACATCCAGGCTCTTGTCCTTTAATACATATTTGTGACGAATGATTCTTCGCACATACCATTTGGCCTGCTCGCGTTCCAATACTTCGGTGATCTCCGGTTCCAGCTCCACCCACTTTTCAAGGTCAAGATGATCCGGATAAATGTGGCATTCTTCTCTTGGAAGACTTTCCGGCAGGGGTTTGCGTACAGGATGGTTTTTTGCCTTTACAGGAACACAGGTTGTCTTGTACCGCTCGATCTCCTCTTTGGCGCTGGTGGCAAGTTCTTTTTCTTCCGGGAGCAGGTCAAGTCCTTCGAAATCGAGGCGCCGTTGCAGTGGATCCTCATTGATGTATCGTTCACTGGATTTGCCCCAAATCCTCCGCTGAAGCATCTCGATCTGTTGTTTCAGCTTATTGATGGTCTCATCCTTTTGGTTGATCAGTTGGCTGTAAGAGGCTCTTTCTGACTCGAAGTTTTCATAACTGGCAAGCTGGCTTTTAAGCCTGGATGTCTCCCGGAAAAGCCTGTCCCGCTCCTCCAGAACTTGTTGCAAAAAACCATCTTCGTTAGCTGTCATTTTCTCTTGTTTTTGATGACTCAAAGATAGTAAATATCAATCTTTTAGCCAAATAAAAAGCAAGATATGATCTATTGTTTTAAAGGTTTTTTCTCCTTTTTTTATTCCCCTTTTCATCGCTCATAACACCTTGTACCATCATCATTAAATCCTGCCAGCTGGTTTGAAACGTATTGGTACTTTGATCAAAAACAGGCAGTTTGAAACAGCCCGATTCCAGCTTCATATGATAGATCACCAGACCGCCACATTCCATATGCAGGATTTTCATGCTGGTACGAGGGCGGTTGATAAATATGTACACGTCTCCGTCCTGAACGTTACGCCCCATCTGATTAGTTATCATTCCGCTGAGGGTATAAAAGCTCCGGCGCATATCTGTAGAATAAGAATACAGATAATACTGCATTGCAGATGTGAGGTTGAACATCCTACAGATGCGTTAGAAGTAACAGGGACCGCAACATCTCGGGGTCTGTCAAACCGTTCAGTTTTACACAGACACCATTGGGGTAGCTTATCTCACAGGAAATCGTATTGTTTGCTGCTGCCGGATCAGAAAAGGCCTTCGACCTGTTCTGTACCGGTGCCGGAATCTGGGATGACCGTGTCACTTGTTCATTATCAAAAACCACTGGGACAAATCCTCTTTTGGGTGGCAATTGTTTTTTCAACTTGTTCTGCCAATAATAGAACATGGACTCTTTCATGTGCTGGTTGGCGCAATAATCACGAACGGTTAGGCCTGATTCCAGAAACCCCTCATAGATGGTTAGAAATTGTTTCGCTTTTAACATCGCTTGTCTTTAAAATGAAGCCCAAACTTAAAAACCAAAAGACAATTTAAAATACGGTGTTCACCGAATGCTTACTTTATATTCCTCTTATAATTGGCTTCTTGTTAAATACTATCGTTTTGGTAATAGCGGAAAGTATCCTATTGAAAAATAAAAAATCGATGGTAGAACTTGAGAACGCACAGCTTAGAATAAAAAACACTGAAGCCTCTTATCTGCAACTAAAACAACAAATACATCCTCATTTTTTATTTAATTCTTTAAATATCCTCAAAACACTCATTAAGAAAAACCCCGACACTGCTGTAGATTACATCATAAAACTTTCTGATTTTCTAAGAGTTGCTATTTCTTCGAATAATTCAAATACGGTAAAGCTTGAAGATGAACTAAAATTGTGCCTTGACTATTTAGACATGCAAAAAATCCGTTTCGGAAAGGCTTTGGAATTTTCAATTGACATTCCTGAAGAAGTAAAATCAGAAGGTTTTGTTCCTGTCTTTGCAATCCAATTGTTACTCGAAAATGCCATAAAGCATAATTCACAAACGTACCATTCCCCTTTAAAAATAAATGTATTTCATCAGGCTGGTTGGATAACTGTTCGCAATAATGTGCAGGCAAAATCATCCTCTGAGATTTCAACAGGCTTGGGCCTGACAAATTTATCAGAACGATATAAAATTCTATCAGATAGCAATATCAATATTCAGGCTAATGATAAAATCTTTTCAGTAAGCATTAAAATACTCCCTCAATGAAAATAGTAATAATTGAAGATGAAGAACTTACTGCAATAGACCTAGCTGAAACAATTCTGAAAGTTGAGCCGGATGCCAAAATAATTTCCATTATAAAATCAGTTAGTGAAGCTATTGGGTTCTTTAAGAACACTGCGGAGATTCCGGATTTGGTATTTAGCGACATTCAACTAGGCGATGGATTAAGCTTTGAAATATTTAACAGTATTGAATGTTCATGCCCCGTTATTTTTTGTACCGCTTACGACGAATATGCTTTAAATGCATTTAGAACAAACGGTATTGATTATATTTTGAAACCCTTTTCAGAAAAAACCATCTTCGATGCGTTTGTGAAATATAGAGCTTTAAAGAAGACTTTTTCAAATAACGATTTGCACTTTGATCATATTCTGAAGCTTTTCAAAATACAAAAAAATCAGGAACTTGGTTCGGTCTTGGTTTATTATAAGGATAAAATATTCCCGGTAAAGCTCGACAATATTGCAATATTCTATATCGAGAACGAAATTACCTATCTGATTACTTTTGATAATACCAAACACAGCATTAGTAAAACACTTGAGGAACTTGAGAAAATAATATCAACTTCTTTTTACAGGGCAAACAGGCAAAATCTTATCAATCGAAAAGCAATCAAGGAGGCGTCACAATACTTTGCCCGAAAGCTATCTATAAGTCTAACAATTCCTTTCACTGAGAAAATTTTAGTTAGTAAAGAAAAAATATCAGATTTTTTGAATTGGCTTTCTGCAAGCTAACATATCAAATTTAATTTCACCTTCCATTTTGTCCGTTTCGGTGTTAATTGACCTTGGTATGGCCTGAATTCTTCCGATTTTTAAACCTGTATTAAAATTAAAGGAGGTTTAAAATGAATAAAAATTCTAAAACACTAATAATCACTGGTGGCTATTCCGGGCTTGCTAATATGAATCATATATTGGCAAAAAAAATTAGCAAAGGAATTATTGATATAATTATGTTGCTTTGCTTTGTCGCATGTATCAATGCTTCCTCTTTTTTTGAAAAATACAATATAAATTCAGAAAACGAAGCAAGTCTGACAAATGTTCACTTTTTGAGTACTGCGCATTGTATCTTGGGTATGATACTTGTTTGTCTGATAGCTATTCATATTTGGCAACACTGGAAATTTATCAAAGTCCTAATTTCAAAAAAAATCTTCTCTAAAAACAAAATCACTACATTAAGTAATGGTTAAAATATAATGTCGTATTTTACACCTACATTTTGCAAGACATCCAATAATCGTTCTTTGAGATTTTGAAAACAGAGATATGCATCAAAACTCAACCATTGATATTTGATTCTACGCCACAGTATTTCTATCAAATTCAATTCAGGAGAATAAGGAGGCAAGAAGAAAATATATACATCTTGCTCTCTCCACTCCTGGATTTTAGCTTTGAATTTTTTCGATCTGTGAATAGGTGAATTATCAAGTATCACAATTGTTTTTTTAATGGTTTGCGCAACAAAATTATCCATAAAACAAATTAATTTATCAGTATTGAATGTGGATTCAAGTACCTCAAAGAATAGCTTGTTTTTACGGGTCATCAGACCAACAACATTTAGAAATTTCCCTTTGGCAGCAGGCAGCAAAATCGGATTTTCTTTCGTTTGCCAGGCGTATGGTACATTTGGAGTAAGTCCGAAATGACTTTCATCGCCGAAGTAAAGATCAATGAATCCGCTATCTTCCAATTCCTTGAGGCTTTCTATTTGTCCTTGTTTAAGTTCAAATTCATCTTGCTTGCGTAACCCTTTTAAAGACAATCGAGCTCTTTTCCATCTATAGCCCAGTATCTTTTAAAAAATTCTGCAAGGTCTTTTTGCAGATTCTAATATTGTGCTTTTCTTCCAAATGAAGCAGCACATTTTTTAGATTTCTGCAATGAATCTCTAATTGCTTAGAGAGCACATCTTCAAGGCCCTTAAGGCGTGTTTTAACTCCTCTGCCGGTTGTTATTGGAAGAGAATTCACCCCCTCTTTTTCCCACTTATCGAACCAACGCTCGATCGTTCTACGGTCAACATCAAAAATGCTTGCCAAGTCGATAATCGTTCGTCCTTGATGGGATAAAAGAAGGCAATGACTGCGTTTTCTGATTGTACTATTAGAGTTTTTACTGCTATGCTCTAACGCTTCAATCTCCTCTGTTTTTAGTGTTACATATCTCATAATGAGGTAAATGTACACATTTTATATCATATAAACAAATAATTACGACATTAATTTATTCTTATTACTTAACATCAATAACATTTGTATTCTTAATGGTAGGTTTAATAGTTTTTATTGTCGGGTTCAACTTCAGTACATTACATATTCATAGTTTATTCGCTCATATCTTTGCTTTAATTATTATCGTTCATATGTTGACCAAGATTAAATCAATTATTCCTCTTTTTTACAAAGTACAAACCAATTCTAATATTCGTAATATTAATTGAACGCTGAATTCATAGAAATGAATCAATTTTTTTACTGTTGCATTCGGTTATTAATACTAATTGATTATTCCAATATAGACATGAGACTAAGATCCTTATTTACTAATAATACTCGGACATCGTTCGTGCAGTTGGACACTCGAAAATGCAAAGCTTGTTGGAAATGCCAGGATATTTGTCCTGATAATGTAATCGGTAAAATTGATATAATTATACATAAGCATGCTCTTATAATCAATCCACATAGATGTAAGGGCTGTCTGAAGTGTGTTAAAATATGTTCCTATGGAGCGTTCAATAGAATAGCAAAATAAATATAACTGGTTAAAATATCAATTCTCCCTCGTTTGCAACGGGTTATTTGTCAGTCGTTTGTAACGATAAATACATCTATACAATGTCATCAGAAGACTATACTATTGCCGACCAGAATGCAGTTTACTTTCTAACCTTTACAATCACTGATTGGGTGGATCTATTTACCCGCAGTTGTTACCGAATGGTTAGTTTCATTATTCGGAGGTACAGTAACAGATAGTCGTCTCCGTAAGGATAGTAACGCTGAAAATACTCAGCGCCAAATACCCATTTATTGCAGTTTTTGACATAAGTAGTCGTTGCAGCACCGAAGTAGTAACCTGTTTGTTTACGGTTGGCGGAATCATAAAATCTATCCGCCAAACTGTCAGTTACCTGTAAGTCCCACATACCCACTAACACCAATGAGCGTATGCCACTCCTGAAAAAGCGAAGCATACGGCCAGTAAGGATGATTATGGTGACTTCATTTTGCCATTAGTTTACTTATTCCTTTGGCACGAATCAGGTCATCATTTCTCAAAGTAAACGATTGGTGTCGTCCGCCATCTTTTTCATTTAGTTCGACAAGTAATTGCTTTCCTTCCGGCAAGGTAAACCGGGGCAGGGCGAACACTGTGCGTTCTGTTTTTCGTCCATCAATCACAATTATTTGGTTATAAGCCCTTAATGGCGCAATGGACTGTTTCTGGGTAGCCGTGCGTTTGGCTACTTTCTTATCGACGATACAAAATGAGATGTAATCCACAATAAACGGCACATTCGATGAATTTTTGAGCTGTATATGGAAATACAGCAGGTTATTGTGTGAATAAATACCCTTCAGCTTGTACTGGATACCAAACCGTTTGCAGTCGATATGTTTAATCTCCCTTCGGTTATTTTTATAAATTGACTGCATAATCCGGTTAACTAATAAAGGCGATTCACCGCCCAGTTCCTCTAAATAAATATTTGTTGTGTTTCCGCGACTGATCCCGGTTCCCTGACTATGAATGAAGTCATTCATCTCTATAGAGAGTTTGACCGGTTCGTCGGCATATTTCACATTGAACGAATAGTAACTGCCGTCATCGGTGATCACCGATAAATTGCTTTCCCTTGAAAAATTCCTCCGGGAAGCTTTCACTCGCAATACATTCTCTGTTCCGTCAGCTTTGGCCGCCAGCAGATCGGCACTGCCTAAATCCACATAACGTATGGCAGCCGGGAAAATAATATGAACTGTTTTGTCGAAGGTAACTTCGAGCGCGTAAGGCGGAATCATTTTGTCAAAAGTCAACGGACGTGTCAGCCCCTGAAAATAATCACAGGTACTGGGCATTGTTTTCACACTATTGCCGTTCGTTTTTTCCTGTGCGCTGACAGCAAACGCTCCTGCCATAAAGGCAAGGATGATAAAAATTCTTTTCATTTGAAAATGGTTTTAAATTGTTGATAAATAGATTTTTAGTGGCACGGTCACAGACCGTTTTGCTATTTTCATTACTGTTTTCCGGGCAGGAGCAGAACCTGGTAGCCCGCTTTAATGGTCACTCTGACAGTCCCCATCTTTTTACTGACAAATTGAGAAGCTCCCTGGATAAGCCCTTTCCCTAAATCAGCCGCCAGTTGCGAACCCGCATTGTCCGAAATCATAATGCCTGATCCGGTTGACGAAGCCAGGGAAGAAGCAACTTCTTTAGCCGCAGTAATTGCATCATTGCCGGGCACGGATATTCCCGGTTGCCCGTCTGTACCAAATACCTGCAATTGCACTGGAATTATATTTCCGGCATATTGGATGGAAGTAATGGTAACGTTCAGCCGTTCACCCCCTATCCGGCAGGGACCCGTGATTAGTGTATTGGCTGGGATCAGCACGTCGCCAACCTGTATGGGTTCCATTAGCCGCAATTGCAGTTCTTTCCCGTTGGTCAGTGTAACAGTCTGGCTGATGCAGGCACGGATACAGTTTTTGCCCGTCACCGCTTCATTCCCGGCAACGGTCAGAAATCCGGAATTACGAGGATTACGATCTTGTTGCGCATTTTCCCGGTCGTTCTCTGGGGTTGCGAGTAATGACACCACGTTTGGCTTTATCTGCCGGACAGGTTTGGCAACTACTTTTTCGCTGGAAGAGGTGTTTAATGTGATCTTACCTACTTCCGTTGCCGGAGAGGCAGTCCCAGGCATATACTTTGCCGCTAACTGGTATGATTTTTCAATCATTGCCAGTTGATCGTCCCCTGTTTTTTTGCGCAACGCTTCTTCTTCCTGTTTACGTTCAAGTTCCTGGATG
>Ga0209123_1000793_pt1 | contig 36682 bp, 32 predicted proteins | sample BarGraIncu00431A_FD_184500 | JGI IMG/M metagenome (GOLD analysis project Ga0209123, IMG submission 184500) | Arctic peat soil microbial communities from Barrow, Alaska, USA - Barrow Graham LP Incubations 004-31A (SPAdes) (version 2) | ecosystem: Environmental > Terrestrial > Soil > Wetlands >... | reverse complement strand
TCTGTGGAAACACCCGAAAGACAGCTTCCAAGTAGAGGGGGAATAGATGGGCAATAGACTGCTCCTGGCAGATGACAGCATCACCATTCAAAAGGTCGTGGCGATCATCTTTGCCAACGAGGAGTTCGAGTTGACCGTGGTGGATAACGGTATCGCAGCCCTGCAGAAGGCTCGGGAGGTGCGGCCCGATGTCATGCTGGTTGATGCCTTGATGCCCGGCAAATCAGGTTACGAGGTGTGCGAGGAGATACGGCGCGACCCGGAGCTGAGCTCAACCCCCATCCTGCTGCTGATCGGCGCCTTCGAGCCCTTTGACGAGGAGAAGGCTCACAACTGCGGAGCTGATGCTTCCATCACCAAGCCCTTCGAGTCCCAGCAACTTATCGACCGGGTGAAGGACCTGCTGGAACTTGGCAAGACCAGGACGGCAGCACCTGCACCTGCTGCCAGAGCGCTTCCCATTGAGTCCGCGGCAGAGGAACTCTGGGGCGATCTTTCCTCCTTTGATACCATGGCACCCGCCTTTGCAGCCGCCGCCCCGCTAGCCCCGGCAGCAACCACGCAGGTTCAACCCTCGGCAGAAGACTTTTTCACGACACCCGCCGCGGCTGAACCACCGGTATTTGCACCGGCACCTCCTGCACCGGCAGCTGCACCGGTTGCGCCTGCACCCGTTGCGCCTGCACCCGTTGCAGCTGCACCGGTTGCACCTGCACCCGTTGCACCTGCACCCGTTGCACCTGCACCCGTTGCACCTGCACCCGTTGCACCTGCACCTGTTGCACCGGCTCCCGCTGCACCCGTTCAGCCTGCTCCGGCCGCTGCTCCTCCCCGGACTCCAGTTGCTGCTGCGCCGGAATTTGAGGAAGCAAGCTATGAGGACGACCTTTGGGGCGCTTTTGATTTGGATGAGGCCCCGGCAACAGCAGCAGCCGAGACCTTCGGAGCTTTAAGCGGCGAGCCCGAGTTTGAAGCCGAAGAGTTCTTCAGCTTCGAGGACGAGTCCGAAACGATCGAGGAAACAGGACCGGCACTTGATTTTGGTGCCGTTGTAGAGCCTTTGCAGCATCCGTCAGCCGAAGAGCTCTTCAGCTTCGGGGATGAAACGCTCCTTAGCCCGGCTACCGTCTCCCCGCCCGATCCCTTCGACTTTCCCGTGGAGGAGCCGTTCTCCTTCGAACCGGAAGCCGCTGACCAGTCCATCCCGTTTGTCACCAAGGCCGCCGAGCCGGCAGTACCTGTTGCCCCTGTTGCCCCTGTTGCCCCTGTTGCCCCTGTTGCCCCTGTTGCTCCGCAGCAGGAGCAGAGCGTCCCGCTCTTCGAGGCTCAGTCAGTCGACCTTGCGCCGCCTGCAGCACCGGCGACCTTCACGCTGAACGAGGCCGACCTGGTGGCGGCACTCTCCAAGGTGTCGCGCGAGCTCATCGAGCGGATCATCTGGGAAGTAGTACCCGACCTGGCCGAGGTGCTGATCAAGGAAGAAATCAAAAAGCTCAAGGCCGGGATTAAGGAGTAGAGCGCAAGTAGCTAGGTAACCGTTTCAAAAAACAGGGGATTTTTGATCCCCTTTTTTTGTGATTCCTGCGTATCACCCCGACCCGCCTGCGCCAAGGCTACGGCGGCCAAGCCCTCCCCTTGAAGGGGAGGGGGAGTTTAACCTAGAGGTGAGAAGAGGGAAGGGATGGGATGGGAGCAGAGTGCGATCAGAGTGAGGAGAACCCCGGTTTTCGAGGTGAAGGCACGCACAGCAGTCCCCTCTCCCGGAGGGGGAGGGACAGGGAGGGGGAAGCTCGCTATCCCCTCTCTCCCGCACTTAATCCCCTAGGGGCACCCCCTGTGGGCGCCCAATTCAACAATAGATAGGTAAAGCACAGCTATTCCATAAAGAGGTAAGCAAAAACAATGGCAAACAGAGAACTGGAAAAGGTATACGAGCCGAAGAGCGTCGAGCAGCGCTGGTACGAAGTATGGGAGCGCGAGGGATATTTTCACGCGAAACTCCCCTCCGACAAGCCGTCCTACAGCATCGTCATCCCGCCGCCCAACATCACCGGCGTCCTCCACATGGGGCACGCCCTGAACAATACCCTGCAGGACATCCTTTGCCGCTGGAAGCGGATGAGCGGCTACAATGTCCTATGGATGCCCGGCACCGACCACGCCGGCATCGCCACCCAGAACGTCGTCGAACGCCAGCTAGCAGCCGAAGGTAAGGACCGCTTCGAACTGGGACGCGAAGCCTTCATCGAACGGGTCTGGCAGTGGAAAGCGGAGTCCGGCGGGCAGATCATCGACCAGCTGAAAAGACTGGGCGCTTCCTGCGACTGGGAGCGCGAGCGCTTCACCATGGACGCCGGCCTCTCCACCGCGGTGCGCGAGGTTTTCGTTCGGCTGTACCAGGAAAAGCTGATCTACCGCGACAACCGTCTGATCAACTGGTGCCCGCGCTGTCACACCGCGCTCTCCGACATCGAGGTGGAGCACGAGGACAAGGCGGGACACCTCTGGCACCTGCGCTACCCGGTGGTGGGAAGCGACCAGTTCCTGGTGGTCGCGACCACGCGCCCCGAGACCATGCTGGGCGACACCGCAGTTGCCGTCAACCCGACCGACGAGCGCTATGCCCACCTGATCGGCGGCAAGGTGCTGCTCCCCCTGGTGAACCGCGAGATTCCGATCATCGCCGACGACTACGTCGACGTCGCCTTTGGAACCGGGATCGTGAAGATCACCCCGGCGCACGACTTCAACGACTTCGAGATGGGGCTGCGCCACAATCTGGACCGGATCAACGTGCTGGACGAGTCGGGTGTCATTAATGCCGCCGGCAAGCAGTACGAGGGACTGGAGCGCTTTGCGGCCCGTAAGCAAGTCGTCGCGGACCTAGACGCCCTGGGCCTTTTGGAGAAGATTCAGGACCACGCCCTTTCGGTCGGCGGCTGCTACCGCTGCAAGACCGTCGTCGAGCCGTATATGTCGCTGCAGTGGTACGTGAAAGTAGCCCCTCTGGCAGAAAAGGCACTCGCCGCCGTGAAGGACGGCAGGACCAAGATCGTGCCCCAGCAGTGGGAGAACACCTACTACGACTGGATGGAGAACATCAGGGACTGGTGCATCTCGCGCCAGATCTGGTGGGGGCACCGGATCCCCGCCTGGTTCTGCGACCACTGCGGCCACATAACGGTCGCCAAAGAGGATCCCTCGGCTTGCGCGGAGTGCGGCTCCGACGAGATCCGCCAGGAAACCGACGTGCTGGATACCTGGTTCTCCTCGGCACTTTGGCCCTTTTCCACCCTAGGGTGGCCGGAAAAGACCCCGGAAGTCGCTTCCTTCTACCCGACCTCGTGCCTGGTTACCGGGTTCGATATCCTCTTTTTCTGGGTGGCCCGCATGATGATGATGGGGCTGCACTTCATGGACGAGGTCCCCTTCACCGACGTCTACATCCACGCCCTGGTGCGCGATTCCCAGGGGCAGAAGATGAGTAAGTCCAAGGGGAACGTGATCGACCCCTTGACCGTCATCGACGCCTACGGCACCGACGCCTTCCGTTTCACCCTGGCCGCCTTCGCAGCGCAGGGGCGCGACGTGAAGCTCGCCGAAGAGCGCATCGCCGGCTACCGCAACTTCGCCAACAAAATCTGGAACGCCTCGCGTTTTGCCATGATGAATCTGGAAGGGTTCGAACCGGCAGGAATCGACCTCGCCACCCTGAAGCTCTCCAACGCCGACCGCTGGATCCTGTACCGCCTGAACGAGGCGGCCGGTTCGGTGCACGAGTCGCTCACCACCTTCCGCTTTAACGAGGCGGCCAACGACCTGTACCGCTTCACTTGGAGCGAATTCTGCGACTGGTATATTGAACTGGTGAAAGACGACCTCTACAAGGGGGACGCCGGGCGTCAGGCGAGCGCCAAGTACGTGCTCTGGCTCGTGCTGGAAAGTCTTTTGCGTCTTTTGCACCCCTTCATGCCCTTCATCACCGAGGAGATCTGGCAGGCGCTGCCGGGGAACGCGGACCGTGCTGCCTCCATCATGCTTGCCGAGTTCCCGACCCCGCGTCCCGAGTGGGCCGAGTTTGCCGCGGCAGCGACCGAGATGGAACTGGTCATGGACGTCATCAAGGGGATCCGGAACATCAGGGGCGAGATGGAAGTAGCTCCCAGTAAGCAGATCGCGGCCATCCTTGACTGCGGTTCCGCCGAGAGCCAAGCCCTCCTGAAGCGTAACGAGTTCTACGTCATGAGTCTGGCGCGCCTCTCCGACCTTGCCATAGGGCAAGGGGTGGAGCGCCCCACCGAGGCCTCACTGCAGGTGGCAGGTGACGTCGAGATCATCGTCCCGCTGCGCGGCCTGGTGAACGTAGAGGAAGAAGAGAAGCGACTTGGCAAGGAGATCGCCAAGATCGACAAGGACATGGATTTCCTTTCCAAGAAGCTGGAGAACCCGAGCTTCGTGGAGCGGGCGCCTGCCGACGTGGTGGTGAAGGAGCGCGAGAAGATCGCCGAATTCGCCAACAAAAAGCGTCTCCTTGAGGAGAGCCTGGAGAAGATTCAGCGCCTGCGCTAGGGGAAACCTTACAACCGATACAAAGAGAGCGAGACCCATCGCGCCTGAAGGCGCTCCTACCTGGGTACGAATCACGGTAGGAGCACTTTAGTCGCGCTGGGTCTTTATCCGTTAAGGGACGCCTCAACCTTTTCACCTCTGCAAAGGGCACTGCTTTAAGTTAATCACTTGAACTAGCATTTGATCAGGCTGTGTCCTCCCTGTGGAACAGGGGGGAAGGCTCGCATAGCGAGACAGGGGGGTCTTTCGCGCAAGCAAAAACACCCCCCTGCCTCTCTGACGTTCGGCTTCCCCCCTATTTCATAGGGTGGACTAAACTGCGAGCCAAATAGCATATAAAGGAAGGAAGCTAATCTATGAGCGCAATTCAAACAAGCTCCGCACTGCAGATCATTCCCCTCGGCGGCTTAAACGAAATCGGCATGAACATGATGGTTTTTTGGTACGGCAGCGACATAATCATCGTCGACTGCGGCCTCATGTTTCCCAGTCCGGACATGCTGGGGATCGACTATGTCATCCCGGATATCTCCTGGCTTTTGGAGCACCGCGAGCAAATCCGGGCCATCTGTCTGACCCACGGTCACGAGGACCATATCGGCGCCCTCCCTTTCGTGCTCCAGGAGTTGAACGTGCCGGTCTACGGCACGGCCCTGACCCTTGGCCTGGTGGACGCGAAGCTGGAAGAGTACAAGCTGAAGGGAAAGGTTGAGCTGGTCGTCGTCAAGCCGCGCGACAGCGTCACGCTCGGCTCTTTCCAGGTGGAATTCCTGCGGGTAGCGCACTCCGTCGTGGACGGCTGCGCCCTCGCCATCACCACGCCGGAAGGGGTGGTAATCCACACCGGCGACTTCAAAATTGACCACACCCCCGTAGATGGCCAGCTGACCGACCTGGCCAGCCTCGCACGCTACGGCGAAGCGGGCGTCCTGGCGCTTTTGTCCGACTCGACCAACGTGGAGCGCGAAGGCTATACCCTCTCCGAGAAGACCGTCGGCGATGCCTTTGGCGAGATATTCCCCAAATGCACCGGTCGCATCATTGTGGCGGCCTTTTCCAGCTCCATCCACCGCGTGCAGCAGGTGGCCGACGTCGCCGCCCGTTGCGGCCGCAAGATCCTTTTGAACGGTCGCTCGATGGTGAAGAACGTGCAGATCGCCCGCGACCTCGGCTACCTGACCATCGCCGACTCGCAGCTTATGGATCTGAAGGAACTCCCCTTCCTTCCGCCCGACCAGGTTTGCATCATCTCCACCGGCAGCCAGGGGGAGCCGATGAGCGCCCTGACCCGCATCGCCATGGACGACCACAAGCAGATCAAGCTCGCCAAGGGGGACACCGTTGTGCTCTCCTCCCGCGTCATCCCGGGGAACGAGCGCACCATCTCCGAACTCATCAACCACCTGTATCGCCGCGGGGCACAGGTCTTCTACGAAAGAGTTTCCGAGGTGCATGTCTCCGGTCACGCCAGCCAGGAAGAACTGAAGCTGATGATCAACACGGTCAAGCCGCGCTTCTTCATCCCGATCCACGGCGAATACCGCCACCTGCACAAGCACATAGAGCTGGCCCAGAAGGTCGGCATCCCCGAAGAGCGCTGCATACTGGCCACTAACGGTGACGCGATCTACTTCTACTCCGACACGGCCGCCGTCATCGAGAAAGTCGAGACGGGGCGGGTCTTCGTAGACGGCAAAGGGGTCGGCGACGTCGGGAGTGTCGTGCTGAAGGACCGAAAGCACCTTTCCGAGGACGGGATGGTGGTGATCATCATCGGCATCAACCAGACCACCGGCGCCGTCATCCACGGCCCCGACATCATCTCGCGCGGGTTTGTCTACGAGGACGAGAGCCGGGAATATCTGGAGGAGGCGCGCGGGATCGTCGCCGCGGCGCTGGAGGAGCTAAACGCCGAGATGCGCTGCGAGAACGAAGTCGTCGTGACTGCAGTGCGCCAGGCGCTGCGTCGCTTCTTCAAAAAGACCGTCGCACGCAAGCCGGTCATTTTGCCGATGATCATAGAGCTGTAGTTACTTACGCCTGCGCCTTGCTGAGAAACAAGGCTACATTGATTGGTCATAATGATACATTCCTGCCCATAATGATACACAAGGTTGGCTGCTATGACTCAACGGGCTGGCGGGGTGATTGTAGAAGGCTATAATTCCGGCAGGTTGTCTCCGTCCCAAATTTGGCATCGGTTATGCTGTGATATTACAGGAAGACACTTTGACGACAGGAGGCGGCAGATATGAATAAATGTCATGTTTATCATCCGGAACACTCCGGAGAGGACAAGGTAACTCCCCTGGATTTTTCGGGCAACAAGCCTTCGGTTCCGCCCTTGACGACCGAAGAGGTGGCATCGATCGTCTACGAAATGGAAGACGACGAGTAGAAGAACTGGGGGAACTCGGGGGGCACGGCGACGTGAGGCGAGCCTAGAAGATCCGGCGCCTGCCTTAGGTGCAAAGTTGTAAGCGATCTCGCAAGCCCTTGAGACAAGGCATTCGCGTTTCTAGAAAAAATAAAAGGACAGCGTTCCGTAGCGTTACGGAGGCTGTCCTTTTTTTATGCCGATGCTTAAAGAGACATGGTCCAGGCAAAAAAGCATATCCCGGTAGCTCCCGTGAGGAGTGAGCCGAACCAGACCAGCCTGGAGCGAGTCAGGGCGGTTACCGCCCCCAGGGTTATGGAGACGGTGCCTGGGCGGTTGGATTTGATCTGGAGGAGCTGAAAAGATACTAGATAAACAAAAAGGCCAGCACCTCTGGGGGGGGCTGGCCTTTTCCCTGGCTGGGTAAAATGGTTTAAAGGGAATATCCCTCCTTCACTGCTTCCTCTCGTGCGTTTCCAGACGCTTCACCAACCGCTCGATCATGGCCTGGCGTGCCAGTTCGTCGGCATATTCCCGCCGGCAGCTCTGGTCGGCGCACCCCAGGCTGCCGGTCTCCAAGAGCTTTTGCGCCTCGGGGATCTTCCCCTCTCTGGCCAGAAGGCGAGCCAGTTCGATTCTGGGTATCCGATCCCCGGGGTTCGCCTTGACCGCCTCGCGAAACAGTTCTTCAGCACGGGACAAATCACCACTATTGGCGAACTGCTCGGCCTCGGCGGCATATAAGTACGACAAGAGGGTGTTATAGGGCTCCGTGCCAGCCGTTTTTTTAAAGACCCCGGCATGTTCGTGCAAAAATTTGAGCCCTTCGGCGGGGGCTTCCTCATCCGCATAGGACATGGCAATCCCGGCAATGCTGTCTGGATTGTCGGGAACCAGCTTGAGCGCCTTTCGGAAAAGCTCCAGAGCCAGATCGGGATCTCCCTGCCCTTTACGTTCCTTGGCCATTTCGAAGTAGCAGGCGGCAAGTGGGACAGCCACTCCCTTGAGGCTGCCGAACTCCCGCGCAACGCTATCCATTAATTGCACGCTAGCCTGCTGTCCCGCATCGTTTTCCAGGTACTGTTCGGCGTTGCAGAGGCTGGCTGCAGCGTCCGAGCGCTGTTTGATCAGGGCAGCTTCGTTTTTTGAGTTGTCATTGAACAGCCCGCGTAACCCGGACAAGGCTTGGTCCTCCCGGCCATCCATGAGGTGGGCAATGGCAAGAAAAGTAGACGGTAGTACCCTGTCAGGGGGGTCGGGAGTAACCCCTTTGCGCAGCTCCAGGCTCTTGGCGAGTTGGGTTATCGCCTCTTTGGGCTTATTGGCCTTCAACAGCGACTGGCCATCCATAAAAGAGGCCTCAGCGCGGTAGAGGGTCTCTTGGCGGCGGTACGCCAGTTCAGCCTTGCTGCCGGTTGCGACTTTTTTCAGCTTTAAGACGGCTTTTTGGAAGTAACAGTTCTCCGAACCAGGTTGTGACTTTTCCTGAAGTTCCCCGTCTATTCCCAGGGGCCCCGGTAACAGCGCAAGGGTATTATCCTGAGAGCGGTCGGGCTCGTCGGGATAGGCGACCAGCAGTTGGTCCAGGGCTTTGCCGGAAAAACGCCCGCTTTGCAGGTCCGGCCCGCTGTAAAAACCGGTAAAGTGCTGACCATCGGAAGAGGTAACTTGTTCCAGCGTCAATTGGAGCGGTATGCGGGTGCCGGGCTTATCGTTTTCTGCGCAACCGCTGCCGGAAACTGTGACCAGTTCCATCGCGCCACTGTAGAGAGTCACGGTGGCCGAAGCACGAGAGGCCAGTACTAAGGCAAAGAGTAGGGAAGCGGCAACTCCACTGAAGCGATTCATGTTATTAGTCCTGATTTTATGGTTGATCAGCATCCGTCACACTCGGTTTAATTGCTACCATAGCAAATTTAACCAGAAGGAGCAAATGTGCCGAGTCCAAATGTGGTAACTCAATCCGTCATATCTGACAGCTATGCCAAGTCTGGCGGATTTCGCAGGCGATAAGCACCCCTCCACCACGCTCCCCGGCGTAGTTAGCGAATAAGCTCAAATAATCAGGCGGGTTAGGGGGCTCATTTCGTCCCGCTATCTTGGCACAGGCTATGCTATTATAGAGTGTCATGTGGTTAACAGCCAAAATTGCCCCCGTTCAGGCGTCGTCCCAGTATTCCCCTCCGACAGAATCCGGCAAAGTTACTTTCTCGACTCCTGCAACGCTCTCGTGGCTATTGAGCTGGGAATCCACCCCTGACAGCGCCACTACTTCCGGCCCTGCGCCGGTTTTGTGGCCCTGCCTCACGGCAGGCCCGACCAGCAGATTGCTACGGTGTGGTCTGTATTTGCTACTTTTTACAGTGACACGGAGATGGAAAAAATGGGAACTTCCGGTGATGGAAAATCAGGTCAGGTGATCACGCAAATTGAGGACGCCGACAAGTCGCAAATTTTTTTCCTGACATCCATAATCGACTCTTCAGAGGACGCCATCATCTGCAAGACGCCGGAGGGGTTGATCACCAGCTGGAATCCGGCAGCCGAACGCCTTTTCGGGTACCAGGCTGAAGAAGTCATCGGGAAACCACTGGCCGTTCTGGAATCCCCCGACAAGCTGGGAGAGATGGCTGATCTCCTCATGAAGGTCCGTAACGGTGGAAGCGTGGTGCATTACGAGACCCACCGTAACCGTAAGGATGGCAGTGTCATCCACATTTCACTCACCCTCTCCATGATCCACTCGCCCGGCGGCCAGCTGGTCGGAATTGCCTCCATCGCCCGCGACCTGACGGAGCGCAACCGAATGGTGGCCGATTACCGCCGCATCTTCGAAACGACCGGGGACGGCATCCTGATTCTCGACGCGGAAACCGGACAGATCCTGGACGTGAACCCCTTTCTGGTCTGGTTGCTCGATTATTCCCGCGAGGACCTGCTGGGGAAAAAACTCTGGGACATCGGCCTTTGGTCCGACGTAGCCGCCAGCAAAGCGAGCTTCGCGGAACTGCAGCAAAAGGAATATCTGCGCTACGAAGATTATCCGCTGGTCGCCAGGGGGGGGCGGCAGATCTTCGTGGAATTCATCAGCAGCGTCTACACCTCGGGCGGGGCGAAGTTGATCCAGTGCAACGTCCGGGACATGACCTCCCATAAGGCAATCGAAGATTCCATGGTGGTTTCGGAAAGCCGCTACCGGCGTCTTTTCGAGGCGGCGCAGGATGGCATCCTGATCCTTGATGCGGACACCGGTGAGATAAGCGACGTGAACCCTTTCCTGATCGATATGCTCGGTTATTCCCGGGAAGAGTTTGTCGGCAAGAGACTCTGGGAGATAGGTCCCTTCAAGGACAAGGAGGCCTCCAAGCGCGCCTACCAGGAACTGTCGAGCAAGAGTTATATCCGTTACGAGGACCTGCCCCTGGAAGCAAGCGATGGACGTCAATGTGCTGTCGAGTTTGTCAGTAACGTTTACCTTGTGGGTCAGAAAAGGGTCATTCAGTGCAACATCCGGGACATCACCGCGCGCAAAAAACTGGAGCAGGAGCGCGAGCGGACCTTGCTCCAACTGGAGGCCGTCCTCGACAACATCAACGACGGAGTGGTGATAGCCGGTCTGGACGGGACCATCCTGGCGATGAACAAGGAAGCGCTCGCTCTGCACGGATTCAAAAACAGCCAGGAATTCCTGAAATACCAGGAGATTTTCGAACAGATTGACCAGGAAGGGCGGCCGGTGCCGATAGACGACGGACCACTGGAACGGGCGCTCCGTGGCGAGCGCTTTGTCGACCACGAAATGCGCCTGCGCCACAAGGATTCGGGAAAAGTCTGGATCGCCAGTTACTCGGGGACGCTCGTGCACAACAAGACCGGCGAGGCCATACTTGCCGTTATCACCCTACGCGACATCACGGGCCGGAAAGTCGTCGAGGAGGACCTCAGGATCGCCCAGGAGCAGTTGCAGATGATCACGGATACCATGCCCGTTGGGGTGGTGCGCTGCAGTCGGGACGGCCGCTATCTGTGGGGGAGCACGGCGTTTGTCAAATGGCTGGAGCGCATTCCCGAAGGGGTCGTGGGCCATGCGATTCAGGAGGTCCTCGGCGACAAGGCTTACGGGATCCTGGCTCCCTTTTTTGAAAAAGCTCTGGCCGGGCAAAAGGTCGAATACGAGATCTGTGTGGATGTCCAAGGGCTGGGGCTGCGCTGGATTACCGAGAAGGATACGCCCACCTACGACACTTCCGGGCAACCGGATGGCTGGGTCTCGGTCATCATGGATATCACGCGCCGCAAAGAGCTGGAGGCGCAGATCGAGAGGCTGAACAGCGACCTGACGGCCCGGGTTCGCGAACTGGAGGAAACCAACCAGGAGCTTGACGCCTTCAACAGGATGGCTTCCCATGATCTGCGTCAGCCGTTAAATACCATAGGAACCGCCTGCCAGGCTTTGGAAATCCTCTGTGGCGACAAGCTTGACGACCAATGTAAGAAGTATCTGCGCATTGCTTACGACAGGGTTCGTGCCATGAGCGGTCTCATTGAAGCCTTGCTCAACTTTTCCCGCATGGCCCACTGCCAGCCCAGGCTGGAAAAAATCAATCTGAGCGAGATGGCCAACAGCGTCTATTGGGAGTTGAAATTGGGCGATCCCGATCGTCGGGTGACTTTCAAAGTCCCCGAAAGTTTGCCGGCGATCGGCGACCCCAACCTCATGCACTCGGTTTTACAGAACCTGATCGGGAACGCTTGGAAATATACCGGCAAAAAAGAGGACGCAGTCATCGAGTTGGGTGTCACGGAGACCGGTGGCCAGCAGGTTTATTTCGTCCGGGACAACGGGATCGGGTTTGCCTCGGCTGACACGGGCAAACTTTTCACCCCCTTCGAGCGCCTGCCCGGCTCAGAGGTATACCAGGGTAACGGTATCGGTCTGGCCACGGTGGACCGGATTATCCGACGTCATAAAGGGCGCATACGTGCCGAAGGGGCACCGGGGAAAGGGGCTACCTTCTACTTCTCCCTCCCGGTAAAAGGGGCCGCGAAGTAGGCTTTAAGAGTCGAAGGAGTAGATTATGAAGATACTGATGGCTGAAGACGACCCCTTTTTCAGCGAAGTTTTGCAAGGGATTCTCGTCAAATGGGGATATGAAGTGGTCGTGGCACGCAGTGGAAGCGACGCCTGGCAAGCCCTGCAGGCAGAGGACGCCCCGCGCATCGCCATCCTCGACTGGATGATGCCGGGACTGACCGGCGTCGAGATTTGCCAACTGGTGCGGAAAGAAAAGCGGGAGCCGTACCGGTATCTCATTCTTCTTACCTCGCAGCAGCAGGACGCGGACATCATCACCGGCATGGAAGCCGGGGCGGACGACTACCTGACCAAGCCGCTTAAGATCAACGAACTGAGAGTCCGGCTCAACGCAGGAAGGCGGACCGTCGACCTGCAGCAGGAGTTGCTGGCTGCCAAAGAAACGCTCGCCGTTCACGCGGCCGGCCTGGAACTCGCCGTAGCGGAGCGCACGAAAGATCTGACAGAGCGCACTTTAGCGCTGACCAAGGCGAATACTCAGCTCACCGGGGAAATAGAAGAACGCAAGAGGGCTGAGGAGTCACTGCGCAGTGCCTACAGCGAGATAAAAAGCCTTAAAGACCGGCTGCAGTCCGAGAACACTTACCTGCAGCACGAAGTGTCGCGCCAGGACAATTTCGGCGAGATCATCGGTAAAAGCGCGGCACTCGCCGCGGTGTTCCAACTGGCCGATCAGGTGGCGCCCCTGAATACCACAGTCCTTCTTCTGGGCGAAACCGGCACCGGCAAGGGAGTCGTGGCACGCGCCATTCACAGCAACAGTTCCCGCAAGAATAGACCCATGATAACGGTCAATTGCACGACACTGCCGGCGAGTCTCATTGAAAGCGAACTCTTTGGTCGGGAAAAAGGCGCCTTCACCGGGGCTTATGACCGGCAGATCGGGCGCTTTGAACTGGCCGACAAAGGGACCATCTTCCTGGATGAAATCGGCGAGATGCCGATGGAGCTGCAATCCAAGCTGCTCCGGGTGCTGCAGGACGGCGAGTATGAGCGGCTGGGGAGTCCCCGCACCATCAAGACCGATGTGCGGATCATAGCCGCGACCAATCGGAACCTGGAGGAGGCGGTGCGCGACGGCAGGTTCCGTGAAGATCTTTTCTACCGGCTCAATGTTTTTCCCATTGTCATGCCGCCGCTGCGCCAGCGCAGGGAGGACATACCGCTGCTGGTCCATTTCTTCCTGGCCAAGTTCAACAAGAAGATCGGCAAGAAGATTGCGACCGTGTCAAAACAAACCCTAAGCGCCCTGCAGCAATACAACTGGCCGGGCAACGTGCGGGAGTTGGAGAGCGTCGTCGAGCGGGCGGTCATCACCAGCCAGGGGGGCGCAATGGAGGTGCTGGACCGTTTGGAAATTTATCGCAAGCCCGAGGCCCCGGTAGTGGAAGAGGTCAAGGCACTCGCCCATTTGGAGCACGACCACATCCTGCGGGTGCTCCTGAAAGCCGGTTGGCGCATCGAGGGGAAAAACGGAGCAGCGGAGATCCTGGGCCTCAACGCCAGCACCCTGCGCGCCCGGATACGGAAATACGGCATTGTGCGCCACTGAGTGACCCGGGGGGGCTGCTTCCCCCCCTTGCCCTGGCTTCCGGATCCCCCGGCAGTATGGCTCCTTGCAATTTACCTGGAATTGATATAGGGATAGAGTATGGAATTTACCGGGACCAGACAGATAGCTGGAAAATATATGCTGCCGCTCATCTTGGCGCTGGCCGTATTTTTCATTTCCTGTGGGGTAAGCGTTCCCAACCCGTCCCTCGCTCAGGAAGCAAAGCTGAGCAAGCTGCAACACTCCAAACCCGGCACTTACGACGTCGTCCCATCCCAGGTTAAGGCTCCACAGTCCAGAACCGTCGCCCCCGCGCAGCTTTTTGTGCGTTACAGCCCTGTTGACGCACCCATCATACCGTTTCTGCACCTTTCGGTTTCCCGCTATGAGTTTTATCTCCTTGCCTCCGTACTTGATTCGGCGTTTCCCCCCAGAGCACCCCCCGCATAACACCTTAACCCCCTGAGCACCTCGAAGTCGATGTCTTGAGCCACGCTGTTGTCAGCGCGATTGAGATGTCTCGTATTCCCATTGATCTGATTTCTATTGACGAGACAGGGACCAGAGCCCGCATTCTTGCGCAGACTCTTATCCGCGTTTCGCATCCAGTGTCACCTCAGCATGAGCCGAAGTCCCTGTCTGCCTGAGATTGAGTGCAAATCACCCGCTGCTATCGTGCCAACGGCACAGGCCCCGGGGTTTGCCGTGATCAGGCCGTTCGCCGTTACCGCGGCACAGACTCTCCCGGATAGTCCAAGTCCGTTCCCCGGCGACCAGGGCCCTATAGGCTATTAAAAGGAGCTTCTCCAATGACCAAAAGCCTTGCCTGGCGCTTCGCCATGATTCTGGTTTTCCTACTGCTGTCGCTTTTGTACCTGACTCCGACCCTGACTTCCAGCCTGCCGTCATGGTGGGGGGGACTGCTCCCGAAGGACAAGATCCATTTGGGTCTTGATCTCCAGGGGGGCACCCACCTTGCCATGGAGGTGAAAACCCAGAAAGCGGTCGAGGCTGCGCTCGACCTGATCGCGAGCGACCTGGAAGAAAACCTGAACAGCCGGAAGATTCCCTACAAAAAAATTGCCAGGGTGGGAGCGAACCTTGTGCAGGTGTCGCTTTACGACAAGGGTGTTGCCGAAAACGTTCAATCACAGGTGACGAAAAAATATCCTGATCTGGAACTGTTGCCGGCCTTTGACGAGGGAGGGTTGCTGCATTTCCAGCTCCGCATGGACAAGAAGGCCGTGGAGGAGAGAAAAGACAGGGCCGTCTCTCAAGCACTGGAAACCATCCGCAATAGGATCGACCAGTTCGGTGTGTCTGAACCGGTTATCCAGCGGGAAGGGATTAATCATATTGTTGTGCAACTGCCCGGGATCAAGGATCCGAAGCGGGCACTGGAGCTGATCGGCAAGACTGCATTGCTCGAATTCAAGCTCGTTGACGAGAACATCAACCCGGCCGGTGCGACCCCTGGTTCCCTGCCCGAGGACGACGAGATCCTGATGGAGAAAATCGTTGATCCGGGGACGGGCGCACTTTCCGACCTCCCGCTCGTGGTGAAGAAAAAGGCCATCATCACGGGGGACCTTTTGACCAACGCTCAGGTGCGGATAGATTCGGAGTTCAATCAGCCCTACGTGGCGATCGATTTCAATGCCACCGGCACCAGGCTGTTTGATCAGGTGACCGCTGCCAACATCGGAAAGCGCTTTGCCATCGTTCTCGATGGCACCGTGTACTCGGCGCCGGTGATACGCGAGCGGATATCCGGCGGCAGCGCCCAGATTTCCGGCTCCTTCAGCGAGAAAAAGGCGGCGGACCTTGCCATCGTGCTGCGCGCCGGCTCCTTGCCCGCCCCGGTGGAAATCGTGCAAAACGACACTGTCGGGCCTTCCATCGGGCAGGATTCCATCACCAAGGGGTTGCTCGCAGGTGCCATCGGCGTGGCTCTCGTCGTGGTGTTCATGGCGATTTACTACCGGTGGGCCGGAGTGGTGGCCAATTTCGGCATGGTGCTGAATATCATTTTCCTGATGGGGGCGCTGGCCGCGCTCGGGGCAACCCTCACCCTGCCGGGAATCGCCGCCATAGTCCTTTTGGTCGGTATGTCCGTCGACTCGAACGTCCTCATCTTCGAACGGATAAAGGAAGAAATCAGGCTGGGAAACACGACGGGGATCTGCATCGGTTCCGGTTACGACAAGGCCTTTTTGACCATCATGGATTCACACGTGACCACCCTGATTACCGCAGCAGTGCTCTTCCAGTTTGGCACGGGACCGGTCAAAGGCTTTGCCGTCTCCTTAAGCCTCGGCGTACTGATCAACCTCTTTACTTCTTTGGTGGCGACCAGGGCAGTATTTGACTGCGTACTCAGTCGCCTCAACGTCAAACGGATCAGTATTTAAGGAGAAAAAATGGAACTCATCGTTAAAACAAAAATCAATTTTATGGGCATGAAAAAGTTTGCCTTCGTCCTTTCCGGCATCATCGCTCTGGTGGGACTGGTCGGCATCGTCCAGATCGGCAGAAATGCCGCCAACATGGGGATCGACTTTTCCGGCGGCACCTCCCTGCAGCTCAATTTCGCGCAGCCGGTCTCCCTGGAGAAGACCCGTGGCATCCTTGCCGCCAACAACTTCAAGGAGGCGACCTTACAGCAGATAAAAGGCGGGAACCAGCTTCTCATCAAGGTCGGCAAGAGCGGCCCTGACACCGGGAACGTTGCCAAGACCATTGAAGAGGTACTGCGTAAAGAGCTTCACGGGGCAAGCTTTTCCGTCGAGAGTTCCGCCGAGATCGGCCCCTCCATCGGCGACAAGCTGAAGCAGGACACCCTGAAGGCGGTGGGGCTTTCCATGCTGGGGATCATCATTTACATAGCCTGGCGCTTTGATTTCAAATTCGGCATCGGGGCGCTAGCCGCGACGCTTCATGACGTGTTGGCGATGGTCGCCTTGTTTTACCTCCTGGACAAGGAGATAAATCTTCTTTTCATCACAGCCATCCTGACCATCGCCGGATACTCCCTTACCGACACGGTCGTGGTATTCGACCGGATCAGGGAGAACCTCCACAAAAGGTTCGACGAATCCATCGATGCCCTCTTCAATAAAAGTATCAACGAGGTTTTGTCCCGTACCGTCATCACCTCACTGACGACCTTTCTGGCGGCGGTTTCACTTTTTCTTTTTGGCGGGGAAATGATACACGATTTCGCCCTGGCCCTGGTGACAGGTGTCGTCATAGCAACCTACTCATCGATATTCATAGCAAGTCCGATTGTCTCGGTGCTGGAGAATCGAGGGCAAACAACGGTAAAAGCGTAGCGGACAGCTGCCTTGACCTCCACCGGAGACTCGCAAGCCGCGAGTCTCCCTATTCTTTAACCTATTTTTACCGGATTTTACCAGGGAACATGGTCGCCCTACAGTCCCGGGGACCCTTGGTCCTCACCTTGAAGGCGACGCCCTGACGTTGGGGGTTACCCGACGCGATGGTGGTTTTTAGTCCCCCCCTTCCTATGTCACAAGACCGCTTTGCTCATGACCCTCAGCGCCGACCCAGAGGGACAGACATGCCCATTTTACAGACTTCATTTGACTGTCAAGAGTGCAGGTCCGACCCTTGAGGCGTTCCTCACGGCCAAAACTCCTGTCTCTCCCCGGGCTGCCTGAGTTATAGTTCTATCGCTATGACAGTGATAATCTTTTTCAATTGTGCTACTGTTGGATCAGACGCGAATTTAAATAAGTGGCTGCCTGCGTGATCTGAGTGGTGTCAGTCACAGGGAATCCACGTTGACATGTTAAAGGAGTTGAGGGGACGGTCATGGCTTCAGAAAGGCCCCATGACAGTATCAGATTTCTGAAAACACCTGCACCACGCTGGCAGGAACTCCGTGGGGCCTATCCACGCATTGCCGCCTGCTTCGCCCTGGCTTTCGCCGTTCTAATCCTGGCTGACCTCTCCCTCATCTTGAAAAACTTCGAGTTCAGTCGTGAACATGAGTTCCTCCTTAGCGCGCTCTCCAGGGCAGACACTGCGCGTGCTGCCGCCGAGGGCACGACCAAGGGTAACCTTTCCGCCACGACCATCCGGTTGGCGCGCAGGGAAGCGCTGCTTGCCAAGGAACTGCACCTGGCAATTGACCGGGAGCGAAGTGTCATGTATCTGCGGCGCGACGGGTTGATACTGCGCGAGATGCCGGTCCGCCTGGTCCGCGCTGGGGGCACCGGTGCTCAGGCGGCCGCCGGTAGTCAAGCGCAAGCGGCGCGCCTTGCAGTGCCACCGGGCCGGCAGGTCGTGATAAGCGTGGTGGACGACAGCATGCCCGGAAAGGTACCCGAGTCTGGAGCACCGGTGACGGGTGACGGGTTGCCCGCCGGCGCGCCAGGCACCCTGACGGTGATCCTGGACAGCGGCGCAGTCATCACCACGCAGGACGCGGCAGACCCGGCCCGTGATGGGAGTGGTCTCCCGCCCGGCAGCATCGGCGTCGAAACGGCGGACCTGGAGGCCATAAAGGCGAACCTGCAACCCGGCATGAAAGTTTACTTCTACTGACATGAAAGCATACGCGCTAAGACAAAATCTTCCTTTGACGGTCCGCACGGCTTACTTCCTCCGTCTGGGAGGTTGCTATCTTGGCGTCTTAGCGGTCCTGATGGCGCTCAGCGCGGTCCTGCTGGTGCAGACTGCGGCTGTGTATCGTCGCTACGATGCGGCACGGGTGGCTTGGGAGGGCGGACTCGAAAATCTGGAAAACGCTCGCAGGAGCGCGGTGGTTTCCGGGCAGATGCTGCGCGCATCGGAACAGGGTAGCGCGCCATTGCAACACCGGGCCTACCTGGTGATAAGCATTGCGGAACGGCGACTCTGGTACAAGCAGGGGGAAACGGTCCTGATGACAACCAGGGTGGCTACGGGGAGCGGAAAAACCCTCCTGAGAGAGCAGGGGGCCAGCGTCTGGAAATTCGAGACCCCGCGCGGGCGACTGGTGGTGGAAAGCAAGGAACGCAACCCGCTTTGGGTGCCCCCCGACTGGTTTTACCTGGAGGAGGCGCGCAAGCGAAAACTCCCGCTGGTGCATCTGAAACCAGGTCACCCGCTGGCTGCGGCTGGGCGTTCGGTCGTCAGCGTCGAGGGCGCCGAGGTCACCCGGAGGTTTCCCGACGGGCGTCGCCAGATCATGCAGCCCTCCAAGCAGCACCTCATCATCCTGGACGGCAGGGTGCTGGTGCCCCCTTTGGGTACGAACCAGCGGCGCTTCGACAAGGTTCTGGGCACCCACCGCCTGAACCTGGGACAGGGTTACGGCCTGCACGGCACCAACCTGCCGGAAACAGTGGGACGGGCGGTCAGTCACGGCTGCGTGCGCCTGCTCAACGAGGATATCGCCAAACTCTACGAGATGGTTCCGGTCGGCACACCGGTCTATCTGTACTGAATCGGGGGGGGACGGGAAGGAGGTTATCTCGATGAAAAACACCATCTGCCGCAGAGCGTTTCTCAAGTCGTCCCTGTATTTCACGACCATGGTACTGAGCGCCAAACCGGCGCTCGCCAGGCTTTTGGAAGACAGGGGCCGATTGCCGGAAGGGCGCCTTGCGCTGCATAACATCAACAACAACGAGCGGCTCACCGTCACCTACCGAAACGAGTTGGGGGTGTACGATTCCGAGGCACTCAAGGCCCTGAACTGGGCCCTGCGTTGTCACAGCACCAACGAAACGACAACCATGGACCTGCGGGTGATCGAATATCTGCATCGACTGGATCAGGCGTTGGGCGGTGGCAACGAGATACAGATCATTTCCGGTTACCGGTCGCCGGCCTATAACAGCAAGCTGAGGTCGGCATCCCAGGGAGTAGCCAAGCACAGCCTGCACATGAAGGGCAAAGCGATCGACCTGGCCATTGCCGGGGTCGGGCTAGACACCATCAGGCGCACGGCGCGGAGCTTCGCCGCGGGCGGCGTCGGCTATTACCCCAAGGGTGGTTTCGTACACATCGACTCCGGCCCCTTCAGAACCTGGTAAGCAGAAACCGGCTTAATTTTCCAAATCGATATCCCAAACTTCCTTGCCATTGGATATTGTCAGATGTTTGAAACCAATTTCTTTTAGATCGGTAAAAGGTAGTATGTTGGCAATCATGGTATCTACGATCTTGCGATTTATAAAATCGGCTTCAATGGAAAATGTGGTATGAAAATCACCGGTGGTTGTGAAAATGGCATTTTGAAAACCGGTTTTGAGGCTCTTTTTAAAATTTAGTACAAAAAATCTTCTTTGTTCAGGCAGTACTTTTTGCCCTACGTGAGACGGATTGGTTTTTATCTGGAGGTGGTTGACAGGTAAATTGTTAGTAGTTTGGTACTTCTGCACAGCCAATGTTACAACCAGCAAAGGAATGAGTAGGAACGGGATATATCTTATCCAGTATAATTTTGTTTTCAGGCTCATGGTTTCTCTCCTGGGCAAGGGTCCGGCATGTTTAATCCGGAGCACCCGGTCAGTTTTATCTAGGAGGGGGCGTTACTCCCAGAAAGGGTCAATGCCCCCGTTATCGAATCTTGCTTTAGTGGCACTGCCGCTGGCATAGCGGGAGGTCAACTCCTTGCGGCTTTCATCCTTGCCAATATTAGCACTAGAACCAGGCACATACTCAAGGCGATGGCACCTCCCACCTTTTGGATGTCGAGGCCTGGCATAATGGTGCAGATGAACGTTGCAGATAGACTTGAAACAACTATAACTGCGACAATTGATAATATGATCATCTTTAACATAGTCGCCTCAGATTTTCATGGTGAATATCCCCAAATTTTTCTTGGGCAAATCGCCAGATCTTGTCTGCTTCGAGATAGAATAAATCTAGTTCTTCTAGTAATTCAATTATCTTTTTTTGTTAAACTCGGAGAGCAGGAGTTCAGGAACCGGTCAATTCCCCAAATGGCGGGATGGTCAGACCGGATAACCTCCAGAGGTTATCTGATTCTGTATCGCGGGACCCGCTAACTCAAAGGTTAATTAAACTCGAAATAATGTACGCTTAGTAATCAATGTGATCAAGATATTTTCTTGTGAATTCGCCATCCAAACAGAAAGACTCAAACCTCGCCGTATGCATAGCACCCGCGGTAGTCCTTCAGAACCGGCGTCAAAATCAGACTTTTTGCACTTGCAGGCACGTGCTGGATGATCATCGCGAGCTTATGCGTAGCTGTCATTAACTAAATTATGACCACGATTAGGTGCGTGAGGACCGCGAGCTTAAGGATGATCATCGCGAGGTTATGCATAGCGACCTTTAACCAAATGATGACCACCATTAGGTTCGAGGTGAGGACCGCGAGCTTAAGTATGATCATCTCGAGCTTATGCATAGCGACCTTTAACCAAATGATGACCACGATTAGGTTCGAGGTGAGGACCGCGAGCTTAAGTATGATCATCTCGAGCTTATGCATAGCGACCTTTAAGCAAATGATGACCACGATTAGGTTCGAGGTGAGGACCGCGAGCTTAAGTATGATCATCGCGAGCTTATGCATAGCGACCTTTAAGCAAATGATGACCACGATTAGGTTCGAGGTGAGGACCACGAGCTTAAGTATGATCATCGCGAGCTTATGCATAGCGACCTTTAAGCAAATGATGACCACCATTAGGTTAAAGGTGAGGACCGCGAGCTTAAGGATGATCATCGCGAAGCGAAAAGCCCCCTGTGCTTTAATTGACGATGAGGGTAAATACTGGGCAGGGTAACATCGTGCTACGGGTGGGAGGGCGTGGCTTTGTCGCGGGGCGATACCCGGTCTTGGCCTCGTTCGGGGACTTGCGGGTTTGGGTACCCATGACAACCTTCCGTCGAAGATCCCGTGAACTGGCCCCGTTTAAAATGGGACCAGTTCACAGGGCAAGGCGGCAATAAGCAGTGGTCACCCTAAGCTGCTTCAGTTGACTGACGTTGGGGCGTGGAATGAGAGCGTCCTGCGCGAATTTGTATCAGAAATCTCAGCGCTCAGTTGCCCTCGCCATCTTTCCATACGGGGAATGCATTCTGCTAGCGAAGTGACTGAAGGGCCTCAGGCCGGAACAACAGCTGCTTTCCTCCGGCGCGACGGACTCACCACCTCGAATCCAGCCTGAAGCAGTGCCTGAGTGTCGTCCTCAGTCGCCACCGATTGGAGGAAGTGAAGCACCTTCTCTAACATGTCGGTAAGATCTTTCCGAGCTTTCTTGCGCATGGCGATCTGGACCCGGTCGCCGTTAACTGAGCCTTCGTAAGTCAGCTCGTACCGGGCCAGACTTTCCTTGACCAAAACCAGATTTGGTACTTTGTCCGGAGTGGTGCGGAACAAATCCATGGTCGATAACCCGTTGTAATAGCGATGGACGTTGCTGAGATACACTGAATCCTTGCCGGATAAGTCAAGTTTTAGTTTTAGCATCGTATCACCTCCTTCTTCGTTTAATCATGCTTCGTCTGTGATCGGTCTTCGTCAACGTTAGCAATAGTAGGAGCATAACCTTTCTTTTTTATGATGCAACTGACTAATAAATAAAGATATTATTCGTTATGGCACCATTCAGTGTTCATTAGTCGATAAGACATAGGAACTGGGTTTGGGAGTGCCAGGAGGGCAGATTTGCTTCCTGATTTAATAATCTCATTGGCCGAAGCAGATCGCTTAGGCGAGTGCATCGGGACTTCTTGCAGCTCACTGCGGAATAAAAAGTAATTGGTCGGAGGGTAGTCTAGTAGTAGGGGAGGTAGCAGTTGCTCACTTCTCGAGTTATGGCACCTTCCCCCTCTCTCCGACCCTCCCCCGTCAGGGGGGAGGGAGAGTTTGAGCTAGACTGAATCGCTAACGCAGTGGTTTGGATTTGCCCCCCGGCCCTCCCCGTTGTGGGGTAGGGAGCGTTAGCGCCAGAGTCCCTTGAATCACCGGGAAGGGCGTGCTAACTTGGGAGTAAATTGAACTCTGGTGTAAGGTATTTGGACTTTATGGAAAAACTGAAATTCGGCATCTCCGGGCTTCCCCTGGGCGACGGCTCGCGCAAGTTCAACTACGCCTCCGGCATCGAGTATGTCAGCGCCATCGGGCTCGATGCGCTGGAACTGCTCTTCGTGCGCTCGGTGAATGTCACGGATAAAAACTGCGGGGACATTCTGGCGGCCAAAAGAAAGCACAAGGTCTACCTTTCGGCCCATGGCTCCTATTACATAAATCTCAACGCGGAGAGCTCAACTCTGCAGGAGTTGTCGCTGGAAAGAATACTGCTGGGTGCGCAGGCCCTCCTCAAAATCAAGGGGGAAAGCCTGGTTTTTCACCCCGGTTTCTATCTGAAAAGTTCCAAGGAGGCAAGCTATCTCGCCATCAGGAACAACCTGGCAAGTCTTCCCGACCTTGGCGTCGCCTACCGCCTGGAGACTACCGGGAAAGGCACGCAATTCGGCGACGTGAAGGAACTGGTTGCTCTTTGCAAGGAGATCGGCACCTGCAAGTTGTGCCTCGATTTCGCCCACATCCATGCGCGCAACAACGGAAGCCTGAAGGGGTATGATGACTTTGCGGCAATCCTGCAGTATGTGTCGGATGAGCTTGGGACTGCGGCGCTGGACGATCTGCACCTGCACATGGGGGGAATCCGGTACTCCGAGAAGGGGGAACGCAACCACCTCCCGCTTCGGGAGAGTGATTTTCCCTACCTGGATTGTCTGAAAGCCTTGAAGGACTTCAAGGTGAGAGGATGCGTCATTGCCGAGGGACCGCTGGTGGAAAACGACGCGCTGCTGCTGAAAAGGAGTTATGAGGCCTTGTGACGCGGGGGGAAGTACGCTTCTGGCAAAAAGCTGATTAGTCCCCGACCCCTGCCTGCGGTGGCCTTTAGTCGAGAAAAAAGTTGATTTCCCCCTCCCTAACCCCTCCTCCGGGAGAGGGGACTTTCGGACTCTGAACTTCCAGACCGGCTAGCACCTAGCCCTAGGGACATTCGGACTCTGCAGTTACAGGCCGTCGAGTATCCTATTGTTACCTGCAGTTGAGGCCTGGCTTGTCGTGCCTCGCTCAGCGGTAAGCGACTTTCCAACGGTCCAGCGCAAAGGTTCCACGACGGTCGGTGCTGTCACGCACCCTGTCAAAGCGGCGCCTGCTGTCATTAGGAGGAGCGCAACACGAATCATCATTCCACTCCTCCCTGTAGAACCATGACCTCCGGGCTCTCAGACGTCACTGGGAGCGTGCTCTCCAGAGATTTGCGCCAATTGCTCCTATCCAGTAGTGCCTTCATCTTGGCCATGACGTCGTCGATATTTATCGGCTCCGACACGCAGGCATCCGAACCGGAGTCAAGCGACAGAATTACCTCTTTCATGGACTCTCCGGCAGCCAGCATCAGGATAGGTGTCTGTTTCTTTTGTCTGCGCAGCTCGGTCATGATACTCAGACCGTCTTTTTTAGGGGGAGACCAGGCCAGAACGATCAGATCGAACTGGTCCCGCAACGCTATTTCCTGTCCCAAGTCACCATCCCGAATATATCTGACTCTCCATTTGGCCTTGTCAAGCTCATGGTTGATGACGTGGGCTAATTTTTTGTCGCTCCCAATGATAAGTAATTTCATACGTTCTCCAAACGCTGTAAGCGTAGTTAGATTATGGATTCAGCTTTTCATACAGTGTGGAATCACTTGTGACCATATTTTGAACCCATTCGTTCTCCGGATAGTTATATATCCATTCGCAAATCATAAATGACATCGAATAGCATTCTATTCTCAGTGAAGGTTTATACCAAATATTGCGCATGGCATACTGCTTGGCTTCTGTAATGGTATGTACCAGCGGTCTGGTGGATTGCTCGTTGATGTAGACAAAGAATTTAATATCTCCCATATCCCCTCATGAATAGCGTGTCCCATGCCCGTCCTGCCCCATCACGACTCGCCTGGTCCGGATCGATCATCAACAATCCAGCGCGGGCTAGTAGTGCCGCTCTTTCATCGCGGCATTCATGCTAGCGTTTTTGTGCGCTGCCCCTGACCCCCCTGGGTACCTCCCGTGCGCGGACCAGGCAGCGGGCGGGTGGATGAACATTGGTGAATTTTATTTAATGGGTAGAGTATAGCATATCGCAAAAACGGGTATCAAAAATTGTTACCAAGGTCGCTGCACTAGCGAGTCCGGTGCTCGCCGTGCAGAGAAATCTTGACTTATCATAGGTAAGCCTTAATCTCTATGAGGGGCGATGGAGTCTGGATCATTTCCAGCGGAGGCTTTTCCGTGAACTCAGCCCGTCACAAAATGGTTTTTGAGGAGTTTACATGGCAAGCGAGTTGTTAGCGGCAGTTTCCTATGGTATCGGACGGGATCCGGACGCTCTGGACCCGGAGGAAGCTGAGGGCACTGAAGGCATTGAGGACTCTGAGGAACCTGCGATTAAGGCGACGGTCATTGAGCATTACGATGACGCCGTAAAGCTCTACCTGCGTGATATTCAGAAGCTCAAGCTTTTGACTCGCGACGAGGAGAAGGAGCTGGCCGCCAGGATTGACCTGGGGGACAAGGCGGCCCGGGATCGCATGATAGTTACCAACCTGCGCCTGGTGGTGAAGATGGCCAAGCGCTACATGAACCGGGGGTTGCCCTTTCTCGACCTGATTGAAGAGGGGAACCTGGGTCTCATAAAGGCTGTTGATCGTTTTAAGCTTTCCAAGGAGTGCCGCTTTTCCACCTATGCCTCCTGGTGGATCAGGCAGTCCATAGAACGGGCTCTGGAGAATCAGTCGCGCACCATTCGCCTGCCGGTGCACGTCTCTGACCAGATCGGGAAAATGATCCGGGCCAGCCGTGAGTTAATGCGCAAGCTAAACCGCGAGCCGACCGTCCGGGAGGTCGCCGACTGTCTGGAGCTGGAGGTGTCACAGGTGTCCAGGCTCCAGGTGCTTTTGAAAAGGACTTATTCCATTGAGCAGCCGATGGGAGACACCGAGTTCACGCTGGGTGATACCATCGAGGACACCACGAATGTGCACCCCATAGATCTAATCGAGGACCTCAACAAATTCGAACTGGTAACCCAATGGCTGGAGACTCTCTCCGGCACCGAAAAGAACATTCTGATTCTGCGCTTCGGGTTGCATGACAAGGCACCTCAGACCCTCGACACGATAGGGAAGGGTTTGGGCGTCACCCGTGAGAGGATTCGCCAGATCGAGGTAAAGGCCCTGGGGAAACTTAGGGAGCTTTTCGAGGCGGGGGATCCGACTCTAGCGGTGGAATTGGCAGTTCCCGAGGAATCGTAGCAGATCGTGCCTCGTTCGCGCTGGACCGGATTTTACGAGTAAAGAAGGACTTAGCCAGATGGGGCTAAGTCCTTCTTTTTTGTCAGTACTTAAACGGAATCGCTACATCCTTACCCGAAAATCGACGCTAGCGGAAATCCACCTGTATTGCCCCAGTGATACCAGTTGATAATAGAGGTCGGCAGGATTGAGCGCGCTCATGGTAAAGTCCGCTGCCGCCGGAACGGAGCCGGGGTCACCAGCCACCCGGGGTCGCCGGCAACTGGAGGAGTACTCGTATGTTTCCTCCCAGGGAGGTGAGTAGGCCGGCCGGAACGGATGGCGGCACGTGGTTGGGAAGGCTGGGGAAAAGACTCTTTTGGGGACGGGAAGGGGGGGGGACGTTTGACAGACAGCCTTGATGCGCTGCTAGGTCGTTTGTATAAAAAAATGGCCGCGACGTCAGGGGAGATTACCCCGATGTAGTGGCCATTTTCAAACAAATGAGTCCATCTGCGCGTGCAGGAAAACTTCCGAATGCTGTGACGCCTGGCACCCCAGGATCGGACTGGTGCTGGAACCTATGCCTGGCGCCGGGGAAGTCTTTTTAAGCGGAAGGCTGTTTGTCTTGGAAATTGATGTAATCCGCCAGTTCCCTGTCTACTTCAACAACATGGTGCATGAAATACTGAAGCAGGGTCTCCTCCATTCTGAGAGCGATATCCATGGGAGGAATTCTTTTACGAAGCATCAGGGATATTTCATCGACCTCAGTTTTAAACTTTAAATGCTCTTTCTTCTGTTTATGTATTCCATAATAATTATATTGGACCATCAATTTTTCTTCGTCAAAGAAATGTTTCTTTGCATAGGTATTCAAATAATTGATCAGGTCTCTGATTTCAATGTCATCCGCCCCTTCAGTTATCTTTTCTGACAGGTTGTTGATTTGGGAAAAAATTTCCATGTGCTGTAAGTCTATAGCCTCATGACCCAGTTTAAGATTCTTGTTCCAGTGAATCGCCATGGCTCCTCGCTCCTCTTACCTTAGTAGTATTTTACTTGTTGCAGTTTTAGCTAAATGTTCCTAGCGTGCTGGAGCTCGTTTTTTCCCTGCAGAGGGCTTTCGCAGCCGATCCCTTGCAAGGAAACTCTAAGCCAATGGTGTTAGACCCAAACACGGACAACAAGTGGCACTATATTACTTCTCCTAATCCAAGTCAAAGGAGAATGTAATTAAGTTTTTGAGGCAGAGCGCCGTTCCTTTTCCCTATCAGGAATCTTTCTCTCCTATCGGCGAGCTTTCCGCGCTTCGTTTCCCCCCTTTTGGGGAGGGGCTTCAGTGGGAAAATTCGGTTCTTCAGGATCACTTTTGACACAGATTAGATTTTATAAAAATGGCTGTGGGAATCAGGAGGTTACCCTGACACCACAGCCATGTTCAAAAAAAGTCATTCGGCGCTGATCTTCCTGCATTGGGCTTCTCTGCCCCAATGCCGTTAAACAAGAAATGGCTGCTTTACATCCCCATTCCCGAGTTTCTGGTTCCTCCCATCGTGCCACCCATCCCCGCTTTGAAGAAGGTCGACATGTTGCGGTAGGGTTGTCCCTGCACGATGCTGGGAAGGTTCGCCGTCATGGTGCCCATCAGGTTCGCCATATTAGTTTTGGTGTCCGTGCTGGCGCCCGGGCCCTTGATGGAGGACATGTTGCTGAAGATGGCGCCCATCATGCCGCGGTAACGATTGACGTCCACCGTGGGGGTCGCCCCGCTGGAGCTGAGCACCTGCGACATCTGGCTCCCCATCAGGCTCGCCATGTTCTGGGCGGCGCTGTGCATCGTCTGACTGTTGGCGTTTCCAGGATTGGTCATGTAATCGGCAAGCATATCGGTTCCGGCCGGGAGCTTGAGTTGGGACCTCATTTGATCCATGGCCTGTTGCATGGACTTGCCAGTCGCCATCAGTTCGCGGATCTGTGTCGACATCGGGCTTATGAAGTTGCTTTTGACGGTCCCGCTTACACTGTCTTTTGGCATGCTGAGCACGTAGCTGTTCTGGAGCACTCCTGAGTCCGAGTCGGTAGTCACCCCTTTGAGCGCCAAGGCTACAATCGGGTACTTGCCCACATCGGCGGGGTCGATGGTTAGCGTATAGGCGCCGCTGGCGTCGGTGACCGTTTTGGGCTCACCCTCGTCCCACATGTAGTTGCCGTTCTTGTCGAGGAACACGGTCGCGCCGGCGAGGTACCCGTCCGCGACAGCTCCCGAGACGGTCGTCGCGGTTGCCTGCGTGCTCCCCCCGCCGCAACCGGCAATGAGGCCTACGGATAGGGCGGCCGCGATGGTGACGATATGCTTTTTCATGGTTAGATCCCTCTCATTGCTCAGATTGCTGTGCCGGAAAACGGCTCAAGGCGTGACATCCACGCGGCTTTTCTTAGGGTCGACCTCAGGCCGCTTCCTGTCAACGAAATTTCGCATGGCACGCGGCGCAGGTCTCCTCGACCCTTTTGAACGCGACCTTCGCCCTGGCAAAATCCCCCTGCTTGGCCAGGTCATTGGTCGCTGTTACCGACTGGTCCAGATTGGCCGCCAGTGCCAGGAATTTTTTGCGCTGTTTGACGTTCTTGTGCGGTTTGGCCAGCTTTAAGTCGGGGATTGCCGCAAGTATCTTGGCGGCCTCCGTCCCTGCCGCAAGCGCATCGCCTTTTTCCAGGGCAGTCTCCAACTGGGCCGACGCTAGTGAAAAAAACGGCATCATGGCGTGGAGTTTCTGCATCGGGACATCCATCTTCATTTTGCCATGCTCTGCGCTACCGTGAGCGAACGCCTGCCCGTAGCTGGTTAACGAGGCGAGCAGCAGGCAGGTCGTGGCCAGTGCGCGGCGGGTTTTCATGTTGACTCCGGTATGGTTTTTCCGCAAAAATAAGGCTCAGCATCCCACGGATGATACCTCGTCACAGGTACCGCGTCAAACATGTCAAGCGTGCAGCATTGACAGTACGCCCTGAATGTCGTGGTGACTACTCCTCTGGGATCCGCTCTGACAGAACGGATCTCTTAAGCGAGGGAGAATCTTCTGTGGAAACTCTTTGGGGCGGGTGGAGGGACCAGCAGCCTGTTGTGCTCAGCCGAGAGATCACCGGAGTACGCGAGGCTGCCGTTTTTCTACCAGATGGCTTTCGCCTGTTACTTGCCGGGCTTGGACAGGTCGTCCAGCAGGGCGTTTGCTTCTTTTAATTTCGCATGGAGCGCCTTCAGCTCATCGGCAGAGTAGACCTTCTTCCCCTTCTTGATCTCCCCACTGATTTTTTTCATCTTCTGCTGGATGCTGTCGACTTCGTCTTTGCAGTTCTTGGACATGGTCAAGCACTCGTTTTTGTCCATACCTTCCATGGCAAAAACAGGCATGCTGCTGGACATCACCAATGCGGCCATAAAAAACAAAACTAACTTCTTCATTTGCAAACCTCCTAAAGATGAAATTACTGAATAATAGTAGTAACGTCGACTTGCTGTATGTCAATCGGCCTCAGGCCTGTTGAGCTATTAATTACCGTTAACCAGAGGTCGTCTTCCGGACAGCGGACTATTACGGTCCTTGACAGCAATAGCCGCAGCGCTATGGCAGTCCGGTCGGTGAATCTCTTTACCACTGGCAACTGCCGCCAAGAGCGTTGCGTGTTTTTCGCAGCGCTAGCTGCCCGTGTACTATGCGCCGGCTTATTTACCCGGCTTTTGCAGAGAGTTGAGAGTCTCCTTGGCGTCTTTCAACTTGTTGCTGAGGGTTTTGAGCTCGGCCAGAGTGTGTGGGCTGGCACCCTTCTGGTTTATTTCCGTTTGGAGACTTTTGATCTGGTCTTGGATGTTGCTGACATCCTGAGCGCAGTTTTTCAGCAACATTTCGCACTCCTTGGTGCACTCGGCGTCCATTTTACCGTGGGATGCGCCGTGCTGCATTTCGCCGGCATTGCTCATATCCATGTCATCCATGGAATTGCCGTCCATCGCCGCGAAAGAGGACACGGGAGCTGCCAGGGCGAAGAGGGCTGCGATAAGTACGGTCATTTTTTTCATGTGAGGTATTCTCCTTTTAATGCCGGGAAGCTTGCGTTGATATCCAACTATAGCATTTGCCGTGCCAACGCGTAACATACTGTTTTAGCACTCTCTTTATGTAGACCGTTCCTGGGTTCTAGAGAATATTCGACAGGTCACGTGGCATATTCTGCTATCTGCTCGACGCGTAGATTTGGCATTGAGGGGGTGGGGTGATGAGTGCCTTTCAGCCGGAAGGAGCCACCCACCTTTTGGCGAGTAGGAACACGAGGGGAGGCAGCAGCGTCATTTGCAGTAGCGGCCAAAGCCCCGCGCCAAGTACGGGGACCACGGGCATGAGCTCCGTGTAAGACCACCTCCCGGCGGCGAGCCCGAAATGCTCCACTAGCAGAGCATAAATAAGCCCCACCGTAGCCGCGGTAACGGACATTCCCGGGCCAGCGCGCAGACCCCAGCGCAGGTCGCGGGCGACCAGAGAGCAGGTCAGGTAAATTCCCAGGATGATACCTACATCACCCAGAGCCGCCTGCGTGCAACGACCGAGCGTGTCCACCCAGGGATATCCTGCTGTCTGAAGGTACGCGGGCATCTGGGCCATTTCCCAGGCTTCGTTCACAAGGAAACCAGCCAACGTCACGGCGGCGCTGAACTTCCCAAGCTGCCGCCAGGACAGGCTGGATGGAGTGCTGAGCGGAAAGTTTCCCGCGTGCTCAACCGGGTCGGCCTGGCGGTCGTGCTGTAGTGTATCGGGACGCTTGGCAGTCATTTTTTTCCCGAAATGGAGGGACGTTCCTCCGGTTGCAGATAAACCGGACCATCGGGTCCGGTTTGTTCAAAGAGTAGCAGTTACCACGGATTTATCAGTATCGTGAAAAACTTCCTTGGTGTTCTCTTAGCGTAAGCATAGACCCGGCCAAGAACCGGCAAACGGCGCAAGGAAGGAAAACATCCATTCAGGGCGGGGCGTTAGGCAGGGTCGGGCGGATTGGCGCGGCGCAGGGAGCGTTTACTTAGACCGCCATACTTGGCGGAACCTTTATATGTCAAGGTGTTTCGGATTGATAATGACGTTCCTCCAGTTTCCTCCAGCACTGGGGCGCGCCTTGACGACGGTGGTCGATTCCTGCCGAGTGGGCTGGTGGATTATTTCTATGAAATTATTGACAATTCTGTATAATGCTCCTCAGCCAGGCCGCTGACGCGCGAGCACGTCCCGCGTTCGTTGGCTCGGGCAATCCCATGGCAACTTCCGAGGTTCCACGTTGATCGCACCTGACATCGTTTTTGGTTGCTTCGCCTTCCTACTCGGCGCGGTGGTGGGCTCTTTCCTGAACGTCTGCATCTGCAGGCTCCCCAAGAGCGAGTCCATTGTCTTTCCACCGTCCCACTGCACCCGGTGCGACTACGTCATCCGCTGGTACGACAACATCCCGATGCTGAGCTACGCTTTCCTGCGGGGCAGGTGCCGCCAATGCGGGGAGCCGATCTCGCTTAAGTACCCGCTGGTGGAATTCCTCAATGGCGCCCTCACGCTGGCTCTGTTTCTGAAGTTCGGCCCGAGCCTCGCCTTTGCCGTCCTCTTCCTCTTCTGCTCCGCCCTCGTCGTGGTCACCTTCATCGACCTGGAGCACCAGATCATTCCCGATTGCATTACCTTGCCGGGGATCGTGGTCGGCTTCCTCTGCTCTTTTTTCTTTCCTGATTTCGGCTGGTTGAACTCGCTGCTCGGCATCGCAGCCGGAGGGGGGAGCCTGCTCCTGGTCGCCTACGGCTACCAGCTGGTCACCAAGCGCGATGGCATGGGGGGGGGCGACATCAAGCTGCTCGCCATGATGGGGGCCTTCTTCGGCTGGAAGTCGATTCTGTTCATCATTTTCGCGTCCTCTCTGGTTGGCTCGGTGATAGGCATCTCCCTCATGCTGGTACAAAAGAAGGACTCCACGCTCGCCATCCCCTTCGGGCCGTACCTGGCAAGCGCCGCGGTGCTCTACATCTTTTACGGCAGGCAAATCATCTTCTGGTACCTGCACCTGGGCAGATGATGAGCACGCTCCGTTTCAGCCTCACTTTCTACATTCTCTCCGCCTTAAGCGCCCTGCTGGTGCTCACCTGGATACTTCTTTCTCTCATCTCGTTCAAGACCGCCGAAAACGACCTGCTCGCCCAGAAAGGGGAGCAGGGGAGGCTCCTGCTCTCCTCCATTGCCGAGCTTTTGCCCCGGCCGCTGGCGGCTCCGGAACCGGGGACGGCCGCCGCCCGGTATCTGGAGTTTTTGAACCGGCAAAGGAACTTCGGCGGGCTCCTTGTGGTGGACCGCGGCGGCCTGAGGCTCTTCGCAAAGTCGGATCCCAACGGCGCGGACCCGGGGATCCTGAACGCCCTCGCCAGCGGGCGCGACTCCTTCCAGGTTTCCCGGGACGGCCGCTTCGTGCTCTGTTATGCACCGATCAGCGAAGGGGGGAACCTGATCGGGGCAGCCCGCCTCACCCTGTCACTCGCAGCGGAGCAGGAAAAGCTCAAGGGGTCGCGCCACATCTTCCTTGCCTACTTCGCCCTCGATTTTCTCCTGCTGCTCGTTTTCGGCTCGTTCCTGCTCTCGCGCGCCATCGTCACGCCGATCCGCCGCCTTTTGAGCGTGACGCGCAGGATCGCTGCCGGCGACCTGGAGTGGTCGGTTCACGTCCACGGCTCCACCGAGGTGGCCGAACTCTCCGACGCCTTCAACTCCATGGTGGACGCCCTGCGGGAGAAGCGCTGCGAGGTGGAGGAGAAGGTCGCGTCCCTGAATCGCGCCAACCAGGAGATCCTGGAGACGCGGTCCGAGGCGATACGCTCGGAAAAGATGGCCTCAGTGGGGCTTCTGGGTGCCGGCATGGCGCACGAGATAGGTACGCCGCTGGCGGCAATCATGGGGTACACCGGGATCCTTGCCGAGGAACTCGCAGGGGACCCCGAGAAGTCGGACTACCTGCGCCGCATCGCCGGGGAGTCGAACCGGATCGACCGGATCGTCAGGGGCCTTTTGGATTATGCCCGCCCCAAGGGTGCGTTTCAGCAGAGGGTCGAACTGCTTGCCCTGTTGGAAAAAACCTTGGAGCTATTGGGCGCCCAGGGTGTGTTGAAGCAGCTGGAGGTCTCCGTCGAGGTGGAGGAAGGGCTCCCCGAGCTGCACGCCGATCCACACCAGTTGGAGCAGCTGCTCATCAACCTGATCATGAACGCGCGTGATGCCATGCCCCGGGGGGGGGAGCTGAGGCTGAAAGGGAGTCGTGCGGGGGAGGACCTCCTTTTAGAGGTGATCGACAACGGCGCAGGGATGCGCCCCGAGCAGCTGCCGCTGGTATTCGACCCGTTCTTCACCACCAAGGAGCCGGGGAAGGGAACCGGCCTCGGGTTGGCCATCGCCGCGAGAATCGCCGATTCCTGCGGCGGGAGGTTGACGGTGCAAAGCGAACTCGGCAAGGGGAGCCGGTTTATCCTGAGGATTCCGGCGGGGTAAAAGGGGAAAGGTGATTTGATGCTGCTGGAAAAAACCAAAATCCTCATTGTGGACGACGAGGAGAACCTGCGCCACATGCTGCAGATCATGCTGAAGAAGCTCGGCTACCGTGCCGAGACCGCGGCGGACGGCGCCCAGGCGCTGGAGATGTCACGCAGCGGCGACTTCGGCTTCATCCTTTGCGACATCAGGATGCCGACCCTCGATGGCAGCGCCTTTCTCAAGGGGCACGCCGAACAGGGGGGGCAGGCCACTGTCATCATGATGTCCGCCTACGGCTCCGTGGAGGACGCGATCGCCTGCATGAAACTTGGCGCCTATGACTATATCTCCAAACCGTTCAACGCGGAGGAAATCCTCCTGGTGCTGAAGAAAGCCGAGGAACGGGAACGGCTCAAGCAAGAAAACCGCCGGCTTCGGGAAGCCGTGGGACAAACCTGCTCCCTGGGCAATATCATCAGCAGATGTGCTAAAATGGCGGAGGTTTTTCAGCTGGTTGGCAAGCTCGCCTCCTACAAGACGACCGTGCTCATCCTGGGGGAGTCAGGTACCGGCAAGGAGCTGATCGCGAGGGCACTGCACTATAACGGGTCGCGCAAGGGTGCACCCTTCGTCGCGGTTAACTGCGGAGCGATTCCCGCGGCCCTCCTGGAGAGCGAGCTTTTCGGCCACGTCAAGGGGGCCTTTACCGATGCAAGCAGCAACAAGATCGGCCTCTTTGAGGAAGCCGACGGCGGCACCCTCTTCCTCGACGAGATCGCGGAACTCCCCCTTGCCTTGCAGGTGAAGCTACTGCGTGTGCTGCAGGAAGGGGAGATCCGCAGGGTCGGAGCGGCGACCTCCCGGCGCATCGACGTCCGGGTGGTTTCCGCGACTGCCAAGGAGCTGGGAACCGAGGTGGCTGCCGGCCGCTTCCGGGAAGACCTCTACTTCCGGCTGAACGTTTTCACCGTTGCGCTCCCCGCCTTACGCGAGCGCATCGAGGATGTACCGCTTTTGGTGGATCACTTCCTGCTGAAGCACGGCGAGAGGATGGGGCGCGTCGGGGTCCGCCCGAGCGAAACGACCCTGCAGGCGCTGGTGCGCTACCGCTGGCCGGGAAACGTGAGAGAGCTGGAAAATTGCGTCGAAAGGGGGCTGGTACTCTGCGAGTCCGGGGTGCTGGAGCTCTCCTCGCTCCCCGAAACGGTGCGCCGGGCGGTCGGCATCGAGAGGAGGGCCACCGATCTGCGGGATTGCCTCTCCATCAAGACGGGAGCGGTGCATCTGGAGCGGACTCTCATCGCCCGGGCGCTGGAGAGGACCGGCGGCAACCGGACCCATGCCGCCAAACTTCTGGAGATAAGCCACCGGGCACTACTCTACAAGTTGAAGGAATACGGGATCGAATGAGGGGAGGGCGTGGCAGCTACCCCCTCACCCCATTGCCGCTATGTTAAGGAATACCAGGTGTCAGGCGGTGCCTTATCCCCCCTATGAAATAGGGGGGAAGCCGAGCGCAGCGAGGCAGGGGGGTGATTTGACTAGGCTAAATACCCCCCTGTCTCGCTACGCGAGCCTTCCCCCCTGTTCCACAGGGGGGACCAAACACCACCAGCCCCTTAACTTAACGGTGCTGCCCCCACTGGGAGGAGGGAGAGTTTTAGTCAGGCGGGAGCGTTGACTTAAAGGCAGTGGTGGAGGGACCTGCCAGAGGCGGCAAAGCCTGATAAATCCGCCATCCCGCGAGCTGGACGGCGCGCAACTATTTGCGTAGCCGGAGCTGCTGGCTATGAAAAAAATGCGTAGTTTTTTTCCCTGCGCTCGTGTTATCATGTCGACCAACCAATTGATATAACTAACTAGAACGCTCAATCCGCACCTTTTTTGCTTGCGGCACGCAAATTGCGTTACAGTGTCGCATTGTGCCGGAAAACCTTGAGGAATCCTATGCTGCCTGTCTCACGTGCCATTTTCTTCCTGCTTGCCCTTGCTTTCGCTGTCCCGTCTGCCTTTGCCATGTCCGGAGAGGGGTGCGGCGGCGACTGCGCGTCTTGCCACACGCTCTCCCTAAAGGAAGCGAAGGTCATTCTTAAGGAGATGGGGGAGGTAACCTCCGTGAAGCCCGCCCCAGTGCGCGGTCTCTACGAAATCACCCTGGTGAAGGCGAAGGAGCGGACCACCATGCACGCCTACCTGGACTACGGGAAAAAGCACCTGATCGGCGGGCAGATCTACGACCTTTCCTCGCACCAGGTGGTCGGCGCGACAGCCGTCCAGGCCAAGCCGCAGCCGGACCGTCTGGACCCCGCAGGGCTGAAGAGCGAGGGGAGCATCGTCATGGGAAATCCGCAGGGGAAAAAGAAGCTCTTCGTCTTCACCGATCCAGAGTGCCCCTACTGCGCCAAGATGCACCTGGAGTTGCAAAAGGTCGTCGCCCTGGAGCCGGATCTCGCCATCTACATCAAGATGTATCCGCTCAAGATGCACCCCCATGCCTACGACAAGGCGCGGGTGATCCTGGGTGGCAGGTCGCTGGGCCTTTTGGAAAAATCCTTTGCCGGGGGGGAACTGCCGGCGCCGGGGGCCCGGGACAGCAAACAGGGGCTCGACGAATCGATGCGCTATGCCGAATCGGTCGGGATCAATTCGACGCCTACCCTGGTGCTCTCGGACGGGCGCATTCTGCCGGGCGTCAGGGACGCCGCCGCGCTGCGCAAGCTTTTGCAGTAACTGCCTGTCTAACGCACCCCTGATGTGGCTTTCTTTAATGCGGTCGGTTCCTTGCGGGATCAACCTTTGTGCCATTAGTTTCGTTCCGGTACGCCAAGAGCTAGGAAGGTAGGAGAAAAAAGATGCGGGATATTAAATGCAGTCAGAGCCTGCTGCGGATTTTCCTGGTTGTTATCGGGATTTTCCTGGCGTCGTCAGCTTTCGCCACAAGCTATACCAACACCATCAAAGCCTATTTCGAAACTGACGTCGCCCCCTACGCCCGAACTCTCGCCAACTACAACGGAAGTTTCAGCGGTAACGGCCTTGGTGGCACGGTTACCGTCAACGGCTCCAACGCAAGCTTCGGGACCTCGATGGCCGGAATTACCGGCACCAGCACCACTACTCAAAGCACCCCTGTTGTCATTACTCCGGGCTCAGTTGGGGCTCAACAGTACCAGATTCGTCAGGTGTATTACGGACAATCCTTGCTTGGGGCGATTCCAACTACGTGGTCGGACGCGACCCCAGCGCCAGCCG
>Ga0209123_1000792_pt1 | contig 36700 bp, 62 predicted proteins | sample BarGraIncu00431A_FD_184500 | JGI IMG/M metagenome (GOLD analysis project Ga0209123, IMG submission 184500) | Arctic peat soil microbial communities from Barrow, Alaska, USA - Barrow Graham LP Incubations 004-31A (SPAdes) (version 2) | ecosystem: Environmental > Terrestrial > Soil > Wetlands >... | reverse complement strand
TTTTTGTATATGTTAATATAGCTTTAATTATTGTTTTTTGTATGTGTCTGTCATAATAAACTTCTGCTATTTCATTTACTTTATAGTCCTTCATAAATATTATATAATTAATACTACTTGAAAGCATTTGATTTACAAATTCTTCTTTATATGATTGTGCCTTAGGATCTCTTTTAATCAACGTTGTAAGTCTATCTAACGTATTATATACACTATCTGAATGCACTGTTGTAAGGCCCATGTGTCCTGTTGCTATGCCATCAAAGAACACTAAAGCTTCGGCTCCTTTTAACTCACCGTTCTACACCAAAATACAATCAATAAACGTATTGAAATTAAGCAAAACACATTAGATATCATAGACACGAATACTTTAGGTGGTAAGATAAAATATACTATTATAAAAAATGGTATTTCATATAAGAAATTATCTGAACTATTAGGAGTACAAATTAGAACTATACATAGGTGGGAAAATGATTTAGAGCTTCCAAGAAAAAAACATCATATGAAACTAGAAAAGATATTAATATGAATAAATAAAAACGATCCTGTTTACATTGAGTAAACGGGAATGTTTTCTATATTGTCATATGTTTTTAAAGGTTAAAAATGCTATTACTGTAATAATGTTAGATATATATTCTCATGTATTACTAGATATGCATAAAGAAGTTAACAATAAATTAGATAATGTATTCTTTAAATAAAGAATACATTATCTAAAATTCATAATTTGAATCTTGCAACTGCTTAAGTTCTATTTTCATAATAATCAAATTTAATATCTCATAGAACATATACTTGTAAAAAATTTCTTTATCAACAAGATTTTTTTGTCTCAGGTTATTATGTCTTATATTATAATTATTTAGAAATTCAAAGGAAAGATTTTCACTTTTATTTATTATTGTATTAAATAATATCTTCTCGTTTGGTAAAAGTTCATTATAAATAACATCTCTTATTCTTTCTAATACATCCCCTAAATCTTTAATAGCATCCTTTTTATCCTCTATTGTACTGTTTATCTTTGTAAATTTACTTTTAGCTCTAATTATTAGACTATCTATATTATCAGTTGCATTTGTCTCTATAACTGTATTTATTAACTCTTCAGCGTTACTATCAACATTACATACATATCCATCTATAGATAATTGTATTGACTTATCATAATTTTGTAAATAATAATTTATAGCTTCAACATAATATGCTCTTCCTCTTTTTTCAATTTCTGCAATCAGATCTTCAATAGTATTATATGATTGCCTTTCTGACTGAGAAACACCAATTATTGAAAACATATACATAAATTCTATTACTGTATATAGTTGCTCTATTGTCCAGCCCCTATCATGCATTAAATAATTATCAAAAGGATATATATCTTTTTCAATTCCTGTTTGAACTTGAAAACTAGTGTTAATTATAGATAATTTTGATTTACTTATACATTTTTTACCTTTATGATTAATTTCTCCACCATTTAATTTAAAATTTAATATTCCATTCTCATCAGATTGATTAACATAAAATAGGGCAATTGCTTTTCTTAATCTATCAATATCAAATCTATTATCAGCATTATCTTGTCTATTTATATAGTATGAATTAATCTCAAACATCTAAATCACCTTATACTATTATATCACACAAAACAAACAAAATAAATATTTAGTTAGAAAAATGTTAGAAATTGTCATAAAAACAAAAAGAAGCAGTTATACAAAATATGTATAACTGCCTGGCATTACTGGTGGGAATGATCGGAATCGAACCGATACGGCTTTTAAAGGTCGCAGGATTTTAAGTCTAATTTCACTACTTTTTAATGTTCATTATATGTTGTTATATTGTACTGAAAAGTCCTTATTTAAAAAACTTTTATAGAATAATAGTAATAAAATATCATGAAATGGAAGAAGCATAAAAGAAGTAGAGAATTAATCTCCACTTCTTTAAATTTTTATGTCATTTATAAATTTTTCACCTTTTTCACATTCAATACAATTTTTATACATAAATTCATCAATTTTCAAATAAGTTTGTTTTGATAGGACCAAATTACTGCATAATTCATTATAATCTTCTTCTAATATTTCATATTCTGTTTTTGGTTGGATCAATTTTCGGGATTTTTCATAATGAGGGCTATCATACATATTATGATGGTTGTCCAGAAATACAATATAGTATATATTATCAATAAAAAATCCATGTATTCTACCTTTCCCTTTAGTAATTCTGATTTGACATGCTTCTCTTTGTACATCAATTAGTAGAGGATGCAGATAATTTAATTTTTCTATGTCATCTATATAATTGTGTGGATCGTATCTGTTTTTATATTCCCCACTACGTAATTCAGATTTTGTTATTTTTGATATATCTGTAATCAAATCAATTAAAGCTAAGTACCAACTATCTTGTATTTCACCTAAATTAAATAATGGATTATCTCTATCAAAAAACACAAATGATATCACTATTTTCTTATTTTTAGTGTTATCTGACTTTTCTTTTTCAATTGTACCTAACAAACTATATGATTTTATGCTTTCTATTTGTGATTTAGTAAGTTTTTGTATCTCATTAATATTAAGCGCTTGCAATTTTACTAAACTCTTCTTTAAAATATAACTTCATAGATAATTTTGTTATTTCTCTATTACATGATTCCCAAGATTGTAATCCATGTCTGGCATTTTTCCATGGAAATTCATTATGTGTTTTCGCTTCTAAATCATCACCATCTAAATCTTCATAAATTCTATATATTTGTCCAATTGATCTTTTAAAATTTTCATCTGTATTATTAGATTCTTCTTTAGGTATTTCTTCATAACCATAACCTCTATATTTATTATATAAAGTGGGACATACTGGACCGTGTATCCATGCTTGTATTTCTTCGTTAAAAAGTTCAGTACCTAGTAATCCTAAATTCCAACCTTGTGCATAATAACATAATTTTTGTAATTTTTTATGACTTACACTATTTATACTCAAAAATTCATTTGCAACGTCAAAAACACTAAACATTTTAATCACTTCCTTTTTTATATTGATATATTGTACCACAGTTTACATAATTTGTCAATGAAAACAAGCAAACTTTCCCATGTCATGATAATTTTTATTATCTGTATTATATATTGTATTAAAAAAAAAATCAATAAGTGCAAGTATTTTTATCAATTTTAACTAAATATTTTATCGTTTTTACACTGTTTTAACACAAATGTAATATAGCTGTAATATTAAAATAAATTAATAATTTGTTATTATTAGTTCTTTAAATTCTTTTACTTTAAAAGATAAATTGTTAAATCTACTAACTTCTTTTATACAATAGTCTTTGTATAATTCTCTAATGTATTCACAGTCGTTATAACTTAATATAAATTTACCTTTAATGTTTCTTATGCAATTATATAATCTTTCATGATCTTCTCTTTTAAATTCAACATTTTTATAATAATTTTCTGTTTCATAATATGGAGGATCTAAATAAAATAATGATTTCTCTCTGTCTTGTGAAATTATCAAATCTTCAAAATCTTTATTTTCTATTGCTACTCTACTTAATCTCTCTGAAACTAATTCTAAATATTCAGGCAAATTATTTAAATTAGTAGGTTTACCTCCAAATGTAGTTGTCTTGCTTCCATAACTTGTTTTTACGATCATTAAAAATCTAACAGCTCTTTGTATATCAGTTAAACCTTTAGCTTGATATTCTTCTCTAAAATTTTGAAAAACTTCTCTTGAATTTAAAATATATTTTAACTCTCTTTGAAGTTCTGGTGTATGAAATTTAGCACATCTAAACAAATTCACTAGTTCTGAATTATAATCATTGTATATTTCTATTGATGCATGCCTTTCTTTGTTAAATAATACCCAACCAGCACCTCCAAACACTTCAATATATCTATCTATTTTGTCAGGTATCATATTACATATTTCTTTTCGTAAAAGTTTTTTGCCTCCTACCCATGATATAAAACTATTCATATTGTACATTCCTTCTTTCTAAAACAAACACTTGTTTGATTTAATTGTATCATAGTTTATATAGTATTTCAACATAAATATATGTATTTCTAAGTATTTTAACTTATTTCTTGATTTTCAGAATATATATATGTATAATATTACCAGGTGATGATATGTCCAAATTATATTTAAAACTTTTTATAAGATATATTATATTTATATTACTGATTCTGTTATTTATATTCTGCCAATATAAAAGTAATATAATTAAAATTCTAAAATATGAACATTTAACAGATTGGATAACAGCTATTGGAACATGTGCTATACCTGTAGTTGTAACAATTATTACGATCATAGAAAGTAAAAAACGAGATAAAAGAAATAAAATTGAAAAAGAAAATACAGATAAATTACTTGATGAAGAAAAAAAGAAGAATAATGAATTATTTTCTATCGAAAGAAAAGCAAAACTATATTCACATGTTGAATTTAATGATTCTTTACCAGTGACACTAAATGTAGATATAATAGAAAACTTATATGAAGAATCTGTTATTAAAAGATTCAATTTATTAAAAGTACAAAGCGATATTAATGAAAATACAAGTAAAATATTATCTATAAACATATATATAAAGAGTTTTACGTCAATTTTTCCCTCAGGAGTACACTTGAAATATTTAAATTTCGAATTTCTATCAAATGGAATAAGTATTTATACTATCAAAACAGAAAATTTTTGCGCAGATTTTAAATCTGTTCCTATGAATGATATCAATACTTACATAACAATGAATTGTATTTTAACAGATGAACAATTAAATTTTATTCATAGTAAATCATATGACACGCTTTGGATTGAAACTAATATCGAATTTAAAAATATTTTTAAACTAACTACAACAGGTACATATCATCTACTATTAAAAGACTGTAAGATTACTAAAAGCGATGTAGAATTTATAAGATATGAATACACTATGAATTATAATATATTTACAATAGACGATATATATGAATAACATACAAAGCGGAGTTAATTCTCCGCCTTTATTAACCTCTTATATCTCCATCATTAACATACCAACCATTTCTAAGTTTATATGGTTGTCTAGCTCCTGGTGTAATAGCACTAATATATTGTCTTTGCCAAGGATTTAAAGAGCAATATTTCGTGCCATTTGCTTCCTTATATGCTGTTGAATATTTTACCAATTCACCAACCTTATGTTTTAATACTGCAGGCTGTGCTGGAGCAACTGCAACTGGCGGATTAAGGTCAATTAAATAGTTTTTAGCATTATATATGCCCTCAACATTTGGTATTCTCATATAAGGTGTAGGATTTATTGCAACACCATTCTGTCTTATTTCATAGTGCGTATGAGGTCCTGTTACATTTCCAGTTGCACCCATAACTCCAAGTTTAGTTGTATACTTTACCCTTTGATTTAATACTACACTTATACTTTCTAAATGTGCAAAATAATGTGCTAATCCTGTTGAATCTTCAATTATTTTTACATAGTTTCCAAAACCAGTTTTGTCAAACATTGCAGCAACTACTACACCTTCGCAAGTTGCATAAACATTTTTATTAGTTATTCCTACTAAGTCAATACCATGATGTTTATTATCATTTGTTCCCGCAAAATCTCCTATTGCTCCATATGGCCATGTTACTTTAAATTCCCCATCAAATGGTAAATGTGTTATTTTCATTTAAATCATTCCTTCCATTACTTCTTAATAAAACATGACAAAAAACGACGACATATGCGCCGTTTTAAGGCTTTTAGATTAGCTTGTCCGTGTTATTTTACATCTGTTATTTGGTAGTCTAAAGACTATATTATAAATAAGCACATACTGCTTTTAGTGTGATTGTTTGAATTGCTATACCTGCAACAGAAGACATCTGTGTTTTTCCTATTAAATAATATAGTGTTTTTGCCGTTACTGTAATTGGTATATTAGCAAATTGATTTAATGTTATATTTAATCCTATTGTGTATATTCTTGTTGAAATACCACCACTTTGAGCTGTACTTGATAAAGACAAGGCAGTTAAATTATCTAAATCACTTGAAGCGCTTCTATTGCACCCTTGTGTCAATTGATACGATACATTCCAACTTCCTATATGTAACGGAATATTTACAGAACCAAATTCGGTATAATACCAAGTATTTTGTGTTGGTGATGCTTTAGTTCCTCCGCTTGATATTACAGTTATTGTCCATTTGTCAGGATTCATTGGAAATCCAAATGGAGATTTTACCATACTAAAACATGGATTTGATATTGCAGAATTAGCTAATGTATAGTCTGTACCACCATATATTAAAAGTGTTGTTGCTGTAACTGCATGTATTATACCGTATTTTGTAACTCCACCTTGTATATATCTAAATTTTTGACCTACAGATACTATGCCTGTTAAATCTGATGCTGTTATGACTGTAACCATCGGTCCATCTGTGCTTAAATATGTTAATGATGGTAAATCTATCCAACCTAGATTTAATCTGTTTTCTATTGCATTCATTGAGATAGCTTGAATTGGTGTGCCATCTACTTGCACATTTGATAAATCTGGTTGTATTTCATATTCTTGTATTGCTCCTGTTGTAATATTTTTTAATAATAATTTTTTAGGATTAAATAAAATCCTATCTATCCAAGTCATAAATAACCTCCTACTACTTTGTCATATAAGTATTGCTACTTGCATATGTATTTGTTGATGTATATAATAAAAAGAATAATGTTTCGGAAACTGAATTTATCATTGAACTCCATCTATTTATATCTTTGTAACTTATATCTGTTAAGTTATACCAATCTTTTTTTATATATGGAATATTTAATGAAATTGCTAATTCATTTATTGCTGATTCAAAATTTTCTAAATCTTCTGAAAACCAAAATTTTCCTATGGAATATGGTGTATATAAAAAATCTATTCCAATGATTGATAATCTCATATTTGAAAAATCATCTATTAAAGCATTTAATTGTGTAAATGTTATTTTTTCCGCACTTGTCCAATTTGTTTTAAGCATAATATCAAGCCCCCCTTAAAGTTAAAATATAATGTAAACTTCCTTCATATCCAAAATCTATACCAGTAATTATTGCATTTCTTACAACTTGTACACCATTTACATATATATTACTTTCAATTGTTACTGTATCGCCTAATTCATAAGTACATGTATCTTGAATTTCTACTTTATATTCAAACTCTTTATTATAATTGATTGATAACCAATCAAAAACTTGTTGTGCTATAACTGATGTTTCGATACTTTTATTATCTATATTTTCAGCATCAGTTGCATTTATATCTAAAATAAAATTATTATCTGAACTTGATATTTCTACTACACTACCTGTTATTCTAAAATTCATTTCGATTTCATCATTCCATGGACCAGATATAGTAAATAGTGCATAATTATCAAAAAACATTACTGCATATGCTTCTGTTTCTGCCATTGTCCCTACCCAAAAATATATATGATAATCTCCTTTTGTATGGTCTACATTATAATTCATCATCATATTTCCAGGAATTAGTTTATCATAATATTGTCTGAATAATTCTGTATTAGTAGATTTTACTGTTGAATAATATGTTTTTATATTTATACTCTTTGGTTTATCTATTTTTGTTATGTCTGGTGTGTCCCACATGTTATCTAATGTTATAATTGAAACTGGTGTTTTTTCTATAATTCTAGTAATTAATATGTCATTATCTATTGTTTCTACTACATTGCCTCTAACTACTGTTGCAATTTGTCTTAATGCTTCTGACACACTAATATCTCCATACTGTGTTCTAAATGTTAATGCTTCATTTTTGATCTGTTCTGATACTGCCATATGTGAATTTAAGTCATAAGTAAAAAAACTTTCTAATATTAAATCAGCATCAAACTTATCATAATGTCCATTTCCAAAACTTATATTATTGTATGAATTTAATCTACCATAGCCAGTCAAGCTAACTTCTAAAGAATTCTTATTTTTCCTTGGTTTGCCTAAAATATACTCATCTATTTTGCAAAATAATACATCTCCATTGTCTGTTACTGGGCCTAATTCTAATGCTACTCTAGACGCTTTATTCAAATTTGCTAGTCCACCTTGTGGGTTAAAAATATTATAATCACCATTCATATCCTGAACTGTAAAATCAATTTGCTTGCTAGTTATATCATTATTAGTCAAATCAACTGCTTTACTGCCATTTATAGATACTATTTCTTCATCAGTATAGATTAACATTTCACCAAAGAATAAATCTATTATTTTGGCTCTAGCATTTGCCACAGACCATTTTTTTACAATTATTTTAATACTACTTCCCATATCCATACTAACTGGTACGTTTGCTAACTTATATATTGTTTCTGTATTTCCAGTTATTAAATAAGTAACTGGATCAACCATGTTTTCAAAATCACTTGTGTAATTTTCAAATACAATATCAAAATCAACTGCATATTCATTTCTCATTTTAGAAAATACTATATTAAAATTAGATATTGCACCCACTCCATAATTCCATTGTAAATATGGATATGTTGAATAAACTCCAATGCCGTTTGATAAACTAGAACTATACCAACCCATTTCGTTTTGTGATGCTGTTTTAGATAGTAGTTTTATACTACCATCTAAAGATATGCCATCACTCTCAAAGATTCCATATTGTGCTGTTTCATTTGTTATACAATTGTTCATTTGTCTAATCCAATATTCTGAATCAGATTTCAATGTTGCATAACCATTATCTATTAAATATTGTTCAATTGAATTAGTTAAGAATCCGTAATCAGCCATTTGTGGCGAATTTAATATATTTAAACGAGCAGATATTACCTGCCCGTTTGTAATTTGCATTAAATTTTTAAATTCTTGGCCCATGTCAATCATAATATAATACCTTCTCTAAACTTGTCTGCTTTAGTTTGAACAAAATTTAGTTTTCCACCAGAATATTGAGTTATATTATAATTAGTATTTTGTATTGTTCCATTACCTGTTATATCTCCAGCCATCATTTTTTTAGTTAAAAATGACTTTGTAGCTGGACACCAAAATTTACAATTAAATTCCGAAAAATATTTTAAAGACATAAGTAGTTGATATTCATCATCAGTAAGCTGGCTCCAAGATTGCTCTATTTTCCATCTTATACCTATTATTTTTCTTATCAAACTACCTACACCATTTTCACTTGAATCTTCTCTTATATTTGGGTAAGCATTATATGCTCCAACATCAGGACTTGGTAATGCTACCCATGATCCATTTATTTCAACTTCTACTAGTGCCATATTTTACTTACCCCCTTTGGTATAGGCCTTTATAACCTTTTCTTATTAGCTCTGCATCTAAATCATCTAATATTTCTTTAGCTATTGTCTTACCATTTAAAATAGTTTGTAATATTAGAGTTATTGGACCACTTTGTCCGCCAGATCCTCCCATTTCTAGTAAGGCATCTTTAAAACTCTGCTTCATTTTACTCTCAGGTGATATAATTTCACCCTCACGTTTATTATCACCAACAATAGCTAGTTGTGGACTATTTGCAGGTACAAAACCACCTTGTGCTAGCATAGGTATTCTTGGTATGTTTAAACTTAAAGTGGGTATTGATACACCTGGAATTTGATTTAGTCCCCATATTATCGCATTGAACGGTAATAATATACCAGCCATAAATACATTTAAAATTCTAGTTACTGCATTTATTGCAGTAGATATTGTATTTACTATACCTTTAAATATAACTCCTATAATTACGCCTACATTACCAAATATTATTCCTAAACTATTACCTAAGCTTCCAGCTATAGCTTTAACTGTATCCCAATTCTTAGCTAATAATAATCCTGCAGCAATTAAGCCTCCAATAATTATCACTGCTATTCCAAATGGGCTAGTTAAAAATGCTACTGCTGCGCCAAATGCAGTAGTTGCTCCTGTTGCAACTCCAGCTACGAAACTCCATATTCCTACTACTAGATTTACTAATCCCCATGCAGCTGCAAAACTACCAATTACTATTATGAAATCTTGTACTTTAGATGGATTTTCATTCATCCATGTACCAAAGTCACTAAGTTTATTTCCAACTTCAGTTAATACACTAACAATGACTCCACCAGTCCAAACTGCTATAGGTTGTAAAAAGTTAGTCCATAGCCATCCACCTACAACTTTAAAACCATCTAATAAAGGATTTAATATTGTAAATGTACTAGATAAAGTATCTAAAAATGTTGGTATTGCTGTACTTATAGTCCATCTTCCAAGAGGTACCAATACATTGTCCCATACCCATTTTAAACCACCACCTACATTGTCTATAAACGGTTGAGATGACTCTTTAAGTCTATTAAAAGAATTTGTAATAGGTTTAAAAAATGTATTTATTTTATTAACCATTTCTTGTACTTTTGGACTAATTGAATCTGTTACTGTAGCATCTACAACCGGTGTTGATATACCTCCTGCTGTAGAACTTCCACTATCCGAAGACGAATCTTTATCTAGTTGTATATTACTTATTTCATCAAATGGAGCTGTTGCTTTACTTGCTTGTTTTCCTGCTTTAGCTACTGCGTTTCCTGCATCTGTGGCATTGGTTGCTAAACTTGACATATCTGTACTGGCACTGGATACTGGAGTACTTACTTTAAGTCCAAATGCGCCCATTACAGAACCAACTGTGTTAAAAAATGTTACCATTCCACTTGTAGCACTTTGAACTACTGGTATAAATAATTGAGCTATTGGTATTATTACATTTCCAATGGATGTTTTTAATTGTGTAAATGTAGCTCCTACTCGTGCTACTGATCCACTAAATGTTTGTGAATACTTAATAGCATCACCAGTTTGAAATTTAGTTTCTTCCATTATTCCATTAACTTCAGCTTGTATTTTTTGTTGTTTTGTTAAACTCATTGCACCTACGCCTATACTTTTTGCGTAATCTGCCCACATCACAGATACATTTTTTGTAACACCTGCATTATCTACAAGAATACTATTCTCATTTTTTAAACCTTCTGTAGCAGTCTGCACTGCATCACCTAAACTATAAGATGCTTGTCTACCAAAAGATGCAGCATCTTTTAACTTAGTCATTGTATCCATAACTTGTGTATCATTATAACCCCTTGAAGCTAAGTTTTTATATGATGTTACAGCATTTTGTAATGGAACTAATCCATCATCTATATAATCATTTAAAAATGATTTCGCTGCACTAAAACTTTTACCTTGTCCAGTTAATATACTATTTAATCCTATAAATGCATTCTGACTTTGACTTGCAACAGATACTGTTGTCTTACCAAAATCTATTATTTTACCTATAGCAAATGCACCTGCTATAATTCCACCTATTTTACCAAAACCAGTTGAAAAAGCATTAGAGGCACCATTTACTGTGTTTTTAATTTGATTATTAAATGCTCCTGTATTTAGATTTGCTAATACATCTACTGCCCCTACTGTTGTACTCATTTAATATCACCTGCCTTTTTTGTTCCGAAAGCTTGTTTCATAGCTTGTTGGAAAGCAGAAATTCTTTGTTTCTTCTCTTCATCAGTTAATACTTTGTTAATTTGTTTACTTCTAAACTTCTGCCATTCCCTGCGTATTCTCTTTTCGTTATTTCCATATGTTTTTATTGTTTTAGGATCTTTCTCTGACCTTATAGAAACTATATGTCCCAGAGGCGTATCGTCTGTAAGCCCTGCTAAAAGTCTATAATATTCAGGATATAATATCTCACTATCATTACTTAGTAGTCTTATTCCATACTGTTTAGCAAAACTAGATACTATTAGATTCCAGTCGTAAACTTCATCGTAATACACCTCGTTTGTTAGTTTTTTCTTACTTGTTCCATAACCTCTTCATATTCAATACCTTGAATTGCAGCTGAAATAAAATAAGTTAAATTTTTATATGATTCAACTGATAAATTTAGTTTTTCAACTTCCTTTGTCATCTCTTTACCTAGCGCTAACTCGAACATACCTCTATCATTACCAGGATCTTTTTTATATAAGTCTTGTATTTTGTCATAAGTAGATTTTCTATTATCAACTAAATATAACTTATCTCCTATTTGAATTTGTGGGAAATTATCTCCTGTTAAAATCTTTCCATCTGTACTATATATTTTTGCCATTTTATATCATCCTTTCTATATAAAAAATAAGAGGGTATTGCTACCCTCTTTTAGTTAAACACCTTCTACATATGTAGGTTTGCCACTGCTTAGTAAATCAAATTCCAAACTATCTACTGCTGTAGAATCTCCACCAAACGGAGTTTTAAGATCTACAACACCAGGTATTGTTAATTTATCCGCATTAGGGAAAGTTATTTCCATAACACTGTTGCAATCATTACCAGTTTTAAGCATCATGCCTGCAACATAACTATTACCTGCATCAGTGTAATTTCTTTTTCCACTGCAAGAGACTGTCATTGATTTACCTGTAAGCATTCTTTTAATCCAACCTTTTGCATCCATTGGATTCCATTCTTCAGTACTTCCATCTATAGAAACACTAAAAGTTTCAATATCTTTTATTTCTTTAAAATCAGCAGTTACACTCGCAACGCCTGCTGTTCCAATTTTAAATATAAGATCATATACTGGTATATTTTCCATATTATTCACCTTTTTTACCTTTCATAATATATATCTAGTTCAATAGAATACTCATATATATTCTTATCATCTGTTCCCAAATCGATAGGATTTTCATATATAATATTTATCCAATTGTTTTTATTTAAATACTGAAAAAAATGATTGTTTTTTAGACAATCATTAATTTCTATTATTTTTGTTTCTGCAGTATTTGCATTTTTTGTCCATCTAAGTAGAATTGTAATAGGCTTTATACTATAGCTGTGATTCTTTTCACCGGCCCATTGCATTTATTTTTGCAATATTTCGCTTTGAGTTATATATACATATAGTCTTTTCTAAATTCTTATCTATTTTACCAATAGATATTCCTCCACCTAAATCGGTTATTTTAGTTTTAAACCAATCTTTAAATTGTGTTAGAGTCATATTACAATCTTCCTTTCATAAATGTCTTAAATGCATTACTTAAAAACATTTTCTTTGGTCCTGTTATATAATCTTCAAAATACATACCTTTTGCATTCGGATTTTTATCAGTTTTAAAGTTATACTCAGGGTGATGATAAATTTTACGTGCATATGGTGTGTCAACAGTGAGTTTAACTTTTCCTGCTTTTTTCTTTGAAGAATCTACATAGACACTTTCATTTTGCATTGTTCCTGTATCAAATGGAATAACTTGTGCTTGTATAACATCGGTTTTCATTGCTTCTACAGATCTAACTAAAGCTATTTGCATTTCTGCATTGACTTTATTAAGTCCTGCTTTTAAAATCTTACCTGTAACCTTCATATCAATATACCTGTAATTCTGTACAAAATATTGTTCCATCTGGGTTACTAGGACGTTGACATCTGTATATATTCATCTTTTTATTACTTATTTCTATAATTCCTGCAGTTATAATATAACCTGGTGCAATATCACCTTTGATAATTATTATACCTTCTAAAGTTATAAGTTTTTGTTCAGGAGTTAATACTTTTTTTGCTTTTTGTGAATATATACATTTACCTTCCCATTCAAATGCAGTTAAGGGCTCACCTTCTTCAGATAAACCCTCTTGCTCAACCATTATTTTACATGGAACTATAGCTAAAAAGTCAGGAAATTTAAGTTTCATTGCTCTCATATATTTTACACCACCCTGCACATAAGACCTGTTTGCTTCAAATTATTATATGCATCTGCAGATATATCTAATTTTTCAGATTCAGTTTGTTGATTATAGTTAATACTAATACCAAGTACACTGTAACTTGCAACTGTAAAACCTTCACTACCATTTTCATTTATATAGTCTGCTTGATAACAAACGGCTTCCTTGACTAAATTCTGTTGAAATTCACTAAGATTTTCAACACCAAGCTCAACTATTCTATTGAACGTTACTTCATCAATCTTTCTGTTTGCTTTTTTTAGCAATTTTTCTATTTCTGAAGGATCAGTTAAAGTTCCTTTATAATCTTCTATATAATAAGTTATATCTGCATACATATTCATTTACCTCACTATTTCTTAATTTTTTCAAGTTCTTTAGAAACTTTATCTAATTCAGTTTTGATTTCTTTGTTTTCTTTTTCTAAAAAAATATTTTTATCATTCGATACTTTTAGTTCTTTAGAAACTACATCTAATTTAGTTTTTAGTTCTGATACTTCAGTATTATTTAAAACTTTTGACTCAAGCTCTTCTATTTTTTTAATTGCTATATCATATTCTGCATATGATATTTTTTTATCAGCACCATATTTAACTAGTTTATTATTCTCATATATATCAAACCCTCTTGCAATAAAACCATTTACTTCAGAAGGTTGAATTTTATATTCCTTATTTTCTTTTCTTGCTACCATTTTAAATCATCCTTTCGTTTAAAATTTATTAAGCTTCAGTATTAATTTTTATACCATTTGCTCTTGTTTCTATTACAAATAGATCTCCGTATTGTCTATTTTGATATAAGTAACCATCCCCTTGAGTATGACTTCCAGGAGCCCATAAATTTATATAACTATGTTTATCTGTTGATATAACAGATTTTGGATGAACCAATATCATATTTATTTGTTTAGCAGTTTCAGCTGGTATACATCCATCAGTAAAATCATAAGCTGTTTTCATTCTTGCAGATGGTATTGTTTTTATTTTAACATCATCTAAACTTTTAACCATTCTATAAACATTTCCTGAATTTCCTGTAACATCCATTTGTCTAGAAATTTTCTCTGCATTTTTAAGCATTGTCTTTATAGTAGGTGTTGCATATAAAATTCTTCCCTCTTCAGGAACTTCTGCTTCATCTAATGCTTCCATATATTCATCAAATTTAGCTAATATATTTGTAACTGTTAAAGCTGTTGTATCAACTGTTTTACCTTGTGCTACATAATCAGCATAAATTTTTGACATTCTATATGAATCTTTTTCTGGAATAGCATGTTCTTCTTCAAATGTATTTGTTAAATTTGCTGCAGAAAGTGCCTGATTACTTTCATCTACATCCATAGTATCTACAAAAAATTCAACATCTCTATCATGTGATAAAGTTTTTGTTATATATTGATTTTCTGCATCCTGTCTATTAAATCCGCCATTTCTTCCATGATCTTTAAAACCACCTAGTAATAAATTAGGTATTTTTATTGTTTTTGCATTTACAAACTTTACATTGTTTGTTGTTAAATCATTTGTTAATAATTCTCTTTTATATTTTTGTACTAAATCTTTCTCGAAATTAGTAGCATAATTCACTGTATTTGGCATTTATAATTCCACCCTTCTATTCTTTTACGTTTCCAAATATATTGGAAATCTGTTCATTTGATGTACCAGTACCCTGGCCATCTGTTCCAAGTTTCTCAAAACCTGTTTTCTGTGTTCCTTCTTGTTTAAATAAAAATGCATTGCTTTCTTGAACAGTTTTGAATTGTTCATCTAATCCTGTAACTTTGCCATCTTCTCCAAGAATAAGTTTTGTTTTATCAAATTGTCCTAATGCTATATCTACGTTATGAACTTTATCATTCAATGCTAGTTTAATAGCATTCGTAAGCTTCACATCTTTTAAATTAACTTGATACTCATCATCTTTTTTCTTGTTTTCAGCTTGCAATGTTTCAATTGTTTTTGTTAAAGTTGCGTTATCTCCAGCTGACTGTTTTAATGTATTAAGCTGAGTATCTCTATCTTTAACATCTGTCTCTAACTGTTTTTTCGTATCATTTACAGTATTAAAATCTGTTCTTGATACAAAATTTTTGCCAATACCTTCAGTAATACTTTTTTCTAGTTCTTTGGCGTTAGGTAAGTCTTTTAATAAATCCTTTAAAAATTCCATGTTTACTCCTTCATCTCTATCCTTTTTATCCAGCCAGTCCTGGTACTGAGATATAGCATCTATCCTTGCTATTAGGTAATTTAATGACTAGCAGTTTATGGCCATACACATTTTTGGGCACAAAAAAACACTATGTTTTCATTACATAATGCTTATATATTATCTGGATTTGTTGGATCATTTACTACACCTAATATGTTTGCTAATATAGCTAATATTGTAGTACTAATATCTGCCCATGCTGGTATATCTATTCCAAACCAATTTTTAACTATTAGATATACTAATGCTAATATAGCAGTCCATAGTGGTATACTTTTTAATCTATTTTGCATAATTACCTCACCCCCTCTAACTTATCAATTCTTTTATGTGCTTGCTTTGCACTTTCATCAACTCTTATTAACATATTAGTATTATCTTGTAATCTTTTATCAATTTTTTCTATATTGTCATTGATACCTAATATCATATTAAGTTTAGTATTTATCTCACCGTTTCCATTCACTATCGCTAGCTATTTTGCTATCCCTTTTTGATAATAAACCATATAAAGTTGCGAATGAACCTATAATTGTAGCTATTATTCCAATATACCCTATCATATCCAACTGCTTCACCTCGCAATCATTTTAAGCATAAATAATGCGCTTAATTTTTCAATTAAACACTTTCTATATGTTGTTTTTTAATGGTTTTCCATTCAGTAATTTTGCTATTATACTTTTGTTTATTTTGTTCGTCTAAACTGCCACTTTCTAACCTTTTATATTTTTGTATATTTCTATCTATATAACTAAGCTTTTGCTGGTATTCATAGTTTTCAGATATTTCAGACTTGTTTATAGGCTCTGTTACATTATTTATCTCAGGGAAAAACGTGCTCATTGTATGTCTACAATTTGGATGAAATAAACCAGCTTTAATTGCGACAGATAATAGCATATATGGTCCATCACTTTGTTTGCCACCACTGTATACATCATCAATATATACCTTTCCTTGCCATGGTATGCAGGTAGGAGAGCAAGCATTGTATTGACTAATGTATACTGTTGTAACACCATACTCTTGCCTTCTAGCTCCTTCTCCTTGTAAATGTGCTCTCTTGTTTGCAGTTCTGAGTACCATTTCTGAGTAACTTGATATATTAATTCTTCGACCATCTTTATATTCAATGCTATTTATACCTTTACTTAAGAAATCTTTTGTAGCCATATCTATTGATTGTTTAAGTGTCTTTGCTCCAAAATTCAAATTTATTTGAGCTCTAAATATAGTTTTTCTATATACATCATTTGTCATTCTTAGCGCCGCAGCTTCTGCAGTTTCTAAATCGTTATTAACAGCATCTATTAATGTATTTAATTTTTTATCGTTTGTACTAAAGAAACTATCTTTATTTGGATTCTTAGTAGTCTTGAAACCTTTTTTTATTACTGACTGTATTTCTTTATCAGTTTTACTTTTACCTTCTAAAAACTGGCTTTTAAGACTTTCTGTTATACTTTCATTTATAGATGTTATATAACTTTCCATTATTGCTTTATTTTCACTTTGAAATCGTTTTAATTCTTTAAGTTTTAATGCTTGCCATTGAGTCCACTCAAAACCTTCTATCATTTCTTCTTTTGTGTGTCTACTTAAATTTCTTTGCATAGATCTAATTAAATCTGATTCCATATCAGAAAATATTTTACCTATATCATAATCTTCCAATATTACTCACCACCGGTATCTTTAATATCTTTTGTTACTGATGGTTCTTGTGTTTCTAATATACCCTGTTCTGACTTTAAGAGATTAACCTCTGCTTTTTTCCAATCCTCATCTTTACTGTCACCATACATTTCTTCTACACATTGCTCTATGCTCATTACCCCATAAGTCTTACCTTTGCCAACAGTTTCAACTACAGCTTCAAAACTAGGATTTGCATATTCTCCAAATGTAGCTTCTGCTTCTATATCTTTTACAGTCTCCTTTTTATCATTATGGTATGTTTTTATTAGTGCTTCTACAATTTTAGGTATAGTTTTTTCTAGTACTCTTACTATTCTAGTCCTTGTGTATAATGTCATTTTTTCCTTTTCTCTTTGTGCTTCTGCGTTGTCTAGTTTTTTAACATCTATGCCGAGCGTGCTGGGACTGATTAATCCTTGTAATACATTATCTAATGCAGTTATATATGCTGCAGTCAATGCTTCATGATTTATAGCTCCTTGCACAACCTCTATTTTATTTGATGCATTTTCGCTATTATCTGATTCTGTTTTTATAAATCTATTATCGAATGGATTAGGACTAAAAGAGAGTGCTCCTGTTGCGGGATTTCTAGGTATAAGTTTTTCAGGTATATATTTATTAGCTCGTCCATCTCTTAATGCATCCATCCATTGACTAAATGCTTCATCATATGCATCAAAGGTATCAGATTTTGTATCGAATAAACTTTTGCCTCTACCTTTAAACTTAGGAGATTTAGAAAACATTAAAGGTATTGCCATCATAAATTTACCATTATTTTTTATATCAATTAAATTTGTAGTTTCATCACATGTGTTTAATAATACTTCTTTTCCATCACTATCATATAATTTGTATTTTATATTTTCTTTAGAGTATTCTTCTTCTAAACAATACATTTTTCCTTTTTTAGCATATCTAGTTAAAAATATTATACTTTTTAATCTTCCCCTAACATGGTTAAATTTTACTCTATCTGTTCCATAGAACTCTAATATAGGATACAATGATAAACTCTTATCTATAGATATTTTAAACGCTCCATCCCCTTTGTATAACGCTTCTTTTGCTGATTCTTTAATTATATCTATAAAATTATTATCTGATTCTATTTCTTTCCATAGCTCTTGCTCCTTTGTATCTTTTAATTTTATTTCATTCATATCATCTATAGATATATCAGCAAGAGTATCTATTATTAAAGATGGTAACCCTGAATGGATTTTTCTGAATTTTATGCCTGTACTTGAATTTGCACACCAAAATTTAGTGTTTCCCATTCCATCATCTATTTGTGTATAAAACTGGTGTAATTCTGATGCGTTACCTCTATACCATATAGTATTTTTTATAACATTCGTTTCAAGAGTTTCAGCCTCTTGTATAACTGCTGCAATATCTTGTGCAGGTTGTAATTCTAACCAACTTTTAATCATATTCTTAAACCACCCCATGTTTATCCCCCTATTTTATCTTTGTAAGGTATCCAGCTGTACTGGTCTGCATTTATTGTATGGTCATTTCCATCTTCTGGTTCGTTAGATTTATCTTCTTTCCAACTATAAACATTCATTTCGTCTATATTCGGTTTACATATATCTAATATAAGATAATATCCATGTGCCATCCAACCTCTTTGTAAACTTAATCTATCAATTATTTTTAACTTTTTCCAAGCACCAATAAAATTATATATACTACCATGCAATCTTTTGTATTTTTCTAGTTCTGTTATAGTTGCTTGATCTGCACTATCTATATATACATCTTTTGCAAATCCCCATACTAGTCTGTTGTATTCTAAAAATATTATAAGTAGTTCAGGAATATCACTTGGTGCTATTGGTTTTACTAAATCCTTATTGTTATACACCTTTACATCTAATGTTATTTTTTTACGACATTTTGTTATACCTGAAAACACAAATGCAAATGTATCTTTTGTATTTTTTGAATAAGATGTATCTACACCACACGAAAAAAGAACAAACTCATATTTTTTAGCTTGCTCTGCAGTTATAATTTGTTTGTTTTGTAAGTCAAGTACAAGACCAGTTGATTTACCACGTAATCCTAAAATTTTATTCCTGTACATTTTAGTTCCTTGTGGTACTGCATCTTTCTTTTCTTTTATATCTTCTTCAGTTAATCCCATATTATCAGTAAAAGTAAAATACCAGTGTATCCATCCCTCTTTTTCCACTTCGTCTAATTGCTTCAATAGTTCTTCTGGATAATATTTTTTATATTTTTCTAATGGTCTACTACAATTTATATAATCTTTGTATATTGGTAAATTTGGATCGTCTGGATTAAGTGTTGCAATAAAATATTTACATCTATGTGATATTTCTCTTATGAACTCCATATCCGCTATATTTACTTCATCTACATAAACACATCCAACTTGTCCACCTAAAACTTTTTTCCATCTTGACTTATCTCCATAGCCACAAACATATATTATTTTTATACCATTTGGTGTTATATACTTAATGTGAGGTATCTTTATTCCACCACTACCACTAGAATAATATTTAACAGTTCCATTTTCATCGCTAAATACGTCTAGTATACCTAATTCTGGATTTATTATATTCTTTTCAGCTGTACCTAAATCATCAGCTGCAATAATATGATGCTTTATATTACTGTTAGCGACTTCTAACATAAATTTAAACGAGCCTACTGTTGTTTTACCTGCAGCAGTAGTACCTTCTAAAAACTCTTTTTTTGCATTTGTTTCAAGAAAATCTAAATACTTAGGTGATAATTTCAATCTTATCGCCTACTTCTTATTTTTTATTTGATTAAGTATATCGCCTAATATGGTATTTTTCTTTTCTTCAGATTTATCATCTTTAACATCTACAAATAACGCATAACGTTTTCCTAATAGTTCAGCCGCTTTGTTTCTTTCTTTTAGTGGTGCATCTAACTCAAATTGGTCCTTGATATTACCTCTCATTACTTCAGTTAAATAAATTAATACTTCATTCTGATCAGCTACTATCTCATTACTTTTTTCAGCTAACACTTCTTTTATAAAGGATCTTATCTCGGGTTTTTTAAGGAGTCTGCAAGCATTTACTTTACATGAATTTGGATTTTCATTAGAATATGCTTTTGAATAAGCTTCAGAACCGATTTAATGTCTCTATATAGTAATGACAGAACAACTCCTGCTTCTTGGTTATTTTCTTATCTTCATTATCCACTTCCTTCACCTGCCTTTATTTGTTTTTCATATTTATATTCTTTAGCTAAAAATATGACTACATCAGTAGAACTATAAAAATCTTCTCCATCACTCTTAGGATGAATCTGATATATTGTATACTTTGTTGTCATCTTATCTCTATCTTTGTTATAATACTGTGTTGTACTCATTTTATAGTTCACATCTAATCTATTTAATACAAATAATAATTTCTTTATCATTGCATTTGGATTTTCCACAGTATCACCTCATTTATTTTTCAAATAATTTATACACTTATATATTTCAATGCCATCTTTTAGTATATGTGCTAAGTTTAAACAACCTTCTCCACTGTTTCCACATTCTGGACAACAACGCTTATTTATAATGTTTAACTGTTGTTTTTTCTTTGATTCTGCTTCTCTAATTATATCTTCATATATTTCATTTCTACTCTGTTTCATTCGTATCACCTCTAAATGGGTATAAAAAAACAGCCTGTTTAAGGCTGCTTTAATTAACACTGCATAATTTTATTTGCGGCATTATTAACTATTCTCTGAGTTAATATTGTTTCAAGTCTAATATTTTCTAATTTATTTTCTTGCTCAACTTGCACTTTATCCAGTTCATCAACTCTAATTTTACAACTTTCATCTTTGAAATCGCATAGTATATTATATTCAGCTTGATTATTTAGCATTTCTTCAATTATCTGTACTTCATCACTTTTTAAACTTTCCAGAACTAAGTTATATTTGTTTTTTATATTTTCATAATTTTTTTCATCAGGATAATTCATTTTTCTCACCTCCTATAACATTTTAACACTACAATTCGACTTTTTATGTCGAAATATGTCAAAATATAATATATATATAGCAATCTATTCAAAATTGCTCTACTATTCATAAGAGGTTAATACATAAAAAATGGGTAAGAGGTAGGTAATGTGATCCTACTCCTTTCAATAAAATTGATGCTCTACCTATTGAGCTACTCCTACATACATAAAAAACAGCCTGTTAAGACTGTTTTATTCTTTTACTATTTGCTTTTGTCTTTTAAAGTTTGACCTAATGAGTATATATTACTAGTATCATCTTTTAAGTAAAATATCGAGTCTGTTTGTTTAGGAAAATTTTTAGCTATTTCCTTTAACTCTTCATTTAATTCTTGTTCTTCATTCATATTAATCACCCTACATAATTATACCATTGTATTTCTATATAGTAAAATTTCACGCCTATAAAACATCATTATTTTTTATTTAGTTAATTTGTTATATATCTTCTCTGCATTCTACTAGGGTACGTACAAGCTGTTGTTTCATTACTATGACATACTTATAATATCTCTGCAACAATAACTTGTACTCGATATACAGGACGACAGTTCCCAAATTCATGATATACTGACAACCTACCTATGGAGCTTCTTGTCTGACTCGAACAGACTACCTACGGTTTACAAGACCGTTGCTCTACCAGATGAGCTAAAAAAGCATATACATAAGAAAAAAGTAGCCTATTAAAGACTACTTTTGTTAATTTCCAAACTTCGAAATCAATATTCGATAATTCGACTTATACACATTATAACATATAACAACCGAACAAAGTGAACAAATATCAAATTTTATCTAAAAATCTATTATGTTCCATTCTTACACTATGTACTGTTGAGTTTCCACCCATCATATGTCCTATCTGTGTCCAGTTTTTATCATCTATGTATCTGTATCTAAAAATCCTTCTAATCCTGCTATATGGTATCGTTTCTATATATTCTTCTACACTCGTTTTCATCTCCAGCAACTTATGGTATGCTTCTTTTAATATCTTTTTATTTTTATTGAAAGTAGCATTAGGTCTATATGCTGCTACACCTTCAATTACAAAATTATGTTCTACATATGGAAATTCAGCAGATGATCCTCTTACATTATCTACAACTATTTTACTTCTTTGATTTTCAAATGTACTTATCCTTTTTTCTAAATCTTTAACCTCTGCACGGATATCGCAATATTGAGCTAATATTTTTTTATCCATATATTTATCCTCCTACTAATTTATCGGTTTATCTGGCCTTTCTCGGCAATATTCACAACTCTCAGAGCTACATTTCTTTTCAATCCACTCGTTGCAATATGCGCAATAGTAAGCGTCATATTCATCATTTAAAAATAATTTTTCATTACATTTTGAACAACTTTTCATATACCCTCCTATGCTTGTCCTACTGTCCAACTATCTCAACTATTGCTTCTAAAACTTTATACCCAAATTTATCATATGTATTAATTCCAAGTGTTATTAATATAGATACTATTGTCAGCATTGCTACAATTATTATAAATATATACTTTAATATATCTAATAGTTTATTCATATCTACTTCTCCTTTATCTAATTAAATTAGCTAACCTCGCAATAAGCTGATTACATTCTTCACAAGGTACTAATTTTGGATGGTAATCATAAGTATTATCTCTATGTAAAACTCTCTTTTTATATTTCAAACATACGTGTAGCTTTTTACGACTTGTTTGTTCAGATTCTTTTAAATTTAGATATTTACATTTGTTACAATCAAACATATTAATTTACCTCCTATAAATTATTGCTTTCTGTTCCTGTTATTTTCTAGCACTGTATATTGTATTATGATCTGTTTTATCTCTTCGGTAGTTTTACCTTCGCAAAGTTTTTGTATTGTAATTTCTTTAGCTAAATTTACAATAGCTGCATATGTAAATATTATACCTACAACTATTATTATAAATATCATTAATCCACTCATACTACTTGTCCTCGAAACTTTCATAATATTCATTTAATTTATTTGATCTATTTATTGCATCTTCTTTATTAATATATTCGGGTTTTTTATTAAAATAATCGGTTTCTGATAAATTTTTATCTTCAAATTTAAAGCTATATTTATATTTCCATATTCCTGCTTCTATACTTTTTTCTGTTATTATCATTTTAATTGGAATATGTTTTTTGATTTTACTGTTATATCCAATTCCCCATACTTCTTGTCCTATTTCATATTCTTTATCTGTGTATCCGTGAAACTCTGTCTCTGTATGCCATTTAGCCATATACTTTTCCTCCTATTTTTTAATTTCAATTATTTCAGTTTTATCGTTATTATTAAACAACCAACTTTTTTCAACTACGTACTCTATTTTTACTTCATTTATATCCTTCATGTCTATATCTTCAATTATTTTTATTAATGTTGCTTTATCCATTTAACTCATTCCTCCTTATATATACATTGTTAGCAATCGTTAGTCCATTATGTTTCTCTAAACACAATATCTGGGTACTTTTCTTTAAATATTTTTCTTTTGTTTATGTAAACTTGTGTTTTAAATCCGCTTTACATCTTCGACTATAGTTTGTCCCTCTTCATCATAAACGAAGTCAGCTACATAGTACATTGGTCTTTCCTTTATGCTTCCTGGTATTAGCAAAAATCTTACTTGTCTGCGTAAATTAGCTATCTTTCCTGCTCTTAATAGCAATTTTAGCTCACAATAACGATTAGCTTCTTTAGTGCTATCAAACTTTATTCCATCAATTTCAGTCTTTATGTTATTATATTTACCTGGCTTTTGTTTCACCAGGTACTCTTGATATTCAGCAACTGTCATTCTATTATTCATATTAGTCTCCAATTTCTAGTAAGTATTAATTGCATTTGTAGCATCTATTAAGTTATTTAATTCTTTTATATGATCTAACATTTTATTTTCATTAATTGCATTAGATTCGTATTCAAATTTATTTATATAATGACTTTTTAAATTTTCTAAACTTTTTCTTATTTCATCTAATTCATTTTTACCCATATCTACACCTCCACTAATTTTTTTCTATATCGTTGCAATCTTCATATCCTAAATGATACGCTTCTATTTTTTCTTTTTGTAGTTGTTCTATTTGTTTATCTTTATTATCTACTGTATATTTTGCTATTTTATTTATCTGTTTAGATATATGTAATTTTTCTTTTAGCTCTTCTATTACTTTATCTTTATCATCAAAACATCTTACACAATAACATTTATCACTTTTAGTTATTTTACCATCATAGATTATTAATGAATTACATTTATTACAGTTAGTTGAATAACTTTTTGACAATTCAGTTAATACTGTATCTATTGCATTTGCTAGTTCTTCATCAAAGTTACTATTGTTAGCTCTGTACATTTCGCATATCTCAATTGCTTCTTCTATGCATATTATTGCTCTACTCATGATACGTTACCATACAACTCTTCCTGCAGCTTGTTACGTTTTCTCATTATAGCTCCATGTGCAAATTTTATATTTATCAATTTACCTTCAAGTTTAGGAATATCTTTGTCTTTTGCCTTACTACTTCTTAATTTGTCCTTAATTTCTAAATAATTTTTGTTTAACTCACGACTTTCATCTTCAAGCTCATTTATTTGATCTAATATATTTTTCTCATTATCATTTAAGTTATAATCTATAATTTCATATGAATTACTCATAATATTTCCTCATTTCTATTTATAATTTTCATCTATCAATGTCGATATAAAATAACCCACTGGATTATTATTGGCTTTGCCTTTTGTTTTTTCATAAATACCAGTTAAAATATCAACATTTAGAGTATTTAACACATCTATATTTTTATTTATATATAATTCCCTTACAACACTTTGATAAAGCAATACTTCTTCTTTAGCTGCAGGTATTGAATCTAATAATTTTATATCCCCACAAAAAATTCCGATTTTTTTAAAGTGACATAGAATATCATTATCATTATCATTATCATTATCATTATCATTATCGGCTTTTTTGGGTTCTTCTGGGTTTTCTTGGGTTCCCAAATAACCACTTGGGTTTTTTGGGTTATCTTCTAACCCATTGGGTTTCTTTGGTCTACCACCTTTAAGTCCGTTTAATCTATTTCTTTCAATCACATTTTCATATTTTTCTTTATTTCTATCTAAAGTCTGTTTGATTGGAATAAATATAAGTTTTAAGGTATATGATAGTTCAACAATACCGCCTGAAGTTTCATACTCATAAATTGCTTTGAATAGCTTTCCTGCTTCTTCATCAGTAAGCATATCTACCACTTCTTTTTGTTTAGTATATAAAATAAAACTCTCTTTCATTATCACACCTCTTGTCTAAAAGTCATATAATTCTAAATTTATGGCCATGTTTTTATCTGCTACAATAACCTCTTTTTTTGTTAATCTTTCAATTTCTAATTTCATTCTTTTGTAATCACTATTTCGGTCTGATAAGTGAATAATTACTATCTTCCTTACCTGAGTTAAATCATTACTTTTTAAAAATTCTAATACATTTTCTAAGCTGAAGTGACTTCTTAAAGTCCTTTTGTATAATCCACTATGTAAACTCTCATCTTGTAGGTTTTGTTTAACTATATCGGTAATGTAGTTGCATTCTAATAGTAAATAATTTAGATTATTAAACTTATATTTTAAGTAATATGTATCTGTTGCATATAGAACTTTTTCTCCTGTAGGTTTGTATTGTATTAAAAATCCTAATGGCTCTGCACAATCATGTTCTGTTTCAAATGGTAATATTGTAAAATCTCCTATATCAAATTGTTTCAAGCTGCTAACATGTTTTATTCGATGTGATTCTAATTTTAATGCTTTAGCTGTTCCTTTACTCATGTATACATTTATACTATTTTTAATAAGGTCCTTAACTGCTTTACAATGGTCTTGGTGTTCGTGGGTAACTAATGTACCCACCACACCTTTAAAATTGAAATTTAGACCTTTTTGAACTTCCTTATATGATATCCCAGCATCGATTATAAGCTTGTCTGTTTTTGTTTCTAATATGTAGCAGTTACCTGCACTGCTAGATTCTAATACTTGTAATTTCATATTAAAACGCCCTCTCTGGTAATCCTCCCATATTTTCATTTACTTCATATTCGTTATTCTCATTATTAGCTCCTGATTCACTGATATTAGGTTCAGCTATTAATTCATATGTTGGTTCTATATCAATAAGCTCTTTATTAGCATTTGTTTCTATTTTCTCAATAACTTCTTGTTCAGCTAATTCTCTATCTGTTAAATTATAAGCTTCTTTGATAGCTAGATTGTGATCGTCTGATTCATTTATTATTTTTTTACATATTTTATTAGTAACAGTTCTTTTTGACATGTCCTCTGTAAACTGTGAATGTACGCTTTTAGAATCAGATATATTCATTCTAGATTTAGTCCAAGCAGTTTTAATCTGTTCCATTGTCATTATTTCAGTCTTTTCAGTATTATCGCTATAAACTGCTATTGCATATGCACTAATAATCTTTTTTTTATCAATGTTTTGAATTGATTGACTATGTTTTGTAACTATCTTTTTACCTCTTTTAATCTCATATTCAAAAGCGTCACCTTCATATACTACTTCAGCTATTATTTCTACTAATTCTTCATCAACTTGTTTAGCTACAGCTACAGATCCAAAATAAGATCTCATCAATGATAATTTATTGCCATTTGCTATAAAATAACATTGCTTTTTAGCTGGATTTAATCCTTGTACAACCATGTTGTATAATGTATTTGCTATGCTATCTTTTGTACATACTTGTAATACAGGTCTTTTGTCTTTATCAACTGTTTCTTGTAATATTAAACATGCTGCTTTTAGTGCATTTTCCGCACTATAATTTTTAGGTAATACTAATCTTCTTGAATTTGTTAATCTTGATATTTCACCCTCTACACTATTTGATAACGAGTCAACATAGTCGCTCATTTTTACTTGTTTTTTTACCTCTAATTCATTACTCATAATTATTTATCCCCCTTCAAATTACATCCACAATTTTTACAAAATTTATCTTGATCATCTATTCGGTTTTTGCAGTTATTACACGTTACTAAACAAAACTTTTTTAAAATAATGCTATTACCATCTACATATATTTCTAATGGATCCTTAATATTTATATCTAAATTTTTTCTTAATTCTATAGGTATAACTATTCTACCTAACTCGTCTACTTTTCTTATTATTCCTGTTGATTTCATATTAAATTACCTCTACTTTCAATTGTTTATCTCTGCTAACTAATAATCTTATTATCTGTGTATCTAAATTGTATAAATCATTTATGCTTTCAGCATTATCTACAAATATTGGCGTTTTTTTTCTAAAATGTTCTATTAATGTAGCTATTATATCCATACCTGCATTTATCTTACCAGCGTTGTTTACATCTGAATAAGGTACTCCATTAACAAGAGTTTCACAACATTCGTTAAGACCACCATTTATTTGCGTATCAAATAATTTAAACCTAACTACTTTAAATTTACTATTTATAAACTCCTCTAACATATTTACTTTTGTTTTAATAAATTCTTCGATCAAGTATCTATGCCCTTCTAGCTCTGCTATTTTTTCAGCAAGATTTCTTTCTTCAAGCTCAAGTTGTTCAATTCTAGCATTAGTCTTTTCTTCTACTTCTTTATTAGCTAATTGCTTATTCAAATCATTTATCTTGTTCTGTATTTCCATTTTCTCTCGTTTTAAAGCTAAAGACATATCCTCAACTGGTTTATTAAGTTCTGCTTCTAATTGAGCTATTTGTGACTTAATTTGAGTGTACTCTTTAGAACCTGTGTAATCTATTTCGGTTTTATTATCATTTATAGTTTTGATATCTATTTCAGCTTTTGCTATATCGCTCATAATCATAGTTAGTAATTCTTCATTTTGTTTTAATTCAGTCTTGTATTCGTCAACTTTTAATTCATGTGCTTTTGCATCTTCTGTTACAAATTTTCCTTCTTTGTTTATTTTTTCTATAGTTTCACGTTGATTTTTATTAAAACTGTTCTTCATATCTTCAATTTTAGTTTTAATATCATCACCAGGAAGAGATTGTCCGCATGTAGTACATTTGAAATTATTTTCATCTGGATCAACAAATTTAGTTTCAGTTGCTTCATCATATTTTTTATATAATTCTTTTCTTCTTTTACTACATTCATCTAAATATTTAGTAACACTATCAACACTATGTTTTAATGTATCAATTCTAAATTCAACATTCTTTTTTTCTGATTTAAAATTATTTAATTTAAGTTCTTTATCCATAATTTCTCTTGAAGCATTGATTTGAATTTCTCTTTCAATATTAGCTAGTTTATTTTTTGATTGACTGATTACAATAAGCTTATTATTATATTTTTCATTTACAGCTCCAGCACTATTTAATTGTTCATCTATAGCATTAAGTTTTATATATTCAAATTCTTTTTCTTTTTCAATTGATTCATAGTCTATTTTTTCTAATGTTTCTTTATTGTGATTTAATTCATCGATTCTAGTAGGAATTTTCTCTATATCTTCATTAAGTCTTTTTATTTTTTCTTTTATTATTTTCCCATAGTCTTCAGTAGATTTACCATTTAGTATTTCTCTTAAACTAATTAATTTTATATCTGAATCTATAACTTGTTCATCAGACATATCACCAGTTATACTTAATAGCATAGTTCTTCTATCTTGCCATTTAAGCATTGTATTAAAGTAAACTGGATTAGTTAGTAATTTGAATATATTCTCATCCATTAAGTTATTTATCTTATCCTGGTACTCTGATTTCTTAACAGGTACTTCATCTATATAGCAACTTGTTTCATGACCTGAAAATTCTTGTTCTGCGGATCCTCTTTTTTTAGTCCATTTTTCTTCCATAACTTTTCTTATAGTAATCTCTTTACCATTTACTTCTATAGTTGCTTCAACTTCATGCTCCAGCATATGTATTTGAGATCCTTTTTTATCTATAGTCTTTATATTGAAATCCTTCCTGTTAGTACTGTCTTTATCAAATAATAACCACATGAAACTGTCATAGACTGTTGTTTTACCGTGTTGCGTTTTCTCCATATATATTTGTATTTCTACCGTTGAAATTTATTTCCAAATTTTTTATACCTTTAAAATTCTTTATTATTAATTTATTTAATATCATTTGAATGTTCCCCCTTATTTTCTTTTAGAACTATTGTTGTATCAATGTTTTTACTATCACATATTTCTTTAACTCTTTTTTTAAATTCTTCACTCATATCAATATTTCCCCCTCTTGACAAATATGTTATAATATTACTATAATGTTTATATAAACTCATTATTGGAAACGTTTACTTTCGACTGAAGACGTTTCTATATTTATGTCTTTTTTAATTATTGTTTTTTTATCGTAGGTAATTCTCATAAGTTTTATTAAATCAAGTTTTACATTTCCACCTCTCGTATACTTATCCAATATATTAGATTCTAATATATGAATCTCCTTTAAATCCTGAGCAAACTCCTTCTGCATTTCTATTACATCATCTTTACTGTAAACTTTTGGCATATTTTTCACCTTCTTTCTCATTTAATTTTAATTATTATTTAATCACAAATTTTTAATAATACTCCAAATACTAATGCTGCTATAGGTGATCCTATTACTGCTAATAGTATTTCAAACATTTTTATCAACCCTTTCTTCTTTTCTCACTCATTTCCACTAAAAACAATAATATGAGTATTATCAAACCTGGCAATATAGTTACTAATATAATTCTAAACATTTTTATTTCACCGCTTCCTTTAGTAAAACATTGTATATATTGTTGAATTTTGTATTTATTTGCTGTATAATTCTTTTGAGTCTGACCTACATAGAAATGAGGTGATATTATGACATCAAGAGAAGATATTTCAATGCAACTAACACTTGCATATGTTCAAAATAATAAAGTAGTAGGAACATATGAAGATATTTCAAACGGGATTTCTGTAATTTACAATGGAATATACAACAATATAGATACCTTTCGCCCTAAACAATAACTAACCAATAAATAACTTAGCTATTTAACACATAGCTATTGTGTTTTTATTTAATATTTCACTGTCAGACTCGTTTTTATTTATTTCTGCTATTCTTTTTAATTCAGCAAACATTAATTCACATATTTCTTTATTCATTTTTATTTCACCTCTACTTTCACTAATATAACTTGTCCCTCGTAAATATCTGATTCTATCATATTGTTTAACTTTTTAATTTCACATTTTGCTTTAGGTAAATATGTATCTGCATAATATCTCATAGCAATATCTTCTAAAACTTCACCTTGTTTAACCGTATAATTTTTATAGGTAATTACTTCTGCGGCTTGTACATTATTTATTAATAATGATATAAGTATAAATAACACAAGTAATATAAAACATATTGCACTGGCCTTAAATTCATATTCTTTACTTTTTTTTCTTCTCAATTAACTCACCTCCCTATTTTGATATTCTAAAATCATTCTTTCTAAAACTCTAGATATTACTTCATCACCTTTTTTTATTCTTCTTTTTTCTTCATTTGTTTCAGGTTTTACTATTCTAATTGTTACTTTCACTTAACCTTACTCCCTTCTTTAATTTACTGTATACCTGATTAGTTAAGTTTTCTCAACTCATTGGGTAAAAAAATATAGATTGATTTCTTCATCTGTTATATTTAATAGCTCTGCTGACTTACTTATTTCATGTTGTGAAAAGGATACTTTGTTATTAAGTTTATAACTTAAAGATACTCTACTCATACCTATTTCAGGAGCGAATAACTGCTCGTCTTCAAACACTTCTTTTATTTTTCCGCGTAATTTATTATAATTGTATGTAATTTTATTTTTCATAATTCACCTCCAGCTAGTTAAGTTTTCTTAACTAAATCAATCTTACCATGTATATTTTTTTTTGTCAACAGTTTTTGCAAAAAAGTTAAGAAAAGTTAACAATTTGTAAATTTATGTTGATTTTTAGTAAATTTATGATATAATTGTATATGTAAATATTTGGGAGGAAATAGAATTGAAAACAAAAACTTTTGCCGAACGTTTAAACGAGGCTTTAATATTAAGAAATATGAAACCATCAGACTTAGTTTTAAAGAGTAAAGATCAATTAGAAAAATCATCAGTTAGTCATTATCTATCAGGAAAATATAATGCTAAACAAGATAAACTTACAGTAATTGCAGAGATCCTTAATGTAAATGAATCATGGTTAATGGGATATGATGTTAGTATTAATCCTACTACTAAAGGAATAAAAATTCCTGTACTTGGACGAGTAGTAGCAGGCATACCAATGGAAGCTTTTGAAGAGATTATTGACTATGAAGAAATAACTAAAGAAATGGCGTCACACGGTGAACATTTTGGACTTGTCGTAAAGGGCGACAGTATGCTACCTCGATTTGTCGAAGGAGATGTTGTTATAGTACGCAAACAATCTGATGTTGAATCAGGTGATATAGCAGTGATACTTATAAATGGTTTAGATGCTACTATAAAACGTATTTCAAGAGATAGCAATGGAATTACACTAATTCCATTGAACAACTTCTATATGCCTAAATTTTATTCAAATGAGGATATAGAAAAACTACCTATTATTATTTCAGGTAAAGTTGTAGAACTAAGAGGTAAGTTTAGTTAAGTGAGGTGAATTATAAATGTATTGTAATAAATGTGGAAATCTCACATCCGAGGAAGATGTATTTTGCAAGAAATGTGGAAGCAAAGTATCAGAAAATGAACTAAAATTAGAAAAAGCTGATAATATTATCCAATCTGATAAATCTAAACTTAGTTTTTGGGATAAAGTAAAAGAAGAAGCTAAAAGACAGCAGAATGAGAAAGCAGAAGAAATTCAAAGATTAAAACAGCTTAAAAAGGATAAAATACCTTATTGCTTAAAGTGTCATTCTACTTCTTTGTCAGCTAATAAAAAAGGTTTCGGTTTTGTAAAAGGTGTTATTGGTACAACTATAACAGGTGGAATGCTTGATGTTGGAGTATTAGCCGGTGGATTAGGAGCAAATAATCTTAAACTGACATGTATGAACTGTGGGTATCAATTTAAGCCAGGTAAAAAATAGTATTAACAATAGTATAAAAACAAGTGTAAGTATTTTTAACTTGTTTAAAAAAATATTTAAGTAATTAGAAAGTAGGGTTAATTATGGATAATACTAAATTACATAAAAGCATAAATTTTTACGATATCGATATTAATATTTTGCCAATATTTTCACAATCAAAATTAGATTATAATTTTCAAAAATTAATGATTGAAGCTTTTCCAGTACTTGAAACTTATAAATTTAATAATGATATTATAGTAGATATAATCGAATCAGAAGAATGTCTATTTGGAAGTATTGGTAAATTGAGAAATATAAAACATAATCCTTTAACTAGAGCAAGAAATATTGAAACACTTAATAAATCAGAAATAAATTTACCTAAAGATCAAAAATTAGAAGAATTTACATATTTCTATATTGATTATAATTATAATAAAGCTTTAGTCCTACGAAATGATGATGCTCCAAATTTCATAAAAACTTTAAAACTTTTATTTAAAAATGTTAGAAAAATATCTGAAAAGACACAAAGATTTGATATATATCCCGAGATTATATCAGATATTTCTAGTACATTAAATAAATTCATTGAACTATGTAAAATTGATTTAGTATATAAGGATCATTTACAAGAAACAGAACAAAAAAATTCATATATACCTTCTGTAAAAGAAATATACGAAAAATATGATAATCAATTGTCAAAAGTAGCTTTATCTTTGACTTTTAAAAATGAAATTGCCACACATAAAATATTAGAAGAATTTAAAAACAATAGAAATTATAATGACCTAGAAAATTTAAAAATAACTGGTAAAGTATCAGCAAACGAAGACATTACAGATACGGTAGATTTATTAAAAAAAATAATAACTAAAAAAGTTATTATTGAAATTGAAAATGATGATATTCTAAAATACGAACAAAAAGTAAAATGCATATTAAGAGATCAATTATTTGCTAATATAAAGTGAAACTAAAAATAAAAACATCGCAGATATTATAGTATATGATAAGCTCATTATAAATAATGGTAATATCAAAAAAGTCAAAACATTTAATACTCCTAATACTGTTGTTAATATAAATCCAAGTATTCCTATAAATATACATGTATATATCCTAGTTAAATATCCATACTTTTTTAATCCTTGTATAAATAATTTATTATCTGGAAAACTTAAAATAATTCCAAAAGTTGTAAAAAGAAATCCTGCTAATGCACCCGATACATTTATTATATTATTTAGCATATTATTATTAACCAAAGGATATGCATCAAGCATAAACAAGATTATAAATATTGTTATAATAAATACAGATATTATAGTAATAAAATGTACTCTTAACTTAGAATTAATATCTTGAAATATATTATAGAGTATCTTTTTAAAATCCATTTTTATCACCTTACCTTAAAATATATTATATAACAAAAAAAACTTAAATACAATAAAAAAATTATAATTTCAAAAAATAATATTACAGAATAATAAATAAAATCCTACACTTTGATAATACATTTACGTAAACATTAAAATAAATACATGTTGATAGGAGGTAACTATGAAAGTAGCAATCTACACAAGACAAAGTCTTGACAAAAAAGATAGTGTTTCAATCGAATCACAAATTAATTCTTGTAAGAATATCTGTGATAATAATGATTGGGAATATGAAGTTTTTATCGATAAAGGATTCTCTGGAAGCAATACTAACAGGCCAGAATTTAAAAGAATGATGAGCCTTATTAAAGATGGTGAGATTAATAAAGTTATTGCATATAGATTAGATAGAATAAGTAGAAGTCTTGCTGATTTTGTAAATCTAATAACTATTTTTAATGATAATAATGCTGAATTTATGAGTGCAACTGAAAATATAGATAATAACTCTCCTATGGGACGTGCTATGATAAATATAGTTATGACTTTTGCACAGCTTGAAAGAGAGACGATTTCACAACGTATTAAAGACAGTACTAGATATAGAGCCCTACAAGGTAACTTTGTGGGCGGTAAAATAGTTCTTGGATATGATAAAGAGCAAATGATAATAAATGGTAAAAAAACACCTACATTAAAAATTAACGAAGAAGAATCTAAAATTATAACTATGATATTTGATAAATATTTAGATCCTGGTATGTCTATAAGAAAACTAGCTATATGGTTAAATGATAATGGATACAAAACAAAAAGCGGAAAATACTTTGATCATACACGTTTACCTGAAATATTAAGAAATACTCTATATGTAAAAGCCGGACAAGATATATATAACTATTTTTTATCAAGAAATATAATGATTGAATCTATTAGAGATGATTTCAATAATGAAAATGGAGTTATAGCTTTTAATAAAACAATAAAAAATAATGATTTAAAAGATGTTGTTATCGTTGTTGGAAAACATAAAGGAATTATAGATTCTTATAAATGGATAGAAGTCCAGGAGAAACTATCTAAAAATAAATCTTTTGCCCCACGTGAAGGTCAATCTAAACTAAGTGTATTAAGCGGTTTAGTAAAATGTTCACACTGTGGTAAAGTAATGATGACAAAGTCAACTACAACAAACAGAAACAAGCCATACATACATTTTTCTTGTGGTAGTAGTATTCTTAATGCTTGTGATAATAAAGGTTGTATACAAGCTGGTAAAATCGAAAATATAGTTGAATCTGAATTGATAAAATACTGTAATGAATTTAAAAACTTAAAAACCATCAAAAATGATAATATTGATTATTCTTTGATACATGCTAAAAAAAGCGTACTTATATCTGAAATAGATGTTATTGAATCTAAAATAAGTAGATTGATTTTACAATTAATTGAAGATGACTGTCTTAAGGATTATATCAAATCTGAAGTAACAAAATTAGATGTTAGAAAAAAAGAGATCATAAACGAATTACAAAAGCAAGATGAACAAGTTAGGATAAATGAAAATAAAAAGATGAATATTGAAATTTTAACTAAGCAAGTATTTAATTTTCAAACAATATATAATAATTCTGATTTTGAAGAAAAGAAAGATATTTTGAGAAGTATAGTAAAAAGTGTAAACATAGATAAAGAAAATGTAAATATAGATTTTTTTGAGTTTGCACTAAATGGCAATAATTTGCTTTTTGGTGCGGAACGTATCACCTATAATTATTACATCATTAGACATGACTAAGCTGTGTTTCATTAACTTATCTAAAGTAATCTTCTTAGATTCTTCTCTGTTTTCTAAAATTTCTCTTTGAATTACATTTTTACCTTCTATAAATAATTCCATGGTTTCCTCGTTTGTTGTTATAGCTATATTGTCAGGAATTTTGTTTATTAACGCTCTAAGTAAAGTAGTTTTTCCACTTCCGCCCTTGCCACAAATCACAATATTTTTTTCCTTAATTACAAAATCATTTAACAATTTATATATATCAGAATTAAGCATTTCATTTATTAAATATAACTTTTCTAAATTTACATTTGTATCATTTCTATGTATACGAATAACTAAACTAGGAGAAAATGCGTTAACCGGGGGCAATCCAGCTTCAATTCTCAAATTATACTTTTTATCACTTACAATTATAATTGGTACATCAAAGTTAATATTATTATTATTTTTTAGTACACAATATCTAACATAATCATAGAATTCTATTTCAGATTCAAAAGTAGAATTTGTCTTTTTCCATTTGCCTCT
>Ga0209123_1000791_pt1 | contig 36708 bp, 31 predicted proteins | sample BarGraIncu00431A_FD_184500 | JGI IMG/M metagenome (GOLD analysis project Ga0209123, IMG submission 184500) | Arctic peat soil microbial communities from Barrow, Alaska, USA - Barrow Graham LP Incubations 004-31A (SPAdes) (version 2) | ecosystem: Environmental > Terrestrial > Soil > Wetlands >... | reverse complement strand
CTGCCTCTGAAATAAATTGAGCTGGGAAATTAGCTTCAAATAATTCCTTGTTTTCAAACGGATAATGATGTTGAGCAAATGGCATTGATCCTGAATCAAACCAACAATCTATAACTTCTTCTACCCTATCCATAGACTTCCCGCATTTTGGGCAAGTTAAATGTACATTATCTATATACGGTTTGTGAAGTTCTATTCCTTCTGGCACATCTATTCCTTTTTCATTAAGTTCTGCTATACTTCCTATCATTTCGCGATGTCCGCATTCACATTCCCATATTGGAAGTGGAGTACCCCAATACCTTGTTCTACTTATACTCCAATCTATAACACCTTCAAGGAATTTACCCATTCTGCCCGTACGTACATTATCAGGCATCCAATTAACCTTATTGTTGTTTTCTATAAGTTTGTCTCTCATTGAAGACATTCTTACAAACCAGCTTTCTCTTGGATAATATAAAAGTGGTGTATCACATCTCCAACAATGTGGATATGAATGTTCAAATTTCTCTGCTTTATATAATACATTGTTTTCTTTTAAGTATTCTAGTATCTTAGCATCAGCCTTTTTAACGAAAATACCCTTCCATGGAGTAACGCAATCAACAAATTTCCCTTCTACGTCAACTAAGTTAATTAATGGCAGATCATATTTTTTACCAAGCATATTATCGTCTTCACCATAAGCTGGTGCGATATGTACTATACCTGTACCATCTGATAGAGTTACAAAATCTCCATGAACTATATAGAAGGCTTTTTCTTCTGGCGTATAAAAATCAAACATTTGCTCATATTCAAGTCCTAATAGAGCTTCTCCTTTAAATTCGCGTACTACTTCGTACTCTCCCTCAAGTTTACTTAATAAATCTCTTGAAAGTATTAATGTCTCACCTTCTTGAATAGCTTCAACATAATCATATTTTTTATTTACTGCAAGTGCTACGTTACTTGGAAGTGTCCAAGGGGTTGTAGTCCAAACAAGTATAAATTTATCTTCACCTTTTACTTTGAATTTTACGTATGCTGACATTTCTTTTACGTCTTTATATCCTTGAGCTACTTCATGAGATGATAATGATGTTCCACAGCGGGGACAATAAGGCATTACCTTATGACCTTTATATAGTAGATCTTTATCCCACATTTGCTTTAATGCCCACCAAACTGATTCTATATAATCATTATGATAAGTTACATATGGACTGTCCATATCTACCCAGTATCCTACTCTCTCAGACATTTCTCGCCACATTTCAACATAGCTAAAAACACTGGCCTTACATTCCTTTACGAACTTTTCTACTCCATAAGCTTCTATTCCTGGTTTCCCGGTAATTCCAAGTTTCTTTTCTATTTCAAGTTCTACTGGTAATCCATGAGTATCCCAGCCTGCTTTTCTAAGAACATTATACCCTTTCATTACCTTATATCTTGGAATTAAATCCTTCATAACTCTAGTTAAAACATGACCTATATGTGGTTTTCCATTAGCTGTTGGTGGGCCATCATAAAAAGTAAATGACTCGCCTCCTTTATTTGAATCAAAATTCTTTTGAATAATATCTTTTTCTTTCCAAAGCTTAAGTACGTCTTTTTCCATATCCATAAAGCTTTTTGAAGCGTCGCTTTTCTTGTACATAATAAAACTCCTTTCCATCTTTCCTATTGAAATATTTTTAGATTTATTAGAAACCAATTAATCATCACCTGCGGTGCTGTTCATCTTATTTTTAAATATAAAAAAACCCCATCCCCAAATAGGACGAAGTTAAATTCGCTAAACCACCTATATAATAAAATCTAGTACAATCATAATAAATATAAATTCAAGTACAATTATACTTTATCCTTTAACGCAGAAATACGGATAAGCTTACTAAATTTTCAGCTCTCAGCTCCTAGGCGATTTTCTCTAAACATTCACTATGGGTTTTCAGCTTTTCCCACTCTCTGTAAGCTACGTGCTTAAATACTTTTCCTAATCAAAGCATTTATTAGTCATACTTCGCAAACAATATAAATATATTATAAACTAATATGAACTCCTTCCATTATATTATAATGGATTTTTATTGTCAATTTCTTTTTAAATCTTATTATATTTCTGCCATAAATGTTTATTATATGAAACACAAATCTTCAAATTTGCTCTTTACTATAATACTAGGCTCATAATAGTCTTTTTTCACCTTTAATATTCCCTTTACACCGATATATGTGGTATAATAGTAGTTAAAAATGAACTTCAATATAATTTCAAAAACAAATTTGTTTAATCTAAATGATTTTATATTAAGATTAACTTGCAAAATTTCACTATTATTTTGCAAATAATTATAATTCATGATGTTTTGTATTGACACAAGTTCATTTTTGTAATAAAATCATTTTATTTATAAGTATAATTTATAAACGCTAAAAGTAAAAATTACTGTATATTATAAGTGTTATTATGTCAAACTAATTTATATGTTTTATGCAGAATACGATTTACTTTCTAAAATGGCTAATCAAGTCACTTTGGTGGCTTTTAAGTAATTTAAATATATATTTTAAAGGAGGACTATTATTTTGAAAAAATTAATTTATGTAATTCCTAAAGAAAACCATTCCGAAAAAGAAATTAAAGAAGTTTTAATTGCACACTCTGAGGTGAAATTCGTTTCCTTAGTTGGTATTGACTTATCAGGTAATGATACTGATGAAAGAATTCCAATTCAAGTATTCTTAGATGATATTAGTGGATTCGCAAATGGAGCTATTCAAACTGATGGTTCATCTGTAGTATTGCCAGGAATTGCAACTCTAAACAATGCTAAATTAGATATGCTTGCAGACTTTGACTGTAATTGGTACGTAGATTACAATCTTGAAAATGTTGACCCTGAAACAGAATTACCAATAGGAACACTCAAAATTCCATGTGTATTATTACATGATAAAATCGCAGTAGATTCAAGATCAATATTAAAAAGATCAGTTGAAAGTTTTAAATCTACTGTTCTTGATTTATTCAAAGAAAATCCATCTGCTTTAAATTCTTTTGATTTTGAATATAAAGATATTGATGAGTTAACACTTACTTCAGCTACTGAATTAGAATTTTGGGTAAAGACTCCTGAAAATCAAGCTGATATCGAAGAACTATCTACTTCTCAAGAGCTAAAAGAGCAATATTGGAGTAAAACTAAGGGTAGCGTTAGAACAGCCCTAGAACAAACCCTCCTATTAATGGAGATGTATGGTTTTGAACCTGAAATGGGTCATAAAGAAGTTGGTGGCGTAAAAGCTCAAATAGGTGAATCTGGTTCTTTGACACACATTATGGAACAACTTGAAATAGATTGGAAGTTTTCAGATGCTCTTCAATGTGCAGATAATGAACTATTTATAAGGAATTTAGTAAAAGAAACTTTCAGACTTAACGGTTTAGATGTTAACTTTTTAGCTAAACCAATTCATGATGTAGCTGGTAGTGGTGAACATACCCATATTGGAATTGCTGTAAAATTAAAGAATGGCAAAAGAGTGAATTTATTTAATTCAAATAAAAAACATTTCATGAGTACTTTAGGATATGCATCTGTAATGGGCATACTTAAAAATTATGAAGTAATAAATCCATTTGTTTCTTCAACAAATGATTCTTTAAGAAGATTAAAAGTTGGTTTTGAAGCTCCTATTTGTATAGTAACTTCACTTGGTCATAGTGTAGATGTTCCGTCTAGAAACAGATCTATATTACTTGCATTAATAAGAGACCTTGAAAATCCTCTTGCTACAAGATTTGAACTTAGAGCTCCATGTCCACACACTAATACTTACTTAGCATTATCTACTTTGTTCATGGGCATGCTTGATGGAATTTCATATGCTGTGCAAAACAATAAATCTGAAGATGATCTTTTGAAAGAATTATCTAAAGCACCAGGAGACGATAGTTCATATTTAGAAAAAGCTAGAGCATACAGAAGTGAAGAAGATGTGTTTGAATACTATACAGAAGCTCAGAGAGCAGAGTATTTTGGAAAAGCTCCTAATACAGTTTATGAGAATGTTACTGCATTAGATAAGTATCCTGATAAACTTGAAATTCTTAAGGCTAACGGTGTATTTACCACTAACATAATAAATAGTTTTAGAATGGCAATAACCTCTAGATGGGTTACTGAAATAAACAATAGATTATTACACAATTATGCAATAGAAATTAGAAATTGTAAAATGATCCATATTGCTGAAAAGGCTTTAGATTTAGATTTGGCTAATTGGCAGAAAGTTAATGACTTAAGACATTTCCTCATGAAAGACACATATGCAAAAACTAGCCTGTTTACTAAAATAAATGAAGCTACTAATGCAGAAAATTATGAAGAACTTTCCTCATTACAAATAGAATTAGATGCTAAAGTCCAAGAACTTAGACTTGATTATTCTAACTATAAAAAGAATTTGTTGGACATTTAATAAAAAACACAATTTTATATTATAATTTATGAATAAATCACCTAAATAGTAAAAATACTATTAAGGTGATTTATTTTTATTAATAGGATTTATTTATATTGATGTGATTTATTATAATAATTTGCCAGAGGAGGCTTATATGAAAATAACTTGGCTAGGACATTCATGCTTTCTTTTGGAGGATTCTAAAGGCAAACAGCTATTAACGGATCCATTCGATGCTACTTTAGGATATGAGGTTTATAAGGGTTATCCAGACATTGCTACTATAAGTCATAACCATTTTGATCATAATTATACTAAAGAATTAAATGATAATTGTAAAATCATAGATAAGATTGGTACATACAATATAGATGAAATATACATAAAAGGCACACCTTCTTATCATGACAAAAATAAGGGCTTAAAACGCGGTGATAACATTATATTCACTTTTAGAATGGATAATTATTCTTTATGCCATTTAGGCGACTTAGGTCACAAGCTTTCGAATAATGATATTGAAGCAATTGGAGACGTAGACATATTGTTTATTCCAGTAGGCGGCAATTATACAATCGATGGCAAAGAAGCCTCTGAACTAACTAAAAAAATAAACCCCAAAATAGTTATACCTATGCACTATAAAACCTCCAAAGTCTCTCTTCCCTTAGATGGAGTAGAAACATTTGTTATGAACATGAAAAACGCTTTAAAAATAGATAGTAATACTTTATTAATTAATGATAAAATAAAAGAATCCCAGTCAGTAAAAATATTAAACTATATTTATTAACAGCATTAATAAGGAAATTGAGTAAAATAGTTTATAAAAATCAAATCATTGATTTTTATAAATTTTGTAATTTAAGTTATAATATGATAAAATAGACCTATTATATAATACTTTAATCAGGTAAATAATGTAAATATATTAAAAATATTATTTATTTTAGAAAAACTATTTAAAAAACCAATAAAGTGTAGTATTATTATAGTTATGTTACAAATGTTGCAAATTTTTTTATTCAGGAGGAAAGTTATATGAAAACAGGTACAGTTAAATGGTTTAATTCAGAAAAAGGGTTTGGTTTTTTATCCGTTGAAGGAGAAGAAGATGTATTCGTACATTTCTCAGCTATTCAAGGAGATGGATACAAATCACTAGAAGAAGGACAACAAGTTCAATTTGAAATAACTACTGGTGCTAGAGGCCCTCAAGCTTCAAACGTTACTAGAGTATAATTCAAATTCTAGGTAATCTATAATATACCCAAAATTAATTATAGATAAAACACTTATCACATTGTGATAGGTGTTTTTTAGTTTATATTGGAAATTGAAAAAAATTAAATATAATAATCTAAACGTATTTATCTATTTTATTTCCTATCATTTATAAAACATTATCACTTTCATGAATATAACTCCACTATTTGCTAAAACTACAATAGAGTTAGTTTATATATTATGAGAGGATGTTTTTATATGTTTGGAAAAATAATTGATATGAACAATACAGATGCTTTTGTAAATTTTTTAAATGGAACTACTGTCAACGTAAGTGTTTCTCGTTTACCTAAAAATTCAAAACTAGGAGATACTGTTGATTTAAATAATGAATCTCCTTCTAGTATGATTAAAGATTCAATGATTAATTTTCTTTAATCAAATTTTAATAATAAAAAGCTGTATTTGCAAAGCAAACACAGCTTTACCCACATGCAAGGCATCACCCTTAGCACATCACGCCACTTGCTATTCTAATTCTTAAATGTTATTTGCGTAGAGCTTCTTTTATTTTCTGCACATTAAATAATAGAACTCCAATAAGAAGAACAAATAAACTAATAAACTGAGATGTAGAAAACATAAATACACTGCCTCTAGGGTCATCTCTTAAAAACTCTATTAAAAATCTGCCTATACTATAAATTATAAGATAAAGAGAAAATATTCTCCCATTCTTTCTTTCACGCCCTGCATACCAAAGTAAAAAAATTGCTAATATGAAATCAAATATACTAGAGTAAATCTGTGTTGGATGTATATGTACATTAGAAGGCGCAAATGGTGAGTTTTTAAATACTACTCCTATTGGTAATGATGTAGCACTGCCGTAACAACATCCAGCTAAAAAGCAACCTATCCTACCAAATCCTTGCGCAAGTGGCAAGCTTGGAACTACTAAATCAAATGTACTAAGTGCATCCCAACCTTTTTTCCTGCTGTAGAAGTATATCGCTAGTACACCTCCCAAAACAGCTCCATAAATAACAAACCCATTCCCAACGTTTTTTAGTATTGAAGGATCTTGTAATATGTATTTAATATCAGTTATTATGTACATTACTTTTCCGCCTACAATCCCAAATATAATTGCTATTATTGCCATGTCCCAAATGTTTTCCTCATTATAATTTTTTTTCTTGCTCCGATAAGATAACAGTAAAAGCGCTGCAATAATACCTATTGCTATCATTAATCCATACCCATAAATCTTTATAAAAGAAAACTCAAATAATACTGGTTTCATTTTTTTCCCCCTATTAATAGTACTTGCATTCTTATGCCTTCTATTTAAGCTACCTAGCACAATAAAATACTAAGAGAAGCAATTGCCCCTCCTAGCCCATAATTCACTACAAGCGATATATACGCTCACAATATATCATCGCTCTTATTATATAATATCATTAGATAAATTATAATACTTTAAAAAGTTTTAAGCAAACCCAATTAAATCTAATTCATTTAATTTTTAAAGTTTCAACGATACTTTGAAAAATAGCCGCATAAGTCTCTTTAAAGTTAACCTCTCTTGTGAAAAATGAAATTCTATAAAATTGTTGTCCACCATCAACAAAATATTCATATGCCTTGTACCAATTATCATTATTCGTGTTTATTAAGTACTGAACTAAATATGCTTTTTTACCATTTATAATAGAATCTGCTATCTTATAATTTTTAATCTCATTTTGATCCTCTGATATGTTCTTGCTCTTATCCAAAAAAGCTTTTAAATCTTGCCTACCTTTCCACACTTCTACAAAACCATGAATAACTGCATCTGATGATTGAAAATCGTTGTGATACATAATCTCATCACCAGGAAACTTCCTTTCCCTGGTTGTCCATCCAACAGGCAATTTATAAGTCACTTTTCCATTTATTGCAGCATAATCATTAAGTAGTTTAATATTATTCTCTACAAGAATAGTAGTTTTCAATTTATTGTCAAATTGTTTTGATATTCCTAGGAGTGTAATCATAAGTCCAAGAATTACTACTATAATCCCAACCTTTTTTTTATTTATAACTATAACCTTGAATGTACTCCTCATCGCATTGAACCCCTCCACACATTAATATTAATATACTATATGATACATAATATTAAAATATTAAAAAAAATTAATGTGTGGCTAAATTATTTAGCCACACATTTTATTTTTTCTGTATTATTTTTTTAAAGGGACAACAATTGTAGAATTTTTGAAATCATAAAACATGAGCCAATGTCCCATTTCATCATTATCTTTATCCTCAATCCAAGTTACAAAGCCAGTTTTGCCTCCATAAGGCTGATGAGCTTTGGCGCGACTTCCAGGTATTCCATAAACAATATATTTCATCTTTCCTTCTGAATCACATTTATATCCTAGCATGAAAGATTTGTAGTTTCTAATGTATGGGAAGTAACAAATCATAGGATAGTAGGCTATTGTATATTTGTTATAGTCACTTGAATCATACATATTCTCCAAATTATGAACTGGAACCTTATACCACGTGCACCATTTAATCTCATTCGAGAAGTTAGGTATTTCTTCAAAATCTTTCGCTACTGCCTTGAAGAAATTCCCCATAGCACCTTTAGGGTATTCACCTTTACAATAATTATTTTCCTTATCATTACATTCATCTTTTTTATCTTCTTTATGTTTTCTGTTCACATCTCTATTACAATCATAAATCTCTTCTTGTTTGTTAATTTCTAGCTCTTCTTCTACTGCTTCATTTACTTTAGCGTTTTGACTTGTAATTCTTTGATCTAAAGTTTCCTGATTCGTATTCGTGTCCACTACTTCATCTTGAGCCTCCTGAATTTCTAAAGATTCAATATTTATAGCTTCATCTCTTTGTTTAATATCCACTTCTTCATCATTTTTCACCTTAATTAATTCAATGCTTTGCTCGTATTCATCAAATTGATTGGTTACATCTGAGGTTCTTGTTTCTTTCTTTTCCTTATTACCATCCGCTATTTTATAACTTTTCCATTCAATTGGTTTATCTGTTGTTGAAAACCCACTCATTATTGAAATTACATTGACATCTAGAAATTTTACAATTGCAGCTCCAATAATCTTTTCACCTGAAATACCCGTGTCTGCTATATTGTCCATATCATATTCATGGAAAATATCCACTCTACCGTGCTCGTCTATGTTCAATTTACCAACTTTTATAATTTTGTTCACATCTTTTTTACCACATATTAAAATCATGTAATAAGGTTGTTTGTCTTTTTTTAGGTTTTGCACATAGTATGAAATCTTACATTTCGAGTTTTTCATTTCGAGTTTTGCATAGCCCGATGGAATTTTATCAGAGTCTAATGAATACCCTTTTTCATCTTCTTGTAATATAATAAAATACCTACTATAATTTTTTTTAGGTGTCACGTTAGTTTACCTCCATATAAAACTTATTCATTATAATATATGAAGTATGTTATAAAAAATGAACACTATCTGAAAATTTATTTTGCAAGCCCTATTTCATCCGAAAGCAAAGCAAATTCTGCAAGCGATAAAGTTTCTCCTCGTCTTTTAGGATCAATATTTGCTCTTTCAAAACATTTTAGTAATTCTTCTTTAGGAATCCCTATATCTTTAACAGAGTTCCATAAGATTTTTCTTCTCATGTTAAAAGATTTTCTTACTATAGAAAAAAATAAGGCTTCATCTTTCACCTTAACTTTAGGTTCTTTTAATCTATCGAGTCTTATAACCATAGATTCTACCTTAGGCTCAGGTAAAAACGCTGTCGGTGGCACGAGTCTAAGTATTTTCGTGTCGCAGTAATACTGAACCAATATTGAAAAAGCTCCGTAAGCCTTGCAATTCGGCTCTGAATCAATGCGCTGCGCAACTTCCTTTTGTATCATTATAGTTAAAGATTTAAAATTATAACCACCTGTAAGTAAGTTAACAATTATTGGAGTAGTTAAATAATATGGTAAATTAGCAACTAATTTTACAGACTTTTCATCCCCAATTAATTCATTGAAATCTACTTTTAAAGCATCATTATGTATAAGTTCAAAATTATCGAACTCTTTAAGCTCATCTTCCAAAATTGGCAAAAGCTTATCGTCTAGTTCTATAGCACAAACTCTTTTAGCTCTTCTTAAAAGAGCTCTAGTTAATGTTCCAAAACCTGGTCCTATTTCAATAATAAAATCTTCATCATTAACTTCTGCTCCATCTACAACATCATCCAGTACAGAATCATCTATTAAAAAATTTTGGCCTAAACCCTTTTTAAACCTAAATTCATATTTTTTGCTAACCTCACTAATCGTCAAATCTGCCATAATTCATCTCCTTGTTTATTTTTTCTAAAGCCTCTATAAATTCTTCTTTTATAATTCCATAGTTATTAAGTCTAGTTATAAATTGCGCAGAATTGCCGTATCCTATACCTAATACATTTCCTAGCGCATCTCGTCTTTCCTTTGCGCGACTATCCGCTGTTAATTTGAAAAATATCATATCTTGTACATCAAACTCTTTTCTTTTCTCTTGAACCTCAAATTTTGCAGCCATTAGAGCTTTTAATATTGTTTCAGGGGATGCATTTTCAACACCTATGTCTCCGTCCTTTGTTCCTTCCTTTTGAGATATGTAAGCATGTTTTACGTTAGGTACTCTTTTTGAAATGATTTTTCTTATTTTTTCTCCAGCAAAATCAGGATCAGTAAATATTATAACGCCTCTTCGCTTTTGAGCTTCTCTTATTTTATTAATTACCTTTTCATTTATCCCAAACCCACTTACAGAAATCAGTTCAGCTTCTACTGCTCTTTTAACTGCTGTAATGTCATCTCTTCCTTCAACAACTATCACTTCTTTAATCATATGTTACCCTCCTACTAGGCCACTTATCGCCATAAAACTGTTAATTATCATCTTCATTGCTATACTAAACTAAGTCATTTCCTATTATTATATTTTTTCAAAAAACAAAGGCACACCTTAGTATTTTTTTTATCACCTTATCTATAATACCATTTTACTCATTAATAGTGAACTATAAAACAAAAAAAGGAGCTTAAGCTCCTATTTTAGAATGTATATATTTACATTTCTTGCTCCCCAATTCCAACTTTCACCACTAGAATTGTAATATAAATCTATCTTATTACCTTTTATAGCTCCACCTACATCTTCTGCAATTCCATATCCATATCCCTCTATCCAAAGCTTAGTTCCTAGCGGAATCACACGAGGATCCACAGCTACAGTGCTATAACCATTAGGATTTCTTTTTGCCGTTGTTCCAGTGGACGTTATTGCAAAGGCAGGATCACCTGGGCCTTTCCCAGTACAATTAAAATCAGCAGTATATGCTGTTGCCCTAACCTTAAGCTTCTTAGTATAACTAATATCCCCTCCACGAGATGATGAAAATACACTAGTTGTCCCTAATGCAATTATTTCTTTAACAGGTTGTGAATTAGTTTTTTCACTAAGCAAATTTCTAGATACCTCTTTGCCATTTTCATAGACAACAGATGAAGTTGCAATCTTCTCCCCAGCTTTGCCCTTTTGGATGACTTTTTTTACACCTTTTTTTAGATCATCACTGTTTTTAATTTCAGTTGCAAACTTTATCGCTTTAGTTTCGTTAACATTTTCAGTTTTCACTCTTGTTATTTCCACAGCAAGTCCTGATTTTAGTGATTCACTTTTTGATGGGGTAATCTTGTCACTACCACCTAATACAATTTTCTCTGCCTTTAACATATCCTCTACTGTGCTTTCAGCAGTTTGAATATTAAGTTCTTTCCCATCAACATTTACTTTAACATTCACAGCTTTTTTTATATATATTTTATCTCCGTCTTTTACTTTACTGTCTAGACTCACCGTTATTTGATCTTTTGACCCCAGTGCTATATTATTTGTTTCTAGTATTTGAGTAACATCACTTTTTAAAGTTGTAACTTCTATAGATTTACCATCAACAATAACAGATATAGCTTTTTTCATATTAAATACAGTCATTGTAATGCATGTCATTATCAGCATTACTACAAAAATCGTCTTGGGACCATTTGAAAAATAGTTCTTTAAATTCTCTTTAGCAATTTTCATCATAAAGATTCCCTCCCTTAGTCAAGAATACTTGGGTATTATACCTTGAAGCAATAAATATGTCAAATCATGAGCCCATTACTCTTAAATTTGACTGCTAATGCATCATTATGCATGCAACTATAATATTTGGTTATAGTTGTAAATATAAATAACTAACCCAGTTTTGAGGGTAAACCGGTAAAAATAATTTCTACCATTAAAATTATATGATGGGCATTTAATTTTAATTACCAATACTTTTATGTAAAAATATTTCATATATTGGATTGATATCCATTCTACACTATTTGTTAATTTTTAGCAATTGTTTTATGTTACAAATAGTTGCATCTTCAATTTCTTCTATACTTTTACACTTAATTTCTGATATTTTCTGTATTATGTATTTAATATAATCAGATTCATTTCTTTTCCCTCTATTGGGTACTGGCGCCATATATGGACAGTCCGTTTCTACAAGTATCCGATCCATTGGCACTTCTCTTGCAACCTCAATTATTTTTTTTGCATTCTTAAAAGTTATAACTCCAGTAAATCCTATATAATAGCCAAGCTTTAAACATTCCCTTGCAAATTCAAGACTCCCTGAGAAGCAATGGATTGTTCCTATCACCTGTGGAAATTCTTTTAATATATCTAAAGTATCCTTATGAGCATCCCTATCATGAATAACCACTGGTAATTTAAGCTCGCATGCCAGCTCCATTTGACGCCTAAATGCGGCCTTTTGAATTTCTCTATCTGGATTTTCCTCGTGATAATAATCAAGCCCTATTTCTCCTATAGCTCTAACCTTTGAAAAACGCGCTAAATCCCTTAATTCGCTAATAACTTTATCATTAACAACATCAGCATATTCAGGATGAACACCTACTGCTGCGTATACAAAATCATATTTTCTTGATAATTCTACTGACATTCTCGCTCCATCCATTGATGCACCGCAGTTTAATACTCCTATTACCCCTTTATCATTTAAACCCATAATTACCTTTTCTCTATCCTCATTAAAAGCCTCATCATCATAATGCGCATGTGAATCAAATATCATAATAAATACTGCATTAAACTTAATTTTAACTAAAGTTTAATTACAGCTCTCACCGTCCCTTCTAATTTTTATTAATTTCAATCTTCACGAGCATTTATCTGACATTATACCCGTGTTTTTAATGTTTATACAATATTATACAATTTACAACATAATTTAAATAAGTAAAAGCCGCTTCCCTTCGAAAGTGACTTTTACTTATTAGTAAACAACGAACTAAAGTGAGCCCAGAATTGGTGATAACAATCCCATAATTGCTCCAAGAAGTGCCCCAAGCCAAGTTATAGCATTAAGCTCCTTACTAGCAATTTCTAATATAATTTTCTCTGAAAAAGAGACGTCAAACTCATTGATTTTATCTTCAACTATTTTAGGAACATCCAATATATCAATTACATCTGAAGCCTTATTTTCTATAAATTTATTGTACAAATCGCGAGCTACATTTGCTATAGACTCACATACTTTATTACCCTCTCCACTAAACATTGATTTCATCTCGATTTGTAGCACTCTATTAATCACTACAGCTACTATTTGCGAGATTTTTATTAAGGCAGAATCGCTTTTTGCTATAGCTTCTATTCTATTTTTTATACTCTCTTCTATAAGACTTTTATAGTCTATTCCTGAGCTTTCAAGTAGCTCCTCAATTGATGAATAGTTATTAAATTTACCCTCAATCGCTCCTAAAGTATCTCTAATAAGTTTTTCATCTACAATCTGAGTTGTAAATAGCTTTATTAAAGGTTCAATAGCATTGTCAATCCCTTCTTTAGGCAATTCGGAAAGCACGGTAGCTATTGAATTTTTGAGTAATTTGTCTATTATATCGTTAATTATTAAAGCTATATCATTATGGTTTTTAGGTTCATCTAAAAATTCATCGAGTCCAGTTGCAACCTTTTCATAAATAGTATCTACATTCATAAACATCGCTATCATAGGGCTTAACTTAGTACTTATAGTTTCCTCAACAATTTCTCTTAATTTTTTACTATTTTTCTCTTCTTTTAACATTTTTTTTATTTCCATAGCAATTTCATATCTTTTTCCATAAATATATACCTTTAGATTGTTAATTATCTCAGTGGGCACTACTTCCTCAAAATTCTTATCTAATCCCACCAATTTAGATAACTTATCTTTTAACATTTTTTGGATTCCTTTGTAAAAATCATCTGAATCCTTATACTCAATAGCCATATTTAACAGCTTATTTTTTAATGAGTTATATAATTCACTTTTACAAATAGTTTCTGGCTTAACTTTTAGTTCTACCATTATTTGCGTAGAAACATATTTAGCAATCGTCTCTGAAACCTCTTTTTCATTTATGTAGCCTACAATCAATTTAGAAATATTATCAAATGTATTCTGTGTAAACCGGGTGTATTCATTTCCAAGCAATGCTTTTAACTCATTTTCTACTGTAACTTCACTATTTTTTATAGTAACTACTTTGCTTTGCACCCAAGTATCTAATTGCTGATTCATATTTTCACTACATAAGGACTTCATAATTGTTTCCTTCGTCAAAAGATGTTGCCCTATAGACTCCCCTACACTTTTAGCAATTCTAGTCTTCTCCTTTGGAATAAGCCCTGGAGTAAATGGCACTTTAACGTTAAATAGTCTTATCTCATTGTGAGGTCTAAACAGCATTTTTATAGCTAACCAATTGGTTATGTACCCGATAATAGCCCCAACTAAGGAACCTATAATAAACTTCATGTTTTTTCCTCCTAGTAAAAACAATCCACGCTTGCATAAGTACTTTATACATCTGCAAGCAGTTCATGTTTTTTAAAATAATTTTATCTTACTGTACTTCCCGTAGGTAGTCCTCCTGGCAGTGATATTGCAAATAGCTTGCTATCGTCCTCGCTGGCTGCTGCAATTATCATTCCTTGCGATAATTCGCCTCTTAACATAACAGGCTTTAGATTGGCTACTAGCACTACATACTTACCAATTAAATCTTCTGGTTTATAATTTTGAGCTATTCCTGAAATTACTTGTCTTATTTCTCCACCTAAATCTACTTTTAGCTTAAGTAATTTTTTAGATTTTTTCATTGCTTCGCATTCTAATACTTTAACAACCCTCATATCTATTTTATCAAAATCTTCAATAGTAATTTCCTCTTTAATTGGCTCCATAGTAGGTTTTTGTGCTAGTTTTCTTTGTGCTTCTACAATTGCATCAAGCTCTTCTATTTTAGCTTCTACATCTATTCTTGGAAACATAACTTCACCTTTATTAACCTTTACTCCAGATATTGTTCCATCAAATGATTTCAAGCTATCCCAAGTAATACTACTTGCATTTATTTGAGTATTTATTTTATTACTTGTAGTTGGCAAAAATGCTACTATTAAGACTGATATCATTCTTAATGATTCCACTAAATTGTAAAGCACGGTGCCAAGCCTTCCCTTTTGAGTTTCATCTTTTCCTAGTATCCATGGAGTTGTTTCATCTATATATTTGTTTGTGCGCCTAATAAGTGTCCAAACATGATCCAATGCTTCAGGGATTTTTAAATCATCTATAGCTTTTTCGACTTTACGTGGAACTTCAAGTGCAAGTTCTATAAGTTCATTATCAACATCTGCTTTTTCTTTAGGCGTTGGAATAACTCCATCAAAATATTTTTCTATCATTGTTACAGTTCTTGATAATAAGTTTCCTAAATCATTAGCTAAATCTGAATTTGTTTTCTTTATAAATATTTCACTAGTAAATATTCCATCATTTCCGAATGGTATTTCATGAAGCAAATAATATCTTACTGCATCCACTCCAAAATGATTAACTAATATCACTGGGTCTACAACATTTCCTTTAGATTTCGACATTTTTACTCCACCATCAAAAAGAAGCCAGCCATGACCGAATACTTGTTTTGGAAGAGGCAAATCTAATGCCATAAGCATTATTGGCCAATATATTGTATGAAATCTCAATATATCTTTACCTATTAAGTGTATATCTGCTGGCCAGAATTTATCATATAAAGAAGTATCTTCTCCATTATAACCAAGTGCAGTTATATAGTTAGATAGTGCATCTACCCATACATATATAACATGTCCTGGATCAAATTCTACTGGAATTCCCCAATCAAATGTTGTTCGTGAAACACATAAATCCTGGAGACCAGGTCTTAAAAAATTATTTAACATTTCATTCTTTCTTGATTCTGGTTGAATAAACTCCGGATGAGTTTCAATGTATTCTATAAGTCTATCCGCATATTTTGACATTTTGAAGAAATATGCCTCTTCCTTAGCTTTCTCTACAGGTCTTCCACAATCAGGACATTTACCATCTACTGCTTGAGTTTCTGTCCAAAATGACTCACAAGGAGTGCAATACCAACCTTCATATGCACTTTTATATATATCCCCTTGATCGTACAATTGTTTAAATAGTTTTTGAACTGATTTTTTATGGTATTCATCAGTAGTTCTTATAAATTTATCATAACTTATGTCCATTATTTTCCATAATTCTTGTATTCCTGCTACTACTTTATCTACATATTGTTTTGGAGTAACTCCTTTTTCCTCTGCTATTCTTTGAATTTTTTGGCCATGCTCATCAGTGCCTGTTAAAAACATTACATCATAACCTGTAAGTCTCTTAAATCTAGCAATTGCATCAGCTGCTACCGTTGTATATGTATTACCAATGTGTAGATTTGCTGATGGGTAATAAATTGGTGTAGTAATATAAAAAGTTTTTTTATTCATATTTCTCTCCTGCCTCTCGCAAATATATTATTTATAATCTTCGAATTTTATTTCCCGGGAAATAAAAAAAATCTCTAAACAGAAAAAATATTCTGTTTAGAGACGTATTTAACGTTTTACCACTCTAATTTATCTCTACATCACTATAAAGACCTCAATGGGTGACCATCATCACCTGACAATATAACGGTTGCGTCCGTATTATCCTAATAATAAAATTAAAAAGTATATTTTTACAATAAGCTTTTAAATTTCTACTCGAATAATCTGCTTAAAGACCATATTCATAAGTCAACCTGCTACTGATTCTCACCACTGTCAGCTCTCTGTTAACATTTAGGCTTATTACTCTTCTCATCATTGCATTTATCACATAATAATTGTATTGCAAATAAATCTCTATGTCAATATTTTTAGCCAAAAAACCTAAAATTATACTTATATTAGTTTTGTTTTATATTTAATAATTATTTTTCTTCTAAAATATTGTTAAAAGAAAAATTTGGCTAAATTAACCGCCATTATAACCGCAGTAATATCTGCAAGTATTGCGGCCGCTAATGTATGCCTAATATTTTTTATACCAACTGCACCAAAATATACCGTAAGTGTATAAAAAATTGTTTCTGTTGATCCCATAATTATAGATGCGACGCGACCTATATAACTATCTGGTCCATATTGTTTTATTATGTCAGTAAACACCCCTAAAGCTCCACTCCCCGATAGAGGTTTTATTAAAACTAAAGGAACCACTTCGGGGGGCAGTCCAATAAACTTAACAACTGGCGTTACTAAATAAATAAAAAAATCTAAGGCTCCAGAGGCTCTAAACACATTCACAGCTAGAATCATGGCCAAAAGGTATGGAAAAATTTTTAGACAAATCGTTATACCGTCCTTTGCGCCCTCAACAAAACACTCATATACCTTTACTTTTTTTACAACTCCATATGTTACCACTAGCGCAATAATAATTGGGATTATTCCCTTTAGAGTGTATGATACTAAGTTACCTAAAATCATCCTATTACACCTCCATACCATTTAAATTTGAATATCAATGTACCTTCTAACTAAATATACTTTCATTTAAAATATCTTCTATTTAAAAATATCTTTGTAGTATCTTACAATAAAACACCCCTAAAACTGCAGCCGTACCTGTTGCAATTATAGCTGGCAGGATAATGATTGCTGGATTCTGAGAATTATAGGCGGCTCTTATGGATATTACTGTTGTTGGTAAAAACTGAATACAAGCAGCATTTAATACCAAAAATAAAGCCATATCATTACTAGCTGTATCCTTTTCCCTAGTAATTTTATGCATCTCTTCCATAGCCTTTATGCCAAAAGGTGTTGCTGCATTTGATAACCCCACCATATTCGCTGTTATATTCATAGTAATGCTAGACATAGCCTTTGGACTTTTCCCTGCTTCTTTAAATACAATTTTCAAAATAGGTCCAAGTAGCTTTGCTAATTTGTCAGTTAGTCCACTTTTTTCAGCAATTTTCATTATTCCACACCATAGACACATCATTCCAAGAAGCCCTATGATTAGTTCCACAGAACCAGTTGTTGATGAAACAACTGCTTTTGACACAATTTCGCCCTTTCCTGTAACCATCCCAACAATTATACCTATTGATAAAATTAAAAACCAAATGATATTTATCATATATTTCCTCCTAGTATTTAAGTTAATTTATCATCGCTATCTAAATATATATGTATCACTTTGCAAAAACTTGCATATATTAATCTTTATTAGTGTATATACTATAAAAAAAACACTTTTTGTGTTACTATTTTGTTGTTCAATATACTATAACCATAAAAAAAGGGAGTCAATATATGTTTAATACAGCTTTATTAAATTCTAATACATATGCACTTTTTTATTATTTTATTATCTATTCTTTTATGGGATGGTGTCTTGAGACTGTTTACGCTACAATTAACAAGAAAGAATTCGTTAACCGTGGTTTCCTAAATGGTCCTTTTTGCCCCATTTATGGGTTCGGTTGCTTATCAATAATTGTTTTGCTAAAACCTATTGAAGCTAATTATATTTATCTTTTTTTCGGTTCAATATTTTTAACTTCTCTTCTCGAGTATTTGACTGGGTATATTTTAGAAACTGCCTTTAATAGTACTTGGTGGGATTACAGTGATGAGCCGTATAATCTTAAGGGGAGAATATGTTTATCTTTCTCTATAATATGGGGTTTTATTTCAATATTAATTTTAAAGGTAATTCATCCCTACATCATACATATAGTAAGTATAATCCCACCTAAAATAGGTATAATACTTTTTTATACTATGCTTTTATGTTTCTTAATTGATTTTATTTTTACTGTAATTACTGTTTTAAAATTAAGATCTCTTTTACATCAATTAAATACAGCGTATTTAGACTTAGCTGATAAAGTTTCAGGTTTTAAATTGAATTTGGGGAATACTAAAAATATATCAGAATTAAAAATTAAATTAGATCAGTTGATAGAAAGTGCAGAAATTAAAATGAGTAAGAAAAAATCTGATATAGAAAACATCATTAAAGAGCTGAAAACAAGATATGATTATTTATTCGCTAAAAAACATCCTGATTATTCCAGGATTATAAAAGCCTTTCCCGATTTGAAGTTTAAAGGTTTGGATATCATTTTAAAAGACGTTAAAAATAGAATCCGCAGCAATAAAAAAAGTTAATCTTAAATTTTGATTAATTGAGGAACTAATTTTCACTTGTAACTTTGAATTGTTAATGTTAGGATTTATGTATTCCGTAAAAATAGGGTTTTAGGGTTTTGTTTTTAGAATGCCTTAAGTATATTTATAAAAAACAAAAGTTAAAGGAGATTAAATTATGAAAGAAGATAACTTAAAGCTAGCACAAAAGGGCATCGATGATGCACTAGACTCTATAGACGCCTTAGAGAAAACTATGAAACTAACCCCTCTTCCAAAAGATGTACTAAAAGAAAATTTTGATAGTCTCTCTAAAAAAGTTGAAGAAATCGAAGATATATTAAAAAACGAAGGAATATTATAGTTTTAAAGTATTATTTATATTGTTTTCAGTTTCTATACATAAAAATAAAAGAGGAACATGAGTTTTTTAACTCATGTTCCTCTTTTAGTTAACAATCTTAATAATTAACTTCTTCTAAAAATAAACCTTTGGCTGGTGCAATATGTCCTGCATATTTTCTTTCTTTTCTATCTAAAATATCACTAATCTCATTTGGGTCTCTTTCACCAAGGCCTACTTCAACAAGTGTTCCAACTAGTAGTCTCACCATATTTTTCATAAAACCATTTCCTTGAACACTGATTTCTATATTTCCATCCTCATTTTCAATGTTTATTGTATAAATGGTTCTTATAGTAGATTTTTTCTTAGTTTTAAGTGTTGTAAAACTTTGAAAATCATGTTCTCCTATTAAGAATTCTGATGCTTTTCTCATCTTATCTATATTTAGTGGTAAAGCTACATGATAATCATATTTTCTAGTAAATACATCATGTACCTTGTTGTTACAAATATTATATACATATTTTTTAACCTTAGCATTATATCTCGCATGAAAATTAAGGTCCACTTCTTCAACAGATTTTACTACAATGTCCTCTGGTAAATATTCATAACAATAGCTGCGCATTTTATGTACAGGCATTGTACAATCAGTTCTAAAATTTGCTACTTGATTTGATGCGTGTACTCCTGCATCTGTTCTTCCTGAAGCAGTAATTTCAATGTTTTCTCCAGCCATCTTACTTAAAACAACTTCAATTTTGTGCTGAATTGTATTGTCGCTATCTCCAAGTCTTTGCCATCCTTTATACCTAGTACCATCATATTCTATTACAATTTTTATATTTCTCATATAATTTTATCCTACTTTCTATTCTAGAGTTTAATCTAATATTTTTAATATTCTTTTAACATTTTTACAATACTTTATCTCTCTATTTATATTATATACATATAACAATTATTAAAACATGCCATATAAAATAAATTTAAGTTTTGACAATACCGAATTTAATTTCATTATAGGATACCTTGATCTGGTTTTTAAAATAATCCTATGTTTTACGGTTGTCCATTTAGATATTTTCCAAGTTGTTTTTAAATCATTTGCTGTTTTTCTTATAGCTTTTCTTTCACGCGCATTACCATCATAAAAAACTACAAAATCAAATTCCGCATTCTCACTTTCAAATTCAGAATCAAATTTTTTAATAATGCTATTTGGTGAGAGTAGTAGCCTTCCCACTTTTGGTTCTAAGTTAAATGTAATTCCTTTCTTATTGCTTGAGCATAAATATGACTTATAAATTAGTTCACTACAAAACAAAGCATTATCTGTCATAATATCAAAATTATAATCATATGCCTTTCCTAAATACTCAAAAGCGGTAAACAATGCCTTTAATTTATCTTCTTTGGATAGTCTAGGACGTAATGCAGAAAAACAATCAACTTTTGCAATAGCATCTAAAGGGTTTATTACAACTCCAGGGGCAATAACTTCAATAATATATTCACTACCGCTTGAGCTTGTTAAACGCTCATATACTTTAGGGTAAACTCTTTTTACATACTCTGACACTGACAAACAATCATCCAATGCAATATCATTAAAATACTTGTCCAGGTTTTCTAAACAACCTATATAAATACCAGTATGAGTCCAAAAGCCTGGTAATCCTATATTTGTTAGCTGATAATTATTTCTTTTTAAAAGTACATCACCTGGTAATAATTCTGCCTTAATAATATTTATATCTTCACTGCTCACATATTTCTCTTTTCTACTAGAATAATCAACTCCAGTAATACTTATAGCAACCCACTTTTGAAATGGGAACCAAAAATCAAAAACATTTTTACCAAAAAAATCAACCATATTGTTTTTAACAATATTCCTATGATTTTTAACAAGTTTTATAACATTAAAATAATTATAACTTGCATAAGCTAATAATTCTTTTTCTCCTTCATCACTATGTTCCTCACAATTTTGATTATTTCCATAATCTTCATAATAATTTACCATAGAATTAAAGTAGTGCTTATTCCTAAACAAAGATATCATATAAGAAATTTCTGTAATTTCTTGTGTTATATAATAATATTGTTTTTTATTAATATTATATTCGGGCCTGGACTCGTTTAACATCGACTCCAAGTATCTGTTTTTGTCTATAATGTTAGCTAGCAATACAGCATTTTTACGTATCGCTATGGTTGAAGCATAAGTTAATAAAACGTTTCTATATCTAGCATGTTTATCATTTTCAGATTTTAATATAAACTTATTTTTATATTTTTGCCTAATTTGATTCAATTCGTTATAACATCCCACATAACTGACCCAGCTACGTAATATTGTTTGTTTATCAATTAAGGACATTTTTTGGACATTCGAACTAAACAAGCTCTCATTTTTTTGAATCTCATTCATCACATGTTCTAATTCTTTTATAAGCTCCAAGGATTTGTTTATTTCCTCATTAACTATTCTTCGAACTAAGCCCATATATTTATCCCCGATTCTGTTTTCATTTTTAAAGTTAAATTAAAATATGTTTTTACCCCTTAAATTGTATTTAGCGATTCAACATTATTATACCATACAACTAGCTACTTCATTAATAATATAAATTATAAAATTAAAATATTGCTGTTTTATTCATAAATCAATTAGAAAAATAAAAATATTTATTTTTTACTGGTTTTTACTGTTTTTTTATGTAGATTTATATGTATACTATCACTATAAGATAAAATGAATTTTTTTGGAGGCTTTTATGTTTTCTAGTGAACTATTTTTACGTTTTTTTAATTTACTATTTTTTGTTAATATTCTGTTCGCCTTTGCAGTTGTTTTCATCGAACGGAAAAACCCAGCAAGTACTTGGACATGGCTTATGGTATTGCTATTTCTACCCAGCATAGGATTTATAGTATACCTGTTTTTTGGTCAAAATTTAAAAAGAACAAAGATGTTTAAACTAAAAAGGGAAGAAAAAGAAAATCTTTCTTCTATTGTCAGTAAACAAAAGGAATTTTTAGATAACGAAAATTTAACTAAAACCAATCCTTTTTTAAGTAAATATTCTGATATGATGAAACTTAATCTTTGTAGTGACAACTCTTTTTACACCAATAATAATAAAGTTACTATATTTACTGATGGCAAAGCAAAGTTTGATCAACTTAAAGAAAATCTTAACAATGCAGAGACGTATATTCATATGGAGTATTATATATTTCAAAATGATATTTTAGGAAAAGAAATTCTTGATATTTTATGTAAAAAAGCCAAAGAAGGAGTAGAGGTTAAATTACTCTTTGACGGTATGGGTTGCCTTAAGGTTCCTAAGTCTTTTTTTGAACCTTTAATCGAAGCCGGTGGAAAATCTTCTTGTTTCTTCCCTCCTTTTCTTCCTTATATAAACCTTAGATTAAATTTTAGAAACCATCGTAAGATATGCACTGTTGATGGTAAATACGCTTTTATAGGAGGTTTTAACATTGGGGATGAATATTTGGGACATTCTAAAAAATTTGGTTTTTGGCGTGATACTCATTTATTCATACAAGGTGATGCAATAGATGCATTGGAACTTCATTTTCTGATGGATTGGAGATATGCTGCAAGTGAAGATTCAACTTTTGACGACAAATATTTTCCTCACAGACCTCACCTTGGAAAAACAGGTCTTCAAATAGTTTCAAGCGGTCCCGATTCTACCTTTAATTCTATTAAAAATGGTTATTTAAAAATGATTAGCAAAGCTGAAAAAACAATTTATATAGAAACTCCTTATTTTATTCCAGACGATAGTATACTGGAGGCATTAAAAATAGCCTCCCTCTCAGGAGTAGATGTGCGTATAATTATACCAACTAAACCGGACCATCCTTTTGTATATTGGGCATCTACATCTTATATGGGAGAACTTCTGGATTCTGGAGTCAAATGTTATACCTACAATAAGGGTTTTCTTCATAGTAAATTTCTTTCTATTGATGGATCTATAAGCTCTGTAGGGACCGCCAACCTAGATATTAGAAGTTTTACTTTAAACTTTGAAATCAATGCTTTTATATATGATAAAGAAATAACTTCTGACCTAGACAACTTTTTTATGAATGATTTAACATTTTGTAATGAACTAACTATAGAGGATTACACTAATAGAAACTTTATAGTTAAATTTAAGGAATCTATTTCGAGATTACTTTCTCCTATACTATAATAGTAAAAGTACGCTCACAAAATATATTCTCACCACTATTTATAAAGTTTTCGTTAAAATACACTATAGAGTGGCATTTATCTTTTCGCCACACTATAGTGTATTTTTTTTGGCCAAGCTTTTCATTGTTTTGTCTTTAATATAGGTATGCTAAATGAAAAGTCACTTCCTTTTCCTATTTCACTCTCAACCCATATTTGTCCACCATGTTCTTCAATAATATACTTACATATAGATAATCCTAGTCCTGTACCCTTAGGTTTATTGGTGAGATTATCTCCAACTTGGCTGAATTTTTCAAATATATACTTTTTATCTTCTTCTCTAATTCCTACCCCTGTATCACTAATGCTTACTATTATATTCTCCGTGGCAACTCTTGCGCTGCATACTATACAGCCTCCCTCGGTGAATTTTATAGCATTAGAAATAAGGTTAATTACTACTTGCATTAATTTATCCTTATCTGCCATAATTAAAGGTAGTGGTTCCCTTATGCTCTGAATAACCTGAATTAATTTATCTTTAATAATTGGGTCAATTAACGTTATTACCTGGGTTATAATTTCTTCCATATCAATTTCCCTCATATTTAAGTGGGCTTTACCTGATTCCATTCTTGATATATCTAATAAATCATTTATAAGGCTAGATAATCTCTCTCCTTCTGATAAAATTATATTTATGTTTCTTCTTATTTTACTTATATCACTTTTATTTTTTTCACTTTGAATATCTATCATGTTTACTATTGATTTTTCAAATTTGCGCTTTACCATTTCTGCAAAACCAATAATTGAAGTTAACGGTGTACGAAGCTCATGAGAAACTGTTGATAAAAAATCTGTTTTCATCATATCTGCATCTCTTAATTTTTTTAGCAGCATAGCATTCTCAATAGCTATGGTAACTCTACTAACAAATAACGAGACACTCGTTATTAAAAATTCATTATATGCTGATTTTCTATGACTAAGTATTATAACCGCTCCATATATTTTTTCATTATAAATTATTGGGACTATAAGTAGGCTTCTCATATGATATAATACTATTTGAAACTCAGTATTATACTTATTATATTCTGGTTTCTTTAAATCCTTAATATAATAAGGTTTATTAGGTTTTATGACTTTTTTAATTAGTTCAATATATTTATCTTCCTGAAAATAACTACTTAAATCTAGTCTTTCTCCTACTCCTTTGCATCCTACACATTTAAAATCATTATCATCTTTAAATACACTTATAGCTGTATCACACTCTACAATTTCATATATATTTTTTAGTAATTTATCAAAAATATCATTAATATCAGTTGTAGACTTAAATATATCAATTGTTGCATTAATTCTCTTATCAAATTCTTTTGATTTTTTAATCATTAAGATTTTAATTACTACATAAATAACTACAATATTTATAATAATTAAGATTCCTATAAGCATGTAAAATTCGCTTGAAAATATTTCTTTCATAGTATACACCTACTTAATATTTTATATATATAACCTTAAGCCTTAATTTAATACTTCTGCAATGAAAATACCAATTTATTCACGTTATGTCAAGTATTATTGAACATTTATTATCATCCAAAGGGGGATCCATAATGCGTAAGTCAGGTAAAATAATTAACATTGAAAAAGATAAAGTCTACATCATAACCGAAAATAATGAATTTGTTACCCTTGAAAGGCACACGACTAACCCTGTGGTAGGTCAATTATACGAAGGTGAGGAATTTCGAAGTGTAGCCATTTGGAAATATATACTCGCGATTGCTTGCATAATCTTACTTATATTTTCACTAAGAAAATTGTATTTAGATAATAAATATAATTATTCCGTTATAGTAGATATGAATTGTTCTATAAAAATGGAGGTAAGCGGTTCAAATAAGATAAAAAAAGTTGAAGGCCGTAGCGAAGGTGGTTATAAGATAATCAAACTCGCAAACTTAAAACACAAATCCTTAGATGAAGCTTTAAAATTAATTCTGGATGAATCTATTAAGCAAAAATATTTGACTAAAGCACATGCAGAAGATGGCTTTAAAATCTCTGTATTTGTTACCGGCAATAAAAATAACGTGAAAGTTAACATAACAGAATTTGATAGATATGCTGGAACACATGATTTTAAGGTCTTACTAAACAACAACGTACAAACATTAATTGATTGATGCCTCGCGATATAATCCCAAAGGATGGTGTAAAATGAAACCCACATATAATAAAAAAGAGGTAACTATTCCTAATCACTATGAAGAAGGTGGTTCAAAAACCAGGCTAAACAAGTTTATAAGTGAAACTGGTTTTTGCTCTAGACGTGAAGCAGATAAAATGATTGATGCAGGATGCGTCACCGTAAATGGTAAAATCCCTGAAATGGGTACCCAAGTATCCACAAGCGACTCTATTAAAATAAATGGTAAACCATTAAAAACAAAAGAGGATTTGGTTTATTTAGTATTAAATAAACCTATTGGCATAACATGCACCACTGAACATAAAGTTAATGGCAATATTGTAGATTTTATAAATTTTCCAAAGAGAATTTTCCCTATAGGACGTCTTGATAAAGCATCTCAAGGTCTTATATTTCTAACTAATGATGGAGACATTGTAAATAAAATTCTACGTTCTGGGAATAACCATGAAAAAGAGTATATTGTCACTGTGAATAAACCTATATCACCTGATTTTATAAAAAATATGTCAAATGGTATCCCCGTTCTTGAAACTATAACTAAAAAGTGTTTTGTGAAAAAAGAAAGCAAATATATTTTCAGAATAATTTTAACGCAAGGGCTTAATCGTCAAATACGAAGAATGTGTGAGTATTTAGGATACAATGTTATTAAACTAGAGAGACTTAGAATTATGAATGTTTCTATGGGCAACCTACATATTGGAAAATGGAGATATTTGTCCCAAAAAGAATTAACAGGTATTAACAATTTAGTCTCTGATTCTATTAAAACTGAAAATGCCTCAGAATAAAAGACTTTAATATTTTATATATATTAAATTATCACATTTTTGATTAAAAAACACTTGAAAAGCACACAAATTTGTGTGTTTTTTGCTTTATTTAATAGTTATCAACATTATTCACACAGATTTTGTGGGTAACTTGTTACTCTTAGTTAATAACAACTATCGAGCTTACCATATATTTTATATCCTGAACTTATTTTTAATAATCTATATAATTTCTTATTGTATTGTTATATTTTTACAAATTAAAATTTTATATATTTTATCTTATATTTTTTCAGAAAGCTCTTAAGATGCTTATATTCCTACATCCACAGTTTTTTATAACCTCTTTTATAAATTAATTATTTGAATTGTTTGTATTATACAAACATTTTATTTAGACTCACAGATTGTACACAATAAACTTTACTAATCCACAACACCGTCAAAAACATGTATAATGTTGTAAGCTTTTATACACTATTTAAGACTTATCCACAATATCCACAGATTTTTTGTGTATAACTTGTGGAGTTGATAAAGATAATTAGTTGTTACTTATATTTATGTCTATTTGCTAAAAATAATATGTAAATACTTGTATTTAAAACAAAAAATTTCAATTTTTTTTTAATGAGTTATGCACATTATCCACAGTTTTGTTGATAACATGTTAATAACTATTATTCATTTTTCTACAATTTTACCTTTTACAATAAGTCTATGCGTGGCTACTCTTATTGGAGTACAGGTTACTAATGTAATTTCCTCCCCTTGTGTATTATCTAAAACAGATATCTCCTCAGGTTTTACAACTTTACTTTCATAAACTTCATATTTGAACTTTCCATCTTGAGTAGTAACTATTATTTCGTCACCTATACCTAATTCATCTAATCTATTAAAATATTGATTATATGTGTAACTTCTATGACCTGCAACGCAAAAATTCCCCTTATCTCCAGGCATAGGCGTCCCACGAAAATGACCAACTGCATATTTTAATACGCTGGCGTCAACCCCTTCACTAAGTGCTACATTTAGATCAATTTTAGGAATAGAAATAATTCCTATGGCTCCTTCTTCGCTTTCTAAAGGCTTTTCATCTTTAGTTTTTGTCTTTTCACTAACCCCTAACTGCCCGTCAACCTTTTTAATATTTTTCTCAAAATCTTCAATCATAACCTTTTGTGTTTTATTTGCCTCATACCTCATCGCTAAAGCAGAAATGATTATGGCTGCCCCTATAATTATCATAAATATTCCGACCCAGCTCTTTTTCACAATCCCACCCCCTTATTTTTTGTAATTTTTCCAATATATATATGTATTATATCACAATAAGATGTTTAGACTAAAAGCAATCATACATGATAGTACTGTCTATCATAATGAAATTTCTTGATTACCTTGATAAGAAATGATATATTGAAAAAAGAAAAGTAAATTTTCCATAATTTTAAACCGTATGTTGAGAATATTTATAAATTTAATCGGAAAGAGGTTATTGGCTTGAGAATTGGAATGGGATACGATGTTCATAAATTAGTTAAAGGCAGAAATTTAATACTTGGCGGTGTAACTGTGCCCAGCGAGTCAGGACTGCTAGGTCATTCAGATGCAGATGTTCTAATTCACGCTATTATTGACGCCCTGCTAGGTGCCGCAGCTCTTGGTGACATTGGTAAACATTTTCCTGATACCGACGATAAATATAAAGGTATCTCCAGCATCGCCCTGCTTAAGCATGTTTGCGTGTTAATAAAAGATAAAAATTATATAATTGAAAATATTGACGCCACAATAATTGCGCAGAGGCCTAAGATGGCACCTCATATACCCTCTATGGTAAAAAATATTGCAGCTGCACTAGATTTACCTATAGGTAAAGTTAATGTTAAAGCTACTACAGAGGAAGGTCTCGGTTTTACCGGACGGGGCGAAGGAATTTCTTCTAATGCAATATGTCTTCTAACATAGAATATTATAATTTTCATAACTATATAGTTTTAAGGCCACTTCTTATAAAAGGAGTGGCCTTAAAACTATTGTGCACTAGCATCTCTTGCTAGTGTGCAAAATCAAAACTTGCTATTTAAAATCATTATAGAATTTACAATATTATCAAAAATAACTTTCTATATGTAAATTCTAAAATCCTCGTTTCCAAATTTCATAATCTGCATAATCAATAAGCATAGCTGACGAAAAATGTGCTCCTTGCCCGTATTCGATTCCTAGCTCTATTAGCTTTTCCTTTTCTCGCACTGTTCTTATTCCCTCAGCTACAATTTTCATCCCGGTTTTTATAGCCATATTTACCATATTCTCTATCATCAATGCTTTTATTTCATCTTTATCAACATCTCTAACTATTTCCTGAGAAATTTTTATATAATGCGGTTTCATCTTTATTAATTCAACCATATTAGAGTTACCTTCCCCGAAGTTATCCATAGCCAATTTAAATTTTAATTCATTTGCAAAATTTCTCCAAAATGCACTTCTTGGTATACGTTGAGTAATTTCTAAAACTAAATTCGTCCCCTGCAATTTCTTTATTACCTTTTTTATAGTATGCCTAGTTGTATCCGATTGAAGTTTAAAAAATAATCCTTCTTCAATAAATGGTGTTAGTTTATTTAAATAATTACTCAATTTATCACAAGCTAGCATAGTAAGGTTTTCTAAATCCCCTGTAAGTCTAGCTTTTTCAAACATTTCATAAGGAAAAAATTCTAATCTCGAATCCCTGACTAGTATTTCTAATGATTTAACCATGCCACTATTTAAATTAACAATAGGCTCAACCGTAAGCTCTATAGATTTATTTTTTATTATGCCAGAAATGTGGTATGCCTTTTCATCAATCTTATATGTTGAATCGTTATCTAGATAGTCACCTGCGCACGTTTCGTCTAAAAACCATTTAACACTAGTGCTTGAGGATAGACTGGGATTGTACAGCCCTATAAGTTCATGTTTCAGAACCGCTCTTAAATTGTACATTGCATATATCATTGCTGCCATCCTTTTAATTTCATCCTTTGTTTTGCGAATGAAATTAAGTCCTGCAGAAACTCCAGCTAAATAAAAAGATGGCTCATATAGTTTATTCCTAGAATCCGACAGCAGAAAGTCTATGCCATGCCTTAATTCCGGGATTATATCTCTAAGTATACTAGCCCCATCTCCATCGGGTATATCAACATACTTAACATTTTTTGTTAATTCATCACATAAACTAACCCAAAACTTTCTTTGCTTATTGTTGTCAAACTTTAAATAGTCCATTAACGAGTGTAATTCTAGATACCTTGTATCATAAAAAATATTACTATGAACTTGGTAACTTCCAAAATCGATAACAGATGGTTTTTTCACCGAAACAATTATGTTACCTCCATGAAAATCACCATGTATACATGAATCTAAATATTTTATTTGAGTTCCATTCCAAACCTCTTCATCTGTAAAAAATTTATATGGATTGGGAAAGAACTTATCTACTCCATCAATAACTAACCACTTTTTATCTTCATCAATTGTTAGGTTTTCAAAAGCTTTTATAAGTTTTTCATCCATAAACCTGTACCCTAAAGAGCTTTTCATTATATCAATAGGTGATTTAATTTTAGAGGTATGTGGTTTATTCCAAGTATATAAAAATTTAGCTACTTGTTCGCAGGTTTGCTTAACTAATGCTAATTCATTTTCCAGTGAGTACTTTAGAGTTTTAATTCCCATTACATTATCTCCACCTAATTCATAAAGAACTCCAAATCTCTTTAAATTATTTTCACATTGTATTTCAACCTCATCAATAATGCTGGGAATATATCCTTCAATAGAATTCTCTCTCGATTGTAAAAACGCCTTATTATGTAGTCCACTTTCATTAATTTCTTGTATTTTTAAAACTCCTAATTTACGTGATTCGCCAAATTCTACAGTATAGACTGCTGCGCCAGATTCTCCATCATTTAATTCATTTATTATTTCTATAGGTTGATTCTCTTTTGCAAAATTTTCTAAAACCATTGTTTTTTCTTGCTGGCTTAGCATATTTTACCTCCTGTATGAATTATTATGATTATTGTTGATAATTATAATATAGAAAATACCATATGTTTTATAAGTATAATATAGTTTATTATTATTTAATTATACTACAAATTTGTTATTTTACTATGAACATAAAAAATCACACAAACTTTATTAATTATAAAGCTTGTGTGATTAAATGTCTTTCTAAGTTAACCTTATTTTTCAAGTTAAGTTTACTCTTTAAAATAGGGTTAACTAAATAACTTTCGCATGCAATAGTATTTATCATCTCTTTTTTCTAAATCAAACTCACTTATAGATGTAATTTTATCATGTTGCTCTACATGAAGTACATAACCCTCTTGATTTTTATTTTCGAAAAAGACTTTCGTATAATTCATAACTTCTACTTTTTCCCCACAGAGATCGTAAATTAATGTTGGTATCTTGTTTAGCATATACATCTACCCCTTTAATAAATATTCACTATAAATTAATAGATATTAAAGTATCGAGCTATTTATGCTAGAATGTCATTATTTAATTTACTATTTTTTATATTAATTCCCTAGTGTTGCTACCATAATTGCTTTTATAGTGTGCATCCTATTCTCAGCCTCATCAAATACTATTGAAGCTGGACTTTCAAACACTTCCTCTGTAACCTCAACGCCGTTCATACCGAATTTTTCATATATATCTCTTCCAACTTTAGTTTTCAAGTTATGAAAGGCTGGCAAGCAATGCATGAATTTAGTATTTGTATTCCCTGTTAAATTCATCATTTCTTTATTAACTTGGTATGGTTTTAACAAATTAATTCTTTCGCGCCAAACTTCATCTGCTTCTCCCATTGACACCCAAACATCCGTATATATAACATCAACGCCCTTTACTCCCTTTGCAACATCATCAGTAATAGTAATGCTAGCTCCTGTCTCCTTTGCTACTTCTCTACATTTATTAACGAGTGTTTCGCTAGGAAATAATGAAATTGGCGCAATTATTCTAAAGTCCATTCCCATCTTAGCTGCTCCTATCATAAGAGCATTTGCCATATTATTTCTTCCATCTCCTGCATAAACAAATTTTATTTCATTTAGTGGTTTTGTAAAATGTTCTTTTATTGTTAAAAAGTCAGCAAGAATTTGAGTAGGGTGATCCTCGGTAGTTAAGCCATTCCATACTGGCACTCCAGCGTGCTCTGCTAGTTCTTCAACAACTTCTTGATCATATCCTCTGTATTCAATCCCGTCATACATTCTTCCAAGAACTCTCGCAGTATCTGCAATTGATTCTTTTTTACCCATTTGGCTTCCTGTTGGTCCAAGATATGTAACATGTGCTCCTTGGTCTAATGCTCCAACCTCAAATGCACATCTTGTTCTAGTTGAATCTTTTTCAAATAACAATACTATGTTCTTACCTTTTAACGTTTGCCTCTCTGTACCTGCATATTTAGCTCTTTTTAAATCTCTAGCTAAGTCTAGAAAATAATTAATCTCTTTTGGTGAAAAATCCATAAGCGTCAAAAAATTTCTGTTCCTTAAGTTAAACATAATAAATTCCCCTTTCTTATCTTTACTTATAATTTTACCACTTACTTTTAATATTTGCTAAAAGTAAGTGGTAAAATTACTTATTTCTTACTATAATAATGTACCATTAATCCCAAAATTTCAATATATTTTTATAATTATAGTAGATCTCCTTATTCTAAATCCTTACCTCCTCTCTATCAAGAGGCATAGACATACATCTAGGGCCGCCTCTGCCTCTTGATAGTTCACCTGAGGGAATTTCAATTACTTTTATATTATTTTTATCTAATATCTCATTAGTAACATAATTTCTTTCATATGTTATCACTGTGCCAGGAGATATAGCTAATGTATTTGATCCATCATTCCATTGTTCTCTTCCTGATATAACCTTATCTCCGCCACCACACCGTATTAAAGTGATGTCTTTTTCTAAGTACTTAGAAAGTATTTTTTCTAAACTACCTTCCTCTTCTTTAATTATCAATTCTCTATACTTATGATTGTAAGTTATTGCTGTAACTCTGAGTGTTCCTTCTATTCCTGGATGAACCGTAAATTTATCATGGTCTATCATTGTGAATACAGTATCTAAATGCATAAATGCTCTAGTTTTTGGGATATCAAAAATTAATATTGTTCTAAAACTTTCTTCCTTTTCGAATATTCTTTTAGCCATATTTATAACCGCTTCTTTATCAGTTCTTTCACTATGACCAATTGCGATAACTTTTTTAGATAAAATTAGTTCATCTCCACCCTCAATATTATATATCTCATTTCTGTTATACCATAACTTAATGCCTGAATCCTTGAATTCTGGATGATATTTAAAAATATATTTTGCAAATATAGTTTCTCTCCTTCTAGTTTTAGTTTTCATAGAATTTAAACTTATACCATTTCCAATACATGCAAAAGGATCACGAGTAAAATATAAATTGGGCATCGGGTCCATTATGAATGGATACTGATCATAATGTTCTTTTATTTTTATTTCCTTTTTTCTTATTCCTGCCATCACCTTGTCTATCATTTCTTTATCTGGCAATGAATATAAATAATCTTTTAATGATGTTATTATTCCATTTTCGTTTATCCCACATTCTTCGATAACTTCATTTAAAAACAGTTCCTTAACTTTAACATCTTTTACTGCTTCTACAGCTAAATCTTCAAGATACAAAGTTTCGACACCATTACCTTGTAATATTTTGGCGAAATTATCATGTTCTTGCCTTGCTACCTTAAGGAAGGGAATATCATCAAATAAAAACCTTTCTAGATATTCTGGTATAAGGTTTTCAATCTCTTCACCTGGTCTATGTATAAGAACAGTCTTTAAATCGCCAATTTCTGAATAGACATTAATTTTTCTCTTGTTCATCTCTATTTTCCTCCGATTCATTATAATTAATATACAATTTTTGTTCCACTCGTCCCATTCAATGCCTCTTTTGCTTTCGACAAGGACACTATAATTGCGGTTTTACCCTTTTTACTCATTATGAAATGTCTGCAAGCCTCAACCTTTGGCAGCATACTTCCTGGAGCAAATTGACCTTGCGCAATATATTTATCAACTTCATCAAGTGTAATTTGAATTAGTTCTTTTTGATCTGCCTTATTATAATTTACACAAACTCTATCTACTCCCGTTAATATTAAAAGGACATCCGCATCTAGAATCTCTGCAAGTTTTTCAGCAGCGTAATCTTTATCTATAACTGCTGCAACACCTTTAACCATAAAACCTTCCCTAATAACAGGTATACCACCCCCACCACAAGATATTATTATATTTCCATTATCAACTAATTGCTTTATTATATCCTTTTCAATAATATCAATAGGTTTTGGAGATGCAACTACTCTTCTGTATCCGCGACCAGCATCCTCTTTCATTATATAACCATGTTCTTTTTCTAACTTTTCAGCTTCCTCACTAGTATAGAAAGACCCTATTGGCTTAGTTGGATTTTGAAAACCTTCATCATCCTTATCAACTACTACTTGAGTAACTATAGTTGCAACGACTTTGTCTATGTTTCTACTCCTTAATTCCTCACCTATAGCATTTTGAAGATGATATCCTATATACCCTTGTGAAAAGGCTCCACATACATCTAAGGGGAAAAGCACATTTTCCTCGTCAAATTTTCGCGCGGCCTCTACTGCAGCAACAATTTGGCCTACTTGAGGTCCATTTCCATGAACTACCGCTACTATATGTCCTTCTTCTATAAGATCAACTATTGATTTAGCTGTTTCTGTGCAGGCCTTAAGTTGCGCCTGGCAAGTTTTGTCTTTAGGATCTAATTGAAGTGCATTTCCGCCTAATGCTAATACTATTTTCATCAATAAACCCTCCAGAGCATATTTTCTCTTAATTTATGCTTTTTTATAGTTATAATTTTTTTAGTTATGCTTTTTTAAAATTATCAATATATAATATTATCCCCTTACATAATCCTTGTCAACCATTGTAATTTCATATTATTTGCATAAGTATTCTTCCCATTTCTTTTTATTTTATTAAAATTCTTTTCAATCTTAATAAACATTAAAAAAGTTCCCATACTGCTTGCATAAATATATACATTAAATGAATATTATTTTTATATAATATATAGAGATAATAATATTATATGTATTATCATTGTAAAGTTCTTACATAACTAGCTTTATTATTTCCAAAAAAAATAAAAGACCTTATAAATAAGGATCTTTCATTTTTATAAATTCTCTCAATATTTAATCTCCATTCTCTTCGCAATCCTCATATTCGTCTACAATCTTTTGTGCTAATTTTTTTATAGCACTAGCTTGTGATACCAATGTCATTACCATTAAAAATACCGATATTCTTTTCTCGTCACTTTTCTTTAAATCTAAAGTATCAATTATTTTTTGTAATTTCACTTTATCGAAAAACTGATTTGCTGAAAAGTTATTGAGACTTTCCTTTTGCATATCCGCAAAAATTTTATATGAACTTTCCCACGAAATAATATCATCCTCTCTATCATTAATTTCATTAAATGCTAACCTAAAAACTTTCTTAATTTCATCTGCTGTAAGAATAGGTCTCATGTAACTAATCAATACTAATTGAGCGAGATGTAGTTTTGTATAACCTCTTTTTTTACTATCTTCTGGCTTTGACATCACTTCACTTTTTATATAATTCTGCACTATATTATTTGTGTAATTATCAGTGTCAAATTTATCATTTAAAAAATCAATGACCTGAGATAAAAACAAGTCATAATGAGGTAATTCTTCATAAGGAATTATACTATTTGCAGCTATTGCCTTTGATAAAGAATTTATATTTTCTAGATTAAACTTAGAGTTATCCACCATTTCTCACCTTCCAAAATTAATGTCTTAATTAAACATATTCTCTTGCCTTCCCATTCAAATTTACATATTTATATTATAAGGTATTTATAACCTATTACAAGCATTTTCTATATTATTTTGTCATTTGATTTATTTTTACTGTAAAAAAATAAACACTTTTATATTTATATATAAAAATGATTTTGTTACTTGTAGTATGTCTAAAAATTTTGTAAATACACCAAAATAATAGATATTAAATAAACTTTACAATATAACTTGTTTTTTTACAAGTTTTTCACCTAAAATATGATTTAATTTTTTGATGATATTGCAAATACTGAATTTTTTCACATTATAATTAAGTTATCCACAGTTTTCAAGATTTAATCAACAGAAGCTGTGGACAATTTAATTTATACATAAAGGCTACAGATAAGGCTTTTACATATTAAAAGTAATTTTGACAAGTTTTTTATCCACATTATGTACTAATATATGCTTATAATCTGTTAATCTTTATGTAGAATAAACAAAATCAAATTACTTTTTCACCTTCAATTTTCATTTTTTTCTGCCATTTGTTTTCGAATTGTTTTAATTGTTTAATGTAGTTTGTTTAAAAATTTAACTATATTTCCCTTAATGATTTCGTTTACATTTTAACTATAACACTTTCTATTATTAAACACACTAAAATTAGTATATATTCATAATTTATTTTCAATCGAGTAGGAGATAGATAATTAATTTATCTATCGACCTCTCACACCACCCTGCATACCGTTCGGTACAAGGCGGTTCTATAAGAACTAACAAGTTCTAAGATAATATTTCGTTATACTGATTAGA
>Ga0209123_1000790_pt1 | contig 36794 bp, 28 predicted proteins | sample BarGraIncu00431A_FD_184500 | JGI IMG/M metagenome (GOLD analysis project Ga0209123, IMG submission 184500) | Arctic peat soil microbial communities from Barrow, Alaska, USA - Barrow Graham LP Incubations 004-31A (SPAdes) (version 2) | ecosystem: Environmental > Terrestrial > Soil > Wetlands >... | reverse complement strand
ACTTTTTAAAATCAGGGTGGATTGGTACTTATAATATTTATAATTTATATACTATAAATAAAATCAGCAACATTAATATTACATCTAAAAAAATTACAATTGAGGGAGACATACGTTTAGAAGTGATTGTTAACAATCGATGTAAAAAGGATAAAGATATTAGCAGTTTAAAAATACCAAATGTATTTAATGGCATTGAATGGATGTCCAGCATTAATACAAATAGTGTTATTTGGAAAAAAGAACTGTAAATATGGAAAATTTAAATATGGATGTCTATAAGTATTATAATTTTTCTTTAGCTATATTCATATCCTACATAAATCATAAAAAAATATCTACATCTCAAATACTTTTTCAAGTTATTTGAGATATAGATACTAGTCTAAAATTATTCAGTTGTTTCTTCTTCTTTTTTTAATTTCTTGTTTTTGTTTGATTTAGATCTTATAAAGAGCATTAATCCTCCAAGACATAGTACAAATAAAGTTCCTATAAAAGGAAGTATACTCTGAGGAGTGTTCGTAAGTTTAAGAGGGTTTATAGCTTTGATAGCGCCTACAAGTGTTTTATTTTCAATAGCAAAGTGGATTGTTTTGGTTGCTACATTATCAGCTGTATCAGTAGCTTTAATTACTAAGGTATAAGGACCTGATGGATTAATAGCCAGTCCATATACATATGGTTTACCATTCAATGTCATTTGATATTTTACAGCCTCTTCTTGATAAATTTCAGGAATAATTCCTGCTTTATAAGATTTGCCCTCCTGAACATTTGTAATTCGAATAATAGGTGGTGTAGTTTTAATGAAAAATGTAAATGATTTTTTAGTTTCTTTTCCTGATTTATTTTTTGCGGTTACTATAATTGTATGTTTTCCTTCGGTGGTTATATCTTCACCATGATATACTTCACCATCTAATGTCATTGAAATTGAATCAAGCCCATATTTAGAATGCGTAATTAAATATGGCCTTATCATTGTATTAAAAGTTTTATTATTCAAGGGAGTTTTAAACTCTATTGAGGGACTACTTTTATCAATTACAAAGTGTATTAATTGATCATTACTATTCTCAGCTTTGTCAGTTGAAGATAATTTCAAATCATAAACTCCATCCTTAGAGATTTTGCCATTAGCATAACGTACACCATTTAATGTCATTGAGGAAGTAAGTAAGTTGGCGTCCGAAAAGGTTATATTAGGGTCTACGTCATTGGCATAAAAGAAACTTTGAATTAAACCAGATACACTAATTCTTGGCCTAATTGTATCTAATATAAAGGTTGAAGTTGTGGTTTTAGAATCATTATTAGCTAGGTCCACTGATCTCGCTTCTAATACATATTTTTGATTTTTAGTTAATACTGGCAAATTATTAGGATCATATGAAACGCCGTTAATTAATACTTCAAAAACAACATCCTCAGGTGAACCCTTGGATATAATTGGTGTAAATGCCCTATTTACGTATGGACTGTTTACATTAAAGCTAACCACTGGCAATGTATGATCTATGGTAAAGTTCAAAGTTTTAGTGGCTGAATTTTCAGAGAAATCTTTTCCATAAGCTTTAATTACATATTTTCCTTCTTTTGTAGCACGAAAATTATATGAGTAGAGATCATCACCAGTTTTAACAATGGATTTGCTTACATCAGTACCGTTAATAGTGGTTACATTAGAAGCTAAATCAAAGTTTTTATCATAAAAAGTAATTAAGGCATATGTTGTGTCATAATTATTGATTTCATTGTCCATTACTCCACTTATTGTTATGGTAGGTGCGGTTTTATCTAAAATTGGGGTAGAATCATCTGTAGTAGTATTATAACTTGAGGATCTATTTCCAGCATAATCTAATAAAGAAGAAATTTCAAAGGTCACCTTTGCATCAGCATCATTTTTTGTTAATGTATAGCTTGCAGAATATATATATCCAGAAACTAAATTAACGTTGCAATCATGACCATTTATTGTGACAGATTGATTATCTCTAAGTTTTTCACTACTTGTAAAGGTTAAATTAACAACATCTGCTACATTAGGAAAATCAGTGTTAACCCCATCACTATTCTTTGATTTTAAATTTATATTAGTAAATGTAGGCGCAGTTTTATCAAAAGTCACAATATCTTCACCTGGAACTGAAGGATGGCCAACATTGCCTGCTTCATCCAGTATTCCATTGAAGGAATAAATTATTGGACCGTCACTAGTAGTATCATTTAGGGTGTATTCTGCTTTATAATGATTGGTATTAGTGTCCTTAACTGCTGTCACTTTATGTCCAGCTATATCTACTTTAGTAGTGTCAAATTCAGTTCCATCTGTGTCAAATTCTAAAGATACTTTGTCACCAGGTTTGGCAAGAGTAGGTATTGGGTTGCTTGATTTAAAAGTAACCTTATCAATAACTGTTGGAGTCCTATCATACTTAATATTTTTGTCATTAGGTATAGTATTTATAACTTCTTTATTAACATTTCCAGCGAGATCAGTCAAATTTAATATTTCAAAATTTATATAGCCTTCTGGATCTATGTCTTCTAATTCATAAGAGGCTGTATATTTTAATCCATCATTTGTAATAAGCGAAGGAATAACTAATTTGCCTATTATCTTTATGATAGGTGCTTGGGCAGCTATGGTTGAAAGTGGCTTATTTGATGTAAAGTTTAAATGAATAGTAGAGCCACTGTTTACTGGTTTATAAGAATTACCTGAGTTAATATAAACATTACTGATGGTTGGTGGTGAATTGTAAAAAATAACACCAGAACCTGATGAAACTGAATTTATACCATTAACCTCGTTTACTCCATTAACATCTATTAAATTAGTAATTTTAAAGGTTATAGGACCTTCAGTTTTTGCATTGCTTAATGCATATGTAGCTGTATATGTGTTGGCAGCAAGACTAACAGGTTTAATAGAAACTCCATTAATTACTACTATTGGAGTTCTAGCAAGAGTATGATAGCTAGCGAATTTCAAAGTAACAGTATTGCTTGTATTAGCATAATCTATATTTGCGTTATCAGATTGAAGTGTAACTTCAGATAATACGTGTTTAATTAAGTTAATGCTTGTACCAGTCGTAACTTGAGAAACATTAGTAGTCATATTGTTAGAGGCCAAATCAACTACATCACTAATATTAAAGGTAACTGGACCTTCTGCATTTGTTGAGTCTATTTTATAGGTTGCAGTATAATCATTCCCAATAGAATTTATGTCACTATCTTTAATTGTATTTCCTAAAATTGTTATAGTTGGATTCTTTTTTAGAATCTCACTACTTGTGAATTTTAAGGTTATTATGTCTCCAACTGATGTTGTCGAAGAATTACTACTTGATACCATTTGCACATTTGATAAAGTTGGTGCCATGGTGTCCTTATAAGCATTTACTGATAAATCGTTTTTTTGTATTACTTGAGTTTGTGAGTCTAATTTTTCTGTTGTAGCGTTTGCATTGACAGGAACAATTGTAGTTGAAACTGTAAAACATACTGCAATAAGTGCTGCTAATTTCTGACGATTCAAGAAATATCTCCCCCTTGATTACTGTAAAATTATATTATAATTTTACAGTATTATATGATATAATACAACCATATAAGACATAAAAAGCCAAATAAAGAAATAAATATAAAGATTTTAAAAGTTAAGTTATTTTAAAAAGTGAAATGATATAAGAAAGATAGGATGGAAAAAATATGGATATGATCGGTAGTATTTTTGAAGATAAGTATCAAATCCTTGATATTTTAGGACGAGGTGGAATGAGTACGGTTTATCTTGCAAAAGATATAAAATTACAAAAGTTATGGGCTATTAAAGAGGTTTCTATAAGTACAATTAATTCTAAATCGAACTTAATGGCCGAAACTAATATACTTAAAAAATTAGATCATCCAGCTCTTCCAAGAATAGTAGATATAATTACCAAAGAAGATCGGATTTATGTAGTGCTGGACTATATAGATGGTATTTCATTAGATATACAATTACAGGAAGTAGGAATAGTTGAAGAAAAGACTGTAATTGATTGGGCAATGCAAATTTGTGATGTGCTTGATTACTTGCATTGTCTTAAGCCTAACCCTATTATATATAGAGATATGAAACCAGGAAATTTAATGCTTACGTCTCTTGGCAAAATTAAACTAATTGATTTTGGAATTGCAAGAGAGTACAAAGAAGAAGTATCTGCAGATACAACTTGTATTGGAACAAAAGGATATGCTGCATTAGAACAATATGGAAGTCACCAAACAGATGCTAGAACAGACATTTATAGTTTAGGAGTTACTTTATACCATTTATCTACAGGGAGGGGTCCTAATGACCCACCTTATGAGATCAAGCCAGCACGAGAGATAAATCCTTTGTTGTCTGAAGGGTTTGAATATATAATCTCGAAATGTACAAAGCAAGATCCAACCCTTAGATATCAATCTGTTAAAGAACTTATTTATGATTTTAAAAATATACGAAAACTAAATTCGGTTTATAAAAGCATGGTAAGAAAGAAAATGCTAAAAGCATATGCAGTAATATTTTCATTTGTTTTATCATGCATCTTTGTTTTCATTGGAGTTTCTGGAATAAAACAAGAAAGTATTAAAGAATATAACAGTATAATTAAAAGTGGACAAGTATTAATGGCAGATAGAAAATATGATCAAGCGGTTACAACATTTAATTTAGCTATTGAAAAAAATAGTAATAGGCCTGATGCATATGTAGATATTGCAAATACATATCTTGAAAATATAAATCTTGAGGAAAATCAAAGATTGGAGAAATGTATTAGCTATTTAATTGATAATGTTATTTTAAAAAATTTAAAAATTGCTGATGATGAAGAAATTTTAGAGCTTATGGGAACTACATCTTTTAAAGAAAAAAACTATAAAGAAGCCTATAAATATTTTGGGAAGATAGAAAATCCTGTTGATAAGGCTGTACCATATTACAAAGCTACAGCTCAGGTACTCGGATATAACCAGAATTCAACTAAAGATGTATTAAGAATAGTAGCTAATTTAGAAAATTATAATGAAACTATCCCTGATGTAGATACTAGAATTAGAGGTTATATGGATTTATCAGATATATATTTAAATAATTTAAATATATATCCAAACAGCTTTGATATGATTATTAAACTTTTAGAAAAAGCGAATTCCTTGGTTAAGGCAACTGGAAAAGGAACAGCAGATTATAAGCTGTACGCAAGACTAGGAAAAGCATATAGTGACAAAGGAGATTCTATTGGTGTGAAATCTGTTAAATATGTTACAGTAATGAAAAAAAGTCTAGAATATTATAATTTAGCAATAGACAATGGTTTTAATAAAATAGATGGATACTATTCTATTGGAAATGCATATGAAGAAATTGGTGATTATAAGAATAGTGAAAAAACATTTAAAAAAATGATTGCTATTTTTCCTATTGATTACCAAGGTTATACTCAATTAGGATTGCTTTATTATAATGTTGAAATTCATAAGCCAACTTTAAAGAAAAATTATACTAAGGTGAATACTTATTATCAAATGGCTTTAAAAAGATATGATAGATCAATAAACGACTATGGATTTGGTTTGCTCGAAAGTCGTATAAAAGAATTGAAGGCTACGAAGTCAATAAAATAAGAGGGCGAGTGAATGGATAAAAATATGTATATAAGATATATAATACTTCTAATTATAGGATGTTTAGGAGCAGTGGCAAGTATAGCTCTTGGAATATATATTTACATTAAGGAAGATTTGAATGAATATATAAGTTTCAGTTTTTTAACAAAATTCAAATTAAAGAATAGATCTGATAAACAAAAGAAACAGAGCTTAGTAGCCCAATCTACTCGATTAGCGATTAAAGCTCAAAAACCATTAAAGGGAAAAGAATTAGTAGAGGATAATACTACATTATTAGATGAAGATACCACCTTATTAAATGAAAATACAACACTATTAGAGGATGAGAAACTGAATTTATAGTAACGCATCGCACAAAATTTTGTAATTTCTTATATATTTGGTGAAAACAAATATAAAGGAGTGATCAAGATATAAATAAAATTAACTATTATTAAATGAGCCTCAACAATTGTTGAGGCTCATTTAATTTATATATTTTATATGAACTTGGTTATAATTATAGGTGCAATAATTTTAATAAAGATGGAATTACTCCTATTGAATTTAAGAAAACAATAACAAGTAAAATTGGTGATACATATTTGATAAATACATGCACAACATTTAACACAGCATAATTATTTAAAGTTCCCCCATTTGATAATTCTAGTTTGAAATCATCTTTTTTAACAAAGTATCCAATATAAATAGCAGTTATAAGTCCGCCTATTGGAAGTAGTATATTAGAAGATAAGTAATCAAAGGAATCAAAGAATCCTCTCTTTCCTATTATATGAATGTTTCCAAGTACACTTGATGAATCAGCAGATAATGTTGCGAGAATTCCAACTAGCATTATAATACCTGTGGTAAGTAATACTGCTTTCTTTTTCCCTATACCTTTTTCTTCCTCAAGGTATGCAACTGGAACTTGAATAACAGACATTATTGCAGTTGTTGCAGCTATTGCAGTTAATAGGAAAAATGCAACTAGAAGCACACTGCCAAAAGGTATTTGCGAGAATACTAGTGGTATTGTCATAAATAAAAGTCCAGCACCTTGACTAGGCTGCATACCAAATGAGAATACTGCTGGGAATATTGCAATTCCTGCAAGTATTGAAATAAGTGAGTCAGCTAAAGCAACCTTTATTGAAGTCGATATCATGTTATTATCTTGCGTGAAATAACTCCCATAAGTAATCATTGTACCCATTCCAAGGGAAAGCTTAAAGAAGGCAAGGCCAAGAGCCGCGAGTATTACAGGTCCAGTTAATTGCGTAAAATCAACATGGAATAAAAATTTTAATCCTTGTGATGCGCCTGGAAGTGTTAGAGCCCTTATATCACAAATAATAATAAGTATAAATAATACCGGCATAAGTGTTTTTGTTATTCTTTCAATTCCATTTTTAACTCCTGCAATTAAAATTACTGAAACAACAGCGAGAATTATAAATTGCCAAACTAGTGGTGGAAAAGGTCCAACAACGGTTGTCATGAATTTTGTCTTAGCTGTAGCTGCAGTAACCCCAACGAAATCACCTTTTAAGGCCCTAAATACATAGGAATAAACCCATCCAGCAACGCAGCTGTAAAAGAAAGCAATCAAAACTGATGATCCTACTCCCATAAATCCAATAGTTTTAAAACCCTTAGCAGCCTTTAATTCTTTAAAAGCACCTACTGCATTTTTTCTTGATTTCCTACCAATATAAAACTCACACGCCATTATTGGAATACCAACTAAAGCAACACATAAAAGATATGCTAAAAGAAATGCTCCTCCACCGTTACTCCCTAGTAAATATGGGAATTTCCATATGTTACCTAGTCCTACTGCTGAACCTAGTGTTGCAAAAAAAACTGCAAGTCCTGTTGAAAACGTCTCTCTTTTATTTTTATTCTCCATTTAAACTCACCCCTTTGTATATTTAATTTATTGACTGTTTTATTATTGTTTGAAATAACAACCTAAAATAGGACAAAAAAATAGACATGTCTTTTCACAATGAGGCGAAAAAATGTCCGCGGTGCCACTCTCTTTTAAACTGTAATTTACATACTCTTTCCCTGTATTTTAATTACTATAACATGTATATATTATTAAATCAACAGAAAAATGCAACATTTTAGTATATTTTTTTCATTTTAAGAATTATAATATTATTAACTAGGTTTATACTTGTATTCTAATAAGAAAGCCATGAATTTGTTAAGTAATGTTTAATACATATAAAAAATTATTACAGCAAGGGTTTAATGCCCTGTAAACTAAATATAAAAAGGAGTTTTTGTAATGAATATACAAATACGATATTTATCAAAATCAGGAAATACAAAAAAAGTTGCAGATGCTATAGCTAAGGAAGTTGGCGTCACTGCAGAAACAATTGAAAAAAGAGTGCCTGATGATACAGACATTTTATTTTTAGGCGGTGCTATGTACTGGGCAGGAGTTGATAGCAAATTAAAAAAGTTTATACTCGGATTAGATTGTTCTGTAAAGAAAGTGGCAATATTTAGTACAACAGCAGTTGTAAAATCAGCTTACTCTGAAATAAAAAAATTACTAATAGCTAAAAATATTTTTGTATATGAAAATGAATTCCATTGTAAGGGAGAATTTTTAAAACTTCATAAAGGAAGACCAAATGCAGATGATCTAGAGCTTGCAAAACAATTTGCTCGCGATATTACAAGTATAAGTAACTTTAGATAATTTAACATTTAAAAGAGAATCCTTTTAAGGATTCTCTATATTTTTAATTTAACCCCACTGCATTTCTTTTTCATCATAAGTTCTACTAAACTAACTATTTCGGCTCCGGCCTCTACTGGTGGAGTTCCATTCGCATGAATATTTGACACTACAGTTCTTTGAGATTCTGGTTTTAGTGTACTAGATTCATAAGCCATATAAGAACTCATGCTATCTCCAGTTGCAAGTCCTGGCCTCTCACCTATAAGTAATACGGTTATTTTAGCACCTAAGGCTTCACTGATTTTATCCATGGTAGCAACTCTGCCATATTTTACAAATATGGGAGTTCCTAGTTTATATCCTTTAGCATTTATACCATCTACAATAATAGGGTAGATATCCTTAATATTTGCATCTATTGCATGAGAACTAAGACCGTCTGCTACAATTAGTTGAACATCAGGTTTGTTTATACAGTTGGTTTTTATATCATTAATAGTTTCCATTGAAAAATCTCTTCCTAGATCCGGTCTTGTAATATATTCTTCTTTATCTTTTATTAGAGTTTGAACTTTAATAAAATGCAGATCATCTAGGGTATTTTCATCTACCTGCGACCATACGGAATCTATAGCTACGGCATGGTCAGCACTAAATCTTAATAGAGTCTCTGTTTTAAATCTATCCCCAGCCCTACCTATACATATTCTTGCATTCGTAGTTCTTTTTAGTCTAACACAACTTTCCGTATCTAGAGGATTGTCAATTGTTACCCTGCCGGTATAATCAATTGAGGATATATCTCGTATAAATTCTTTTTCCATAATATTTCACTCCTAGTTTGTAAATATAGAAGGGTCTCCTGCTTTAGAGGTAAGTTTTTCATTTTTCATTATACCAAGAGCTTCCATTCTATTTTGAAATTCTTTAATGGGACCTTTGCCAGTAAGCTGCCTAATGGTTCCAATATCATGATAACTGGTAGTTTGATACATAAGCATTACATCATCACCACCAGGGATACCCATATAGTAGGTGCAATTAGCCAGTGAAAGTAGTAGTGCTAAATTTTCTAGGTCATTCTGATCTGCCTTCATATGGTTTGTATAACATACGTCGACGCCCATTGGAAGTCCAGTTAATTTACCCATAAAATGGTCTTCAAGTCCTGCCCTCATAACTTGCTTCCCATCATATAAATATTCTGGACCTATAAAACCTACCACCGTGTTTACTAAAAAGGGGTTATACCTCTTAGCGAAGCCATAACATCTAGCCTCAAGTGTTAGTTGATCTGCATTATTATGTCCGCCTGAGGATAATTCAGATCCTTGACCCGTTTCAAAATACATGAAATTTGGGCCTTTTGAACTCCTATTATTTTTCATTAGTTCATAGGCCTCATCCATAAGTTCTACACTAATGCCAAAGGCCTCATTGGATTTTTGGGAACCAGCAATGCTTTGAAACATTAAATCCATAGGAGCACCTTTTTTTAAAGCTTCCATCTGTGTAGTTACATGAGCTAGTACACAGTTTTGTGTAGGAATATCCCACTTGATCATAAATTCCTTGAATTTTTTTAGTATAGAACATACATTATCTGTAGAATCAACTACTGGGTTTAAACCTATAACGGCATCTCCAATGCCATAACTTATACCTTCCATTACTGAAGCCATAATTCCGTCTAAGTCATCTGTTGAATTATTAGGTTGGAGCCTTGATGAGAAAGTACCTTTAATACCAATAGTAGTGTTGCAAGTAGCTATGTTTTCTATTTTTGCAGATGCGTATACTAAATCCATGTTACTCATAAGTTTAGTAACGCCCGCTATCATTTCAGCAGTTAAACCACCTCTTATTTCTTTTATAACTTTGTCATCAGACTTTAATATAAATTCTCTGAAATAACCAACACTATAGCCTTTAATTTTATTAAAGGCTATAGTGTCTATTGCATCTTGTATTACTCTAGTTATTTCATCCTCGTTATAAGGAATTACAGGGTTATTAAATAAATCTTCTAAAGTTAACTCAGACAGTACGACCTTTGCAGCTACTCTCTCGGCAGCATTAACTGCTGATATACCTGCGAGGATATCTCCTGATTTTTCCTCATTAGCTTTTGCAAGTACCTCTTTTACATCTTTAAATATGTATGTATTTCCAGAAAGTTTTGTTTGCATTATCAAATAAATCACCTGCTCTCTTTAATTAAATATTATTATATTTTGAATATTAATGTTTTTATTACTACAGGTACGGATTTGGATATGGATTTGCCAATGTCCACGTAATCTCCATTATCAACTTTAATTTTATCTAGGCAAATTATTCCTTTAGAACCTTTTAAAATATTATTAATGGATTGACCTAGAGCCTTTGCAAAATTCTGCTCAACAATTACGATAATAGGATTATCTCTGTTATTAAAAGCTTTAACAATAGAGGTTGCCATTGACTTTATTTCTATATAGCTAGGAGATTTAGGTCCCTTAAAGGCAATGGCTACCGTAACACTATCATAAAGTTTAAGTTTTTCACAAATATTAGTGTACATATTAGGGAAGTCCTCACCATTATTGAAAAATTTAATTATTGGAATATTTTTAATAGGAAGTAAAGCATCATCGAATTCTATTGTGCTTCCACTAAGTTTAAGGGAGTGAGAGCCTGCTCCAATTACAGTAGCTCTTATTTTTTCTTTAGGTATTAATAATTTATATTTACTGTTTTCAAATGTTTTTCTAATTGAATAGCCTAGAAGGGGACCAATATCACCATAACGTATAACAGCATCCAAAGTTTTGATTTCTTCGGTTGAGTAAATGTACTCTGCAACTCCACCTGAAAACATAATAAACTCAGAGTATAACCCTTTATGTTTATGATGTATAAAGAGTTCTTTAACTTCCACGTCTAAGAGTAAATCTCCGTTTAGCTGTATAAACATTTTTGCAAAAGAATTAGTTAAAATCTTTAGAGAATTAATATCAGCAGCAATACCTAAACGCAAGTTGATATCTAGACTCCTAATAAGTGGTTTAATCTTCTCGGATATATAAGTTATTGTACCTGTTTTATCAAGTCGTATAAGACGTCCACCTATATCTAGTGCAAAGGAGTCTATTGCTTGTCCATCCCAAAATACTGAGGCGTTAGTGGTTCCACCACCTATATCAAAATTAATAACTTTTGAAGTAGAATTTTTAGAAGCTAGGGCAGCTCCAGCACCAAAGCCAGCAAGGATTCCCTCAAGATCTGGACCAGCAGTTGCAACTACAAAATCACCTGCAAAATCAGAAAGATATTTTAGTGCTTCTTCTGCATTTTCTTTTCTGCAGGTTTCACCAGTTATGATTACTGCGCCTGTAGAAACATCGGTTTTCTGAATATTTGAATTATTATATTCGTATATAATTATATCTTTTATTGCTTTTAAATCTATCTTTTTTTCTGATATAAAAGGTGTAAAATATATTTTGCTTTGATATATTATTGTCGTATTCGTGATTTTAACATCGGGTAGTAAAAATAAACTATATGTATTTTTCAGCGTAATTTTGCTGAATATTACTTGCAATGTAGTTGTACCAATGTCAATGCCTACACTTAAAATTTCGTGTTCCATAACATCCTCCAATATAACCTGCACAGAAACCTTCAAATATAAAAAAATAACTCAAACAAATGTAGATTTAAGCTGTGTTCATTTTTAATAACACAATTAGTCTTTTTTATTATTTCTCACTTAATTTAAAAGCAAAATATATTTTCGAAATGTTATTTTGCAATTGACTTACTAATTTAATTCATTTTAGCATAATGTTTTAACAATGTAAAGAAAGATAAATACAATATATGTACAGATTTCATCCATTTAACATTTATTCCTTGACTTAATTATATTGAGATGATAATATTGTGCCTAATAATAAATTACAATTAAGTTTTCTGCACAGAATACCTTTTAATATTTTGAAATTAATGATTTTAGTGTTCTCACTTACACTAAGAAATCGAAACAAATAGATTTTATTTGTGGAAATTAATTAAAAATTTAGGAGGGCTTAATTATGAATAATGAATTAAAAAAGACTTTAAACCCATTACAACTGTGGGCAATAATAGTAGGAATGGTAATCTCCGGAATGTATTGTGGTTGGAACTATGCTTTAGATTTTACAAGTCCAATAGGATTTATTATTGCGATATTAATAGTAACTATCTTTTATACAACATTTATGTTTAGTTATGCTGAATTATCAACGGCTATACCACATGCTGGTGGTCCATCAGAATATTCAAGTAGGGCTATGGGTAATTTTGGAGGATTTTTAGCAGGTTTTGCATGTTTAATAGAGTTTCTATTCGCGACCCCAGCTATAGCACTTGCTGTTGGAGCATACATCCATTTTCTAGTTCCTGGAATACCTGTTGTTGTAGCGGCACTTGTATGTTATGGAGTTTTTGTATTAATTAATTGTCTTGGAGTTGAAACAGCAGCTAAGGTTGAGTTAGTTGTAACAATAGTTGCAATAATAGGGTTGCTATTGTTTGCAGGAGCAGGGGTAACTCATATGAAATTGAGTAATATCACAGATGGTGATATATTTAGAGGTGGATTTAAGGGGATATTTGCTGCAATTCCTTATGCAATATGGTTTTATTTAGCTGTTGAAGGCGGCGCCATGGCAGCAGAGGAGTGTAAAAATCCTAAAAAAGATATTCCTAAAGGATTTATTTTAGGAATAATAACACTTGTAATTCTCTCATTACTTACCTTTTTCGTAACGGCTACTAATATTAGCCCAGCACTTTTAAGTAAAACAGATTCGCCACTTCCGGAAACTCTTGGAGTTATATATGGAGCAGGCAATGTTTTATCAAAAATAATGAGTTTTATAGGATTGTTTGGACTTATTGCAAGTCTTCACGGTATAATCATTGCATACTCAAGGCAGGCATTTGCAATGTCAAGAGCAGGGTATTTTCCAGCTGTTTTAGCTAAGGTTAATAAGCAGGGAACACCAGTAAATGCGATTATATTACCAAGTCTTGTAGGAATGATATTTATATTGTCTGGCAAAACGGCTACAATAATAGTTATATCAACCTTTGGGGCTGTAGTTTTATATATAATTAGCATGATATCTTTATTTATGTTAAGAAAGAAGTTACCAAATTTAGAAAGACCGTATAAAGTCTATTATCCAATAGTTCCAACAGTTGCATTAGTAACTGCTGTTATACTTCTAGTAGCTATTACTATATCTAATGCAGCAACTGTTATTTGGGTTATTGGAGCATTCGCAATAGCAATTTGTTATTACTTTGTCTATACTAGTGTAACAGCAAAGGCATCACTAAAAAAAGAGATTGAAGAAGAAAACAATGAAACAGATAGTTATGAAGGAATTATCTAGAATTAAAAAAATGTATATCATTTATATCTCAAGCACAGGTATCACGAGTTGAAAAAAATGCATTAAAGCTTATGAGAAAGTATGTATAAGAGTCCTAAATGGGACTCTTTTTTAATCAGGTTTGATATGTTTTAAAAATTTACATTTTAAAACTAAATATTAAAAACATGAAAACAGATAATTAATCATATTATATTTATAAGCTCTAGTAGGAGGAACATCTGTGTTTTTCATAAATGGTTTATTAGATATGATTGGAAATGTTACATTTTTAACAGCTTATATAACTGGTACTAATTCATTCCCTCAACCACTAAGCGAGGAAGAGGAAAAATATTATTTAACAAAGTTTGCGGAGGGCGATTTATTAGCTAAAAGTACATTAGTTGAACGAAATTTGAGACTAGTTGCACATATAGTGAAGAAATATTCCTACCCAGGAAAAGATGTAGATGATCTCATATCTATTGGAACTGTGGGACTTATTAAGGCCATAGATTCATTTAATATGAGTAAGGGGATAAGGCTAGCCACCTATGCTGCAAGATGTATAGAAAATGAGATACTAATGCTAATTCGTAGTAATAAGAAAATAAAAGGGGAAGTGTATCTGCAAGAACCTATTGGTACAGATAAAGAGGGAAAAGAGGTGTCTCTTATAGATGTATTACGTAGTGAGGAAGATTCTATTATTGATATAGTAGAGAATAAAATACAAATTAAGAGGCTTTATAGTATGATAAACATAGTCTTGAAAGATAGAGAAAAAATAATAATTCAAATGCGTTATGGATTAATTGATGGTAAGCCTCGAACTCAAAGAGAAATAGCGTTGATCCTGGGAATTTCTAGGTCATATATTTCTAGAATTGAAAAGAGAGTTCTTAAGAAACTTAATAAGGAATTAAGTAGCACTAATAACTTAATGTAATTAAAGCAAAATGATAAAGTATATTATAAACAAATAGAAAATTATAGACACCTACAAAATATGTAGGTGTTTTTGTATTTAAAAACATGATATTATGTACTAGTAATATTATTAAACAGGTAGAGATAAGAAATCAAATAAAATATATTATATAAACAGTAATAAAAACATTATATAGAAAGGATGAAAAACATGTTATACGGATATGCAAGATGTACAACAGATAATGTTAAACACGATATAGTAAGGCAATTAAGTAAACTAAGGGAATTAGGTGTGGTTAGTGCTAAAGTATATCTAGAGCATGATAGTGGTACTAAGACAGATAGAATAGAACTTGATAAGCTATTAGATAGAGTTATTGAAGGAGATACAATAGTTGCAACAGAAGTAAGTAGAATAATATATTCGACTAAACAATTATGTGAAATTATAGAACTTGCTAAATCTAAAAAAATTAAATTGGTATTTGGTACTTTCATACTAGATTATACAAAACAAGCAAATGGAGGTACCTTAATTGGTATACCTTGCATTAATAGATAATAATATACTAGTAGAAATAATTTTATAAATAATTAGGGTAGTAATATAAATATTACTACCCTGTTTAACTATGAAAGTAATTGAATTACAAGTGGATTTACCTTTCGACTGTCATATTTTCCTTTGAGCTTTGGCATAATTGCCTTCATAACTTTTCCCATGTCACCTTTACCATTGAAACCATTTTCAGTAATAACTTCGACAATAATTGCCTTTGCTTCATCTTCAGTGAATTGCTTTGGCATATAAACCAAAAGCATTTCAATTGATATTTCTGATTCAGATATGATTTCTGTATTATTAGCTTGTTTTGCATAGTCGAGAGTTTCATGTAATTGTTTAATTGTTTTTTCAATAATACCGACGAGATCGATTTCTTCAATTTCCTTCTTTGAATCCATTTCTTTAGTTTTAACGTCAGCCATTAAAGTTCTTAAAGTAGTTAGTCTTATTTTATCCCTACTTTTCATATATTTAATAATATCATCTTTTATTGTTTGTTTTAACATATGTATTGACCTCCTAATTGATTTAGTATCTTTGCAAAATTATTTTTATTTTCACAAAACTATACTCCATATGTACATTATACTCTTATCATAGAGGAAGGTCATATATATTTTATTTATCAAACAATCTTTGGAAGATACCTTTTTTTCTATGGAGAACTTCTTCCGCTAATGCTTTAGCCCTTTGTCTTTCAAGAGAGTGGGTTAGTGTATCAACTAATTGGATATCATGTTCTTTAATAGTTTGGGGTAAGGATAACACAATTTTATTTTTTTCTTGTTCTTGTTTGAAGAGTACTTGAGTATTTTCTAATAGTTTATTAATATCATAGAGCTGTCCGTCTTTTACATTTAATTGTTGTTTTATAAACTCAATGTCATTTTTAAGTATTTCAATCATATCCTCCTTTAATAAAGTTACTACGTTAGATGCAACTACGGTAGCTGCAACTTCTGATTCGGCAGTTTGATTATATTTAAGGCATTGTTTAATTGCTTCTAGTCCTTTCTCATCTACGCAGGTTTTACCATTGTGTGTTATTAAAAAAGGTTTTACCTCAGGTAGTTTCATCTTAGCATATGCAGTTACTTTACTTATATTTAAGTGTTTAGCGATTTTAAATGCATCATAAATCATTGTATGCGCCTCCTAATTATATACAAATAATATTCTCCAAATATTTCCATATTCCTTTATTTTTTAAAAATAAATAATTAGATTAAATAAGATTCTTGTTAAATTTAATAAGAATTTAGTTAAATATTAAACTGAAATATTTGCTGATGTACTGATATCACTATTGTTTATGGAGTTAAGAGATAACTAAACATGTTGTAAATTTAATTAGCACGTGGTGTTCAATTATTTTAATGTTTACATATAATAATATAATATTTATAATTTAAGGGGGACAATATGTTTAGAGAAGCCTGCAGGCAAAACAGTGGGGGAGTTTATGGTACGTTATCATTTTCGCAATCAGGTACAGAAACTAATTGGTGTAATGGTACAGGTTTTATGATAGCACCTGGTATTATAGCTATGGCAGCACATTGTTTACATGTAGAAAATAATATTGATAATAAAAGACATAAAAGCTTTCAAGTAATTTGTACGTCGGATATTAATCGCACACTTGAAAATGCTTATTTAATTGAAGAGGATAACATCAGAGATTTAGCATTGTTAAAAATAAATAACCCAAGGTTTATTAAGTGTCTTTACCTTGAAGCTTATATTGTAGATAAAGGTACTGCTTGTGGTTCACTTGGATTTCCACTCTCAAGTACAGAATTTTTATCTACAGGTATAAAATTTAATGCAATTGAAAGGTTTCAGAGCGCATATATTTCAGCATATACAGATGAAAACCTAAGTTCCGGGAGGGTGTTATCAACGTATGAAACAAATAATTTTATGTATGCTGGTTCAAGTGGATGCCCAGGGTTTTTAGTGAATGGTGATGTTTTTGGAATGCTTGTTGGTGCAAGGGCAAATACATTTATGGAGCAGGTTGCAATATCACTATGGGTTCCATCTATAGATATCATTAATTTTGCTAGAAATAGTGGAATAAAGCTAAACTAAATCTATAAGTGTATCTATTTTATAGATTTAATCTTTTTCTCTGTTTTTTTAATACCTACTCTAATTACCTCAGATTTTACCTGATAACTATCATTCGAAATCAGTTCATGTTTAATAACATTACCGTTTTGAATTGTATCTTTATATGTTCTTACTTTGTATCCAACCAATGGAAACTGATCTTGGACTATACTACCAACAGGAAGGGAAGCATCATCTATATACTCCGTAGGCCCTGGCTTAACAGCAGCATATATATCATTCACAAGAGTATAAGACTTATTGTTTAAACTTGAATTAGAATAAACATTAAAGGTTAGTATCTTATTACTTACAATACTTTCAATAAAAACTGGAAATCCTAAAGTGTTAGTAAATTTGTAGTCTAAATTACCCCAATCTACTGTTGCATCATTTCCTAAAGGTATATAAGTTGAAGGTATAGAATGATGATTCCTTTCAGTAGATTTAATGTTTGACCTAATGATTGCATTATATAATGAAGTAGATACCTGACATATTCCACCACCATAATCCGAACTTACTTTAGTACCAATATCAACGGGTGCTGGTTGATATCCTTTGGCTGCAGTTCTTCGACCTACGGTACCATTGAAACTAAAACTTTGTCCAGGCATTATAATAGTTCCGTTAATGCTATTTGTTGCTAAGGTTATATTAGTTGATCTACTATACGCGGAAGTACCGAAATTTGAAGAAAAACTTGAAAGTTTTGAGTTAACAGTTTGAAGTTTTTCTTTTGTTACATTTGCTAAAACAGTTTTAATCTCTGCTTTTACCAAAATGTCCGGAGAATTTATATCCCCATTTATTTTACTTAGAATTTCCTTTTTTAGTTTATCATCCATAAGAGTATAACCTTTTTTATCAGGTGTTATAACAAAATTACCAGCACTCCTATAAATATTTGCATTCTTAGGGGTACTATTAATGTCTTTTTTCATAGTAGCAATTAGTTCTGATAAAGGTTTAGAATCGTAGGTGAAATTCATATTAATTACCTTGTTTTCAGGTTTTCTAATCAATTTATATTTTTTGTATAGTGATAAGTCTTTGCCGTAATTAAAAGCCTCATTAACTACTTCATCAACATTATATTTTGCATTCATTTTTGCGAAATTCAATGAATATGTCTTTTGTGGTGTTTTAATATTTACATTTTTCTTTAATATAGTGGATTGGTATTTTTGCGATACCATATCTTTTGCCTGTGCAAGTGTTTTTCCGGATATATCTAAATCACCAATTTTTACACCTGGGTATACAAGACTTGTCCACTTTTTTGTACTGTTGTTAATATATAAATAAAAACCACTTGCTCCTAAAATGACTATTAATAGTATAATTATTATTACTTTTACATTTTTTTTCATAAGTTTTATTATTCCCCCATATTCTGTTAAGCTATTATTATATAAACATATAATAATATCAGTATAGTATTTCATGCTTAAAGCCACATATCTTTATCTCATCTATCACCAAACCTTCTATGTCCATTTATCATATATTGAGATTATATCATAGTTACGTGTATCAAAATATTGTTTAATAATAAAACTTTTTAAATAAAATAAGCCTGAAAGACAATAAGTTATCTTTCAGGCTTTTTTAGTTTTATATTAGGAGTATTATGGAAGAATATTGCCTGCGGCTCTGTATATCTCATACCACTCTTGTCTTGTAAGTTCAACCTTTGACGCCTTGCAAATATCCTTTAGACGTTTGTGGTTTGTCGTTCCAACGATTGGCTGAATGTTAGCAGGATGCCTAAGAATCCAAGCAATAGCAATTGCTGTATTTGTTACGCCATAAGTAGCTGCAATTTCATTTATTTTGTTATTCAATTCTGGAAATTTGTCATTATTTAAAAATACACCCTCAAACGTTCCATATTGGAAGGGGGACCATGCCTGGATATTTATATCTTTTAAGCGACAATACTCCAAAATACTTCCATCATGAACAATGGATGAGTTATTTTTCATATTTACATTAAGCCCAGAATCAATCATACCTGTGTTTGTTATACTTAACTGTAGTTGATTGATAATGATTTTGTTATGCAAGTATTTATTAAGTAGTTCAATTTGCATTGGGTTTTGATTACTTACTCCAAAATATTTAACCTTGCCACTGCTATGGAGAAGTGAGAAAGCTTCTGCCACTTCTTCTGGCTGCATAAGTGTATCAGGGCGATGTAAAAGTAGTACATCTATGTAATCTGTTTTTAGACGCTTTAAACTATCATTTACGGCATTTTGAATATGAGCTTTTGAAAAGTCAAAATATCCATCTCTTATACCACATTTAGTCTGTAAAATAAATTTCTCCCTTGTTGTAGGGTTCATATTAACAGCATCTGCAAAAACTTCCTCAGATTTACCATTACCATAAATGTCTGCATGATCAAAGAAATTAATTCCTTCATCTAAGGCAGTATTAACAAGTGTGGATGCCTCAGTTTTAGATAGGGCATTTATTCTCATGCAACCAAGGCCAATTTCGGAAGCGCTTATAGCACCATTACCAATATTTATTTTTTTCATAACTTACACCATCCTCTATATTTTTATCTGAAACGCTTACTTTTTTAAGAGTTAGTTTAAAACGTTTCCATAACCTTTAAAAAGAAAAGCTTACATAATTATATTATTTATTTTAAATAAAAGCAATTTTCTAGTAATATGAAAATTTAAGTTTTTATAAATAAAATTTCTAATTAAAATAGTTAATGTGAAATTAAAGTAGAATTTACAAAAAAATTGAAAAATAAAAGAAATTGTTGTAAAATTCATTCATAGGTTAATATATATAAACATTTTAGAAATTAGTATAAATATAGCGTTATATGAATATGCGTTATAATCAATAGCTAGTATTTTAATTTTTAAATGTAAGAAGTTTAAAATGGGAGAGTAGTGTATGAGAAAAAAAATAATAGAGAAATTTAAAGATTGTAAAATAGGTACAAAGATAATAATATATTATTTTATAATTTCTGTAATATCAATAGCCTTTAGTACTTTTATATATCAAAATATAAATAAAAGAATAATGACGCAAAAGGTGAGCGAAATGGCGGTACAAACACTTCAAACAATAGATTCTAATTTGAATTTACTAATATATACAGTGAACAACGAATCTAAAATTCTTTTATCTAATCAAAATTTTCAAAAGCTTTTAAGAAATGGAAATGGTCATTTCAACTATAATAGTCAAACTGCTATTAATAGGTATTTGACGGAATTTACACAATCAAACATGTTTATATCATCTGTTTATGTTTTTGATAATTATGGGAATAGGTACTTTGTGGACAGAAAAGTTTATAAATCTTTTAGCCTTAATAATATAAAGAGTACTTACTGGTATGATGAACTCCAAAAATTGCAGGGCGGATATCTAATAAAACTTAATGGTGGAGGATTATTTAATCAGCCGGATCAGAAATTTGTATCATTTATAAGAACTATAAATGATTTAGAAAGTCAAAAGCCTACTGGAATAATGGTAATAAATATTCCAGAAGATGCTATTTCTAATTCACTTAAAAATATTACTGCAAAAAATGATATAGATATCATGTTAAAGGATGAAAATAATAATGATATTATCCATTCGAAAGATTTGGCAGAATATCATATTATTGAAAATATTAAAGAAAATGTTGCAGGTGTTGCGAAAGGAAGTAATTACTACAAAACTGAAAAGGTAAAGGGTAATAATTATATTATTTCATATTTAAAGAATAATATGAATTGGACAATAATCAGTAAGGTGCCCTTCAGTGAGATTTCAAAGCAATCCAATATATATATGTTTGTTATACTTGGTATGCTTTTGTTAAGTGGAATTATGAGTTTCCTAGGCTTAATATTTGTATCTTCGAATATTACAAGACCTATAGATAAATTAATAAAATCTATGAGAGCAGTTGAAAATGGGGAATTTAAAAAAGTAAGTGTAGGCAAAGGAAATGATGAGATAGTAAAATTAAAAAATGTGTATAACACTATGATTTTTAAAATAGAAAATTTGATAGAACAAATTATGGAGGAGCAGAAGACAAAGAGAAAGGCAGAATTAAATGTACTTCAGGCTCAAATAAAGCCACACTTTTTGTATAATTCTTTTGATGCAATAAGTGGTCTTGCATTAGAAGGGAGAAATGACGAAGTATATAAAATTATAAAGGCCTTAGGTATTTTTTATAGAACAAGTCTTAGTAATGGACGTGAGGTTATATCTGTTATGGAAGAACTTCGGACGGTTAAAAGCTATCTTACAATACTACAAATAAGGTATGATAATTTATTCGAAATTAGTATGGATATAGATGACCGTTGCAATGAATATAAAATACTTAAATTGGTTTTGCAGCCAATAGTTGAGAATTCTATATATCATGGAATAAAGCCTAATATAAGAAAGGGCAAGATTTTTATAAGTACATGTCTTAAAGATGATTATGTTGAACTTATTGTGCAAGATGATGGTGTAGGAATAAGTGAGGATAAACTTAACAACATTAAGGAACAAAATACAGAAGGTATAGGTCTTCGTGGCACAATGGAGAGATTATATATTTTTTATAATGGAAAAAGCAAATTAGAAGTGGAGAGCAAACTAGGTTTTGGTACGAAGGTAACAATTTATATACCTACAAGTCAGGAGGATAATAATGGGTACTAATATTATAAAAGTTTTAATTGTTGATGATGAACATTTAGTAAGAAGTTTACTTAGAAGATGTATAGATTGGAAATCAATAGGTATGGAAATTATAGGGGAGGCGACCTCAGGGGAGGAGGCAATAAATTTAGCGGATAAATATAGGCCTGATTTAGTTTTTACAGATATTTGCATGGCGAATACTGATGGTATTGAATTTGCTGATATTATAATAAAAAAATACCCTAATATTAAGGTAGTGGTTATCTCAGGGTATGATGATTTTAAATATGCTCAGAGGAGTATTAGGGTAGGGATAAAGGAGTATTTGTTAAAACCCATTGATGATGAGGTTGTATTAAAGACTGCTTTAAAAATGAAAGTGGAAATAGAAAAAGAACGTGAAGTGATATATGAATATAATATTTTCAAAAAACAATTTGCTGAAAACTTACCTTTTTTAGAGGAACGACTCTTTAATAGGCTTATACATCCGAGTATTAATATCGTTGAACTAGAGAGACAAATGGATTATTTACATTTAAAGTTTAAAAATGAAAATTTTCAATTGGTAGTTATAGAAATAATACTCGGAAATGAGGACAACTATACAAAAAAAGAAAAAATATATGATATTAAAATAGTGGATAAACTAGAAGCATATTTAAAAAAATATTTGGATATATATATTTTTTTTGATGATAATTATAATATAGTTATTATAAATAATGGTGATGAAATTAATTTCGAAGAAGCTTTAGCTAATATTGAAGATAATACATTAAAAAATATTAAATGTAGTTACAGTGTTGGTATTGGAACAATAAAACATAGGATTGAAAACATAGAAAAATCATATAATGAGGCTTTGGTGGCTTTAAATTATAGGACAATTCTTGGAAAAAATTTTGTAATTAAATATGAAAATATTAGTTTCAATAAAGAAATAGGAGAGAATACAATAATAAAAATTGACGATAAGCTTGAATTATACTTCTTAGCGGGATCGGAAGAAATGATACAAAAAATCATTGACGGTGTCTTCAAAAATAAGGCCAACATTATCAATATTTCAATAAATAAAATAAAAGAATATGCTTTTAGTTATATATCTACAATTTTTGAAGCCTTAAAGGAACTTAATATTGATATAAAAGAGCTTCATTCAGGTAAATTTAGTATATATGAGGATATTTTTGAACTTGATACAATTCCGGATATTAAGAAATATATAACTGATATGAGTTATAAGACAATAAGGGTAATAAATTATCACAAGAGTAAAAAGCCAAATAAGCTTATTGATGATATAACTAAATGTTTGAAGTTGAACCTTGGAGATTCTGAACTGTCTCTATCAAAGATAGCTCAAATATTTTTTATTAATCCAAGTTACTTAAGTAGAATGTTTAAAAAAGAAATGAAAGTAAACTTTATGGAATACTTGGTTAAACTTAGAATTGATAAGGCTATAATGCTACTTAACAGCACAGACTTAAAGGCATATGAGATTGGTGAAAAAGTAGGTATCGCGGATCCTAGTTATTTTAGTACATGCTTTAAAAAATATACAGGGGTTTCAGTTAGTGAATATAGAAAAAGTTAAACAAAAGGTAAAGATATCTAAAGAAGAAGTAAAAATTTTAAATTCATATGAAAACGTTTAAGGGGTACTATTAACTTATTCAGTTATACAATGTAATAATATTTATCGAGGGGGAACTAAATGAATAGAAAATTTATGAAAATCTCATCACTGCTATTAACAATTGCTTTATCATCAACTCTTATGGCCTGTGGAAATAAGGCTACAACTACTACAAAAACTGACAAAAATCAAAAAATAACACTAAGATTTTGGCATCTTTGGACAGCTGATTCTGACTCAAATAAGAAAAATGTAGAAGCTGTAATTAAAGATTGGAATACTGCAAATCCTAATGTGCAAATTGAAGCAGAAGCTACTGAAAATGAGGCGTACAAGACAAAAATAAAGACAGCTATATCGGCTAATGAAGCACCAGATATATTTACAACATGGGGAGCTGGTTTCTCACAAGCTTTTGTTGATGCTGGTAAAGTCTTACCTTTAGATGATTATTTAAAGGATGGAACTAAACAAAAATTCATAAATGGGGCACTCACATATTTAACCTATAATAATAAAACTTATGGGTTGCCTATTTCCACTGAGATGGGTATTTTTTATGTAAATAAAGAGTTGTTTGCTAAAAACAATATAAAGATACCTACAACCTATGATGAACTATTAGTTGCAGTAAAGGCATTTAGAGCTAAGGGCATAACACCTATAGCTGTTGGAGAAAAAGATCAATGGCCAGGAATGTTCTATTATGATGCTTTAGCACTTCGTGAAGGTGGTTCAAAATTAAATAATAGTGCTTTATCAAAGAAAGCTTCATTTGAAGATCCTGCTTTTGTAAAAGCAGCATCAAAGTTAAGTGAACTTGTTAATGCGGGTGCATTTAATCCTGCTGCTCTTGGATTAACTCGTGATGAATCTGAAGTACCATTTATTCAAGGGAAAATTCCTATGTATTACAATGGAAGCTGGGTTAGCGGTAGTATTGATGATGCTAAATCAGCAGTTAAAGGTAAAGTTGTAGCTATGAATTTCCCAGCTATAAGTGATGGAAAAGGTGATAAAAATGAGGTTTTAGGTGGAGCTATTACATCATTTATGGTTAATGCAAATACAAAGTATAAGACTGAATCTGTTAGAGCAGCTAAATATTTAGCAGAAAACTTGTCTAAAAAAGATTATGTGTCAGGTGCTGGTGCACCTGCTTGGAAAGTGAAAGTTGATGAATCAAAGCTTTCTGAACTAACTAAACAAACTGCAGCTTTAGCTAAGAAGTCTACTGGAAATGTTGTATGGTGGGATATTTATCTTAGTGGCGCAGATGCTCAAGTTCATAAGGACTTAGTTGCACAGATTTTTGGTAAACAAATAACACCTGCAAACTTTGGTAAGCAAATGCAGGTAATCAATAAGAAATAATTAAAGATTTAAGGCTAAGCTCCTCCTAATTACAAAGCTAAAAGTAATTGGGAGGAGTATTAAATATATAAACCTTACGAATGCTATAAAATGTTAAGGGGGAAATAATACATGAATAAAATTCTAAATAATAAAAAAGCAATATTTATATTCGTTTTTCCAGCTATGTTGTTGTTTACTATAGCGGTTATACTTCCTATTATAATTTCAACGTATTATAGTTTGCTTGATTGGAATGGAATTGGAAAATCAACATTTATTGGAATTAAAAATTATACAACTTTATTTGTGAATAATACAGATGGTTTTATAAAATCAGTTCAAAACTCATTTATTCTAGCTATTCTCTCAGTAGTTATTCAATTACCTTTAGCACTTGTACTAGCTTTGATTTTAGCTAGAGGGATTAAGGGTGAGGGCTTCTTTAGAACTGTCTACTTTATACCAGTAATAATATCAACTGTTGTTATTGGTCAACTCTTTATGAAGATATATAATCCAGATTACGGAATGTTAAATATTATTCTTAAAAATATTGGCCTGAGTAAATATGAAAATGCATGGCTAGCAGATACGAAAACAGCATTATTTGCAACTTTTGTTCCAATTGTTTGGCAATACATAGGGTATCATATGCTTTTAATGTATGCTGCAATTAAATCTGTTTCAGAGGACATATACGAGGCAGCAAAAATAGATGGAGCATCTGCTTTTACTATGGCTACTAAAATAACCATTCCTCTTATTAAACCAATATTGCAGGTCTGCACCGTATTTGCGGTTGTAGGTTCTTTTAAATCTTTTGATCTAATTTATATTTTAACAAATGGAGGACCATTACATGCAAGTGAAGTTCCAAGCACAATAATGTACAGTACCATTTTTAATAAGTACATGTATGGATATGGAAGTGCTATGTCTACATTTATTATAGTAGAATGTTTAGTATTTACATTGATAATCTATAGGTTGTTCAAAGAGAAAAAGATCAAGGAAGCTTAAATTTAATAAGAGGAGGAGTGATTTTTATGGGAGAGGTAAAAGGGCATAGAATTAAAAGAGAATTATTTAGTAAAATGAATTTTGGTTATACGAGAAAAAAAATGAATACTAAAAGCATAATTTTATTTATCTTATTGCTTACAGTTACTATAATTCAGTTATATCCATTAATTTGGTTATTATTAGTTTCATTTAAGGATAATGCGGAGATTTTTGGAGGAAATGTCCTTGGATTACCTAGAGTATGGAGGATATCAAACTATATGAGCGCACTTACAAGCGGGAATGTAGGAAAATATCTTGTAAACAGTGTAATTGTTACTGGTTCAACTATTATTATATCCAGTATTCTTATAGCAACATCGTCATATGCTATAACTCGTATGAAGTGGAAGTTTAGTAAACTAACATTAATTATATTCCTATTAGGAATGATGGTACCAATACATTCCACATTATTACCTCTATTTTTAATATTAAGACAATTACACATATTAAATACGTACATGGCTTTAATAATTCCATATGTAGCATTTGCTCTTCCAATGGGGATATTTGTAATGACAAGTTTTCTTGAAGGAATACCTAAGGAGCTTGAAGAGGCTGCATGTGTTGATGGATGCAACATATATCAAATATTCTATAAGATTGTTTTACCATTATTAAAACCGTCTCTTGCGACTGTTGCCATATTTACGTATTTATCAAGTTGGAATGAATTAATGTTTGCAAACACTTTTCTTAATGATCCCAAATTTGCAACATTACCTGTTGGTATCATGTCAATGGCAGGACAGCATGCTACTGATTGGGGACCAATTCTAGCAGGTCTTGTTATTGCAACATTACCATCTATTCTTTTATATATTCCACTAAGTAATCAAGTACAAAAAAGTTTAATGACTGGTGCTGTTAAAGGATAATAGTATGTATTGTATTCTTATAAAGAAATTTAAATGAAGGGAATGATGATTTATATGACAGAAAAATTAGTGTATAGGGATGAAAAATTAAGTTTTGAGAAGCGTGCTAAGGATATGGTATCAAGAATGACGTTATTTGAAAAGGTTAGCCAAATGACGTATAACTCTGCTGCGGTGCCTAGACTTGGTATATCATCTTATAATTGGTGGAATGAAGCACTACACGGCGTCGCAAGGGCAGGTGTTGCTACAATGTTTCCACAAGCTATTGGAATGGCTGCAACCTTTGATGAGGATCTAATTTATAAGGTTGCTGGGGTAATTTCAACTGAAGGAAGAGCTAAATATCATGAATCTCAAAGAAAAGGTGACCATGATATTTATAAGGGATTAACTTTCTGGTCTCCCAATATTAACATTTTTAGAGATCCAAGATGGGGACGTGGGCATGAAACTTATGGTGAAGATCCTTATTTAACAGGTAGATTGGGGGTAGCTTTTATTAAAGGGCTACAAGGTGACGATAAAAAATATATGAAGGTAGCTGCTTGTGCAAAACATTTTGCGGTACATAGTGGTCCTGAAGCAGAGCGTCATAGCTTTAACGCAGTAGTTTCTAAAAAAGATCTTCGTGAAACCTATCTGCCAGCATTTAAGGAAGCCGTTAAGGAAGCTAAAGTTGAGTCTGTAATGGGTGCTTATAATAGAACTAATGATGAACCTTGTTGTGCGAGTAAGATGCTTTTAAAAGATGTTCTCAGAGAGGAATGGGGTTTTAAAGGCCATGTAGTTTCAGACTGCTGGGCAATAAAAGATTTTCATGAAAACCATAGAATCACTAGCAATGCTGTAGAATCAGTTGCTCTTGCAGTGAATAATGGTTGTGATTTAAATTGTGGTAATATGTATTTGAATGTTTTACTTGCTTGCAAAGAACGCCTTGTGACTGAAGAAACGGTTGATAAATCTGTTGTTAGGCTTATAACTACTAGAATGAAACTTGGTATGTTTGACGATCAAGGAAAGGTTCCTTATGCAAGTATTCCTTATGAAGAAAATGATTCTAGGGAGCATAGAAAATTTGCTTTAAAGGTATCAGAAAAAACAATGGTTCTTTTAAAGAATGAAAATAATATATTGCCGCTTAATAAAGGTAATATTAATTCTATAGCTGTAATTGGACCCAATGCAAATAGTAGAGAGGCATTAACTGGAAATTATTTTGGTACTGCATCAAAATATGTAACTATACTAGAGGGCATTCAACAAGCTGTAAACCCTAATACTAGAGTTTATTATTCAGAAGGTTGTCACCTTTTCAAAGATAAGGTTGAAGACCTTGCCATGAAAAATGACAGAATATCAGAAGCAATATCAGTAGCAGAAAGATCTGATTTGGTAGTTATGTGTCTTGGGCTTGATGCAACGCTCGAGGGAGAAGAAGGCGATGCTAGCAATATATATGCATCAGCTGATAAAAATGATTTAAATCTTCCAGGTTTACAAGAAGAACTATTAGAAGAAGTTTATAAAACTGGAAAACCCATTATTTTAGTTCTTGCATCAGGGAGTGCACTTGCAGTTAACTTTGCGGATGAACATGTACCTGCAATTATAGAGGCATGGTATGCAGGGGCAGAGGGAGGTAGCGCAGTAGCTTCATTAATTTTTGGAGGGTTTAGTCCAACAGGTAAATTACCTGTCACTTTTTATAAAACAACAGAGGAACTTCCAGATTTCATTGATTATTCTATGAAAAATAGGACTTATAGGTACATGGAAAATGTTGCACTTTATCCATTTGGTTATGGGCTTAGCTACACTAAGTTTGAGTATACAAACCTTATAAAAAATAAGAATGAAATAAAACTAGGTGAAACATTTCAATTTAAAATAACAGTAAAGAATATTGGACGATGTGAATCTGAAGAAACTGTTCAGTTATATTTAAAAGATGTAGATGCTAGTGTAATAGTTCCAAAATATGAATTAAAAGGAATTAAAAAAATAAATCTAAATCCTGGACAAGAAAGGCAATTAGAGTTTGAATTAACACCAAGGCAAATGGCACTTATAGACAACGATGGAAACTGTATTCTTGAGCCAGGTGTATTCCAGGTTTTCGTGGGAGGTAGTCAGCCAGATGATAGAAGTCTTATGCTTACGGGCACAGCGGTGCAAAAGTGTACATTTGAAGTAAAAGGAGAAACATTACAACTAGAATACTAATTGTATACACTTATATAATCGTGAAATTTATTATCATTATCATATTTATGTCCAAAATTATAGAGGGAGTTGAATTATTATGGCATATGCGATGAATCCTATTTTAAGAGGATTTAATCCAGATCCATCTATTCTACGCGTGGGAGAGGATTATTATATTGCAACGTCCACCTTTGAATGGTTTCCAGGTGTACAAATTCATCATTCCGAGGACCTTATACATTGGGAACTAATTTGTCATCCATTGGATCGTATTTCACAATTAAATATGATAGGAAATCCAAGCTCTGGTGGAATTTGGGCACCTTGTCTATCTTATTGTGATGGTATATATTATTTGATTTTTACAGATGTAAAATCATTATTTGGAATATTTAAAGATACCCATAACTATCTAGTAACAGCAAATGATATCATGGGTCCTTGGTCTGAACCGATTTATTTAAATTCTAGTGGATTTGATCCATCACTTTTTCATGATGAGGATGGTAGAAAATGGCTAGTGAATATGCTTTTTGATCATCGTCCTTGGAACAATAGTTTTGCAGGAATTGTTCTTCAGGAATATTCACTAAAAGAGCAAAAATTGATTGGAGAATCCAAAAATATTTTTAGGGGTACTCACCTTGGATGTACAGAAGGGCCACATCTATATAAACATGATGGACATTATTATCTTCTTGTAGCAGAAGGTGGAACTGGCTATGAACATGCTGCATCAATGGCTCGTTGCACGACAATTGATGGAGTTTATGAGATAGATCCTAAAACACCAATAATAACGTCACGTTATAATTCTGAACTTCTAATACAAAAATCTGGACATGCAAGCATTTTAGACACACCTGATGGAAATTGGTATATGGTTCATCTTTGTGGTCGCCCACTTGGGAAAGAGCGGATGTGCATTCTTGGTCGTGAAACTTCTATACAAGCAGTGGAATGGTGTGATGGATGGTTATCCATGAAATATAGCGATAATACACCTAAGGAAAAGGTGAAAATTCCATATACCTCTGAGGATGGAGGACAACTGATAAATTTTGTAGAAGATTTTGATGATGATACATGGAGCCTTCATTTGCAGTCTCTAAGAATTCCATTAGGCACGTCTGCCTCACTAAAAAAAAGGCGTGGGCATTTGCGTTTATATGGTGGTGAGTCAATGTCTTCTCGTCATCATCAAAGCTTATTGGCTCATAGACAACAACATTTTCATTTTATTGCAGATACGGCAATAGAATTTAATCCAATCACATTTCAACAAATGGCAGGTTTGATTTATTATTATGATAATATCAGTTATTATTATCTGCATATAACATATGATGAAGAACATGGCAAGACCCTAAATTTACTTTCATCTGTTTTAGGAAATACCACCTATCCAATTGGACGTGGAATTTCGCTAGGTACTGTAACAGTAATTTATTTAAGACTTACCTGCCATATGGAAAATGCACAGTTTTCATATTCTTTAGATAGAAAACTCTTTTCTGATGTAGGACCCATTTTGGATGCCACTGTCTTATCAGATGATTATTATGCTAAAATCGGTGAATCTAGATTTACAGGAGCATTCATTGGAATATGTTGTCAGGATTTGTCTGGACAAAAAGAACATGCAGATTTCGATTATTTGAAATATAAAGAATTAGAAGTATGATACCAGTTTATTGTTAATGACCCTTTTATAGAAAAAACAGAATATATAAAATGTATATCAAAATTTCATAAATATTTAATTATTTATGAAATTTTTGAGTATTTAAGAAATCCATTATCTATATTTAAAGCTATAAGTCCTGTTTCATTTAAATATTCAACATATGACCTTAACATTCGCTCGATAAGGGTATACCTATATCTATTGCTAATATTAATATCAAAATTTTCAATTACTGTTTTTAGAATATCATCTATTGTCATAGCGCCTTCTATGAGAGTATATATTGCTTTTGCTCGACTTTTATAGAAATTTATGTTATCAGTTATAAGCTGCGTGATGTCGTTATATGTACCTTTATGTGCAACTATATATTTGCTGCATTTTAAGTCATAAAGTTTTGTTTTGCTTAATAAATCCTGTGTTAGTATATAAGCATAGGGCATTTTAGAGCCATTCATGACTTCATGGCTTATTAGTGCATCTGCAATATACGCAACATCATCTGGAGTAGTTATGCATATATGTGCAGGACTATGCCCTGGTGTATGAAGAATTTTGAAGGGCGTGCCACATACACATACTAAGTTTTGATTATCATAAATCATAATATCTGTTTCGCATACCATATGTCCAAAATGCAATACAACATCAGATAATGTTTGGTTACTGTAGTAAAGCTTGAGATTTATAGCTGAACTACAAACAAGAGCTTCGTAGGCTGGCATAGCGATAATGCATTTGTATTTCTTCTTTAAAAACGTATTATTTCCTATATGGTCAATATGAGCGTGACTGCATATTATAGCAACTACCTTAAAGTTGTTTTTTTCTAGTAGTTCATCAATCCCTTGTCTTTGTCCTTTTGCCCATCCAGAATCTAACATAATTATTTCTTTATCATTAATTTTATAAAATGGTATGTATGTCATTCCAGTAGTTATACAAAATGTATTTCCCTTGATCTTTTTTATTTGCATATATTATCTTTAGTGAAAGTGGGTGGTAGAAACACACTTTCACTAAATATTCACTTCCTTTATAATCTACTTAATTCTATTTTTTTGATAACTCGATTAGTGCACAACCCTCTATTGCTTGCATTCCATTTACACTGCAATATTCGATTATTTCAGGGCTTCCAGCACCTGGCTGAATGAGTATTTTATCTATTTTTAACGCGTGTGCTTCTTTAATAATTTTAATACCTTTATATGGATTAATACATAAATCTAAAACTTCAACCTTGAACGGTATATCCCTTAGATTGTTATAAATACCTTCACTTTTAACGGATGGATTTAACCCTACTGTATTAAATCCACCCGTTTTAAGGGAGTTCAATATCTTATAAGCATATTTTGACGGATTTAATACATCTCCAACCACAACCCAATTTTTATAATTTAAAAGTTCATTTGCCTTCAATATTACCATCTCCTAGTAAAATATAATATATATTTATTATTATTACCACATTTATTTAAAATTATTTTGAATTTATTTTTGGTACAATTATATATTAAAATGAATTTGAGTATTAAAACTACGAAATAAATAATATTAAGGTTATTAAAAGCAACATGAGGAGATAATGTTTAAAGTTCTTTCCAATATAACCGATATAATAATTATAAAGGTAAGTGGGTGGAGACAATAGATAATACCACGCGATAAAAATATTAAAACTATGTTAAAAAGCAATAAATTGAAAATAGGTGATAAATGTGAAACTTTCGATGAAATTATTTAGAATTGTATTATTAGTGAGTTTAATTTTAATAGTTTTTATTTATATGTTATCAAAAACATTTTTATTAAAGAACTTCACTGATATGGAAATTGATAAAGCTCATACAGATACTAAAGTGGTACTTAATTATATACAAAATGATCTTAATAAGATAAATGCTATAAATTTAGACTATGCAAGATGGAATGACACTTATAATTATATGAATAACAGAAATAATGATTATATAGAAAGTAATTTTACAGATACGACTTCTATGGCAGGGGCAAAAATAAGTTTTATCTTTATTACAGATAATCGTGGTAATATAGTATATAAAAAAAATACACAAGAAGATACAAAAGATATGTTTACTCAGGCTTTTGCTAAAAATATAACTTCAAATGTTTCTAAAATATTAAGTAATAATAATATAAAAAATATTAAGGGTACTGTGTTATATAAAAAATTACCAATCTTAATATCTGCTGAGAGAATTACAAAAAGTGATGGTTCAGGTCATAGTCCTGGCTACTTAATTTTTGCAAAATATTATGATAAAGATGAAATAGCGACACTTAACAAAAATACAGAACTTAAAACGGAAATAGCATATTATGATAAGGACTTAATTTTAAACAGTGATTCTATAAAAAAAGATGAATTTGTTAAAGTAATTAATGAAAAATTTATTACTAGTTATGGATTACTTAAGGATATATTTTCAAAACCTTCTTTTTTTGTGAAGGTTACATCAGAAAGAAATGTTTTTAGAAGGGCACAAAACACAATGGACTTCTACCTTGTAATTCTACTTGCAGCTTTAATATTGTTTTCCTTAAGTATTTTTATACTAATTCATGTATTTGTTGTAAGGAAAATAAAAATTATAAATATTGTAGTTGAGAATATAAATAATTCTTATGACGCATTTCCAAGCATAATATTAAAAGGAAACGATGAAATTTCTGAACTGGGGTCTAAATTTAATGATATGTTTCAAAGATTAAAAAAATCAGATGAAACAATTGTTTCACTTGCAAATTATGATACTCTTACAGGGCTTACAAATAGAAAAAAATTACTGGAGAACATTAGAGATTTGCTTAAGAATAAAAATGAAAAATTAGCAATTTTCTTTATAACTTTAGATAAATTTAAGGCCATAAATGAAAGATTTGGTCATCAAGTAGGCGATATAGTTCTTGCGAAGGTAGCAGAAAGATTAGAAAAAAATACAGGAGATATTGATCTAGTTAGTAGAATTGGTGGTGATGAGTTCATTGTAATTATCAGACATTCAAAGTGCTTATCAAGTGCAACTGGAATTGCACAGGAAATTGTAAAATCATTAGGTGCCGCTTTTATTTATAATGATGAGTTAATGTATATTGGTGCAAGTGTGGGCATTAGTTTATTCCCACAGCACGGAAATAATGCAGATAATTTAATAAGAAATGCGGATTTAGCTATGTATGAAGTTAAAAAAAGCGGTGGACATGGGTATCTTCTATATAACAATATAATGAATGATAATAATGAACGTATGCTAGAAACTGAAAAAAACTTAAAGGATGCTATGGAGAAAAATGAATTTATAACATACTACCAACCTATTATAGATTTAAAATTAATGGAAGTAGTAAGTGCAGAATCACTTATAAGGTGGAAATGCGGTGATAAAATCATTCAACCTATGGAGTTCATTCCAATTGCAAAAAGAATAGGTAAAATGGTAGAAATCGATAATTGGATGCTGGATAATGTTTGCGCACAATGTAAGAAATGGCAAAAATCAGGTTCGAAGAATTTTAGTATATCAGTAAATACCTCATATAAACAATTAATACAAGCTAATTTTGTTCAATTAGTAATGAATATATGTCAGGAGCAGTCACTAGATCCTAAATATTTAAATCTTGAAATTACTGAGGATGAGGCAATGGAGGATATTAATTTAATAATTAAAGTTCTTTTAGAGCTAAAATCTTGCGGGATTAGAATTTCTATGGATGATTTCGGCACGGGATATTCTTCTCTAAGTTGGTTAAGTAAACTACCTGTTGATACAATAAAAATAGATAGATCTCTTATAATAAGTTTAGATAAGAACTCTAAAAATATAGCTATAATTAAATCTATAATAGCAGTTGCTGATAGTTTAGATATTAAGGTTATAGCAGAGGGAATTGAAACGGAAACGGAGTTTTTAACATTAAAGGAACTTGGATGTCAGTATATTCAAGGGTATTTAATTGGGAAGCCAATGTCAGCCAATGATTTTGAGCATGAGTTTATTATATGAAAAATGGGAGGATATTTAACATGAACAAAATGTATTATCTACTAATTTTTATACCTATTAGTATTCTAATTTACTTTATGCAAATAGGGGGGCCTAGTGTACAGTTTTTAATAACAGCCCTTGCTATAGTGCCCTTGGCAGCATTACTTGGAGCTGCTACTGAGGAATTATCAAAGTATACTGGAGCTAAACTTGGTGGGTTCTTAAGCGCTACATTTGGTAATGTAACAGAACTAATTTTATCATTTTTTGCTTTGAGAGCAGGCTTATTTGATATAGTTAAGGCATCAATTGCGGGTTCAATGATAGGAAATGTATTATTAGTATTAGGACTAAGCATGTTTATGGGGGGCTTAAGAAACAAAACCCAAAAATTTGCTAAAGAAGGTGTAAATATTTCTGTAAGTTTACTTACGTTAGCTGTAATAAGTTTAGTTATACCTGCCGTATGTACAGGTAATTTAAGTACAGCGGATTTAAATCCAGTAAACTATGAAAACCTTAGTGTAGTTATAGCAATAGTAATGCTTATAGTATATTCTTGTAGTTTATATTTTGCATTTTTTACACATAAAGATTTATACGGTGTGGACCATGAGGTTTCGCAGAAGAAGTGGAAGCAATCTACAGCAATTGTTGTTTTATTAATTGCAACAGCATTTGTAGCTATTGAAAGTGAATTGTTGGTTGGTAATATAGAACCAATGACAGAGCAATTACATTTATCTAAATTATTTGTAGGACTTATAATAATCCCAATTATAGGTAATGCTGCAGAGCATGCAACAGCAGTCACTATGGCTATAAAAAACAAAATGGATATTGCTATAGAAATAGCTATAGGTTCAAGTTTACAAATAATTTTGTTTATAGCTCCCATATTAGTTTTGGTAAGTTTATTATTCAAACCTATGGCACTAATATTTAACACATATGAAATAGTGGCTTTAGGAGTAACTGTAATTATAGCTAATAAAGTTTGTAATGATGGTGAATCCAACTGGTTAGAGGGATTACAGTTAGTAAGTGTTTATATAATACTTGCGGCAACATTTTTTGTAGTTTAGTAATACTTATAAATATTGCTTAGGAAATATTATTTAAAAAGGAGTTCAGAAATGGGCTTTTTTTTATGCTTAAGAATAAAAGGTGTAGGTATATTTTTAGATTTATGTAGAACATTATATTAAGTATGTAAAAATATAGTTTAAGGAGGAGAAAGGAATGTCAGTTAATGATAAAACTTATGAAATTGTAATTACGCAAGAGGGTCTTGATACTTATAGTGGCTCAAATATTAGTGCAAATACTATGGGTGAATATTTAGGTATCAATAGCGTAATGACTGATTTCGAGTGGGATGAAGATGTAAACAAAGGCGTAATTCTTTACGCTAAAGTTCTAGATGATATTACTGCTGAGGATGCTTTAGCAGAACTCGAAGGTGTTGAATTTATTGAGAAGGTAGAAGAAAGCTAAGTAATTATAAATAATTAGGGCTGCCTCAATTTAAAAGTTATTTTCTAAATTGAGACAACTTTGTTTCTAAATTTTTATAGTTATTATTCTATTATTCATTAACATAATTAATCATTAAAATTTAATAAAATAGAAGGAAATTACTTTTATTTATAGAAGGTTATAGATAGAGGTGTATTAATATGAAAAAAAAATTAATATTAAAAATACTCGAAGAATTAGACAAAAACAACAAAATTTCAAGTAAAGAAGAAGTAGAAATCGATGAGGAGCAATACGGACAAGTATTCGATATTATGGTTGAATCCCATTTAATTTCAGGTGTAGAAGTTAAAAAAATTGGAACGGAAGGTAAATATGTTATCTCACA
>Ga0209123_1000789_pt1 | contig 36844 bp, 34 predicted proteins | sample BarGraIncu00431A_FD_184500 | JGI IMG/M metagenome (GOLD analysis project Ga0209123, IMG submission 184500) | Arctic peat soil microbial communities from Barrow, Alaska, USA - Barrow Graham LP Incubations 004-31A (SPAdes) (version 2) | ecosystem: Environmental > Terrestrial > Soil > Wetlands >... | reverse complement strand
AGCCGATTTATAAATGTGGAGAACAAAAACCAGCAAAAAAAGCATTTTACATTCCTAAGATTGTACAAAAAGTAATCGATGAAAGAGATTCGTTATGTACAACCTTATCAGATAGAGAAAATGAAATTTATTTATTAAAAAAAGACACCACAAATCTTAATTCAAAAATTACAAATCTTGAAAAAAAGAATAATGAGCTGTTTGATAAAAACTTATCTCAAAATGAACAGTTTGGCAATTCTCTAAAGCAAAAATCGGACGAATTAAAAATAAAATCGAATGAGTTAATTGCCAAAGAAAAGCTATTGAGCGAAAGAGAAAATGCACTTAAGGATTTGAAAAAAGTAATTGCACGGCAAGACTCAATTACTAAAAGACTGAACGGGATTTTGCGAGATGCACTATTAGGTTTCAAATCGGATGAACTCTCAGTTGAAATTAAAAATGGAAAAGTTTACGTTTCAATGTCCGATAAATTATTGTTCAATTCAGGTAGTGCAACAATTGAAAGCAAAGGGTTGGAAGCAATAAAAGTATTAGCCGATGTACTGAATAAAAACAGTGATATTGACATTCTTGTTGAAGGTCATACTGACAATATCCCTATAAAAACTGCCATATATAAGGATAACTGGGATTTGAGTGTAGCACGTGCAACTTCAATTGTACGAATTTTGACTGATGAATATAAAATTGCACCAACGCGATTAACGGCTTCAGGAAAAGGTGAATTTGCACCAAGAGCCATCAATTCTACACCAGAAGGAAGAGCCAAAAATAGGAGGACTGAAATTATTCTTTCCCCAAAATTAGATGAAATTATGAAATTATTGAAAGCAAATTAATACTAATAATTTCAACCTAACACCTTCTAAAAGTTATGAATAACTTCGTAAAACGAACTTTGAGCGGTTTAATATTTATCACGTTAGTGATTTCATCTATCATACTCAGTCGCTTTACTTTTGTCGGTGTTTTTGCATTGATTAGCGGTTTAACAGTCGTTGAATTTCACAAACTCACGAACCTTCAAAAAGATGTAAAAGTAAATATTTGGATTGCATTGACAGCTTCTTTCTTACTTTTCATTTGTTCATTTATTTATGCATCAGGCATTTGGCATTTTCCTGTTTATTCTTTTTATGGTATTTTTATAGTGTTTGTAATAATTTCAGAATTATATCAACAGAAAACAAATCCGCTTCACAATTGGGCATATTTTATTCTTGGTCAGGTATTTATTGCATTGCCATTTTCGTTGCTTAACTTCATAATTTTTATTAAAGATTTTCAACCGATTATACTACTAGCAGTTTTTGTCACTATTTGGGTTAACGATACCGGAGCATATTTAGTTGGAGTAACTTTTGGCAAACACCATTTATTTGAACGTGTTTCTCCTAAAAAAACATGGGAAGGATTCTTTGGAGGTGCTTTATTTGCCTTGCTTTCAGGTTATATTTTCTCTATATACTATTCTGAAATTAGTCTTATCAATTGGCTGATTTTTTCTGAAATTATAGTTGTGTTTGGCACTTTTGGTGATTTAAATGAATCATTATTGAAACGTACTATTGAAGTCAAAGATTCTGGAAATATAATACCGGGACATGGAGGCCTTCTTGATAGATTTGACAGTATGTTATTGGCAGCTCCAGCCATTTTTATATTTCTGAATTTTCTGTTTAATAACTGATTAATGAATAAATGATGGTGAAGTTTGATTTTGAAGAAATAAGGTGCTACAACAACAATGAAGTGCATGATGCATTGGAGCGGTTGAGTAATGAAAAACAGTTTATGAAATTACTGAGCACCATTTATCCGTTACTTCCAAAGGAAATTATTAAACAACGGTTAATGAGCTTTGATACAAATTACGCTTTCCAGCGTGATATGGTAAATCCTTTTTTACAATACCTTGAAGCTACAAAAACAAAAGGAATTTTTCTAAATGGACTTGAGAAAATTGACAAATCAAAATCGTACCTTTATATTTCTAATCATCGCGATATTATTTTGGATTCGGCATTCCTTTGTGGAAAGTTTATAGAAAATAATATGGATACAGTCGAAATTGCCATTGGCGATAATTTGATTATTTTTCCATGGATTGAAGATTTGGTACGGGTAAATAAAAGTTTTATTGTTAAACGCGGACTCAGCACGCGTCAAGTGTTGGAAAGTTCACAACGTCTTTCTGCTTATATTGATTATACAATTACCGAAAAACATCAGTCAATTTGGATTGCACAACGCGAAGGACGTGCCAAAGATTCAAACGACCGAACACAGGAAAGCTTGTTGAAAATGTTTAATATGAACGGGTTAGAAGATTTCACAATGAATCTTTCCAAATTAAATATCTGTCCTATTAGCATTTCATACGAATATGATCCGTGCGATTTCCTGAAAGCTAAAGAGTTGATGCAACGTCACTTTGATTCAGATTTCAAAAAAAATGCTACGGACGATTTACTCAATATGCAAACAGGTGTAATGGGATATAAAGGTACTGTCGTGTACCAAATTACTGGTGATATTAATGCAGATTTAAAAAAAATAAAAGATGAAAATTGGAGTAAAAGCGAACAAATCTCAGCTCTTGCAGAACTCATAGATAAGCGTATTCATTCCAATTATACTATTTTTCCCGTAAATAAAATTGCATTTGACTTGCTAAAAGATGAAAATCGATTTATAAAAGAATACACTACAATGGAAAAACTTGATTTTGAACGATATTTGTCTTTGCAAATTGCAAAAATTGACCTTCCTGAAAAAGATGATGATTTTTTGATGAAAAGACTACTCGAAATGTATGCAAATCCACTAATAAATAAACTTAGTATAAACCCTAACAATTTTGAGGTTGGGGAATAAATAAACACTTTCTAAATTTCAGAGTGGGTTTTATTTCAAAATAACACATAAACATTTGTTTACAGTTTTATGTAGAAATCTTTAACCAGTTGAGTAAATTCTTCAGAGTATGAATGTCGGTTTTCAGTTTCTATTAATATTTCACTTTCTACTTTCTTTGAATAATTTTGAGAGAATTCTATCATTATCCGCTTAGGAGCTGCATCAAGTTTTGGAATTACCTTTACTAATTTAGTACAAAACAATTCATTTCTTTCTCCAAAATCGACACATTTAAAACCTTCAATTACAGGAAGGATTAAACAGATTCTCCCTGTAATTGTCAATATCCTTTTGGAACATATTATCAGATCTTCATGCAAAAGGAAGTCAGTATGACGTGCTTTAGTGCGACTCTCTGAAGGTGATTTAAAAGAATTGACGAAGTAAGGTGGGTTGGAAACAATTAAATCAAAACGCTTGGTAGTTGATTCTGAATATTCTTGAATTGAATTTTCTAAAAGCGTAATCCGATTTGACCAAGGAGCATTCTTGATATTTTCAGTTGCTTGTAAAAAGGCGTTCTTATCAATATCTATTCCTAAAACTTTTGCATCACTTCTTTGAGCAAGCATTAAGGCAATTAAACCCGTACCTGTTCCAATGTCCAAAATCTTTTTTGCATCATTTATTGGAGTCCATGATCCCAATAAAACTCCATCAATTCCTACTTTCATAGCACATTTATCTTGATAAACAGTAAACTGCTTGAAATTAAAAAATTGATTTGACATATTTTATCTTCTACCGGAATTTTGAGGATTTTCGAGTCGTTGAGGAATAGGAGCTGCTGGAGAATTTATTATCGTTCGAGTACTATTTGTATTATTATTCCTGTTCGGTTGCGACTGCTGTTGAGATTGGTTGTTGCTTCGTACAGATTGTTGTACTTGTGTTCGGGTTTCATTTACAGGTGAAGTTTGTCGAATGTTAGCATTATTATTTAAGTTTGTAGATGGATTCCTAACAGGTGAATTTGTTCTGAATTCCGAGCCTGAGCGATATCCGTTTGTATTTATTGGCGAATTTCTATTTATAACTGACTGATATTCAGGAATTGATCGTTCAAAACGTTTACTTTGTAGTCTGTTGTTTTGTTCTTTACTTAAAACTTGTTGAATTTCAGTATTTTTACTTTTCATCCGTTCAACCGCTTCGGTTCGTTTGTTGGAAATCTGACGTGCATGGGCATATTTTACATTTATTTCATAAATCTGTTTTACTTGATCAGGTGAAAGATTAAGCTCTTGTTGCAATTTGTCAGTTTGCTTAACTGCTTCCTGTTCCGGGGTGCGTTGAGATATACCCGTATTTTCCTGACCCCAAACAGATTGAAACAAAAATAAAAAAAATAAAATTGAAAAGATTATTTGAGTTTTCATAAGAAACTAGCGTTGTACCTTTATAAGCAAAAAAACACGTTCATTTGCTAATACAATGCGGCTACTAATAAAAAATAATAAACGCATGATACTTGATACAAATTCAACCAAATAGCGCAACAATGACCGTGCCAAACAATTCTACAAACCTATATCTTTTGATTTGCTAAATAATAAAACTCCAATTGAAAATAATCTAAAAATGTTATTTGTTGAAATCTCTTAACTTGATATTAGTCAGAATTTTTTTGGTGTGAAGTGAAAAATCGCTGTTTATCATCCAGCCATAATAACCCATATCTGTTTTTAGTACTTCAGTCACTTTTTTGCCTTTGTATTTGCCGAAATTGATAATCTCTTCGCCTTTTTCGTTGTAAATTATTCGTCCTGCAAAGTCGACATTATCATTTTGAGTGGTGAATTTTGAAAGAAATTCAACGTCATTTTTCAACTCAGGATAACGGTCGAGTTGAGCCTCCAAAACCTCGTAAGTGGCCAATGTATCAGCTTCTGCGCCGTGTGCTCCAACCAAATCTTTTTCGCAATAAAATTTATAAGCTGCTCCCAATGTTCTTGCTTCCATTTTATGAAAAATCACCTGAACGTCTACAAATTTACGTTTCATGAGGTCAATATCCACTTCTGCACGGAGTAATTCTTCTGCCAACAAAGGAATGTCAAACCGGTTGGAATTATATCCGGCCAAATCGCATCCTTCAATATCATGGACAATCTCACGGGCTACCAGTTTAAAAGTCGGACAATCTGCCACATCTGCATCGGTAATTCCATGAATTTCACTTGCACTTTTCGGTATGGGCATTTCGGGATTTATGCGGATGGTTTTCGTTTCTTCACGTCCGTTTGGTAAAACTTTATGATAGCATATTTCGACAATTCTGTCGGTCACAGTATTGGTTCCGGTGGTTTCGAGATCGAAGAAAACGATTGGATTTTTTAGATTGAGTTTCATAATTTTACAAGTCGAGGGTAAAAAGTCTAATGTCAAAAGACATAAACCACTATATTTTTATATTTTAGTTCTCTCTTAGAAAAATCAAGGTCTAAAGACATACGACTTTAGACCTTAGAGTATAAAATTTATATTTTGAATTTAATCATTCAGTAACATTGGCATCAACAACATGAGTATTTCTTCATTTTCTTCATTTTCGAAAGGCAAAATTAAGCCGGCGCGGGAAGCATCCGAAAGTTCCATAACAATATCCGAAGCGTTTATATTTCCCAAAATTTCGATCAGGAATGAAGACTTGAAACCAATTTTAATTGGGTCACCTTCGAACTGACACGAAATGGTTTCTTCCGCGGAAATGGAAAAATCAATATCCTGAGCTGAAATATGTATCAAATTTCCGCTGATGGCCAGTTTTACAAGGTTGCTGGCCTGATTAGCAAAAACTGAAACGCGTTTTAAGGCATTCAAAATAGTTACTCGGTCGATAATGACCTTGAATGGGTTATTTTTAGGAATTACACCGTTGTAATTCGGAAAACGGCCTTCTACCTGACGGCAAATCATCGTGTAATTTCCCAGTTTAAAATGTGCATTTTTATTGTCGAAATGAATTTCCACTTCGCCGCTTTCTTTTGGCAAAATGTTTTTCAACATGGTAGCCGGTTTCTTTGGCAGAATAAAATTGACAGTTTCTTCACCTTCAACCGAAACAGAAGTGTGAATTGTTTTATAACGAACCAATTTATGGGCGTCTGTTGCCACTAAAGTCAGGTTTTCAGCCGTAATATCAAAGAAAATACCATTCATTACCGGACGTAATTCGTCGTCAGCTGTACAGAAAAGTGTTTTTGAAATTCCTGACGACAGTGATGCAACCGGCATTGCCAATGTGCGTGCATCATCCTGTAATTGAGGCATACGAGGATATTCATCACCATTTTGACCAATAAAATTATAGGATCCGTTTGCTGACGAAATAACAAGTGCCAGATTGGAATCGTTAATATTAAATGTGAGCGGTTGTTCTGAAAACTCACGCAATGTATCAAGCAATAATCGTGATGCCACGGCAACTTTGCCACTTCCTTCAGCTGTTTCTACTTCCATTGATGTTATCAATGTGGTTTCAATGTCCGAAGCAGTCATGGTAAGTGTTTTTCCTTCGAGTTGAAGTAAGAAATTGTCTAAAATTGGCAGAGAATTTTTGTTGTTTATTACACGGCTGATGGCTTGCAAATGGCTCAATAGGTCGGTGCTTGAAACAATGAATTTCATATTGATTGGATTTAAATTTACGTTTAATAATAATTTAGCAAATGTAATGAATATTTTTATAGTAATGAAAATTCTATTGATGTTTATAGTTAATATATTTGAATATGAAGTATGTTGGACTGATTTTTGAAAAAAATCAAATGAAATTATATAACTTTGATCCGAATTAAGATAAAACTAAAAATTAAATAAACTATTATTATGGATAAAATAGTCGTCTTTTTTGTCCCAACACTTCTTTATGTAGCATTATTTATGTTGAACGGTTTTTTGCCAGCTCGTCAAGTAATCGGTTATGTAGCAAAAACTGGTACTAGTGAAAAAATGAGTTACCACCTTAATGGCATTTTAGTATTCTTTCTTTCAATTTTGCTCTGGTTTTTGTTAGGTTATTATGACCTTATATCTTTTGACTGGCTTTACCGCTATCGGTGGTATGAATTATCAGGTGCCTTTACATTTGGAATAATTTTCAGTATGGCTGTGGTATTACCATATCCTTCGGTTCGGAAATCTTTTTGGTCCGATTTTTATTTGGGAAGAATTGAAAACCTACAACTTTTAAACGGTCGGATTGACGCCAAAATGTGGTTATATCTAGTTGGTGCCATCGTACTGGAACTGAATGCACTGAGCTTCTCAGCGCATCACTGGCTGGTGTTTGGCGCAAATGCTTCTTTTGGAATTTAACTGACAACCGCTTTGTTGACCTATTTTCTGATTGATTACCTGACTTTCGAAGAGGTTCATCTTTATACTTACGATTTGTTCGCCGAACGTGTTGGGTTTAAATTGGGTTGGGGCTGTTTGGTTTTTTATCCGTATTTTTATACCATTTCATTGTGGTCGACGGTTGATTTGCCAAATCCGCAAACTCCAACCTGGCTGTTAGGAATTTATGTACTCATTTTCTTTTCCGGCTGGGGATTGTCGCGCGGAGCTAATTTGCAAAAGTTTTATTTCAAGAAAAATCCTAAAAAAGCTTTTCTTGGAATTATGCCTGAAACGATTTCGGATGGAGATAAAGAATTGTTAGTCAATGGATTCTGGGGGTTGAGCCGACATATTAATTATTTAGGAGAAATATTGATGAGTACTGGTATTATCCTTTGTACCGGATATCCTGCGCTTATTTGGCCGTGGTTGTATCCGTTGTATTATGTGGTGTTGTTATTTCCACGCCAGATTGACGACGACAAGCGCTGTTACCTTAAATACGGAGAATTGTGGAGCGAATACAAGCAGAAAGTTCCTTATAAAATTATACCTTTTATTTACTGATAAGATTACAACCGATACATTTTTCGTGTATTATCGCCCATAATATTAATCGTCATTTTTCGTGGAATAAGTTTCTGCATGATAAACGAAGCGATTTTATTTCCAGTTCCTGAAATAAACGATGGTTGGCTACCTATTTTTTTCAAACATTCTTTTACAACTTCTTCCGGTGCTTGAACTTTCGGAGCAAAAAATCCTGCATATTCCGGCTTTGAACCGATAAAATTTGGAGTTGCAGTGGCGCCGGCACAACACGCCATCACATCAACGCCTTTGCTTTTCAATTCGTACCAAAGACTTTCTGCCAACACGCGATTGAACGCCTTGGTGGCGGCATACATGGACAAAAATCCACTTCCCTGAAAACCGGCCATCGATGCCATTAAAATAATAGTTCCTTTTCCGTTGGCAAGCATTTTTTCGCCAAATATATGAACCATTTTCAATGGGGAAAGCATATTTACCTGAGCCATATCGGCATGGTTTTCAAATGAATTCTGCATAAACGATCCGATATAGGGCAGAGCGGCATTGTAAACCAACAAATTAATTTCTTTTCCATTTAATGCTTTGGTGATTTGCTCTGTGGCAGTTGGATTTGATAAATCGCACGAAATGCAAGTCACGTCAATTTTATATGTTTTTTCCAACAATTCCGCCAGTTGCTTCAATGGTTCTGTTCGACGGGCGATAAGTACCAAATCCATTCCTTCCTCTGCTAGTTGTGTGGCATAAGCGGCATCAATTCCTTCGGAAGCACCAGCCACAAGGGCAGTTTTGCCATATTTTTGTTTGAAGTTCATCATGTTTTTTCGATTGAAAATGAGTCAATTAATCTACAAAAATAGTCAATCATTTCGAATTTAATAAAATTTAATACAAAAATTTTCATGTATCTGAATATATGTCGTATGTTTGCGACATAAAACACAAAACAATGAGAAAACCGGAAGTATTTGATAAAGAGCTACAAGAGTTAGCCGAATTCGCTAAAGTTATTTCACATCCAGCACGTTTGGCAATTTTGAAATATCTCGCCGAAACAAAAACCTGCATTTCGGGTGATATTTCGGATAAGTTACCCCTGAGCCGAACCACCGTTTCTCAACACTTGAAAGAATTACGTGATAAAGGTCTGATTCATGGCGAGATCGACGGACTAAAGATTAATTATTGCCTCTGCAATTCAACCATTTCGAGACATAAAAGTTTGTTGGATTCTTTTTTTGATAAAATAGAACTGACTGACATAAATTGTGATACTAATTGTAAATAAAATAAATATGAAAATTTTAATTCTTTGTACGGGAAATAGTTGCCGCAGCCAAATGGCGCACGGTTGGTTGCAATCATTTGATAAAAGTATAACAGTTTGTTCGGCAGGTACGCAAGCCAGCGGAAAATTAAATGAAAAAGCGGTTGCAGTAATGAAGAGCACTGGAATCGATATCAGTAAACACACTTCCGATTCGGTTGAAAAATACCTTGGTGAAGAATGGGATTATGTGATTACCGTTTGTGGTGGAGCGAATGAAGCTTGTCCGGCATTTATCGGAAAAGTAAAACACCGCTTGCATATTGGATTTGACGATCCAAGTCATGCCGTTGGAACTGAAGAATTTATCTGGAGCGAATTTATAAGAGTCCGTGACGAAATAAAAGACGGGTTTTATAAATTCTATATTGAACAAATAAAACCTGAATTATGAAAACCCGTCTTAAATTCCTTGACAGATATTTAACGTTATGGATTTTTCTGGCCATGTTTATTGGCGTTTTTACCGGTTGGTTTAGTTCTAATGTTGCTGTATTCTGGAATAGTTTTTCGATTGGAACAACTAACATACCGATTGCCATTGGGTTGATAATCATGATGTATCCGCCTTTGGCCAAAGTGAAATACGAAGAATTGGGCGATGTTTTCAAAAATACTAAAATTCTCGGTTTGTCACTGGTTCAAAACTGGATTATCGGTCCCGTCTTGATGTTTTTGCTTGCCATTATTTTCCTTCAATTCAACATCGATTATATGTATGGTTTGATTCTGATCGGATTGGCTCGGTGCATTGCGATGGTTATTGTTTGGAATGATTTGGCAAAAGGTGATCGTCAATATGCTGCGGGTTTGGTGGCATTCAATTCGCTTTTCCAGGTATTGCTTTTTTCGGTTTATGCGTGGTTTTTTATTGCGGTATTGCCGGGTTGGTTTGGACTTCCAGTGAATGATACGGTAGCGAAAATTACTATGAGTGCCATTGCAAAAAGTGTTTTCATTTATTTGGGAATACCAATGCTGGCCGGATTTCTTACCAGATTTATCGGCGTAAGAATCAAAGGAAAAGTATGGTACGAAACTAAATTTGTTCCGAAAATTTCTCCACTAACGCTCATTGCATTATTGTTTACAATCATTGTTATGTTTTCACTCAAAGGCGAATATATTGTAAAAATTCCAATGGACGTTGTGCGCATTGCCATTCCGCTGGTTATTTACTTTGTGGTAATGTTTGTGTTTTCATTTTATATGAGTAAAAAAATGGGAGCAACCTACGAACAATCAACCACCTTGTCGTTCACGGCTGCAAGCAATAATTTTGAACTTGCCATTGCGGTAGCTATTGCCATATTTGGGATTAATTCAGGCGAAGCTTTTACTGCAGTTATTGGTCCTTTGGTAGAAGTACCGGTTATGATAGGGTTGGTAAACGTGGCATTTTGGTTCAAATTGAAATTTTATAAAACGATTAAAGTCTAAACTACTAATCAGAATTATTTAAAATTAGCTGTCTTTAAATCTAAAATTCAATAAACTAAATATCAATTAATTTGTTTTATCTAGACGAAAAACTAACAGATCATCATAGATAAATATGAAAAACGGAATTGAAGATTTTGTAAAATCGTTATTTAATTCGGCAGGTGTAAAAATTAATGGACCCGGCGATGCTGATATTCAGGTAATTAATCCCTATTTTTATAAACGTGTGTTTCGAGACGGTGCCCTTGGATTTGGTGAATCTTATATGGACGGTTGGTGGGAGGTAAAAAAACTGGATGAATTGTGTTATCGGCTTCTCCATTCTTCACTTGAAGAAAAAATAAAAAGTCTTAAGAGTTTTGTTCATTATTTGGAAGCTTTCCTATTTAATATGGAAAAAAAATCGAAAGCCTTTGAAGTCGGAAGAAAACATTATGACCTAGGGAATGATTTGTTTGCAAAAATGCTTGATAAACGTATGGCTTATTCTTGTGGCTATTGGAAAGAAGCTAAAAATCTGGATGATGCACAGGAAGCTAAACTTGATTTAATATGCCGTAAAATAAATTTGAAACCCGGCATGAAAGTGTTGGATATTGGTTGTGGATGGGGAAGTTTTTGTAAATATGCAGCTGAAAAATATGGTGTGGAAGTTGTTGGAATTACGGTTTCTAAAGAACAGGTTGAATACGCCACTTTAGATTGTAAAGGATTAAATGTAAAATTTATATTATTGGATTATAGAGATTTAAACAGCGATACTTTTTTGGGAAATAATGTACTTTTTGACCGTATAGTTTCTGTTGGTATGTTTGAACATGTTGGTTATAAAAATTATAAAACTTTTATGGGTACGGTTTACAATCTGCTGAAAGATGATGGATTATTTTTACTTCACACTATTGGAGCAAACAAATCGGTTGTAGCTTCCGATCCTTGGTCTAACAAATATATTTTCCCTAATTCACATGTTCCTTCAGTAAAACAAATAGGTGCAGCTATCGAAAGTTTATTTGTAATGGAAGATTGGCACAACTTTGGAATTTATTATGATAACACATTGATGGCATGGTTTGATAATTTTGATAGAAGTTGGGGACAAATAAAGTCAAAATACGATGAACGTTTTTACCGAATGTGGAAGTATTATTTGCTCAGTAGTGCAGGTTCTTTCCGTGCCCGAAATGTACAGCTTTGGCAAATTGTTTTAGCTAAAAAGGGTGTAACTCAAGGGTATTATTCGATAAGGTAAAAAGGATAAATTTAAAAGTATTTCATTTTTACTGTAAGCGCTTTGACTTCATCTTTTTCAAGGATAAAGCTGAAATCGTCGAAAGTTGGTTTTAATATACCTTTCAGAAAAAAATTGGAGAACCCGAAACCTTTCTTTGGAATTCCGAGAAATCCATATTCCATTTGACCTGTTTTGTCTTCATCGTCAAGCACCGAAACACCAAATTTTCCGGGCTTGAAAGGCAATTGAAGATGCAATTCACCATTCACAATTTCATTTTTGCTGCATTTCATTGACCAACATGTTTTTTCAGTTTTAAAACCGGCTTCATCAGCAAAAATAGCCAGACAAAGCTGGCCCTTTTGGTTGCGAATGTTTTTGATATGAATATCGAGTGTTTGAGCCGATGCAAGATTCATTATCAGACAGAAAAATATGACAAATAATAGTTTCATATTTAAATATTTAAATCGCTGATTTAATTTTATTATTGACAGAAATTCCCGTGAATGTGTAACCAGTTTTTCCGAAAAACTGTACCATCAACGATTTATTGTTTTTTCGAACAGAATTATAAGGTTCAGATTGTATTAATAAGAACTTTTTTATAATACCACGAAATGTAAAGCATAAAATTCTGGTAGTTAAGGGTATAGACTTCCTGGTTTGATCGTAATAAGTTTTGAGTGTGTCACTTCTGAAATGGAGAATCTCTTCAAGCTTGTTCCCATCTTCATAATATCCGCAATGAAAATTTTGATTTGCAAACGCTAAATCAGGGAAATTGAGTGTTCCCAATCCAAAAATTTGGAAAGATTTTTCAAGAAATTTCTCGTATGATGTGCAACATTTTTCGCCGCCACCCAGGTTGAAAACATGTCCAATCAGTTCTTCTTTTTTGTAAATACCAGTTATAAATGCTCTTGCTGTATCCGAAGGTGTGCAAATTTCGAGAGTTGTCGACAGTGGCATGTGAAACATCAACCGCGAAACTTTATGATTTTTCATGATGGCAGCAAGCCTGAAAATTGTCCAGTTGAGTTTGCTTTTTTTTATCAGATTCTCAGATTCAATTTTTGTTTGAGCATATATGTCGCCCAAACTTGGCAGAAGTATGTCGGTTGTTCTTATAAAAGGATTTAAAACCCGGTCACCATAAACTGAAATGGATGAACTATACATAAAAAAAACATTAGGCGAATTCATTTCCAACCGATTCAACAGTGTTTTTGTCCCGATAACATTTACTTTTCGTGTCAGCTCCGGCTTTTCATCGGCCAATGGTGGAATTATAGCAGCCAAATGTATAACGATATCCAACTTGTCGGGAATTGTAGCAACGTCTTTCTCATTAGTTAAATCACCATAAATCACATTGATATGATTTTTATAAAGTGCAAAGATTCGTTTTGACTTAACCGATTTCTGATCAAAAATTGTCAAATTGATGTTTTTTAATTGAGCCAATTGTTGTAAAACTTCACTTCCTACGGTTCCGGATGCGCCTGTTAATAAGACATCTATTTTTGAGTTCATGCTTGTGGATTAAATGATTCAGACCACAAGTTTAGGAACAAAAACGGGAAATAAAGTCCGTTTTTCGAAACTCGGACAACAAATTCAGGTTCAACTATTAAAAGTCAAACCCTTGGATTTTAAACTGGAATTGATTTCCTGAATGATATAGGAGTTACACCGGTTATGTTTTTGAAAACCGTGTAAAAAGATGACTTACTCGTAAATCCGCATTCATAGCCTATAGCCTCAATGGAATATTTGTTTTTGGGGTCTACCAGCATTTGCTTTACGGCTTCCACACGGTAGAAATTGACAAACTGGAAAAAACTTTTGCCGATATCCGCATTCAAAACTTCTGTGAGTTGGTATTTTGGAATTTTCAATGAATCTGATAGCAAATCCATATTCAAATCCGGATTCAGGAATCCTTTTTGTTCTTCGAAATAATCAATGATTTTTAGTTTAATGATTTCTTTGGTTTTTTTATTTAACGTTGAGTTTTTATACGGAATTAACTGTTCATCCATCAGTAGTAATTTTGGTAAAACTTTCTGCTTGAGTCCGTAGAAACTCATCACATAAATCAGAACCAAAAGAGAAATGTAATTGTAAATATGTGGTGTTAAGGGGTTTAGTTTTTCATAATAAGCAACAACTGTAATAAGGAAAGCAAGGATGCAATAAACAACATAAAATATGGCCACAGCCAATACCCAACTAAGGTTTTCATTCCGTTCGATATTTGATAACTGGTTATGTAATCGTATGCGGTATTTGTGAACCAGCACCAGACTCAACGGATTATAAACAAGCCACGAAATGATGGTTGCCGCTCCAAAAACCATCCGAAAAATATAATGTACATCCTTTATGAAAAAGGTATCCAGTGAGAATGATTGCTGAATTCGATAAGCATAGATTTCAAAAATAATAAACGGAGCTAAATGCAGGATATGAAGCCATTTAAGTTTGAAGTTTGAGCGTGTTAACGAACAGATATATAAGTACAAAGCGGGATTAAACAGCAGAAAAGAACTGGAAAGCAATGGCTTTTCAAAGAATTCGTAATTTATCCCGCAGCTGAGAAAATCTGCCGACAAAAGCAATAGCCATCCCGATAAAATTTTATCTGAAAGTGAGCTTTCACGTTTTTTAAACATCAGAATGGCAGCAAACAAACTCTGGCAAAATCCTATCCAGATTAAAGTTTTCATACTTCCGCTACTAATAAAAGATTAAAAATACAGCCATTACAACCAGTAAATATAATCAACTTGAAACAAAATTGTTCAGTGAGTAAGACGAACTGGAATCAAACTGCATTTTTTATTGTAAGATAGGACCTTTACGTTGCTGTTGATTATTCCGATTTGGCGAAGTGTTATTACGGCTGTTAATAGGTGGTTGAATTTCAGAATTAGTTGCAGGCGAATTGGATGCTGGAGATAAATCGTTATTTGAATTTAAAGCATCTATTCCACTTGCTTTAGGACGTATTATTTTTGGATATACGACAAATAAATCTAGTTTGTTTTTTGGACGTTGTTCTTCTACCCAAAAATATGAATTTAAAAACATTTCTTTTTTAGTTAACTTATACATTGGATACATAATTCCATTTGTAGCAGTTGTTAGAAGTACGCGATATATTTTTTTGTTTTTAAAATACATAGTTACAAAGCTACTTTGTGTTTTATTTAATCCAATTAAAGTTGAATCTTTATCATCCTGTGGATAATAAATTGTTTCAGCATTTCCATTTACATTTACTTTCCTGAGTTGTCCGCTATCAACATAAGCAATTATTTCTTTACCGGAAAGTTGATTAAAAAAGAGAGAATCAACTTTTTGAATTGCAACGGCAAGACGTTCAATTTGAATTTTTTTGACTTTTTTATTTTGGGTAAATGCTTTAATCTGATCTCCAGAAAGTTGATTATTCTCAGCCCATAATACAGGGTTTCCATTCATGTTCAAAACCGAATCTCTGGCAGAATATGTTAATGAATCACATAAACCTTGAACATCATTTCTAAAAAAGCGCACGTGGTAATACCCTATTGCCACGTTATAAATAGAATCTTTATAGGTATGTAAAGTATCGGCGTGAACCATCATGCTATCCTTACCTGACCAATCAATTAACAAAGCAGAATCAGTGGCCAACCCGTTTTTTGTTATTTCATTGTAATAACAATAATTGCCATAAAGTGTGGTTTTCTGAACAGAATCTTTTAATTCCACGTTCATAAAACCCTCACCATATTTCAGTTTCTTGTCATAATAAATTGTATCACCTACAAGTGATTTACCATCTTTTTGTATTACTCTAGATCGATTTAAGAGCATTGATTGCCCTGTGGTTGTATTATACCATCCTCGATTACTGTAAATATCAGTCTCTTTATTATATAAAATATGTGTTGGACTTATAAGCCTGGCAATATTTGTTTTGGTATTATAACGTAAAGAATCAGCATCCAAAACGAAGTCCTTATTATTGAGATGAACCTTAGTTTTGAATAGTGATTCATTCGTCGAAGTAGAGTACTGCCCCCAAATTGAAGTTAAATCATTAACCTCATCCGTAATTTTCCCCCCTGTATAATAATATGCTAAATTTGTTAATCTACTGAAATTTAAACTGTCAGTTGTTAGTGTTGTTTTTCGGTTCTCAAGACGTACTCTGTGACGTAAACGAGCCAATTTTGTATTTCCATCATAATAGAGTATGTCGCCAAACACGAAAAGTGTATCACCTTGCACAATCCTAACATGTCCATACGCATTGAGTGAATTTGCTTTTTCGTAAAAATAGGCACTATCACAATAAAGTCTTGCATTATCATGTCTGAACCGAACGTTCCCTTTTAGAACCTGTAAATCAGGATCTAATATTTTATTAGCTGATAATTCATCACAGTTTTCCAAATAAATAAGTGTAGCACCTTTATTATTAAGCGGATTAATGATGGGAGCTAATGGTGGAAAAGTTTGTATTGTAGTGTAAATTTTAGTAACTCTTTTTGATTTTGTCTGTTGTTTTATAGGTTGTGGTACAGGATTCATACTTTGCAGTACTTCACTACGTAACTGTTTTGGCCTGATCTGAGCTTGAATTACTATTATAAACAAACATAGCACACCGAAAAGTACGATATGCTTGCTTTTGAATTTTCCCTTAGAAGTATTGAATTTCAATGAATTATGATTGAAAGTTTTTTATTGAGCATCAACAAAAAATTATTTTTTAATCCATCCCGGATATTGAAAAGTACAATTTTGCCAAGCAGGATCAATGCTTATATAGGTTTCTTTCTGTTTCTTTGCAATCCAATTATTTAAAAATTCTTGTTTCTTTTGATTTTCATAATAATTTTTAAGCATCTGATAATCATCAGTCAAGTTGGCTTTATGAATTTCAATTTTAGATTTTAACTTTACAACAGCTACCATATCTTTGTTCGTAGCTTTGTCTATCATGCTAAACGGTTTAGAAATTTCTCCTACATTCATGTTATACGCAACTTTTCCTATTTCAGGTGGTAAATCCTGATATTCGAATTTTGAAGTATTACTGCTTGGGTTCAGCATTAAACCGGCATTCATTGCGCTGTTTTTGTCTTGCGAAAAATTCAAAACTCCTTGTTCGAAAGTAATCTTGTTCAGACGAATCAGATTTGATATAGAATCTAAACTGTTTATACCTTTTTCCTTGTCAGCTAACGAAATGCGTGGTTTAAGAAGAATATGACGGCAATTGATTTTGTCTCCTCTTTTCTCTATCAACTGAATGATATGATAACCATATTCTGTTTGAACAATCCTTGAAACCTTTTTAGGGTCAGTTAAATTAAATGCCACCTGCGAGAATTCAGGAAGCAATTGCCCACGTCCCATAAATCCAAGTTCACCACCACGTTTAGCACTTTCAGTATCTTCTGAGTAAAGTCTTGCCAAAACTGAGAAATCGGTTGTTCCACTATTTACACGATCGGTATATTCACGGAGTTTTTCTTTTATTCGATTTATCTCTTCAATTGGTACAGGTGGCTGATAACTAATAATTTGCAATTCTACTTGCGCCGGAATGGTAGGGATACTGTCAGAAGTTAATTGACTAAAATATCTTCGGACATCAGCTGGTGTTGACTTTATATCACCAACTAAATTTTGCTGCATTTTTGCTATGATTTGCCTATTTCTAAACATATCACGCAATTGTTCCCGAAAACTTGCAATTGTTTTATGATATGTATTTATGATGTATTCTTCCATTTTTTCTTTTGACCCTATTTGAGTAACATAATAATTCAACTGATTTTCAACCTGATTTATTACTGTCGATTCACTTACCGTGACACTATCCAGAATAGCTTGATGCAGGTATAGTTTTTGAATAGCCATTTGCTCTGGTAGAACGCAATAGGGATCGCCTTGAATAGGTGTTCCATCGGTTTGGGCCTGAAGTTTTTGTTCTTCAACTTCTGAACGAAGAATTGCTTCATCACCGATAACCCAAATTACTTCGTCAATAATATTTTTCTGCGCCCACATTTTAAGTGGTGCAATACTTAAAAGAAAAAGAAGTGAAATAGTTATTTTTTTCATTGCAAAATTATTGACGTTGCTTGATATTTTAAAAGTTTATGCGATAATATTTTTTCGAAAAGAAAAAATTAGCTTGCAAATTTACAAATTATTTATGACTGAAAGGCTAAGGCTAAGCAAAAAAAACTTTATTTGGATTGATTTTGAAGTATTTTGTGTTTATTAGGAATTAAATTTGTAAACTAAACTCTTTTTAATTATTTCCAAGTTCAATGTTGCTTTGGATTAAAAAATGTAACTGTTTCGTTGTTTATTGCATCATTGTAAAGTTCGTTTTCAAATTTGGTAATAAATTCTGTTTTTTGTTTATTTAAAAGTATAATTGAAATTCTGTTTTTTGCAATTTCATATGGTTCTGGCTGACCATTGAGTTTGTAACTTTCGATTCGAAGAAAGTATGCTTGAGTACTATCTGATGTTTCTACAAACTTATTCGATGATAAAAACTTTGAGGGATCTTCAATTTTTAAAGGTATTTTTTTTAGAATATCAGAAAATGACAACCATTTATCTCCAAAATAATCATAACTGATTGCATTTTGAATACTATATTTTTCAATGTTTTCAAGAGATTTTGCATTTCCTGACTGCACCCAGCTACGAACAGTTGAAAGTTTAGGCGCTTTTTTAGGAACAACAAGCAAAAGACCTTTTAAGATATTTTCTTTTAAAATCAGCTGATCACTGTACTGGGTATAAAAGGTTTTCAAATCTTCTTCCGAAGGTTCTTTTGGAAGTCTCTGCTCTATTATTTTTTGTTGGTATTGGTGAATGGTGAGTGATTTTCGATAATTTTCAACCAGTTCATCAATTTCGGCTTGATTCGTTATATTTCTTTTGGCATTTTCATACATCAACACGTCTGTAACCCATTTTCGAATATAGCTATTAGCAATTTCTGTACTATCAGTATCGTTTACATTAGGTGGGATAACATGCTGTATTTCTTCAGGGTACAAAAATTTTCCTTCTACTTCCAGCAAAGGTTTACCTTTTACATCAACAGATTTTTTTGTGCATGAATTCAATATTACAAGCGCAAAAAGAACATAGGTAATAAGGTTTGAAGTTATTTTCATGAATATAGGTTTTTTGAGAATAAAAACGCAGAAATATAGCCAAATTAAGACTATTATTTCTGCGTCAATAGTATTATTAGTTTTTTGTGACCAACTTTAACGCATCTTGATTTACTTTTACAGGATATTTTGCGCGAAGTGATTTAATCCATTCTTGTTCTAAAAATTCCTGATAATCAGCAGTAACTAATCCTCTAACATCATTATAATCTTCAGGTTTATTTTTAAGCATTTTTCCAACAACAAAAGAATACGGAAAATCAGTTGCTGGAATATATTTTTCCTTAGTATTAAATATTTGATTATCAACAACTTTATTTTCCCCTTGTACAAATAGTCCCTTTTCTACTTTCACATATTGGATACTATCATTTAATCTAACCTTTAAATATTTACTGATCGAATCAGGTGAAGATTTTTTCACAATTCGCTTTGCAGCATCAAAAGTTACTTTATCTTTACACAATATGACGTAACCTTTATAATGTGGTTTTTCCCATTTATAATCTTCTTTGTGATCTTTGAAATATTTTATCAACCCTTCAGTGTCTTTCGAAGCTTTATCCCAAACTTGACGATTACTGACTTCGAATAATAATATTCCATCGTGATATTCTTGCATTAAAAAACGGAAATCCGAATATTTATTTTCAAGTTGACTATCTTCGTAGGAAAGTAATTCTTGATCTGCAAAAGAGTTGAATTTTTCATCAATTACTTCAGATGCAATATTTTTATTTGTATCGTTATTTTTTTTCAAAAAGGTTGCAAAATCTGCTTGAGTATAGGTTTTACCTGCAAAACTAAAAAGCGGTTTGTTCAAATTTGCAATGTTAGCAATAAAAATTGAATCACTAAGTTTGTGATTACCCAAAACTTTATAGAATTCATTTAAACTGGATTCAACCAAATTAAAATTATTCTCAATGCGAGATTTAGCCAAAAAAGCTTCTTGACCTCTATTCGCCCTTTCATCTCGTTTTACTTTGCGTTCCAATTCTTCTTTTAGATCTTCGTAAGCCGGGAGTCCTTTTTTGTCGATTAATTTAATAATATGCCATCCATAATCCGACAAGATTGGTTTTGAAACATTACCTTTTTCTTTCAACGCAAAAGCAGCTGTTTCAAATTCTGGAACCATTCGTCCAGAACCAAACCATGGCAATTCACCGTTTTTAACGGAAGATCCTTTATCATCTGAATATTTATTTGCTAAGGCTCCGAAATCTTCTCCCACAAGAACACGTTGGTATAGCGAATCGATTTTTATTTTACCTTTCTTTATTTTTTCAGTCTCGCTTTTTGCTGCGAAAATCATAATATGTGAAACCAACACCTCACCCAATGAATTCCGACGATCATGAACTTTCACTAAATGATATCCAAAATCAGTTCGAACAGGTTTTGAAATTGTGCCTACTGCAGTATTGTAAGCTGCTGACTCGAAAGGATATACAGTGCGAAAAGCTGAAATCCAACCAAGACGACCATTATTCTTTTCTACTGATTCATCTTGTGAAACTTCTTTTGCAACTTTTGCAAAATCCTCTTTTTGTAAGCGTTTCGAGATAATATTTATTTCGTTCCATGCTTTCAAAGTATCAGCAGGGGTTGCATTTTGAGGAATTCGGATCAGTATATGACTTACGTCGATATCATATTTAGAACGATCATAAGCTTCACGCAATATAGCATCTTCTATCTTAGTATCAGTCAAATATGGCTTTGTTAACTGTGAGCGATAACCTGATAATTCATTTATAAAAGATTTTGTGGTATCAATCCCTTGAGATTTAGCCTCTTCAACTTTTAGTTTAAAATTTATAAATAACTCGACATATTCATCAAGGGATTTTTTGTCCAATGAATTGTTGGAATTGTTTTTATTATAAATATATTCGAATTCAGATTTTAATATAGGTTTACCATTTATATTCATTAAAACCGGGTCTGATGACTGCCCTAAAGAACTAGTTATAAAGACAAAAGAAGCAAAAAAAATTAAAAATGAGCATTTCATAAATTAATCGGATGAATTGAAAATTCTGATTATGATTAACGCTATAATTCGAGCCTATTTTAAACGGTAAAAATTGAAATATGTTGTGCCAAGAGGTTAGAAAAATAAATTCCCAAAATTATTCTTGATACTCAAAATGAGAAAATAATTCTCTTAATTATTTTCTCTACTATAATTTGGTGCTTCACTGGTAATAGTTACATCATGAGGATGACTTTCAGCAACTCCTGCATTAGTAATTCGGGTGAATTTTGCATTATGTAAATCATTAATCGTATTTGCCCCGCAATATCCCATGCCGGCACGAAGTCCACCAATCATTTGATAAATTACTTCGTATAATGAACCTTTAAAAGCCACACGAGCAGAAATTCCTTCAGGAACTAATTTTTTCACATCCTCTTCCATGTCTTGAAAATAACGATCTTTCGAACCTTTATCCATGGCTTCGAGTGAACCCATTCCTCGGTATGATTTAAATTTACGTCCGTTGAAAATTATTGTTTCTCCAGGTGATTCTTCCACTCCTGCAAAAAGTGAACCGGCCATAATTGTATTTGCTCCCGCTGCCAAAGCTTTTACGATATCACCTGAATAACGGATACCACCATCTGCAATTACAGGTATTCCCGTTCCTTCCAAAGCTTTACTTACTTCAAAAATTGCTGACAACTGTGGAACACCTACACCGGCAATTACACGCGTTGTACAAATTGATCCGGGACCTATTCCTACTTTTACAGCATCAGCACCGGCTTCAGCTAACATTATAGCTGCTTCCCCGGTAGCAATATTTCCTACAATTACATCTATATTTGGATAATTGGATTTTACCTTTTTAAGCATATCGACAACATTTATTGAATGTCCATGAGCAGTATCTATTACAATAGCATCAACTCCTGCATTTACTAAAGCTTCTACACGAAGCAACGTATCATGAGTTACACCAACTCCGGCTGCAACACGCAAACGACCTTGTTCATCTTTACAAGCCATCGGTTTATCTTTGGCTTTGGTAATATCTTTATAGGTAAGCAAACCTACCAGTTTATTGTTCTCATCAACAACAGGAAGTTTCTCAATTTTATATTGTTGAAGGATATCAGCAGCAGCTTCGAGGTCGGTTGAACGCTTTGTTGTAATCAAATTTTCTTTGGTCATCACTGCGTCAATTTCTTTATTCATGTCGCGTTGAAAACGCAGGTCGCGATTGGTTACAATACCTACCAAATATCCGTTTTCATCTACCACTGGTATACCACCAATTTTATATTCAGCCATAATAGCTAACGCATCACCTACCGTTGCACCTTTGCGAATGGTTACCGGATTGGAAATCATTCCATTTTCGGCACGTTTAACTATTTCCACTTGTTTTGCCTGTTCGGCAATGGTCATATTTTTATGAATGACACCAATTCCTCCTTCACGTGCAATAGCAATAGCCATTTTACATTCGGTAACGGTATCCATGGCAGCAGAAACTATTGGAACTTTTAATTCAATTCTTCGTGAGAAATGTGTTGTAAGTACAACGTTGCGGGGTAAAACTTCAGAATAAGCAGGAACTAACAATACGTCGTCAAACGTAAGTCCTTCAATTTGAACTCTTTCGGCAATAAATGACATAGTTTTTATTTTTTATCGTTTTTATTTTCCAGGAAAACCCGTAGCGGACAATCGCTATGAAAATTATTGCGTGCAAATTTACATATTATTTACCACTACCGAAAGAAATCGAACGCAAAAAAACTTTAATTGGATTGATTTTGAAGTATTTTGTAGACTAGTAAGTAATTGTCATTAAAATTTGGGAAATATTAATATCTTATTTTTTAAAAATAGGTAAAGTAGAACTAACAGAAAATCCAAATTATACCAATTGACGTAACAAACAGAACGATAACCATTCCATCTTTTTTTATCAAACTTCTGTTTCTGAATCTTCCTCAACCTCAACAATATGTTGGGTTATTGGTTTAATTTCGTCTAATACATATCGCTTGTAGTACGAAATAATGAGTGTTGTCATTGGCAAAGCAATAATCAAGCCCACCATTCCCATAAGCGAACCCCAAACAGATAATGACAGCAATATGACAGCAGGATTTAAGCCGGTCACTTTTCCCATTATTTTTGGAGTAAGAATCATATCTTCAATCGATTGGATGACGATAAAAACGACTGCAATACCTATTAATATGGAACTTAAGCTCTGACCCGTTTCAACCGACTGAAGCAGTCCCAACAATACACATGGAATTATCGCAGTCGCCTTCAAATAAGGCACCATATTCAAAACACCTATAAATAGTCCCATTACAATTGCTAATGGCAACCCGACAATGCTAAAACCAACGACAAAAAGTATTCCTACGATGAGTGCAATTAATGCTTGCCCTCTGAAATAACGATTCATTCCCGTTTCCAAATCAAAAATTATTTCAGTAATGAGCATTTTGTATTTTGGAGGAATTATGCCTAGTACTTCTGATGATATCTTTTCATAATCAAGCAATATGAAAACCAGGTATAAAAATACAATAATGACAACTGCAAACCCAAGTACAAAATCCAATGAACCATTGATAAAATCCCATAATTGAGGTGCCAGTTTTTTAATAGCTGAAATAATATTTTCGTCCTTCAACAAGGTTTGGAAATTCAGGTGGTTGAGATAATGCTGGATTTCACGTTGCCAGGCTGCCGGTAAAAAATTGTTCAGACTTATACTTTGGCTGTAAGTAGTTATTAATTGCGAAGCTTTTTGAATTTCCGCACTCACTATTGGCGCCAGAATCATTATTATTCCGGTAATGGAACCAAAAAATAAAACCAACGTAGCAATAATAGATAAAACGCGACTTTTAAATTTTAATTTATACTGAAAAAAAGAAACAATCGGTTGTAGCAAATAAGCTAACAACCAGGCAACTAAAAATGGCAATAATACATTGCTCAAACGTTGAATCATAAAAAACAACAAAATCAGAATTGCAAGTCCGATCACTAATCTGACAACACGGTCGAAAGTATAAGGCTTTGTCTTCATATGTGGTTGATTAGTTGATTAGTTAATTTGTAATTGGTTGATTGGTTAACTGGATAATTAGTTGATTGGGTAAATGGTCGTTTGGTATAGAATTTCTTCAAACTAATTAACTAATTAACCAATAAACTAATTAACTAATTAACCAATAAACCAATTATCTATTCTCTTTTCTTTGTTCTATAAAAACAATCCCTGCAAATCGGTTCATATTCTGTCATTTCACCCAGTAAAACGCGTTTATCACTATCGACCAACCGATGCGAAACATACGCAAGTGCTCCACAACGCACACAGATAGCGTGAACTTTATAAACATCTTCGGCAATTGCACAAAGTGCAGGCATTGGTCCGAAAGGAATTCCCTTAAAATCCATGTCAAGACCGGCAACAATTACCCTGATACCCTGATCGGCCAATTGATTACAAACATCAACCAATCCTTCATCAAAAAACTGAGCTTCGTCAATCCCAATTACATCCACGTCGCCTGACATTAAAAGAATACTTCCCGACGATTCAACCGGAGTGGAGCGAATGGCAGTGCGGTCGTGCGAAACAACTTCATCTTCTGAATATCTGGTATCAATTTTAGGTTTAAAAATCTCCACTCTTTGTTTGGCAAAATTTGCACGTTTTAATCTGCGAATCAGTTCTTCGGTTTTGCCCGAAAACATGGAGCCGCAAATTACCTCAATACTGCCGCGTTTTTGTTGAATTGGATGGTTTTGTTCGGAATAAATCATGGTACTTTATTGAAAATTAGTTCTGTTTCTTTATTTTATCTCTCGATTATTGTACCTTTACGGCCGTTTAAGAGTTGATACCTGCTTAGATTTCATTTAATCTTTGCAAAGATAAAAAAATAAGGAGAAATCAGAATATTTTTACAAAAAAAGATATGAACAGTTTCATTCTATAAAAAACAAACAATTTATGAAGCTTTTTGTTGTTCCGACACCGGTTGGAAATCTTGAAGATATGACATTTCGGGCCATTCGTGTATTGAAAGAAGCCGATTTGATTTTAGCCGAAGACACTCGCACCAGCGGTTTTCTGCTGAAACATTTCGAGATTAAAACACCTATGCAGTCGCACCACAAATTCAACGAGCATAAAACCGTTGACAATGTGGTTAAACTCATCAAAAACGGACAAACCGTGGCATTAATTTCGGATGCGGGAACACCGGCTATTTCCGACCCCGGCTTTTTAGTGGTTCGCCAGTGTGTCGAAAATGGAATTGACGTGGAATGTTTGCCGGGTGCAACCGCTTTTGTACCAGCTTTAGTTGCTTCTGGATTGCCAAACGACCGGTTTTGTTTCGAAGGTTTTCTACCTCAGAAAAAGGGACGTCAAACGAAAATAAGAGAATTAGCCACAGAAGAACGAACCATGATTTTCTACGAATCGCCTTTCAGGTTAGTCAAAACATTGACACAGTTGGCCGAAGGTTTTGGTGTAGAACGAAAAGCTTCCGTTTCGCGTGAAATTTCAAAGCTTTTTGAAGAAACAAAACGGGGAACTTTACAGGATTTAGCTCTATATTTCACGGAACATAATCCGAAAGGTGAAATTGTGCTAATTGTTGCAGGATTAGAAGAATAACATTACCTTTGCACTCGAAAATTGAGAATAAAAATCACTAATTTTAACTCTTCTGGCAGCGTTCTCAATAATACAATTCAATATTTGCTTTTTTATATGAAATCAGTTTTCTATATTTTAACCCTTTCGTTGTTTCTTTTCACTTCATGCGGAAAACAATCGGCCGATTACAAGGCATTGCAAGCTCAAAATGATTCATTATTGAATTCCAAAATCAAACTTCAACAAGAAGTAGATGGCTATTTTTCGGCGATGAATCAAATTGAACAAAATATAGAAAAAATTAAAGATACAGAAAATATAATTTCCTTACAACCCGTTGGCAAAGAACTTACCGACGATATGCGTACTAAGATTAATGAAGACATGACTTATTTGAGCGACATGCTTCAAACCAATAAAAGTGAACTTGCCCGATTAAAATCCAGTCTGAAAAGAAGTGCTTTTAAATCGTCTCAACTTGAACGTACAATAATTAAACTCACTAAATCACTCGAAGAAGAAACCCTGAAAGTGATTCAATTGCAAGATGATTTATCCAAGAAAGATTCGTTAATTGTGAAACTTGATACCCGGGTAACCGAAATGGGTAAAGACCTGGAAAATCTTTCCACCGACATTAAAACGAAAGACACTAAAATAAAGGAGCAAGATGAAACAATTCATACTGCCTGGTATGTTTTTGGAACATTGAGTGAATTGAAACAACAGAAAATTGTGACTTTTGATGGGATATTCAGCCAGCAACGGGTGCTTCAACATGATTTTAATAAGAATTACTTTGTCCGAATCGATGCCCGGAACACAAAATCTATTCCGCTCTATTCTTCACACGCTAAAATTTTGACCAATCATCCTAAGTCTTCCTATACACTGGAAAAGGAAAATGGCAATTTCGTCCTGCTTATTGTTGATACCGATGAGTTTTGGAGCATAAGCAAATACCTGGTGGTAGAAGTGGAATAACCCTTTTTGCCATTATTTCAGTTACAATTAATTATTTGATGCGTTTTCTGTTTAGGGAACGCATTTTTTAAATCAATTTTATTCCAACATTATGTATAAACACGTTTTTATAGATTTGGACGATACAATTTGGGATTTTCACCAAAATGCACGGTTTTCATTGAACGATGTCTATGCTGAAAAGAACTTAGATCGTTATTTTGATAATTTTGAACAGTATTTTCAAATTTACTCCAAGCGAAACCTCGAACTCTGGGAAATGTATGGCAGAAAAGAAGTTACCAAAGAATTTCTTTCGCTTGAGCGAATGCGCCACCCCTTGGCAACAGTAGGTGTTGACAATATTGAACTGGCAAAACAAATTGCCATTGATTATCTCGACAAATTACCCACTTATACCGCTTTAGTTCCTTACGCACTGGAATTATTGGAATACCTTTTCCCAAAATACTCCATTACCATTGTTTCAAATGGATTTATTGAAGTACAATACCGAAAGATAAAAAGCTGCCAGATAGAAAAGTACTTATCGCACGTAGTTCTCTCGGAAGGTGCCGGAGCATTAAAACCTGACAAACGGATCTTTGAATATGCCATGGAATTAAATAAAGCCATCCCTTCTGAAACCATCATGATTGGTGATAGTTACGAGGCCGATATTCGTGGCGCACAAAATGCAGGAATCGATCAAATTTATTTCAACAGTAATCATCCCGACTTACTCACTCTTGAGCCCGCCACATATAAAGTAAAAAGCCTGACAGAAATCGTTAATATAATTTGAAACGATCAATCTATTACTACCCTAGCGATTGTGAGAGTGTAACATTGATCTATACCCTTGTTAAATGTACATTCAATAAATTAGTTTATATTATTTAGAAACTGCTAAAAAAACTCCTATGGAGTTTTCTGTACATATGATACATTCCACCAAGTCGGAATGTATCATATGCACAGGCAATCCCGATGGGATTGGAAGTTAATTAACCGTTGACTTTAATATAAACTAATTTCGCGCACGCACTTACATTGAATTATCGCAAACGAATTTCTCCTAATTTATTTTTAAAGTAACTGACAGAAGCCAAATATGATAATCATGTAATTCTTTTCTGAAATTACATAACACATTTGAGTCTATATTGATGGATCTTTGAATAAAAAAAATTATGAAAAAGCTTAGAGCAATTATAACAATAGTGTTTCTTTCAATGATACTTTTAGGTATGACATCGTGTGAAATTCGACGTCATGCAGATAATGACACACGCAGGTATCAAAAGTCAGACAATAATAATCGAAGAAGAGGTGCAGTATTGATTATAAAAGACAACAACAGAGAACGAAGATCAGATGATGATAATCATGACCATTGAATGTGCTAAATAAAAAACGGTAATTATCTTCACAAAGATAATTACCGTTTAAAGTTAGGTCAATAGAATGAATTGTTATAATTAAAATTTCCTTTTGCCTATTTCCGGTTTAGAAATCTTTCAATCGGTTTGCTTTGAATCACCAATCCATTCTGTATTGGTTTGAAGTCAATCGAAGATTTCAAAAACGTTCGTTTTGCCTGTGGTATTCTCTCTGGAGCAACCGGATTTCCCGATATTTGATTGATTGCTTTTGCAAGTCTTGCTTCGTTAATGTCGCCCAACTGATATGAATAATCATCATCAACCAGATAATCGGGAACAAAACCACGCGTAAAATCGCTTTTATGATCTTTGTTGAAATACATTAAAACGATGGGTAATATGGCCCATTGGTTTTTAGTATTATTGGTATCGTGCAACAGAGTAGAACCAACGTTTTTCCCAACTGTTGTGTCACCAACAAGAATGCAAGGCAAAAATGGCTTCAAACCATTTATGACCATTTCGCTCGCCGAAGCAGTACTTTTACTGGTTATAAAAAATATCCGTTGTAAATTATTTCCAACGTTTTGAACCGTATAAGATGCCGAACTTGTTACAGGTACAACCAGAGAAGTAGAAAAATTAGTCACAAAAGGATTGTCGCTGTATTTACTTTTATAGTCTGCACTGTTGAAATAATCAGTATAATTCTTGTTATAATCAGTATAGATGAACACCTTGTTAGCATCCAGTCCCGGCACCATCATACTAGCCATATCAATTGCCGAAGTTATCATGCCACCATGATTGTAACGTAAATCGACTATTAACTCAGAGATATTCTGTTGCTTGAAACCCGCAAAAGCATTATTCAGCTCCAGATCGTATTTCAGAGTGTTATCACCTGGGTCGTTAGCAAAGAAATTATATACCAGATAGCCCACCTTTTTTGCTTTAACAGTATATACAGTATCCATGTAAACCGGATCTTCCTGATAATTTGAAATTTTGTTTACTGTAACTGCGGTTTTGTCAGTAAAGGCACCGCCCTGATAGGTAGAGAAAGTAACAGATATACTCCCCGAAGAATCCATAAAAGTATTTATTAAACTGGAATAATTGGCTGTTGTAAGTTGTTGCCCGTTAATTTTTCGGAACATATCGCCCCGTTTTATTCCCATTTTCTCAGCTGGAGTACTGTGTTTTACAAATGTAATAATTCCAAGTACATTACTGTTGGTCTGACTTTCGAGGTACAACTGAAAATCGAAGCCAATTTCAGAAGAACTTATTCCATTCAACTGGTTTTGAATGTCATTGTAACTTTCGAATATTGCCGAAAACCTGTCATCTTTATATTTTAAAGTTTTGAAATAGTCATTTGGATTATCGTAAGTGGTGGTATATTTTGAAGGAAGTGTAGTGTTCCAATAATAAATTTCAGACATTGCAGAATAAACCCATTGATTTACGGTCTGATAAAGTATCTGCGTATCAGTCAGCGGAGCATCCTTTTTACAGTTTACCAACAATACACTTACAAATAAAATAATAAGAATTCGTTTCATAGGATAATAATTCGTTTTTGATTTAAAAATTTTAAAAGTACAGAAGTCTTTGATAGACTAATCAAGAATTATAATACAACGCTTAACCTTGATAGTTTGTATGACTTCAGATATTAAATACATTTAAAGGTACTGTAATATCGTGCAAATTTAATTAATTTCTCTAATGAAAAGAATATTATGGGATTAAATTTATTTTGTTCGTATAGATTAACTCGTCGGATTAAAGCCGTGCCACCGCACCGCGCTATTTTATCGCACGTTAAAATAAAAAAAACTACGCGAAAGATTTATGCGGCAGCTTGGGGATTGAATTAAACATATTCTGCGATAAGATGGTAGAATGTATACATACTCATAAACTCACTTCACCATTAGACATATATTCTACAATCCATTCTTCCAAATCAGACTCTTCTCCCAATTTTAACCGACTCTTTATTAATTTACGGCGATGATACAACGTGTTTTTGGTCATATCTAATAGAATACAAGAATTGGTAATATTTATTTTCAGGCAAATAAGTGCAATTACTACCTTATCGTTAACGGTAAGTTCGGTATATTTCTCTTTAAGTTTGGTAATCCTGTTTTCAAACACATAGTCAACCTCTTTAATAAAGTCAGGCCAGTCTTTTTCAAATAACGTAGATTGTTTTGTAATCTCCTCCAGAAATTGATTTTTTTTCTCCGGATTCAGTAAGCTCTTATTTAATCTATTAAATGTCAGTGTATTTTCAATCTTATATTTAACCTTTGTGAGTAATATATCCCGTTTTTGTTGGTTTTGAATCTCAGTTGTTTTGTGAACAAACTGTATACGTTGTTTTTCTTTTTCATCATCAGCCTGTTTCAGTTTAATCCTGTTCCAAACAAATAATAACAGCATCAATATTATCAGAAAACCAACTGCCAGCAATGCTATCCATATTATTTTATTCTGATTATCAATTAGCAACGCGGAATTTTCTGCTTCTTTTTGAGTTAAGTCATATTGTTTATCAATAACATGAAGTTGACTCTTCATGTTTTGTTGGAAAATTGAATCTCTTAAAATGTATGATTTTTCCAGAAAGTTGTATGCGTTTTTAAAATCATTCTTATTTTTTGAAATCAAGGCCGCTGCATGTAGTCCTATAATTTTGTATGGTGAATTGGAAGTATCTGAAGTGGATATATTGAGATAATAATTTGCCGAATCTGGTTTATTTAACTTAGAATAAACGAATGCTAAATAAGCACCATAATAGTAATGCTGGGTTGGAAAATAATTATATCCCTTTAATAAACAATCTCTGGACCGGGCATAATCCTTGTTGTATAATAATATACCCTGATTTGCAAGTATATAATAGTAATTGACTGAATCCCCTGCTTCTTTAGCTAGTTGCAGGGCTTTATTTGAATAATATAAAATACTATCCACAGGGGAATTCAGTTGATAATACATTATTGACATATCGCGACATGCATAAGCTTTGTATTTTTTATCGCCCGATTGATTAAAAAATTCCAGCGATTTCCGAAAATAATTCAACGAATTACTAAACATTTCATCATGCATGCAAATGTATCCCAAACTAAATTGAACGAGTCCTTTTAATTTATTTTCATCAGTCATGGCTAATACTTTCTCAGCATCTTTATAAGCTACCATTGCGATGGAATCTTTTTGAAGCAATTCTGACACACACCCCAGCAAATAGTAAGCAGTGCCACTCTGCTTTTTCAACTTACTATTCTTATAATAATTTACCGAAATTTTTATCATACTATCGGATGTAATTTTCTTTTGAAGCTTGTATTTGGCGTGGGTGTATTGCAGACACCAGCCAGCATAGTCCGCTTCGGGAAGATTCTGTGGATTAGAGATTGAACTCAATAGTTTAAAGGCACTATCAGGCGCAGTATCCAGTACCTTTTCTGCTCTCAGAATAATTTCATTTCGGGTATTGTGTCGCTGACAGGAAACGAAAAATAAAACAATAAGAATAACTCCGATTTTTTTCATTGGAAGTATAAATTGAATGTTGAATTGTTTTGTTAATTTATAAAATCACACATGAGGGTTAGTTAAATTGACGCTTATTTTTATTTAAATTGATAGCCATACCAATTTAGTTTTTCAAAAATGCATATACTATTCATTATCTGACAGTTGTAATTTAACAATAATCCATGCCATACCACACATTTTTTTGCAAAAACAAATAAGTCTGATTAATTTTGGGTACAAATTTAATTATTATTATTCAAACATTAAACACAATCGTTATGAAACGTTACATTTTATTCTCCATTTTACTTGTTGCTTTTACTAGTGGACTTTTTGCACAAGTAAAAGAAATTGATTTATTTAAAGATCCCATTCTACCGGGTCCAAAACCCCTTTCTCTTACCTATATTCCGGTAAGAGCTTTTATAAGTGAAACTGTACTATCCGTTTATTTTGAATTACCGGTTGGCGATGCCATTATTACAGTATATGATGCCGAAAATAATATAATATCGTCGGATACAGTAGATACTTATAGTACTTCCGAAGTATTCATACCTACTGATAGTTGGGCAAGTGGAGATTACACCATTAAAATTACGTATGGAAATACTACGCTAAAAGGTGAATTCTTACTGGAATAAATAACCCGTCTGACCGCTTAAAGCGGACGAACGGATAGTCTACAACCCGTCTGACCGCCTTAAGCGGTCGGACGGATAATCAACAAGCGGTGCAGCCGGTTAATATAGAGATAATGAACAACGACATTTCTTCCTTTTAACCTAAGCATATTCAATTTCAAGAAGGAATTAATAAAAAAAATAAAATTCCGGTTGTACCGCTTGATTTTGTAGTGAAGCAAAATAAAATCTGTTTCCTGAATGAGCATAAATCATTTTTGTAAAGAGATTAAACTTTGCGATTCTGGAATAAAAGTTTGCGATCAGGATATAAAAGGTTGCGCTCCTGATATAAATGTTTGCGATTTTGGAATAAATGTTTGCGCTTTTGGAATAAAAGTTTGCGATCAGGATATAAATGTTTGCGCTTTTGGAATAAAACTTTGCGATCCGGATATAAAACTTTGCGATCTTGGAATAAAACTTTACGCTCCGGATATAAAAATAACTTAATACTAAATAACTCTATAAATTTCAATTACTTATATATATTCTCGTTTATTTAACAAATTTATTAATCATTTAATTTTTTAAAATTATGGCAGACTATGTTCCGCAAAATGATGCCAAAATGAACTTATGGCAAAAAAATTTAGTCGAAATTGTTGAACCTAAAGTAACCGAATGGGGTATTTTAGCTGACGATTTCACCTTGGTAAAAGCAAAACAAGTAGTATGGGAGGCTGCTTTTGGCAAGGCAAGTAACAAACAAAACCGTACAGCTGCTGATGTATTGGCAAAAGACGAAGCATATGAAGAGTACGTAGGTGTACTTCGCCCATTTGTAGCTCAATGGTTAGCTAATAACAGTAAAGTGAGCGACAGTGACCGTGCCCGCATGGGATTGACTGTAAAAACGGGAACACGTACACCCACACCTCCACCAACAACAAGCCCTGTGGGAACTATTGATTTTTCTGTACGTCAGCAACACACCATTCATTACTACGATGAAGCATCGGCTCACAGCAATGCAAAACCGGAAGGCGTTCATGCTTGTGAGATATTTATGAAAGTAGATGGCGACGCACCAAAAGATGCCTGGGAACTAACCTATGTGGGAACTTGTACTGCAGCACCTTACACCGTTAAGTTTGATGGTTCCAAAACAGGGAAAACAGTGTATTACTGGCTTCGCTGGGTAAATACACGTGCAGAATATGGCCCCTGGAGCGGTACCATAAGTGCTATGGTGGTAGGGTAAGCACCTCTATCTTCAGTATTTTTTCGATATTCAACTTTTCCAAGGGACTAAACTTTGGAAAAGTTGAATAATTATTCCAAATCATGATGAAAAAAATAATTCAACAATGAAACACCACTTCAAAACCCCCATTATCACTTTATTATTTCTTAGCCTGATAAGCTGCTCCGGGTACAAGAGTAATGATACTTTACTGCAAATAGGTGATTACAAACTAACGGTAGCCGATTATGAATATATGCGTAACGAAAACGATAAACGGGCAAGGCTACCGGATGCCGATTTGGAAAAAAAGATAATTAATGACGGATATGTATGCGCTTTTGCGCTGGATAATAAGTACGATACCATTGCACTGATAAAGAAAAAAATGGACTATGCCAACCGCTTTTACGCGGCTGTTCAGGATGGATATATATGGAATAAGAAATATAAACCATTGCTTACAGTGAGTGAAGCTGATAGTAAAAATGCCTATGCTAAGAAGCAAACGGAATATAACCTTGAATTAATCTATTTCCCCGACAAGGAATTACTAACAAAATATCTTCCTTCCAACGGTCAGGTAAAAACGACTTCGGACTTTGACGCCCTAAAATCAAAGGTGAAGTCAGAGCCTAAAATCAGTTTTAGCAGCCGTTATCAGCAATACCCTTTTACTCCTTCTGGTATTGATAACGAAAAAGTGATACAGTCCAAACCCGGAGATGTGTGGGGACCCGTAGAAATTGAAAATGGATATGTTATCATTCATATAGCGGATAGTAGAAATGCTAATATTCCTCCGTACAGTGCCATGAAAGAAAGGATTGAAAGAGAATTAACCCAGCAATTGACCCAAAAATATGTACAGGAAAGCCAACGGGATATCCTAAAAAAAACAAATCCGGTGATGTACGACAAGGTCATCAATTATATGCTTTCTGCGTGCAATATACAGGCACATACCTGGAACGCAGTAGATAAAAGTAAGATCCTTATGACCTATCATTTGAATGGGATAATACTTTCATTTACGATAGCCGATTTTATCGGGTTTATCGAAAACGAGCCGCTTTACTTTGGTTCACTTACCGACGTAACAGGGATAAAAAGCCTGTTGAATAACAATATTATAGATATATACCTGTACGACGAAGCGGTGAAAATGAATATGCTTACTGATCCCGTATTTTTTGCATTTAAGAAAAACAGGCAATTCAAGCTTTTTACCCAATACTATAAAGTAAAAAATATTAAACCAAAGGTAGTGGTCACCGAAGCAGAAACCCGTAAGTACTATGCTGAAAATATTGACAAATTCAAAACGCCGGGTACAGCCAATGTGCTTATCTACAAGTTTAAAGATAATGAAACAGCTATGAAGAGCGCGAGGGCTATAATGGCTCAGAATTCTAAGAAATCAGCTGTTGCATCAGCTGGCGCGAATTTTCAATCCGGGTCATATAATATTATAACCACAGGTCGCAGACCGGCACCAGCGAGAGAATCAATCACGTTGCCCGTACCCACCAAAACCAGTTTAAAACTCACCGACCCTTCCTGTCCGCCGAATGTAAAAGCAGAACTTATGCGGCTAATCCCGGGCAAGGTATCCATGCCTGTATCGGTTAATGGTGAATATTGGCTACTCTATTTAAATTCCAAAAGCGATTTAATCACCCTTCCGTATCAGGAGGTGGAAAAAGATATCAAACAAAAACTGCCTGAATTGCTGGGGAATAAATTGTTGGAAAGCCAGGTAACAGCGCTACAATCAACATATCAACTCAAAATAAATCTTCTAAACGAATATCTTTTATACAAAGAGAAGAATCAGGAAGCAAAAAAATAGAACCATCAGAGAAATCAATCAATACAATTAATTATTAAACATTTAAAAAAAATAATATTATGAAGAAAGTAATTTTTATTCTCTTGTTATGCCTTTTTGCAGGCGTGACTAAAAGTTATGCTGTGTTATGGGAAAACGAAATCGGTCCCGGTCCAAATTTTCAATTTAATCCGTACGATAATCAACTGGTAGTTCATCCGTATATGGAAGGTGGTGGTGGGACCTTTACAATGTATGCAGTTATGTATCCTCAAGAATATGAAGGAGGTTATGAACCAAATTATGAAATATTAGACTATGGCTGTAGATTAGATATTTGTGATTTTGTAAATTATCAGATGATTATTTATGGTTCTATAATCTATGGTCCATATAATGGCACTGAATACGCTGATTCACCAAGTTTTCAGTCTATAACGTATAATGGTTCTCCGTGGGTTTATATTCAGACTCATTATTGCGGTGGAAGTGTTTGGTTTGAGTGGTAAAAAACTGAATATTTTTTTTCAACTTAACTGATTGAATTTCTTTGGTGGTTTTTTTAAAGAGCTGTTTGATAATATCAGACTCCTCCTCGTTTGCAACGAGGAGTTCTTGGTTGAGCGTTTATAACGCTAATAAATTAGTATAAAAATAAATTCGATATTTGTTGGTTATGATAATTGAAATTTTTATCTTTGGGGGTTAATTTATATTTATATATTTTTAAATAAACATATAAAATGAAAAAGCTATTTTCTCTTATTTTTTTTAGCCTTTTTACTATCGTAGCTGTAGCTCAACTTCAGCATTTCGAATTTAATGTAACAACACCAGGTACCCTTAAGAGTTTAATAGATGCAAGGGGGGAAAAATATATATTTGATATGAAAGTTACAGGCAACCTCGATGCCAGAGACATATTTTGTCTGCGGGATAATAATCCGGCACTTGCATTTCTTGATTTAACTGAAACTGCAATTTATGATTATATTGGTTCTCCGGGAACTCCAAATGAGCATTTATATCCAGCCAATGAGTTTACTGAATCTGCATTTGCTAATTACAGAGGAACGTCATCATTGGTTTCTATTAAGTTGCCTAATACGATTACTGCTATAAATAAATACGCATTTTCAGGATGTACTGCATTAACAGAAGTAATTCTTCCACCTTCAGTTACTACAATTGGCAATGTTGTTTTTGACGGTTGTGCAGCATTAAAAAACATAAATCTTCCAAATACTATTATATCACTTGGTGCTGCGTTTTCCAATTGTCCTGGAGTTACAAGCCTTACTATTCCAAATTCTGTGACATACTTTGGTGGTTTATCCAGTTTAAAAAACTTAAAGGACATAACTATTGGGAATTCTGTAAGTCGAATGGGTATTATTGATTGGTGTTCAAAATTAGAAACAATTACTTTTTTAGGCATTACACCTCCTGAATTTGCGAGTAACCAATTTTTTTACTTATCGTCATTAGAAAATATTTATGTACCTGCTGCTTCTGTTGCAGCTTATAAGGCGTC